>Ga0209172_10008341_pt1 | contig 10181 bp, 10 predicted proteins | sample LarsenN4metaG_FD_184113 | JGI IMG/M metagenome (GOLD analysis project Ga0209172, IMG submission 184113) | Hot spring sediment bacterial and archeal communities from British Columbia, Canada, to study Microbial Dark Matter (Phase II) - Larsen... ...
CGTCGTGCTGGTGGTGGACGCGGCATCGATGAGCCAATCGGTGGCAGCTGTGGTGCACGGCTTCGCCTCGTTCGACGAGCGAGTGCGGATCGCTGGCGTGATCTTGAACCGCGTCGGCAGCGCCGGGCACGAACTGCTTCTGCGCGACGCGCTCGCCCCGATCGCGCGGCGGCCGTGGCAGGCGATTCTCGCCGCGGCGCGTGCGCGCAAATGCGACCTGATCGTCATGGCCCCGCACGGCCACGGCGGCCTGCACGGCCTGCTCGGCAGCGAGACGCTGCGCGTGCTCACGCACTCGCGGATCCCAGTGCTGGTGTGCCGCTGAGGCGAGGGCGCCGCCGCGGGAAGCACCGCACGCAATCGAGCGGCGCCGGCTCGCGCTAGGTCGGCACGCAAGGGCCCTTCCTCACCCACAAACCGCCCTTCTCGCAGCGCAGCAGATCGTTGCCGCTGCAGACGTATTCGCCGACCTCGTACGGCTTGTCGTTGAAATAGCACACCGCGGTTTCCGCATCCAGTCCGTAGGCGGGCGATTCTTCATCGGCGATGTCGTCGTCGAGGATGGGCGAAGTGGTCCGCTCGGGGTCGGGCGCCCCGACATCCGGGGCCTTGCCGCTCAATTTCACGATCTTCCTCCTGTGTGGATGCCGCCGCGATGCTAACCGGGTTTCGCCTCGGCCGCTTGACTTGGCGCAAGCCGCCGACCGTCCGCGCCGCCCGTACGGGCGCCCCGATTCGCGCCCGACCGCCGCGCGGATTGAAGCGGGAGAAGGCCGCGGCCGGCAAGCTCCCCACGATCGCGCCCAAGCGCTTCAACCCGAAGGGCGAGGCGTGGCTGCCGGTGCTGCACGCGCGCCGCGGCGGCTGGCACTTCACGGCGCTCTACTCGAACACCGCCACCGCGCACAGGCTCGGCCGCACGCGCGACTGGGTGGTGATCTATTTCTACGACGGCGAGCACGCCGAGGGCCAGCACACGGTGGTCACCGAGACGCGCGGCCCGCTCGCCGGCCGGCGCGTCGTGCGCGGGCGCGAAGCCGAATGCCGCGCCTGGTACGCGGCCCAGAGCAAGGCGCACTGAGCCCGACGCAAGCGCCGTCAGCTTGCGGGCTGCGGCGCGCGCCGCGTGCCTGATCTCATCCCGTCATCTGCGCGGTTTCGTACGGCCGCGCCCGCTCGCGAGCGCGCTCGCTGCGCAGCGCGAGCGCGAGACTGCCCAGCTCCGCGGCGATCGCATCCACGATGTCATCGAGGGACACGATCCCGATCAGCGTGCCGTTCTCGTCGCTCACCGCCAGCCGGCGCACGCCGCTCGCGCGCATCGCCTCGGCGGCCTCGAACAGTCCGTCGTCCGCGGAAATGGTGGCGACCGCCGGCGTCATCACGTCCTCGACGCAGGCATCGGTCGGCCCGATTCCCTCGGCGAGCGCGTAGAGCACCAGATCCCGGTCGGTGACGACCCCGACGGCGCGGTCGGCGCCTTCGGCATCGTCGGTGACGAGCAGCGCCCCGACATGGTGCGTCTTCATCAGTTCGGCTGCATCGCCAAGGTTCGCCCTGCGGTGCACGCTCACGATCCCGCGCGAACAGATCCGGCCCACGTTCATGGCTCACCTCCTTGTCGTTCGCAGTCTGCGCCCCGCCGCGCTGCGCCCTTTGATCCAGGTCAAGCGCGCGCCGCGGCGCCGCGCGGCACGCCGCCTACGCCTCGTGGTCCTCGTGCCGGCGGGCGTTGCTCTCGACGACGCGCGCCACCTCCTCGTCCTCCAGCGGCGGACGGCAGCGGGCGCGGTTCCACGCCCGCAGAAGCTCCAGCACCACCTGCGTGTCCACGCCGTGCCAGAGCAGGTGTCCGGCGAGCGAGGCGATCGTGCTGTTGCGCGCGCCTTCGGCGACGCCTTCGCGCACCAGCCGCCGCCAATGCGCGAGCGGATGGCCGGTGCGCGGTCCGGCGGGCCGCGCCATCCGCAGCAGCCACTCGGGTATCGGTGCGAGCGGCGATTGCTCCGGTGGTCTCTTCCACCGGTAGCGCCGGCCGCTCGCGTGCAGCGAAGGCGGCGCGACCACCATGCCGCCGTCGCCCCGCAGATCCAGTCCGGGCGCGAGTCCGGCGCGGTTGGGCACCACGCCGCCCGGATGCGCGAAATAAAGGTGCCGCCCGCCGCCTCCGGTTTCCGCCTCGATCGTGCGCGGCAGGACCCCGTGCGCGCGCACCAGTGCGGCGAGGCTCTCCTCGCCGCCGTGGCGCGCGTCCACATCGAGCACCACCAGGTTCGACACCGCGCCGGCCATCTCCGCGCCTCGTTGATCTGCGTCAAACGCGCAGGCGCATGCATTCGTATGCTCGGCGCATGCAAATCCCGCTGCAGATCTCCTTTCACGGAATTCCGCGCTCGAACGCGCTCTACACCGCGGTGCAGGAAAAGGCAGAGAAGCTCGAGCGCTTCTACGACCGCATCATGAGCTGCCGCGTCGTGCTCTCGGTGGACGGTCGCCACCGCCGCCACGGCAGGCAGTACAGCGTGCACATTGACCTCAAGGTTCCCGGCGGCGAGATCGCCGTCACTCACGAGCACGCCGAGGACGTGCAGGTCGCGCTGCGCGAGGCGTTCGACGCCGCGCGGCGGCGGCTGGAGGACTACGCCCGCGGCCAGCGCGGCGACGTCAAGCGCCATCCGCCGGAGTACACCGGCCGCATCGCGCGCCTGGATGCGGTGAACGGCATCGGCTTCATCGTCACGCCGGACGGACGCGAGCTGTATTTCTCGCGCGACAACGTCGTCTCGCCGACGTTCGAGCACCTCGCCGTCGGCATGACGGTGCATTTCATCGAGGACGTGGGCGCCGAAGGACTGCAGGCGAAGCGCGTCAGCGCGCACCGCAGGGAAACACCGGCCTAAAGCGCGGCGCGGCGCTCCTCGCGCTCGCGCCGCTGCTCCCTGCCGAGCATCGCGGCAAGGGCCGCCATCTCCTCGCCGAGCAGCTCGATCAGGTCGTCGGCGGCAAGCACACCGACGAGCCTGCCGGCCGAGTCCACCACCGGCAGCCGCCGCACGCCGTGCGCGCGCATGAGCGCGATCGCCCGGCCGACGCCCTCGTCTTCGCGCACGAGGACGAGTTGGGGACGCATCACCGCCTCGACCAGCACCTTGTCCGGATCGAGTCCGAGCGCCACCACGCCGACCACCAGATCGCGGTCGGTGATCATGCCGACCGGGATCCTGCATGCCGGCTCCTGCCGGCCTTCCACGACCACGAGGCTGCCGACGTGATGCTCGCGCATCAGCCGCGCCGCGACCAGACAGCTCTCGTCGCGCGCGATGAACACCACCGTCCGGCTGCAGATCTCGCCAATGGCCATGCGTCATGTTCGCATGCGCCGCGGCACGGCGTTTGACGCAGATCAACCGCCGGAGGGCCGCGCGGGCGGGCCGTGCCGCGCGCCGGGTATGCGCTAACATCAGAGCAGTTGCAATGCGGCGCAGGCCGCAGGAACCCGATGGACCAACCCGGCACCGCCTACAGCGTTCACGTTCTGCCGCACGTCCCGCCCCGGCTGGCGCGGCTGACCGACCTCGCGACCGACCTCTCCTACACCTGGGACCGCGCGACGCGCGCGCTGTTTTCGCGCCTCAATCCCCAGCTCTGGAGCGCCGCCGGTCACAACCCGCGCGCCTTCCTGCGCCGTATTGACGAGCCGCGCCTCGTCCAGGCCGCGCAGGATCCCGAGTTCCTCGCCGCCTACGAGCGCGTGCTCGCGGCCTGCGACGTCTACCGGCGCGACACCGCGCGCCGCGCCGCCGGCATCCAGCTCGCGCCCGACGATCTCGTCGCCTACTTCTGCGCCGAGTTCGGCTTTCACGAGAGCCTGCCGATCTACTCCGGCGGCCTCGGTATTCTCGCCGGCGACCATTGCAAGGCGGCGAGCGACCTGCGCCTGCCGTTCGTCGCCGTCGGTCTGCTCTATCGCCAGGGCTATTTCTCGCAGGAGATTGACCCGGAAGGCAATCAGATCGCGACCTACAACGACTCGGACTTCGACGACCTGCCGATCGAACCGGTGAAGGACGGCTCGGGCGCCGAGCTGCGCGTGACGCTGGAGCTGCCCGGGCGCACCGTGCGCCTGCGGCTGTGGCGCGCGCGCGTCGGGCACGTGACGCTGTATCTGCTCGACACCGACCTGCCGGAGAACGCCGAGCGCGACCGCCTGATCACGTACCGGCTCTACGGCGGGGACCGCACCACGCGCATCGAGCAGGAGATCGTGCTCGGCATCGGCGGCGTGCGTGCGCTCGCGGCGGCGGGCCTTGCGCCGACCGTGTGGCACATCAACGAGGGACATGCCGCGTTCCTGATCCTCGAACGGCTGCGGCAGGCGGTGACCGCCGGGCTCGGGTTCGACGTCGCGCTGGAGGCGGTCGCCGCGAGCACCGTGTTCACCACCCACACCGCGGTCGCCGCCGGCCACGACCGCTTTCCCGACGACATGATCGGCGCGTATTTCGACGCCTGGTGCCGCGAGCTGGGCATCGGGCGCCAGGCGCTGTTCGCGCTCGGCCGCAACGGCGCCGAGGGCGAGTTCGACATGACCGCGCTCGCGGTGCGCGGTTCGCGCTGGCGCAACGGCGTGTCGCGCATCCACGGCGGCGTGTCCGCGCGCCAGCTCGCCGCGCTGTGGCCGCAGGTGCCGCCGGAGGAAAATCCGGGGACGTACGTCACCAACGGCGTGCACGCGCCGACGTTCCTCGCGCCCGAATGGGCCGACGTGTTCGACCGCACGCTCGGCGAGACCTGGCTGCACCATTTGCACGACCCGGCGTTCTGGGCGCGGGTGAACGAGCTGCCCGACGAGGTGTTCTGGGCGACCCACCAGACGCTGAAGGCGCAGATGCTCTATCTCGTGCGCTATCGGGTGAACGCGCAGCACAGCCGCCACCGCACCAGCGAGTCGCACGTCGAGCGCCTGCTGCGCTTCGCCGACCCGGCGCGGCCCGACGTGCTCACGATCGGCTTCGGCCGGCGCTTCGCCGCCTACAAGCGCGCCACACTGCTGTTCGAGAACCTCGATTGGCTGCGCGAGATCGTCGCCGACCCGAAGCGGCCGGTGCTGTTCATCTTCGCCGGCAAGGCGCATCCGGCCGACGGCCCGGGCCAGGACCTCATCCGGCACATCGCGCGCGTTGCGCGCACGCCGGAATTCGAGGGCCGCATCCTGCTGGTCGAGGAGTACGACCTGCGCCTTGCGCGCAGGCTCGTTTCCGGCGTGGACGTGTGGCTCAACAACCCGATCTATCCCATGGAGGCCTCGGGCACCTCCGGAATGAAGGCGGCGATCAACGGCGTGCTCAACCTCTCGGTGCTCGACGGCTGGTGGGGCGAGGGCTACCAGGGCGACAACGGCTGGGCGATCAAGCCCGCCTCCGAGGCGCTCGACCCGCACCGCCGCAACCAGGAGGAGGCGCGCACGCTCTACGAGCTGCTCCAGGACCAGGTGGTGCCGCTCTATTACGACAGGAGCCCCCACGGACTGCCGCTCGGCTGGATCCGCATGGCCAAACGCGCGATCGCCACCGTCATGCCGCGCTTCAACGCCTCGCGCATGGTGGACGAGTACGTGCGCAAGTGCTATCTGCCCGCGTCGCGGCTGCGCCAGAGGCTGCAGCAGGACGGCTGGTCAGGCGCACGCACGCTCGCCGAATGGCGGGCGCGCGTGCGCACGGCCTGGCCCGGCGTGACGGTCCGGCGCCTGGACACGCCGCCGCGGCAAATCCCGTACGGCGAGCGCGTGCGCTTCGAGGTCGCCGTGCGGCTGAACGGCCTCGCGCCCGAGGACGTGCGCGTCGAGCTGCGCCTTGCGCGCACCGATCGCGGCGAAAAAGGCGAGTGGCGGAGCCATGCGTTCCGTCCCGACGGGCCGCCGGACGCCGCCGGCGAGCAGCGCTATGTGCTGGAGTTCGCCCCGGAGCTGTGCGGCCGGCTCGACTACCGCATCCGCGCCTATCCGTTCCACGCGTTGCTCGCTCATCCGTTCGAGACGGGCCTGATGATCTGGGCGTAGAGCGCACTGTAGCGCCGCGCCGCTCTTTCCCAGCCGAAATCGCGCGCCATCGCCTCGCGCTGCATCCGGCGCCACAGCGCCGGCTCGCGCCAGGCGGCGACCGCACGCGCGACCGCCGCATACAGCGCCTCGGCCTGCGGCTCGCCGAAGACGAAGCCGGTCGCACCATCCTCGACGGTGTCGGCGAGCCCGCCGGTGACGCGCACCACCGGTAACGTGCCGTAGCGCTGGCTGTACATCTGGTTCATGCCGCAGGGCTCGAAGCGCGAGGGCATGAGGAAAATGTCCGCGCCCGCCTCGATCCGGTGCGCGAGCGGCTCGTCGAAGCCGACGGTCACCGCGACCCGGCCGGGGTGCGCCTTCGCGAGCTGCAGGAAAGCGCGCTCCAGATCGCGCTCGCCCGAGCCGAGCACCGCGAACTGCGCCGGCAGCGCGAGCAGTCGCTCGGCGGCGGCGAGCACGAGATCGAGCCCCTTTTGCTCCGTGAAGCGGCTGATGATGCCGATCACCGGCGCGGCGGCGTCCTCGGCAAGACCGAGTTCGGCGCGCAGCGCGGCGCGGTTCACCGCCTTCGCCTCCAGCGTCCCGGCGTCGTAGCGGCGCGCGATCCACGGATCGGTCGCCGGGTTCCACACCTCGGTGTCAATGCCGTTCAGGATGCCGTGCAGCACCTCGCGCCGCGCCGCGATCACTCCCTCCAGCCCGAAGCCGAGAGGCGGATGCTGGATCTCGCGCGCGTAGGTCGGACTGACGGTGCTGATCGCGTCGGCGTACACCAGCCCCGCCTTCAGAAACGAAACCTTGCCGTGGAATTCCAGCCCCGAAATCGAGAACGCCTCGCGCGGCAGCCCGAGCGACTCGAAGCACTGCGCCGGAAACAGCCCCTGGAAGGCGAGGTTGTGCACGGTGAAGAGCACCGCGGCGCGCGGGCGCGGCGAGTGCGCGAGATACGCCGCCGCGAGCGCCGTCTGCCAGTCGTTCGCGTGCACCACCTGCGCGCGCCAGCGGCGAGCGCCGTCGCCGCGGCCGAGAAACGCCGCCGCGCGCGCAAGCTGCGCAAAGCGCAGCGCGTTGTCCGGCCAGTCCCTGCCCTCCGGGTCCAGATACAGCCCGCCCGGACGCTCGTACAGCGCCGGGCATTCGACGAGAAACGCCGGCACCGCGCCGGGCAGCCGAGCCGGCACGAGGCGCGCCGGCGGCAGTCCGGCCATCGCATCCAGCGCAATCGCCTCGTCGTCGGCGCGCGGCACGCCGGCGAGCGCCGGGTAGGCGGGCAGCAGCACGCGCACGTCGTGACCGAGCCGCGCGAGCACGCGCGGCAGCGCGCCGCTCACGTCGCCCAGGCCACCGGTCTTGGCGAGCGGCGCGCACTCGGACGTGGCAAAGAGCACGCGCAGCGCCGAATCGGTCATGAGGCGCGGCATCTTACGCGAGGCGCATTCGTGGTGAAATGGGCGCGATGACCGCCGGAGCACTCGCGCTCGTCGCCGACGTCGGCGCCACCCGGTGCCGCTTCGCGCTCGCACGCGCGCAGGCGGGCGGCCCGCAACTGCAGTTCGCCCGCCGCTACGAGGATCGCGCGTTCGCCGCGTTCGACGCCGCACTCGCGGCGTATCTCGCCGAGGCGCGCGCCTCGCTCGGCGCGCCCGCGCTTTCGGCGGCCTGCTTCGCCGCCGCCGGACCGGTATCCGAAGGCCGCGTGCGGCTCACCAACCGCGACTGGGAACTGGACCGTGCGGCGCTCGCCGCCCGTCTCGGCGTGCGGGTCGAGATTGAGAACGATTTCGCCTGCGCCGCGCGCGGCATCGAGTGGCTCGCGCCGAGCGATCTCGCGGTGCTTCAGCCGGGCGAGCCGCTTGCGCGCGCGCCGCGTGTGGTGATCGGCGCCGGCACCGGTCTCGGCGTCGCGTACATCGCGCCGGCGGCCGCGGGCTGGGTCGTGATCGCGGGCGAAGGCGGACACGCGGGCTTCGCCCCCCAGAGCGAAGAGCAGGCGGCGTTGTGGCGCTGGCTGCGCGCCTCGCGCGGGCGCGTCACCGCCGAGGACGTGCTCTCGGGAGCCGGCCTCGCGGCCATCCACGCGTTCCTGCTCGGCAGGCCGCCGGGCCCGCGCGAACCGGACGCGGCGGCGGCGGTGCAGCAGGCCGCCGAGGCCGGTGACCGGGTCGCGGCGCGGGCGCTGGATCTTTTCTGCGAAATCTACGGCGCAGTGGCGGGCGATCACGCGCTGGCGGTGCTCGCGCGCGCAGGCGTCTACGTCGCCGGCGGCATCGCGCGGCGCATCCTCTCGTGGCTTCACGCAGGCGGGTTTATGCGGGCATTCAACGACAAGGGCACGCACGCGCCGCTTGCGCGCCGCATGCCGGTGTACGCAGTGATAAACGAGCATCTCGAGCTGCTCGGGGCGGCGGCCATCGCGCTTGATCTATGTCAACAGCGTGATGCGGAGGCAGGCTAGATTGCATGTATGCGGGGTTGATGCCCCGCGCAAGCGACGAAGGAGAGTCCGATGAGCCGTGCACGTGCACGCAGGGATTCCGGCGATCCGGTGACCGCTGCCGCGGCGATCCGCAGCGCGCCCGAGGGGCGCGTGATTTCGCCCGAGGAGCGCGAACGGATGATCGCCCGGGAGGCCTACTTCCGCGCCGAGAAGCGCGGTTTCGCGCCGGGGCACGAGCTGGAAGACTGGCTCGAGGCGGAGGCGGAAGTGGACGCCGCGCTCGGCCTCAGGCGGGCGCAAGGATAAGGGCGGCGAGCGGCGGAAGCGTGAGCGCGAGCGTCGCCGGCTGGCCCATCCAGGCCGCCGGCTCGGCCTCGAGCGCTCCGCCGTTGCCGACGTTCGATCCGCCGTAATATGCGGAGTCGGTGTTGATCAGTTCGCGCCAGCGGCCGGCGCGCGGCAGCCCGATGCGATAGCCGGTGCGCGGCACCGGCGTGAAGTTGAGCACGACGGCGAGGCAGGCGCCGTCGCGCCCGCGACGAATGAAGCTCAGCACGGAATTGTCCGTATCGTGGCAGTCAATCCACGCAAAGCCCTCCGGCGCGAAATCGAGCTCGTGCAGCGCGCGCTCGGAAAGGTACAGCTTCTGCAGGTCGCGGAAACACTGCTGCACGCCCCGGTGCCAGTGGATCGCGGCGAGGTCCCAGTCGAGCCCGCGCGCGACGTTCCATTCCGGTCCATGGCCGAACTCGTTGCCCATGAAGTTGAGCTTCTTGCCGGGCGTGGTCATCTGCCAGGCGAAGAGCAGCCGCAGGTTCGCGAACTGCTGCCAGCACTCGCCCGGCATTTTCGCCAGGAGCGAACCTTTGCCGTGCACCACCTCGTCGTGCGAGAAGGGCAGGACGAAGTTCTCGGTATAGGCGTAGAGTTGGCCGAAGGTGAGCCGGTCGTGATGAAAGCGCCGGTGGACCGGATCGTGGCGGAAATACTCCAGCGTGTCGTGCATCCAGCCCATGTTCCACTTCATCGAGAAGCCGAGGCCGCCGGCGTAGGCGGGGCGCGAGACCATCGGCCAGGCGGTGGACTCCTCGGCGATGGTGAGCGCGCCGGGGAATTCGCCGTGCGCGAGCACGTTGAGCTCGCGCAGGAACTCGATCGCCTCCAGGTTCTCGCGCCCGCCGTAGCGGTTGGGCAGCCACTCGCCGTCCTTGCGCGAGTAGTCGAGGTAGAGCATCGAGGCGACCGCGTCCACGCGCAGGCCGTCGAAATGGAACTGGTCGAGCCAGTAATGCGCCGAGGACAGCAGGAACGCGCGCACCTCGTTGCGTCCGAAGTTGAACGTATGCGTGCCCCAGTCCGGATGCAGGCCCAGCCGCGGATCCTCGTGCTCGTAGAGCGCGGTGCCGTCGAAGCGCGCGAGCGCCCAGTCGTCGGTCGGAAAGTGCCCCGGCACCCAGTCGAGGATGACGCCCAGGCCGGCGCCGTGGCAGCGGTCCACGAACTCGCGCAGCTCATCGGCGGTTCCCCAGCGCGCGGTGGGCGCGAAATAGCCGGTCGTCTGGTAGCCCCAGGATTCGTCGAGCGGATGCTCGGTCACCGGCATCAGCTCGATGTGGGTGAAGCCCAGATCGAGCGCATACGGAATGAGCGCATCGCCGAGCGCGCGCCAGCCGTGGACGCCCC
>Ga0209172_10008344_pt1 | contig 10180 bp, 11 predicted proteins | sample LarsenN4metaG_FD_184113 | JGI IMG/M metagenome (GOLD analysis project Ga0209172, IMG submission 184113) | Hot spring sediment bacterial and archeal communities from British Columbia, Canada, to study Microbial Dark Matter (Phase II) - Larsen... ...
TGGTCGGCGTCTCCGTCGGCGTGTTCGTCGGGGTGTTGGTCGGCGTCTCCGTCGGCGTGTTCGTCGGTGTGTTCGTGGGTGTGTTGGTCGGCGTGTTGGTCGAGGACGGGGTTGGGCTCGGGACATCGCCGATGTGGAGCATCGGGATGTCCTGCTGGCCGACGCTGATCGTCTGCTTACCGTTGCCTCCACCGGCGGTCACCTCGGCCGCCTTGAGAGCGGCATGGAGGTTGCCTGTCGCACCGGCCGCGAAGCAGGCGAAGCGCACGTCGATGCGGACGATGAGGACGTCACCGGCATCGAGGCCAGCGACCTCGACATCGACCAGAAGATGCTCGGCGTCGACGCCGAAGCCGGTCGGCGGCGTGGCGCCCGTATCGTACACCTCGCCCACCAGAGTGACGCTCTCGTTTCCGTCGAGGTTCAGGTTGCCTTCCTCGGTCGTCTGCCCGGCGAAGTCGATGTTGCTGATGCCTACGGCAACGACCTCGCGGTAACCGACGCCAACCTGCCCGTTGTTCTCGGCGTCGAAGTCATAGTGGAGCGCGATCGTCTGCGTGCCGGCGGCGCCGGCGTCGGTGGTAACTTCGGTGAAGAAGACGATGGTATCACCGCAGGCGAAGTCTTCCGCTTCGAGCTGCTCGACGACGTTGTCGTTGATGGCCCGGGCGTCGTACTGGAGGGCGCCGGGCGCAACCTCGACAGCGGGCGATGTGAGGTGGTCGTAGTCGTCGTCGGCGGCTGCGATGAAGTCGAGCGAGAAGTCGCCTCCAGCGGCGAGGGCATCGCCGCCCAAGCGTCCGGGCACGGCGGCGAGTACGGTGGCGATCCCGAACGCGACCCCGAGGGCGAGAATCAGCGTCATGCGGGTAAAGCCGGATTCGTGCTTCCTGGCGCGTTTCTTGTCCATATGGTCCATCCTCATACGTAATCCGGTCGAAGGCGCGTCAGGGGCGCCCGACTTACTGTCTCGTACTGTTCCGAACGTGAATCCGGCGGTGGTGTTTCAGCCGGCGTTGTTGCAGCGAGCCCCGGTCGATGGCCGTCAAGCAGACGTAGAAATTGTTGACGTTCTGTCAACTATGGAAGCGGGCGCGGTGCCTCGGGAAGGCCACGAACCTACGGGATCAGCAGTACCCGGCCGAAGGCGGCCCTGCTCTCGATATAGGCGTGCGCGGCAGCCGCCTCGGAGAGCGGGTACGTGCGGTCGACGACGACGCGCAGCTCGCCGCCGGCGATGCGGGCGAGGAGGCCATCGAGCAGCCTGCGGACGCGGTCGGGGCTCCGGAGGGTCTCGAGGCCGAAGAAGACGCCCGTGAGCGAGGCGTTCGCGCCGCTCAGCGGCCCGACGTCGATCGCCTTCCCCTCGCGGCTGACGTTGCCGACGGTGATGACGCGGCCCCGGTAGCCCGCGCACTGGACGCTGCCCTCGAGCGTGCGGCCACCGACGGAGTCGACGATGAGGTCGGCGCCACGCCCGCCGGTGAGCTCGCGAACGTGCGCGACGAAGTCGCCGCCGGCGTAGTTCACGCCGTGGTCCATGCCGTACTGCTTTAATCGCTCGAGCTTCTCGTCGCTGGACGAGGTGGCGATGACCGTGGCGCCGGCGCGCTTCGCGAGCTGGACGCAGGCGATGCCGACGCCGCTCGTGCCGGCCTGGACGAGCAACGTCTCACCCTGCTGAAGGCGCCCGAACTCGAACAGGCAGTCGTGCGCCGTGCCCCAGGAGACGGGGACGCAGGCAGCGTGCTCGAGCGAGACCGCGTCGGGTACCAGCCAGGTGGACGACGCAGGCACGCCCACGACGGAAGCGTGCGACCCGCTCGCCATGAGCGCGGTCACGCGGTCGCCGGGCTTGCGGTCGGTGACGTTCGCGCCCACCTCGCGGATGACGCCGGCGCAGTTGTAGCCGACGATGTGCGGCTTCGCGGTCATAGGGCCGCCGGCGCGGTTGAGGACGTCGCCGCCTTCGATGGCGATGGCCTTCACATCGATCAGCACGCCGTTCGGGTGGAGCGGCGGATCGGGGGCGTCCTCGTAGCGGAAGACGTCGGGTGCGCCGGTTTCATAGTAGACCGCTGCTTTCACTATCGAGTCCTCCAGTCTGAATCGGGGATTATGTCGCGTCGGCGTAGATCGACGGGTCGACGATCTCCATCAGGCGCTCGGGGTGTGCGAGCGGGCGCCAGCCGAACTTCTCGTACAGTCCGTGGGCATCGCGCGTGCCCAGCCGCCACACGCGGAATCCCTGCAGCGCAGGATGACGCATCACCGTGTCGATGAGCCATACGCCGAGGCCGTGACCGCGGTGCTCCTCGAGCACGAAGACGTCCGCGAGGTAGCCGGTGGTCGCGTAGTCGGTGATGACGCGCGCGAAGCCGACCTGCTCGCCGCCATGAAACAGGCCGAAGCACAGCGATCCTTCGATCGAGCGGGCGACGACGTCGCGAGGTATCCCCTTCGCCCAGTACGAGCGCGTGAGAAAGGTGTGGATGGCGTCGATGTCGAGCCGTCCACGGTCGGTGCTGATGACGTAGTCGCCGCGCCGCCAGTCATCCGACACGATCAGCTCAGGTGCCGCTTGTAGAACGCAAGCGTGCGCTCCCAGGAGAGCTTCGCGGCGTCGGCCACGTAGGCTTCCGGCCGGTCATCGTTAAAGAACGCGTGGCCGGTGCCCGGGTACGTGTAGAACTCCACTTGCTTGCCGGCCCCGGCGATCTGCTTGCGCAGCGCCTCCGCGGTCTCCGGCGATGCCCAGGCATCGTTCTCGGCATAGTGGCCGAGGACGGCGCCCTTGATGTTGTTGATGTCGGGCTTCACACCGCCGGGCACGACACCGTAATAGATCACGCAAGCATCGACAGGGCGCAGCGTGGCAAGGTAGAGGGAGAGGCCGCCGCCCATACAGAACCCGACGCTGCCGATCTTGCCCGTCGTCGCGTTGTGCGCCTTGAGATAGTCGAAGGCGCCGGCCATATCGCGGGCCGCCTCGTCCATCTTCATCGACATCATGAGCTTGCCTGCCTCATCGGGCTCCGTCGTCGTCTTGCCGTGGTAGAGGTCGGGCGCAAGGGCGACGTAGCCTTCGGCGGCGAGGCGATCCGCGACGTCCTTGATGTGCGGCACGAGGCCCCACCATTCCTGGATGACGATGACGCCCGGGCCACGCCCGGACGCCGGCGTGGCGAGATAGCCCTCGCAGGTGTGTCCGTTGCTGGGGAAGCTCACCATCTGTCCGGCCATGCGCATCTCCTCCTACGTGTCCACGGGTAGCGATCAAAGCACGCATGTGTCGCTGGGACAACTCCGCGCGCTCACCGGCTCACTCACTCGGCCCGAGCGGACCCGTCGCCAGCGGGATAAGGACACCCACTGCCCACTCGTAGCCGTCCGGGTCGCGGACGCAGACCTCGCGCCAGCCGTGCCCTTTGTCGACCGTGGCGACGGAGACGACGGCCGAGGCTGCGCGCGCTCGCCGCTCCGTCTCGTCCGGGTCGATACCGAGGAGGCGTATCTGGGCGCCGACGCCGCGCGGGACGTCGGCCGCGAGCTGCGCCGACCACGGATGATCCTCGTGGGTATGGTCGGCGTGGAGCATCACCTCGGCCGGGCCGACGCGCATCGCCGCGAAGTCGATGTCAACGTAGTGCACCTCAGCGTCGAACACGGCGCGATAGAACCCAGCCGAGCGCGCAGTGTCGGTGACGAGAAGGTTTAGGGACAGCGGCGGCAGCAACGCACCGTAGCGGTAGCCGGGCATCCACGGTTCGCCCTGCCTGAGCTTCATTGTTCACCTCCACGAATCGCCGACGCCCGATCACGAAGTGTGGTTGAGGCGCGTGCATGGCGCACGCCGCAGCGCGCATCACCCCTCGCGACAGTCCGCGAGCGTCACCGTCGCCGTTAGCGCTTCGGCAAAGTCGCCCACGGCTTCAATGGTCGTGGTGATTGCTTCGCCCGTGGGCGTGTCTTCCGTAATACCGCTCACCGCCGCTTCGAGCTCCTGGTAGGCCGCCTCGAGGTCATCGATCTCCGCTTCGCCGTATTCGGCTGCGGCGCCGCGAAGTTCGTCGAGCGCGTCTCGGGTGGCGTCGAGTTGTTGCTGAAACTCATTGCGCGAGCTGTCGGGGCTGAGGTCGCTCCACCCGGCGAAGGTGTTGGCGAAGGCTTCGAGCTCGTCGCAGAACTCCGCCTGCGCGCCACCGTCGCCGTTGTCGCCGTCATCGTCACAGGCGATGGCGAGCGCGAATGGCACAAGCATCGCGAAGAGGGCAAAGATCCTAACGATCATCGCGCACCTCGATCCACGCCGACGCGAATCGTCCGCTCGGAGGCTTCCGACGGCCGCGCCTTCCGTACACTCTCGTACTGTCCCGGGCACGAGGCAAGGGGACGGCGCAGGAGGTTTGACATGGACTGGGGTGTCTTCTGGTCGGTATTCGTCGTGATGTTCGTGATGGTACCGCTGTTCTTCGTCTGGGCGTTCGCGCTCGTGGATTTGTTCGGGCGGCGGGATCTGGGCGGCGTGGCGAAGGTGGCGTGGCTGCTCTTCATCCTGTTCCTGCCATTGCTGGGGACGCTGTTCTACTACCTGTTCCGGCCGACCATCAGGGTCGACGAGGTGCCGGAGCTTGCGTCGGAGCGCGCGGGGTACGTAGCCGAGAAGCTGACGCAGCTGACCGAACTACGTGACAAGGGCGTGATCACGGAGGAGGACTTCGAGAAGCAGAAGCGGCGGCTGCTCGCGGCATAGACTTTGCCGCGCCTCGCCGCTCCGTCCGCAAGGCGCGTCAGGCAGGGCCGGCAAGGCCGCGCGACGGCTGCGCACGGCGAGAGACGCGCACGAAGACTTCGAGCGGGCCGATCGCGACGCGGAGGCCTTGCCGGCTGACCTCAGCGGCCGCCCGGAGGGTGCGGGCTCGAGCTACGCTGGCGATGGCGTTGGCGTCGCGGGAGCGCTGGGCGAGGTCTGCTTCGAGGTAGTAGCGGCTGTCCATGGCGCGCCTTTCTTGCGGCATCGAGACGTGCCACTATTGTCTAGCATGTGACTAGCTAAAGTCAAGTTACTCCTCTGGGTCGGGGGTTCACGCGGTCACGCCGGCCGCGAGGGCCGCTTCCTTCCGCTTGAACTTGCGGCGGATTTCGCGGCCACGGACCCGTTCGCCGCAGTGCTCGCAGACCATCGTGACAGCGATCTCGTGCCCGCACGGCTCGTGGACGAGCGACACGCCGTCGTAGGCATACTTGTTGCCCCACTGCAGCAGCGCCGCGACCACGATGTTGAGCTGTCCGCCCTTCCTGGTGAGCTTGTAGCGCGCGCGCGGCGGATGCTGGGAGTAGAACTCGCGCTCGACGATGCCGTGGGCCTCGAGCGACTTCAGGCGCTCCGAGAGGACGTTGGGTGCGATGCCGGTGAGCGACTGTTGCAGCTCTGCGTACTTCATCGCCCCGTTGTTGAGGAGGTCGCGCACGATCAGCAGCGTCCAGCGGTCGCCGACGATGTCGAGCGCGTGCGCGATCGGGCAAGGTAGCCCGTAGTCCCTCGTCATGATGTCCTGCCTCCTCCAGCCTCGCCGAGTGAATACATTCTAGCAAGTGACCTCGTTCGAGGATACGCATTCCGGCTTCGATTAAAAGTGCGTTACGAGGGCGTCGCGAAGCCGCCGATCGCGCGTGAGGGCGGCAGGGGCGCCGATACAATGGCGGCGGAGTGGGGCCGGGGAGGCCGCTGGATGATGCTCGACGACCAGAAGGCGTACGTACTGCAGAGCTGCCGGGACCAGGACATCAAGTTCATCCGGCTGTGGTTCACGGACATCCTCGGCTCGCTCAAGAGCTTCGCGATCACGGTGGAGGAGCTGGAGCAGGCGCTGGACGAGGGCCAGGGGTTCGACGGCTCGAGCATCGAAGGGTTCGCGCGCATCGACGAGTCGGACATGATCGCGATGCCAGATCCGGCGACGTTCCAGCTACTGCCCTGGCGGCCGCGCGAGCGCGGGGTGGCGCGCATGTTTTGCGACATCCTGATGCCGGACGGGCGGCCGTTCGAGGGCGACCCGCGGTTCGTGCTGAAGCGGCAGCTCAAGCGGGCGTCGGATCTGGGCTACACGTTCTATGTGGGGCCGGAGCTGGAGTTCTTCTATTTCAAGTCGGCGGAGCGGCCGGAGGGGCTCGACCAGGGTGGCTACTTCGACCTGACGCCGCTCGACGTCGCGAGCGACCTCCGCCGGCAGACTGTGCTGACGCTCGAGGACATGGGCATCGGCGTCGAGTACAGCCATCACGAGGTGGCGCCGAGCCAGCACGAGATCGACCTGCGCTACACCGACGCGCTGACGATGGCGGACAACGCGATGACGTATCGCCTCGTCGTGAAGGAGGTGGCGCTGGCGAACGGCGTCTACGCCACCTTCATGCCGAAGCCACTCGCGGGTGAGAACGGCTCGGGGATGCACACGCATCAGTCGCTTTTCAAGGGCGACCGCAACGCCTTCTTCGACGCGGATGACGAGTACCACCTCTCGGCGATCGCGAAGGCGTACATGGCGGGGCTGCTGCGGCATGCGCCGGAGTTCACGCTCGTCACGAACCAGTGGATCAACAGCTACAAGCGTCTGGTGCCGGGCTACGAGGCGCCCGTGTACCTGACCTGGGCGCGGCGTAACCGCTCCGATCTTATCCGCGTGCCGGAGTACAAGCCGGGGAAGGAAGTAGCGACGCGCATCGAGTACCGGGCGCCGGATCCGGCGTGCAATCCGTACCTGGCGTTCGCGGTGATGCTGGCCGCGGGGCTGGAGGGCATCGAGCGGGAGTATCCGCTGCCGGCGCCGACGGAGGAGAACGTGTTCGAGCTGACGGAGGAGCAGCGGCGTGAACGCGGCATCGAGACGCTTCCGGGCAGCCTGAAGGAGGCGATCGAGGCGTTCGCGTCGAGCGACCTGATGCGTCGCGCGCTCGGCGACCACGTGCACGAGAGCCTCGTGAAGAACAAGACGATCGAGTGGAACGACTACCGTCGCCACGTGACGGACTTCGAGATGGGGCGCTACCTCGGCGTGCTCTAAGCAGGCTCTAGCGCAAGACGCCCTCGCAGGATCTCTTCCTCGATCGCGGACGAGTCGCGTGTTACGTCGCCGCCAACCTCTCCCGTTGCGCAGGGCAGTTGCGCGCGGAGTGCTCGGTGAAGTGGATGTGCGGGCAGGACCACACGATCTGCCCGTCCGTCTTGAGGACCGCGCGGAACCCGCTTCCGCTGGGGATGATGTCGGGCGCGAGCGCTTCCGCATCCACGTTGCCGGCGCTCGTGCTGCCATCCGCCATAACTTGATCATATCGGCGGAGGCGTCGCGCATGTAGGCGGGCCACACGCCTGACACAGGTGTCGTCCCCGCCCGCATTCTTTATACTGAGGTTACGCACGGGTGTAGCTCAGTTGGGAGAGCAGCGGTCTCCAAAACCGCCGGTCGGGGGTTCGAGTCCCTCCACCCGTGCCATTGACCTGAATCTACGACCGGCGGGCGAGGCCGGTCGTTTTGCTCTCTTACGCAGCGCTTGACACCCATTTGACACCCTTTTCGCGCAATGGCTCGACCTCCGCGGCGTTGGGGATCCGCGTCGACAAGGCTGCGACTATCCAAGCTCAACCCGGGCCACGTGCAGCGTCTTCACGGCGCGCTTCTCAAGTGCGGCCTCTCGACGACGTCGGTCCATCACGTCCACGCCGTGCTCCATCGCGCCCTCAACCATGCGGTGCGCTGGGGGTACGTGGTCCGCAACGTCGCCTCGCTCGTCGACTCGCCGCGCATGCGCCGGCATGCCTTCCGGACGCTTTCGCCCGAGGAGGCGAGGGCACTCCTGGCGGCCGCGAAGGGCGACCACTTCGAAGCGCTCTACGTGCTGGCGCTGACGACGGGGATGCGCCAGGGCGAGCTCCTGGGGCTCCGGTGGAAGCACGTCGATCTCAAGCGGCAGACGCTTGCCGTGCGCGCGTCGCTCGAGCGGGGGACGAAGGGCATGACGATCGGCGAGCCGAAGACACGCACGTCGCGCCGCCAGGTGGTGCTGACGTCCGCCGCCGTCGAGGCGCTGCGCCAGCACCGGCTGCGCCAGAACGAGGAGCGTTGTGCGCCGGCGCCGTCTGGCAGGATCACGACCTCGTGTTCTCCAGCGAGATCGGCACGCCGATCTCGCCAAGCAACCTGCTCAACCGGTCCTTCCGTCCGCTTCTCAGGCGCACCGGCATCGAGCCGATCCGCTTCCACGACCTCCGCCACACCGCCGCTACGCTGCTCCTTGAACAGGGGATGCACCCGAAGATCGTCTCGGAGATGTTGGGGCACAGCACGATCGCGATCACGCTGGACCTTTACAGTCATGTGACCTCGGCGATGCACAAGCAGGCGGCGGAGGCGATGGAAAAGATCTTCCGGGACTAGCCCAGCCGTCACCCTGATCCGATCGAGCGACGGGTGCAACGTCGTAGAGGTCAGCGAGCCGCAAGCCATTGGTCAGACTGTTCATGGCCGTAGCGGGATGACGGGTGCCCCGCATCGAGTGGATGCGCTCGCCATCAGGCAAGTGGTTTCAATCCTCACCCGTCGTCGGTGACGGGTGCAACCGGCGCGTGGCGCGCGACAACGCGCTCGCGCTCATGTTTCAATCCTCACCCGTCGTCGGTGACGGGTGCAACCACACTCATCATCCGCCTCGACCGCGACTTGGCAAAGTTTCAATCCTCACCCGTCGTCGGTGACGGGTGCAACACGGCAGACGATGTCGTCGAGACCGCCGCCGCAGAAGTTTCAATCCTCACCCGTCGTCGGTGACGGGTGCAACAGGGCGATGTGCTGCGGCTGTTGCGGAGGGAACGTTTCAATCCTCACCCGTCGTCGGTGACGGGTGCAACGGCGGTCACGGTCAGAAGCCCGTCGTGTCGACCGAGTTTCAATCCTCACCCGTCGTCGGTGACGGGTGCAACCTGGTCGGTGATCTCTGCCATGCCATACCTCCCTGTTTCAATCCTCACCCGTCGTCGGTGACGGGTGCAACATCGCACCGCACCCATGCGGCTCGGCCAGGTAGACGTGTTTCAATCCTCACCCGTCGTCGGTGACGGGTGCAACGCTCTCGGCTATCGCCAGGACGATGCCGAGCTCGCGATCGCGTTTCAATCCTCACCCGTCGTCGGTGACGGGTGCAACTCGGCTATCGCCAGGACGATGCCGAGCTCGCGATCGCGTTTCAATCCTCACCCGTCGTCGGTGACGGGTGCAACCAGGCGATGCTGCTGCTGATCGGACACTGGTACGCGTTTCAATCCTCACCCGTCGTCGGTGACGGGTGCAACTTTGGTCGCGATCTCGAAGCCGACGCGCGAGAGCACGGGGTTTCAATCCTCACCCGTCGTCGGTGACGGGTGCAACCCGGCGTGTTGCGGGGCGTGGTGATGTGGAACTCGTAGTTTCAATCCTCACCCGTCGTCGGTGACGGGTGCAACTCGGCTACAGCCGCGACCGCTTTCAGGTTTCAATCCTCACCCGTCGTCGGTGACGGGTGCAACCCGTTGACGAACACTTCCAGCGTCGACCCATCCCAGTAGTTTCAATCCTCACCCGTCGTCGGTGACGGGTGCAACGAGGCGCGGGGCGCGGCGACATGCATGGAGAGAGCGGGTTTCAATCCTCACCCGTCGTCGGTGACGGGTGCAACGCGGCTCGCTGGCAGCCTATGATGATGTCCCCGTATGTTTCAATCCTCACCCGTCGTCGGTGACGGGTGCAACTCCCGTTCTTCAGCCGCCATGCGTGGTTAGCCAGCACGTTTCAATCCTCACCCGTCGTCGGTGACGGGTGCAACTCGATCGCGTAGCCGCCGCCTGTGTGCTTGCGCACCAAGTTTCAATCCTCACCCGTCGTCGGTGACGGGTGCAACGTGTGATGAGCAGGAAGAGGCCCGCGCCCGGCGGGTTTCAATCCTCACCCGTCGTCGGTGACGGGTGCAACACGTACGAGCAGATCCTTTACTTGCTGAACGCGGGCGTGTTTCAATCCTCACCCGTCGTCGGTGACGGGTGCAACGCTCGATCAGCGGGTTCGGCACCCGCAGCGGCACCTTGTTTCAATCCTCACCCGTCGTCGGTGACGGGTGCAACCCTCGACCCTGACGCCAGCGATCGCCGTGC
>Ga0209172_10008347_pt1 | contig 10178 bp, 7 predicted proteins | sample LarsenN4metaG_FD_184113 | JGI IMG/M metagenome (GOLD analysis project Ga0209172, IMG submission 184113) | Hot spring sediment bacterial and archeal communities from British Columbia, Canada, to study Microbial Dark Matter (Phase II) - Larsen... ...
TTCCAGAAGCCATGGTGCAGGCGGTCCGGACCCATGTCTACGAACATCAGGAAGTCCCAGGGACGCGTCGCCATCAGGTGGCGGACCATGGCGAACTTCTGCTCGGTGACGGCGTAGACGCGCCGCAGCAGCGCGGCCTTGTCATGGGTGCGAAAGTCGCTGACGTCGAAGAGATAGCCGCCGAATCGCTCCTCAAGTTCAGGCTTCAAACTGGAGGGGAAGGTGTAGGTCGACTTCGTGCTGGGAGTAAGGAAGCACGAGACCATCGTCCCATTCACTGGTCGCGGCGGGTAACTGGGCGGCACACCGACAACAATAACTGGGTGTCCCGCTGCGCCCAAACGATCCCAGATGGCTGGCTCGTGGATCGAGCGGCTGTTGGCAATCTCCAATCCTTCGTAGCTAAAGTCCGTCCGGTTGCGGAAGCCGTAGACTCCCAGCGCCCCCGGATCCCGTCCGGTCACCATGCATGCCCAGGCGGGCACGGTGATCGGTGGGATGACGCTCTCCAGTCTCCCGTATGCTCCCCGGCGCATCAGCGTCCGCAGATTCGGCATCGCAAACCGCTCGAAGGCGAACTCGGGCGGAACACAATCAATTCCGATGACCAGCAACTTCATTGCTGCTCCGATCCCGCCAGCAGCCCTGACCGTTCCCGTTGCAGCTGGCTGGACAGTTCCTCCTCGCCGAGGGCACTGATCGCGCGTTCGCGCTGCTCCAACTCACCAAACTCGTCATACGTTTCCATGATTTTGCGGTATACCTCGTCACGGAGCGACCGTTCAAGCCGCAGTTTGGCGAAGAAGATGCGTTCGAGCAGCACCTTCCGGTACAACCAGAGGAGCCGCCTCCGCAATTCCTCCAGGCCAAGCGATGACCGAAATGACAGATCGCGGGGTGTGAGGAGCTCCTGCAGGCGCAGGAACGGGGACTGCAGCTCCGCCGCGAGCCGGTCGAGCTCCGCGACGATCTCCCCCGGCCCGCGGCCGGCGTGTGCGCCCTCTCGGATTAGGTGATTGAGCTGCTCCTCCAGTTGGTCGAGGCCACGGGAGATCTCATCCGCTGCTTCCCATCCCCCCTGCCCTGGCCCCATCCCGCCTACCTTGCAGGATCCGACATCCGTGCACCTAGGTTCGTCCCCCGACCCAGGTTACCACAACGCCTGCGACCTGAGGCCCGATCCGCGACATTCGTCCGGGCAGGCTCCGCCCAGCGCAGCCCGGGGTGTAGTTCGGCCACGAAAAACACTGTACCGGCGGGCCCGTCCTCCGTCGATCGCCCAGATGATAGATTCGCCGAGCGCAAAAGTACCGTTGGCTCCCCGCTCATTTGCGCCTCAACCTACAGGAGAGGGCACGCGCCGGGGCGTTCTCGTTGTGCCGCCGGTCGCCATTGCCGCCACCTTCTCATACAGGTCGAGCATCCGCTCCGTGCACCGGTCCAGTGTGAACCGAGCCTCAAAGATCTGGCGGCTGCGGGCACCAAATGACTGCGCCCGTTCCGGATCATCGAGCAGCGCGCTGATGGCCCGGGCCAGCTCGTGCGGGGATCCGGCTGGAACCAGTTCGGCGTTGTAACCTGCTTCCACGACTTCCCGCAGGGCTGGAATGTCCGAGGCCACCACCGGCAGACCGAGGGCCATGGCCTCGATCACGGCCCCGCCCAGCCCTTCCCACAAGGAGGGAAACACAAAGAGGTCGGCGGCGGCGAGGAGATCGGGGACGTCCTCGCGATGACCCATGAACCAGACACGGTCTTTGAGGCCCAGAGCGCTGTTGAGGCGGATCAACTCTTCGTTCGCGTATCCGCTCCGCCCGGCGAGCAAGAGACGCAATCTTGGCCGGGAGGACTGCAGGAGTGCGAGTGCCTGAAGCAGGAACCTGTGGCCCTTCTGGTATTCCTGTCGACCCACCGTGATCAACACCTGGTCGTCTTCAGGAATGCCCAACTGTCCCCGCACCTGCCGGCGGCGTTCCTCGCCACGTGCCCCCAGACGCAGCGCGCTCCGTCCCCTTTCGACGACAGTAATGCGTGCTGGAGATATCCGCAGGGTGCGCACCGCGGCGTTCTTGACGGCTTCGGTGATGGCATGGAAGTGCCACGCCAGAAGACGGGACATCCATGCGTCGACCGCCCTCACCGCCCCCAATCTGAGCGGGTGGATGTGGGGATCCTGCAGTCGGGCCGCCACGTATGGGGTGTTCACAAGGCTCATGAGGACTGGCACTCCCGAGCGTGCGGCCGCCAGGCCTCCAATCAGGTTTGCCTCGAAGAGAGTGGTGTGGATGAGGTCGGGCCTTTCTTGGTTAATCAGGCGCCGCAACCGCCGCAGTCGGTGACCACGAAGTCCAGGTCATAAGCCCCGAAGAGGTCAGTGTTGAAGCGGGCCGCCTGCTGGACGCCGGCCAGGTCGTGGCCGAGCATGTTGGGTGCGCCGCAGCACTTCTGAGCCTTCGGGGTGATCACCCTGTAGCCAAGCGAGGAGAGGAGCCTTACGGTGGCAAGGCTCGCTTCGCTGAAGATCAGGCTCATCACGCAGCCGAGGAAGAAGCCGACTGTCCCCTTCTCCGGACCGATAGCCGGAGTAACCTCCTGCAGGGTCTGGCGCAGCGGTTTACCGGGGAGGGTCGGCAAGAGCCCCTCCATCCTGCCAAGGGCTGACGGGAACACCTTCAAAAGCCCAAGCGAGCGGACCACCTTCTGCATGCCGGTTGCCTGGTAGAGACGAAGCGGCGCTGTCGCGGCCTCCAGGCGGTCCGGGTGCGGCACGAGCTTTCTGAGGATCAGCTCCTCCATCATAGAGAGCCCCTCCTCCTGCTTCTTCTCGCAGCGGAACTCGGCCACCAGCTCCCCGGCATTCACCCCGCAGGGGCAGGCCGAGGCGCAGGCCTGGCAGTCGAGGCAGAGGGAGAGGTACTCCAGCAGCCGCTCCGACTGGTCCAGCTCCCCCTCCTGTACCTTGCGCACCAGGGCGACCCGGCCACGGGGGGAGGCGGTTTCGAGGAAGGTTTCCTTGTAGGTCGGGCAACTCGGCAGGCACATGCCGCAGCGCATGCAGTTGATCAGTTTTACGTAGTCCATAATATGACCTCTTAAACCTGCCACAGAGACACAGTGTCACAGAGAAAACCCGATTAATGGTTAAAGCTGCTCATCAGTTTTGTCGTCCTCTGTGTCTCTGTGCCTCTGTGGCAGATTTGTTTTAAAAAACCTTGCCGGGATTGAGGATTCCTTTGGGGTCGAATGCCTGCTTGATCCCCCGCATGACCTTGATCCCCGACTCCCCCACCAACCGCGGCAGGTACTTCTTCTTGGCGATCCCCACGCCATGCTCGCCGGTGATGGTGCCACCCATGGCGATGGCGGCATCGAAAATCTCTTCGAAGGCTGCATGGGCTCGTTTGATTTCGTCCTGGTCCCGCTCGTCGGTCAGGCAGGTGGGGTGGAGGTTGCCGTCGCCGGCATGGCCGAAGGTACCGATGGTGACGTTGTACTTTGCAGCAGCCGACTGGATGACCTGCAGCATCGGGGCGATGCAGCTTCGCGGCACGGTGGCGTCCTCCAGGATGGTGGTGGGCTTGAGCCGTGCCAGGGCGGAAAGTGCGGTGCGCCGGGCGGCGGCCAGTTTCAACGCCTCGTCCGCATTCTGCGCGGTCTGGAAGAACGAGCAGCGGTAGCGCTTGCAGATATCCTCAACGCTCGCCGCATCCTCGGCCGTGACCGCCGGATGGCCGTCCACCTCGATGAGGAGCACGGCATCCACGTTCAGGGGGAGGCCCACATGGGCATAATCCTCGACGCACCTGATGGTCACCTTGTCGAGGAATTCGAGGGTTGCCGGGATGACCTTGGCGGCGATGATGGCCGACACCGCCAGGGCCGCATCCTGCAGGGCCGGGAAATGGGCCAGCATGGTGACCTTGGACTGGGGCTTGGGAATCAGCTTGACCGTGATGCCGGTGAAGAAGCCGAGAGTCCCCTCGGAGGAGACCAGCAGCGGATTGAGGCTGTAGCCGGCCACGTCCTTCACCACCTTGCCGCCGCTCCTGAGTATCTCGCCGTCGGCCAGCACCGTCTCCAGCCCCATGACGTAATCCGCCGTCACCCCGTACTTCAGGCCGCGCAGGCCACCGGAGTTCTCGGCCACGTTCCCCCCCATGGTGGAGATGTTCATGCTCCCCGGGTCAGGGGGGTAGAAGAGGCCGCGGGACTCCACCTCGCGGTGCAGGGCGCTGGTGACCACACCCGGCTCCACCGTGGCGGTCAGGTTCTCCTCGTCCACTTCGACGATCCGGTTCAAGCGGCTTGTCTGGATAACCACGCCGGCGTTGACCGACAGCGAGCCGCCGGAAAGATTGGTGCCGGAACCGCGCGGGGTGACACTCACCCCTGCCCCGTGACAGAGGCGCATGATCCGGACCACCTCGTCGCTGCACCCGGGGAGCAGCACCACCCCGGGAAGACTCTCAATTTCGGGGGTCGAGTCGTAGCCGTAGACCGCCAGGGATTCCCGGTCGGCCAGGGTATGCTGCTCGCCGACGATCTTCTTCAATTCGTTGATAAATGACTGTTCCATAACTGGCCTCTTGTTTGTGTCTAAACATGGATTTCGCATTTACTGGAAACGCTCAATTTTTCGTCCTGGCAAGGCTGTCGAGAAATCGGGCGGAGGCGTAGCAGCGCTACGCCGCACAACCGATTTTGAAGACTTACGCAGCCAGGGCGCAAAAGTGACGTTTCCACCCTATGGTATCATCCACGGCAGGAAGTACGCCTGCACATACACAATTATACCGACAATGATCGTCAGGAAGATCGAGTGCTTCAGGGTGAAGCGGAACAGGGTCCCCTCCTCGCCGACCATGCCGCAGGCAGCGGTGGCAACGGCCAGTGACTGGGGAGAGATCATCTTGCCCATGACGCCGCCGCTGGTGTTGGCCGCCCCGGTCAGGATCGGGGAGAGGCCGAGCTGCTCGGCGGTCGCCTTCTGCAGGCCGCCGAAGAGGACGTTGGAGGAGGTGTCGGAACCGGTGAGGAAGACACCCAGCCAGCCGAGGAACGGGGCGATGAACGGGAACCAGTGGCCGGTCTTGGTGAAGACGAGGCCGAGACAGTTGGTCATGCCGGAGGCGTTCATGACGTAGGCCAGGCCGAGCACCGAGGCAACGGTCAGTGCCGGGAAACGCATGTCATGGAGGGTCTTGCCGGCAATCTTGATGACATCACCAAACCCGACGCCGCAGAGCAGCGCGGACAGGAAGGCGGCAATCAGGATGGCGGTGCCGGCGGCGGACATGAAGTTGAAATTGTACTTGGCTGCAAGCTTGATCGGCAGCTGGTCGGCAACCGCCTTTTCGAGGGGTTTGAACTGATCCTTGGCTACCGAATTCAGTTTCACCAGTTCGGCGCAGAGCTTCTTCGTTTCGGTCATGTTCTTGGAAACCAGGTCGCACGCCTTGAGACGCTCGTCGGTCAGGATCGCACCCTTGCCAACCAGCCCTGCCTCAACCGGCAGAAATGCTTCTTCCAGCCCCTTCAGCTCCTGCAGTTTTGCCGCCAGCGCGGCCTGTTTCGGGTCGGCCGGGGAGAGGATTGCCAGCTGCTTGTCGATCTCCTCGTTGACCTTGGCGATCTTCTTGACGCCCTCCTCGGGCTTGGAAACCTTTTTGACGATCATGTTGTCGAGACCGGCGACCGTTATAACCACCTTGCTCTTGTCCAGCTCGTTCTTGATGGATGGGATGCCCCAGAGCAGCACCATTATGGTCAGGGCCAGGTAGGGGGACCAGGCACGGAACACTTCTCCGGCAGTATAGTGATGCTGCTCGACACCGTTGCTGGCTGTTTCGTGATCAAAAACATAATTTTCCCTGGGGGTCCAGAAGCGCAGCAGCACGACCAGGGCGGCCATGGCTGCCAGCGACGAGATGATGTCGGGGAGATAGGGACCGAGGTAGCTGGCCGTTGCCCACTGGCCGACGGCAAAGGTGACACCGCAGACGATGATGGCTGGCAGCACTTCGATGGTTTTCTTCAGGCCAACCATGATCAGGATGACATAGAATGGAATGAAGACCGAGATGAAGGGGAGCTGACGGCCGACCATGGTGGAGAGTTTCATCATGCCGTCATCGCCGTAGCCCATGACTCCGGCCAGGGCAACGACCGGGATACCGATGGCACCGAAGGCAACCGGTGCGGTATTCGCTATCAGGCAGACACCGGCGGCATAGAGCGGACGGAAACCGAGACCCACCAGGGTGGCGCCGGCAATGGCCACCGGGGTACCGAAGCCGGCGGCCCCCTCGATGAAGGCGCCGAAGCAGAAGGCGATCAGCAGCGCCTGGATGCGCCGGTCAGCGGTCACCCCGGCAAGCGAGGCGCGGATAATCTCGAACTGCCCCCCCTTGACGGTGATGTTGTAGAGGAACAGGGTGGTGATGACGATGTAGAAAACCGGGAAGAGGCCGAAGGCGGCGCCCTGGGCAAAGGCGAGACCAGCCAGCTTGGCCGGCATCCCCCAGACGGCAATGGCAATGCCGATCGCCGAGGCAACGGCCAGGGGACCGGCCTTGTGGGCCTTCATCTTCAACACGGCAAGACAGACGAAGATGATGACGAGAGGGATGACGGCGACGAGGGCCGACATGCCGAGACTGCCTCCTACGGGGGTGTACGTTTGAATCCAGGGCATAACGTTTTCTCCTTTCATGATAAAAAACTCTGGGCGGAATCTCCTGAATCGATGCAACTGTCCGGTCGGTGTCTTTATGCTCGCATATCGCAAAATATAAAAAGGTTTTGTAAACTTGTATTACCAATTACTCCTTTTGTCGAAACCCTGTCAAGCATTTTTTGTAAACCCCGAAAAAACACTGTTGACAAAAAGGGTTAAGATGATTACGGTAGGATGTAATGTGGTTATACAACTTAATTAAGCGATGAGAAGAGAGGTTGAATCAGCGCTTTTCGCCACAATTGAAGACCACGGTTTAAAACGCTTTTCCCGTACCAATGAAACAGTGGCTTAGCATTGACGATAACGTAAATCAGAACTTTCATGGACAGCAGGTTAAAGCAGCCGCAAACATCGGTCATCTGTCTCGAATCACGAAAACAAAAAGGGGGAATACTCCATGTATGAACAGTTCAAGCTCAGGGCCGAGGCGGTAGGCGCAGAGGTACACCGCTGCAGAAGCAGGGGGGAGGCGGTCGTCTTCATCCGGACGTTCCTGCAGCAGGAAGGGACTGCCGACATGCCGGGTTCATATGCTGTCTGGGCTCCCGGCCCATTTCTGACCGACAGCGACAGTGCCCGACTCGGCGGGGATATTCCCGGCCTCAGCTTCGACGTCAGCCGCCAGAGGGCGGCCGATGCCAGGATCGGCATCACCGAAACCGACTGGGCAGTGGCGGATACCGGATCACTGGTGGCGGACCAGACGGCGGTCGAGCAGCGGCTTGCCTCGACACTGCCGACAATCCATGTCGCCATCATCGGAACCGACCGGATCCTGTCGGACAAAACCGCGGTCTTCAGCAGGATAACCCCCCGGACCAGCAGATACATCGCCTTTATCACCGGGCCGAGCCGCACCGCCGACATCGAGCGCGTCCTCACCATCGGCGTGCACGGGCCGAAGCGGCTGATCATTGTCTTTGTCGACGAGATGGAAGGAGTTTCCCCATGAAAACTGATTTCAAGGAATCAATAGACCGGGCGGTCAACGATGCAAACCTCACCGGAGCGCTGGGGAAATTTTCCGAAGCGTACAAGGTCAACCGCGCCAGGGCGTACGAGGGAATCGACTTCGAGGCACTCAGGACGGTCATCGCCGAGCGGAAGGGGTATGCCGCAGCACATCTGGACCGGATGGCGGCCGAGTTCACCCGCAACGCCGAGGCAGCGGGCGCGCACGTCTTCCAGACCAGCGACCCGGAAAAGGTCAAGGAGTACATCCTCAAGGTGGCCCGGGAGAACGCCGTCAGGACCGTGGTCAAATCCAAGTCCATGGCAACGGAAGAGATCCATCTCAACGCCTGCCTGGAGAAGGCCGGCATCGATGTACGGGAAACGGACCTGGGAGAGTGGATCATCCAGCTGGCGGGACAGACACCCTCCCACATGGTCATGCCCGCCATCCACATGACCAAGGAAGAGGTCTCCGACCTCTTCAGCAAGGAGGTCGACGAACGTCTCTCCACCGACATCCCCCAATTGGTGGAGGTGGCCCGCAATGAACTCCGCTCCAGATTCCTGGCCGCTGACATGGGGATCAGCGGCGGAAACATCGCCGTGGCCGAAACCGGCAGCATCGTCCTCGTCACCAACGAGGGGAATGCCCGGATGGTCACCACCCTGCCGAAGGTCCACATCGCCCTGGTCGGCATCGAGAAGTTCGTGGAAAAATTCGAAGATGTCGCCCCGGTGCTGGAAGCACTGCCGCGCAGCGCCACGGCCCAGCTCCTCACCAGCTATGTCTCCATCATCACCGGCCCGGCTCCCAACAGCGACGGCTCCGACAAGGAGCTGCACATCATCCTCATGGACAACCGCCGCACCGAGATGGCGGCTGATCCCAAGTTCAAGCAGGCGCTGCAGTGCATCCGCTGCGGCTCCTGCCTGAACGTCTGCCCGGTCTTCCGCCTCGTCGGCGGACACGTCTTCGGCAAGATCTACACCGGCGGCATCGGCACCATTCTCACCGCCTGGTTCGACGAACTGAAGAAGTCGGAGGAGATCCAGGGGCTCTGCATCCAGTGCGGCAACTGCAAGGAGATCTGCCCCGGTAAGATCGACATCCCCGAGCTGATCATGGAGATCAGGCGGCGTCTGGTGCAGAAGGACGGCCTGCCGCTGCTGCAAAGGGCCATCTACGGTGTGGTGAATAACCGCAAGCTCTTCCACGGCATGCTGCGGGCAGCCTCGGTTGCCGCCAAGCCGTTCGCCTCCGGTAAATTCCTTCGCCACCTGCCGCTCTTCCTGGCCGACCTCACCGACGGCCGCAGCCTGCCGGCCATTGCCGAGGAGCCGTTCAGGGACCGGTTCAGGAAGATCAGTCAGCCGAAGTGCTCTGAAAAAGCCGCCTTCTACGCCGGCTGCCTGATCGACTTTGCCTACCCGGAGATGGGGGAGGCGCTGGTCAAGATCCTCAACAAGGCCGGCATCGAGGTGGTCTTCCCTGATGAGCAGACCTGCTGCGGCGCTCCGGCGCGCTACAGCGGCGCCTACGAGGTGGCGGCCAGGAACGCCGTCGACAACATCGAAGCGCTCCTGGCCGAGGATGTAAAGTATGTGGTTTCCGCCTGCCCGACCTGCACGGTTGCGCTGGAGCACGAATTCATCAGCACCTTCGAGAGCCTCGGCCAGACCGACCGGCTCCCCAGGGCACAGGAGCTGGCGGGGAAAACGGTCGACTTTTCAACGCTGGTCAAAAAGCTGGTCGATGAGGGGCGCCTGACCCTGAAGGAGGGGCAGAAACTCTGCAGCGTGACCTACCACGACTCCTGCCACCTGAAGCGGACCCTGCGCGTGTCGCAGGAGCCGCGTGAGCTGTTGCAAAAGGCGGGCTACGAGCTGACCGAGATGTTCGAGTGCGACACCTGCTGCGGCATGGGGGGGTCCTACTCCATGAAACTGCCGGAGATATCCGGCCCGATTCTGCAGAGAAAACTGCGCAACATCAAGGAGACCGGCGCCCCGCTCGTTGCCATGGACTGCCCCGGCTGCGTCATGCAGATCAGGGGGGGGATGGACCAGGACGGCGCCGACATCAGGGTGCGGCACACCGTGGAGATCCTGGCGGAACGACTGAAGGACTGATGCAACCTATTGAAAACATATCAATTTCGCATCTGTTCGACAGATGAAGCGGACGGTCACATTAAAAACATTTTGTTGACAAATTATGTCGTGATATGGTATCGATTTTTTAGTTACATTAAAAGATTGCATTTATATTGCTTAATATTTAAGCATAAAAATCTGCTCGTTTTACTTTAAATAAAATTTCCCTTTCAAGCCGGCCATCCTGTCAATGAAGCGGGAAAGGAGTTTCAATGAAGAATTCCAAGATGACGCTCTCCGCCGAGACGATGAACCTGGATTTCGTCAAGAAGGTGGAGAAGCTCTCCGACAGCTCGGTGCGGCGCTGCTTCCAGTGCGGCAAGTGCTCGGC
>Ga0209172_10008355_pt1 | contig 10171 bp, 9 predicted proteins | sample LarsenN4metaG_FD_184113 | JGI IMG/M metagenome (GOLD analysis project Ga0209172, IMG submission 184113) | Hot spring sediment bacterial and archeal communities from British Columbia, Canada, to study Microbial Dark Matter (Phase II) - Larsen... ...
TGCGGCTATCCGTTCCACGAATGGCAAGCCCATCCCTTCTGCGGTCCTCCGCAGGGGGATGGCCCGCTTTTTATCCCCATCGCAGCGAAAGACGAAGAAGTCTTATCTTGACGGTCTCTCGGCCGGGACCATCCTCAGCCGCCGGTACGTTGGCGAGCCTCGGCTCGTGGCCCTCGTTCTGAACGTCACGAGCCCGTCGGGTTGGACGTGCATCACGCCGGACGGATGCGACGACGCGCCGATCGGCGAGAAGGTCCTCTTCGTCCCGCGGGAGGTCTTCCACGGCACGTTCCTGGGCAAGAAGCTCGCCGGTGGGAACAGGTCGCAGATCCCCGACAACCTGGTCTTCTACCAGAACGGGACGGATCCGAACGAGAGCAATTCCGCCGTCTTGCAGCAGGTCATCGCGGGGAACGTCACCGCGGAGGAATACTTCCGGATCCTCGGATGGCTCCTGCGAAACGCGACGGACAATGCGACGAACCGCATCCTGAACGTCACGGGGGACCTCTTCCTCTACTCCTTCCCTCCCTTGCCGCGTCCGCCGATCACCCGCGTCGAAAAGGCGATGAGCCGGAGCGGCATGCCGTGCGAAGCCGGTTCGGGCGGAGACCTCCGCACGCGCCCGCGACAGGGCTCGAAGGAATCGTCCACAAAACTATTAATATCAGCGGGAGGAGAATAATAGTCCTTGTTTGATCCGCGCGCGCCGGTGACCTAATGATACGGTTCGGTCCCTCGGGCATCCCCCTGTCCTGCAAGGGCCGCACGCTGCGGGATGGGATCGAGGACGTCCACAACCTCGGCCTCACTGCGATGGAGGTCCAGCTCGTCCGCGTGAACGTGAACGAGCGCTACGCGGGCGACGAGGACATCGGCAGGACCCCACGGGAAATCCCGGACGAGCTGGTCGTCGAGATCGGGCGGCGGGCGGACCGCAAGGAAGTGACGATCTCTTCCCTGGACGAGACGATCGAGAAGGGCGACGTCCTGTATAGTCTCGCCTCCGGGATCGCCGACGACTACCTGGAGCTGGAGGAGCTCGGGATCCTCGCGAAGGAGCTGGACATCGAGTTGTCCCTGCATACGCCATATTACATGGACATCGCCGACGCGGACGGCCTCGCGCAGAAGAGCATGGACAGTATTCGGTGGGGCGGCATGCTCGCGCACGCGATGGACGCCTCGACCGTCGTGACACACTTGGGCATGTTCGGCGAACTCGCGCCAAAGGAGGCCCTCGCCCGGATCATGAAGAACCTCCGGACCCTCCGGGATTGGTACAAGACGAACAAGATCCGGTCCAGACTCGGGATCGAGGCGAGCGGCCGGCAGGAGGTCATCGGTAGCCTTGACGAGGTGCTGACCATCGCGAAGAATGTGAAGGGGATCCTGCCCGTCATGAACTTCGCGCACGTGCACGCGCGCGGGTTCGGCTCCCTGCGGCGGCCGGAGGACTTCGCGGAGGTCCTGAACAAAGTGAAGCGGATCTCCGGCGGACATCTGCACGCGCACTTCTCCGGGGTCGAGCACGCGGACGGCAACGAGCTGCGGTACACGCCGATCAAGAAAGGAGACTTGAGGTTCGAGCCGCTCGCGGAATGCCTCCTGGACGGGGATTACGACCTCACGATCGTCTCGTCGTCCCCACTCCTCGAGCACGACGCGATGTACATGAAGGTCATCTTGGAGCGCGTGCTCGCGAAGCGCCTGGTCCGGCCCACGAGGCCCGAGAAGGAGGAGAGGGGGGAGAGGAAGCGGTGACGTCGGCCCCGGAGCCGACGACGGCGACGAGTTCGTCCCGGTACATCTTGCAGGCGCTCGGGCGCGTCTTGTCGGAAGACCGTTCGAAGGACATCCGCGAGGCCGTCGAGATCTTCGTGAGCGCGAAGAAACTCTTCGTGTACGGCGTCGGCCGGAGCGGGGTCGCCGCGCGGGCCTTCGCGATGCGGATGGTCCAGCTCGGCCTCGAGTGCTTCTTCATCGGGGAGACGATCACTCCGGTCGTCGGCCAGGGGGACGCGGTCCTCATCGTCTCGAACACGGGGTCGACGATGAGCGCGATCCAGGTGGCGAACATTGCCCGACGGGTCGGCGCGAAGGTGATCTCCGTGACGGGCAGCCGGAGTTCGAAACTGGCCCATGCGAGCAACGTGGTGCTCCACCTGCAGGCGAATGGAGACCCGTCGCGCCCGAGGCTTGCGCCGCTCGGGACGATCTTTGAGGACGCCAGCCTGATCCTGCTCGATGGCGTCGTGGCTGAGGTGATGGAACGACTCGGCCAGACGGAAGCGGACATGCGCGGGCGTCATGCCATCATGGTGTGACCTCCCCCGGGGCCGCCAGTGTGTGCCTTTATCTACGATGGGGTCATATTCGGCCCAAATGCCCGAGGAGTTCGTCGTCACGCCCTGGGAAGTGAGGGGCGCGATCGACTACGACCGCCTGATTACGCAGTTCGGCACGGAGCGGATCGGCCCGGAACTCCTCGAGCGGATCCGGAAAGCCGCAGGCGATCTGCACCCGATGCTCCGACGCGGGGTGGTCTACAGCCACCGCGACATGGACTGGATCCTGGACGAGTACGACCGAGGGAATCCCTTCGCGCTGTACACGGGCCGGGGGCCGTCCAGCGGGATCCACGTCGGCCACATGCTCCCCTGGTTCTTCACGAAGTGGCTGCAGGACAAGTTCGGCGCCACGCTCTACTTCCAGATCACGGACGATGAGAAGTTCCTCTTCAAGGATTTCGACGAGCTCGCCGAGGCCACGAAGGTCGGGTACGACAACATCCTCGACATCATCGCGATGGGCTTCGATCCGAAGCGCACGAGGATCTTCCTGGACACGGAGTACATCCACCATCTCTATCCGCTCGCGATCGAGACTGCGAAGCGCATCACGTTCAGCACGACCCAGGCCGTCTTCGGGTTCGAGAATTCCAACAACATCGGGGAGATCTTCTACACAAGCGTCCAGGCCGCGCCCGCGTTCCTCCCGAGCCGGCAGGCGGGCCGCGAGGTCCCCGTCCTGATCCCGTGCGGGATCGACCAGGACCCGCATTTCCGCATCGCGCGAGATGTTGCCTCGCGCCTCGGATACCCGAAGCCCGCCCTGATCCACAACAAGCTCCTCCCGAGCCTCCTCGGCCCGGGCGGGAAGATGTCCGCATCGATCCCGGAGTCGAGCATCTTCACGACGGACACGCTCCCCGCGGCGAAGAAGAAGATCCTCAACGCGTTCACGGGCGGACGCGCGACCGTCGAAGAGCAGCGACGCCTCGGCGCAAACCCATACATCTGTTCGGTGTTCGCCTTCTACAACTATGTGTTCGAGCCGGAGGACGGCCCCTTGGGGGAGGTCGAGCGGACGTGCAAGTCCGGGGAGCGGCTGTGCGGCGACTGCAAGGCGGAACTCTGGGGAAAGGTCGAGGATTTCCTGAAGCGGCACCACGCAGCGCGCGAGAACGCGAAGACCCAGGTCGAGAAGTTCATCGTGCGCGACTGAGCCGGCCTAGGCCAGGATGCGCGTGATCTTGAACCCGTCCTCGAAGACGAGGGCGTGGTAGTCGGTGTCGTGGCGGGTGCCGCGCATCTTCACGATCCGGAGCTGGCGCTGCATGCCAAACGGTCCCTGCCGGGCCATCTTCAGGTGCAGGATGCCGTCCGCGAGGTACTCCTCCTTGTGCTTCGCGAAGTAGCTCCGGGGCGGGCTTGCGCCCGTGCCGGCGTCCGCGGGCAGCTCCGCAAGGAGGAACGCCGTCACGTCGAGGGAACGCAGCCATCGGGTCAGGTCGAACAGCTCCTTCCGGACGTTCTGGAATTTCGCGAGGATCTCGAGGGCGTCCAACGAATCGAGGACGATCAGGCGGTAATCGAACGACGAGCGGATTCCCTGGGCGTAGAGCCTGAGCAAGTCCATCCAGGGCTGCTCGACGGGGCCCTCGAGCCTCTTCCGGAGCGCGGCAAGGTCGAGGAGGCTCAGGTTGCCGTTCGTCGCCTCGAGTTGGTATCCGAGGCCGCGGGTATGATCCAAGAGGCTCGCCCGGCTCTGTTCCAGGGAGATGTACAGCCCCTTCGTGCCCGCACGGGCGTTGTGGTGCAGGATGCTGTACGTGAGGGAGGACTTCATCGTGCCGGGCGCGCCAGAGACGAGGACGATGCTACCCGCCGGGATACCACCGCCCAGGACCTCATCGAGGCCATCCACGTGCGTCGGGACACGTTTCATGCATCATCCCCCGCGATCGCGAGCAGGCGCTTCCGGACCGATTCCAGTTCGTCGCTCAATCGCTGCCGTTCCCGGGGCAGGTCGATCACCTCTGCCATGGCCGCGAGGTCGACCGACGCGCGATCCGCCAGGCGGACGATGTCCGCGGAGGTGAGTTCCTCGGGCGTCTTGCCCAGGCGGGCGATCTCCAGGCGGAGGACACCTTCGCCGGCATTTCCCAGGTGCTCGACGAAGATCGAGCGGGCACGGTCGTACAGGGGATCCCTCGCGCCAAGGGCGTCGGCGCTCGCGAACAGCTCCTCCGTCTCCTTGCCCTTCCAGTATTCCCCGGCGGTGACGATCAGGTCCTGGTCCGTGGCACCCGCCTCGCGCGACGGCCAGTCCCCGCCCGCGAGGCTCGCGGGATTCCTCGCCCGGAACGCGCACAGCGCGCTCACGGCGGACGCGACCTGTTCCCGAAGACTCTGGGCGGCCTTCGCGTCCCCTGCCGTGCCCGCGAGGTCACCGACCGCCTCGTCCAGGAAGGACGCGATCGCGTCGATGTGGTCCGTGGTGAGGTCCCCCCGTCGAAGGGCGTGGCCCCGGCAGAAGGCGGCGAGGAGTCGGCCTGCTCCCGGCCCGAAGGAGCGCGCGAGGATCGCCTCGATCTCGTCCGCGGGGTCCGGGAGGGGCCACCAGGGATACCGCAGGGACCGGAGGCCCTCCTTCTCCGACGCGGAGAGGCGGGAGGTGCAAAGGATCACGGTCGAGTTCGTCTCGCGACACATGGGCGCGAGACGGGCGACCATCTCCCGCGTGCGAGGCCATCCGGACAGGGCGGCGATGTCCGCGAGGTCTCGGACCACGACGATCCCACCCGGATCCCGGACGAGGAACTCGGAGGCGGTCGCGACGGTCCGCAAGGCGGCCCGGGCGGTCGGCTCAATCATGGAGGTCAGGGGCCGGTCCTCGGGGTGGCCCGCCTTCCCGCCGGATCGGGAGAGGATCAGCACGGGCCGGCCGCGGCGGGCCTCCGAGCGGGCGGTGATGATCGCGTATTTCGGCCGGGCCTCCTCGAACACGAAGACGAGGCCGCCCCCGACGCTCGAGGCACCGGACCATCGCCGGCGGTGTCCGCGGAACGGCGTGGGGAACGGCTCCGCGTGGAAGGTCACAAGGGCGAAGGCCGCGAGGACTACCGGCGTCGTGACGTTCAGGCCGACCGCGGCCGACACCCCCAGGGTTCCGAGCTCGTAGCTGTAGACCGGGCCCGCGACGATCAGCGCGACAACGCCGAGGCTCAGCCAGAACGACTCCGTCTGGAAGAGGACGCTCGTGATCCGCACGTGGATCGTCTCCGCGAGCGCGATCGCGAGGCACAGGACGAGGAACGCCCCGAGAAGGTTCAGCTCGTACGCGGTCTCGAGGCGCCAACCGTCCACCGGCGCGAGCGCGGCGATCAAGGGGACCGGGAGCAGGAGGAGCAGGGAGGCGGGCCGGCGGCGGGGGAGCGTCTCCCCGTGGATGAGGCTCAGTACAAGGATCGCGGTGAGGGGGTGGGCGAGGACGAGGGCGGCGAGGACCGCGAGGTGCCACGAGGGCGCGAGAAGGCCCTCGGCGGACCCGACGTAGGCGGCCCCCATCAAGATGAAGGAGAGGGCGAGTACGACGAAGGTGGCCTTGAGCCACGTCTGCCGCCCGCGGAGGGCGACGAAGGCGAGGAGCCAAGCGTCCACGATGAGCGCGACGACGATCGCGACACTCGTGTGGATCACCCCCGCACCCCCAGGCGGCGGAACCGAACGATCGACACGACGTCCTCGGGCTTCCAGGCCCAGCGGGAGCGGCCCGCCTCGAGGAGATCCGCCGCGGTTCGGTACCCGGCCCCACGGGCGTCCTCCTCGGTGAGGTCTGCGAGGAACGCGCGGGATGCGTCGACGATTAAGAGCCGTCCGAACTCGGGGCCCGTCTCGTACCGCGCGCGAACGTGGTCACCGACGGATGGCGAGGACGCGAAGTCCACGGGACGCACCGCGAGAGTGGCCGCGTTGCGGAGGATCCGGTCCCCTTCCTCAAGGGTGAAGGTCATCTCCCCGCGAGGCCGGCCGCGCGGCATCTCGCCGGACAGGGCGAGGCGGAAGCCCTGGATCACCAGGAACGTGACGAAGCCGCCCACGAGGAGGAGCGTGTACAGGCCGTACTGGTAGAACTCTCCATGGATCCAGAACCCGAAGACGAGGGCCATCGAGAGGCCGAGGAGCAGCCCGAGACGAGCGAGGGTGGCCAGAACGCGGTTCGCCATCGTCTCACCCGATCGCGCGGGCGACCTCGAACCGCCCGTTCTCGAACAGGAGGGTGTGGAAGTCGCTGTCCTGGTTCACGCTCCGCATCTTGACGCACTGGACCCTCCGCTGGAACGAGACGTCGCTCACGGCCGCCATCCGCAAGAGGACGATCCCGTCCGCGAGGTACTCCTCCTCGATCGCGGAATCGCGCACGTCTGCCGCAGGCTCCTCGGAGACGAGGAAGCTCGTCACCCCGAGGTCCCGGAGCCACTCGAAGAACGCGAAAGTCTTCGCCCGTCGGTCCGTCACGTCGAGGACGAGCTCGAGGGCGTCCCAGGAGTCGATCGCCAGGAGGCGAAACCCGAGGCGGTTCCGAAGGTCCAGGATCTTCCCCTGGAGCACCGCGAGCAAGGCGTCCTCCTTCGGGGTGCGGCCGGCGGACAGCTCCCCCATGCGCCGCGCCAGGTCCTCGAGGTGCTCTCGCCCCCGGCTGAGGTCGAGGATTGGGAGGGTCTCCGACACGGCCGTCGCGCGCAAGCCGAGGGACGCGACGTGCTCCAGGAGGCTCTCCGCGCTCTGCTCGAGGGTCACGTACAGGCCCGGCGTTCCCTGGAGGGCGTTGTGGTAAAGGATGTAGTACGCGAGGGAGGACTTCATCGTCCCGCTCGCACCGCGGAGGAGGACCACATGGCCCTCCGGGATTCCGCCCCGGAGGACCTCTTCGTCGAATCCTCGGACGAACGTCTTCACGGGCGAGCGGGTCATGCATCTCTCCTCACGGGCTCATCGCCCGCACCACCTTGAGCCGGGATTCGTCCGCGACGAGGGCCAGGTACCCGGGCTCATGCCGGGTGCCGCGCATCTTGACGACGCGGAGGCGTCGCTGGACGTCCAGGTCGGACACGGGATGGAGCCGCAGCTGGATGAGGCCGTCCGCGAGGAAATCCTCGTCCCATCGGCCCTGCAAGACGTGCCGGCCCACGACCCACTCCGGCCGCTCCGTGATCACGAAGCTCGTGACGTCCATGTCCCGAAGCCACTCGAAGAGGCGGTACATCTCCCGCCGCCGCTCCCGGAACTTCGCGAGGACCTCGAGGGCCTCGAGGGAATCGATCACGATGAGGTCGAGCCCCCGCTCGCGCTTCACCGCCTCGAGCCCGCGCTCCAGGCACGGCACCCAGTCCGCCTTCTCCCCGAGCAGGTGCTTCGCCGTGCGGGGATCGAGGAAGACCAGGGAGCCCTTCGTGACGTTCAGCGGGAAGCCCATGGAGAGCATCTGTTTGAGGAGGCTCTCCGCCCGCTCCTCGAGCGTGATGTAGAGACAGTGGAGGCCCTCTCGGACCGCGTTGTTGAGCAGAATCCAGAACCCCAAGGAGGACTTCATCGTGCCCGGGGTGCCTTGGATCAAGACGACGTGCCCCCAGGGGATCCCGCCGCCAAGGAACTCGTCGAGTCCTTCGACGAACGTCTTCACGCGGACCGGCCGGACGACCGCCTCGACGGGCCGCTCGCGGGTGGGGCCAGCCCGCGCTTCGGCGGGTTCGCCCGCCGCTTCCTCCGGCTCCGGGGCGGGCGCCGGCTTCGCCGGAACCGGGAGGTCCCTCAGGCCGAGGATTGCGTCGACGTCCTCCGCCACCGGAGGCGTGCCCGTCGCGGCGGGAGCCTCGGCGACCTGGGTCCCCGGGGGCGAGCCGATCGATGGACCCGCCGACTCGGCGGGAGGAGCGGCCTCGAGCTCCGCGGCGCGCGCCTTCCTGAGGAGCTTTTCCTCCACCTCGGATCGCCGGACGCGCGCGGCGGGATGGCCGGGGCGCAGCTCGAGGACCTTCGCGAAGCTCTGCAGGGCCTCCGCGAAATCCTTGAGGGCCTCGAGGATCACGCCGCGCTCCATCCAACCCTCCACGAACCCCGGGTTGATTCCGACGGCTCGGTCTGCGCCCTCGAGGGCGCCGGTCAGGTCCTCCGTCGCCCGAAGGGCCTTCGCGAGGCCGAGCCACCCTCGCTCGTCCTTCGGATTCAACGAGAGGGTCCTCAGGAACGCGGCGCCGGCTTCGTACGGCCGTCCGAGGCGGAGCTGCGATTCTCCGAGTAGGATCCAGGCCCGTGGGTCTCCGTCGTACACCCGGATCGCCCCTTGGAGGCGTTCCACGGTCTCAGGAAACTTCTTTTCGCGGAACGACGTCATCGCGGAGTCCACGATTTTCTCGGCCTGCTCCGCCGGATGCGTGCGGTTCCACCGTCGCTTCCGCGTGCGTGCGTACGGCTCATACTTCTGCCCGGCCCCCTCGGCGCTCGCACGCAGGCGGGCCTCGTATGTGGCGAGGGACTTCCGGTATTCCTCGAGATCCGCGGCCTCCTTCCGGAGCTCCGCGCGCTCCCGTTCCAGGTCTCGCACGATAGAGGGCCCTCCGACGGAGCCGTCTTGGAGGACCGCGGCGAAGATCTCTCCGCTCATCACCCGCTGGAGCACGACTGGCCCTGACTTCCGTTTCGAGCGCCTCGATTCGACGAGCCGCCGCCCGCAGACGCGGCAGCGGCTCGCCGTCGGCTTGTTCAGGGAGAAACAGCCGGGACACGTGAGGGGCTCGGGCATGGTCCTCCTAGGGGCTGATGACTCGGGTGACCTGGAAGCGGCCGTCCTCGAACAGGAGCGCGTAGAATCCGGTCTTGTGATTCGAGCCGCGCATCTTCACGACCCGGATCCGCCGCTGGACGTCGACGTCGGAGAACGGGTGCATCTTGACCTCGATGATTCCGTCCGCGAGAAAGCCTTCGTCCTTGCGGGCTTGGCTCTGGTCGAGGCCCAGGAACGGCGCCTCGGGCGAGGCCTCCGTGAGGACGAGGCTCGTCGCCCCGAGGTCCCGAAGCCACTCGAAGAATTGGAACAGCTCCGTCCGGCGGTCCTGGAACTTCGCAAGGACCTCAAGGGCCTCGAGGGAGTCCAGCGCGACGAGGTCGATGCCGTCGATCTCCTTCTTGGTCTGGAGGCTCCTCCGGAGGAACTCCATCCAGGGCTTCGTCGCGCTCTTTCCGAGCTCCTTCTGGATCGTGCCCACGTCCAAGATGTGGAGGTTCCCTCGGACCGCGTCGACATGGAAGCCCATGGTCTCCATCTGCGACTCGAGGCTCCTTCGGGTCTGCTCGAGGGACACGTAGAGGCCCTTCGCGCCCCGGTCCTTCGCGTTCTCGTACAGGACCGCGTAGGAGAGGCTGGACTTCATCGTGCCCGGGAGACCGGAGACCAGGACGACATGGCCCTCCGGGATGCCGCCGCCGAGGGCTTCGTCGAGTCCGTCCACGTACGTTGGGATCTTCTTCGTTTCCATCGTCGTCTACCTCCAAGGGGTTTGCGTCATTCGGATCCGGCAGGGAAGGCCGAAGGCCTCCAGGGTCCAGTCGTAGTGCGCGTCGAGCCGGATCCGAAGCATCTCCGCGAGTCCATATGCACGGATGCAGTGGATCGGCAGGCCTTCGTCGTGCCGCAGGGTGCACACCCGCCGGTACGTGCACCTCGCGCCGATGTCCGCACGGATCGTCCCGCCGTCCTCGCGGAAGGACGTGTCCGATCCGTCGAAGAGTCCCTCCGCGTCGGCCTCCCTCGTGTAGGCCTTGCAGGCGTCCGCGGCGCTGGCGCTCCCCATGAACTTCGGCATGTTGACGATCATGAACTTGCGCAG
>Ga0209172_10008361_pt1 | contig 10158 bp, 10 predicted proteins | sample LarsenN4metaG_FD_184113 | JGI IMG/M metagenome (GOLD analysis project Ga0209172, IMG submission 184113) | Hot spring sediment bacterial and archeal communities from British Columbia, Canada, to study Microbial Dark Matter (Phase II) - Larsen... ...
GCGGTTCATCGGATTGACCGGCACCACCACCGCGTCGGCGCGCAGGATGCCATACAGCGCCGCCACGAACTGCGGGCAGTTCTGCATGAACAGCGACACCCGGTCGCCCTTGCCCACCCCGCGCGAGCGCAGCCATCCGGCGATCGCCAGCGACTGCGCGTGCAGCGCCCGGTAGCTCAGCGGCCGGCCGAAGAACAGGTAGGCCGGCTTGTCGGGATAGCGGGTGGCCGCCACCTCGAGGTTGAACCACAGCGAGGTGCGCGGCGCGACCACCTCGCGCGGCAGGCGTCGGGGCCAGACGGCATGGTGGGGTCGCGTGACGGTGGCTTCGGGCACGGTCGGATCCTGTCGCGGGAAGGAGCCGCCGGTATACCCCAGGCCCTGCGCGGCGGCCAAGCGGCGGAACCCGCCCGGCACTGTCGCCCGGGCGACAGCCGCGCCACCTTCAGTCGACCAGCGGCCCGCGCGAGGCCAGCGCCGCGCGCAGGCGCGCGCAGTAGCCGGCGTCGGACTCCCAGGCGCGGCGCGCCTGCTCGCCGTGCCAGGCCTGCCGCTCGGGGCGCCCCAGCAGGCCGGCCAGCTCGGCCAGTGAGTCGTGCACCACCGCACGGGGGTAGTCGGCGTAGCCCGGCTCCATCTCCGCCTCGGCGAGCGCACCGGTGCGATGCGCGTCGAGCAGCCGGCCGGCATGGGCCAGGCACAGCGCATGGTCGGCGCGCGCGATGGTGGCCTCCCAGGTCATGCCGGCGCGGGCGGCGCGGTCGACGCAGCGCTCGAACACCTCCGCTGCACGCTCGTGCTCGCCGGCGAGGCGCAGCACCTCGCCGAGACGCAGGTCGAACTGCACGCCGGCGTCGTCGCCCGCGAGCACGGCGGACAGCTGACGGGCGCTGCCCAGCCCGGCCAGCGCCTGCTTCAGCTGCTCGGCATCGAGCCGTCCGCCGGCTCGTGCGCGGCGCAGCTGCTGCACCTGGGCGAGCGTCATGTAGCGGTGCACCGCGGCGAGCAGCTGCTCGTTGTTCTCGCGGCGGGCGATCAGGCTGGCGCGCCGGTAGTGGCGCACCGATTCATCCATCAGCTCGGCTTCCTGGTAGAGGGTCGCCGCCACGTACAGGGCACGGGCCTGCGCGAGCGGCCGCTCGCGCTCGCCGAGGCGGGCGGCGGCATGCAGGTGACCCAGCGTCAGCGCGGGCTCGTGCTGCAGCGTGCCGTGGATGCAGCCCATCCAGGCCTCGCACTCGGCCTGCAGGCCGGCGTCGCGCAGGGCCTGCGCGGCGTGGCGCGCGCGCTCCAGCGGCACGAGGGCCTCGTCCACGCTCGCGCCGTAGTAGCAGGCGACGCCGCGCGCCAGGTCCAGCTCCGCGGCGGCTCGCGGATCGCCGGCGCGTCCCACCACGCCTTCGGCCAGACTGAGCGCGGCGGGCAGCTCCTCCAGGCGCCAGTGTCGCGCGAGCAAGGCCACGCGCTGGGCCAGCAGGCTGGCCTGCTCGCTGCCGGCACGCGCTGCGGCGATGGCGCGTTCGTTGCGTTGCAGCAGGCTGGGCATGCGCGGCCCCTCCGATCAGCCGCGGGATTGGCGCGCCCGGCGCACCCAGTGCGCCAGCACGCGCACCAGCCGCTCGGGGTCGATCGGCTTGACGAGGAAGTCGTTCATGCCGTGCCGCAGCGCATGCTCGCGCTGCGCCTGCTGCGCGTCGGCGGTGAGCGCGATCACCGGCAGCAGGGTCGACCCGTGGGTGCGGCGGATCGCGATGGTGGCGTCGATGCCGCCGAGCACGGGCATCTGCAGATCCATCAGCACCGCGTCGAAGGCCTCGCCGCGCTCGCTGGCCTGCGCCACGGCCGCGATCGCCTGCTCGCCGTCGCCGACGCTGCGGACGTGCGCGCCCCAGTGCGCCAGCGTGGCCTCGGCCACCAGCGTGTTCACCGGGTGGTCCTCGACGAGCAGGATGCGCGCGTCGCGCAGCGCATCCACCGGCGCGAAGCGCGCCGGAGCCGGCGGCATTGGGCGCGCGGCCGGCGGCAGCGGAAGGTCGGCCCAGAAGCGGCTGCCCTCGCCCGGCGCGCTGAGCATGCCCACGCCGCCGCCCATCAGCACCGCCAGCTGGCGGCAGATGCTCAGGCCCAGGCCGGTGCCGCCGTAGCGCCGCGTGGTGGAGGCGTCGGCCTGGGAAAACGGGTGGAACAGGCGCGGCTGCACCTCGAGGGGGATGCCCGGGCCGCTGTCGCGCACCTCCACGCGCACGCGTCCGTCGAGGCGGCGCACCACGCGCAGCTCGATCCAGCCGCGCTCGGTGAACTTCAGCGCATTGCCGAGGTAGTTGGCGATGATCTGGCGCAGCCGCACCGGGTCGCCGGTGGCCCACTGCGGCACCCCGGCGCCCAGGTCGAAGCGCAGTGTGAGACCCTTGGCGGTGGCGAGTTCGGTGTAGGCGTCACGCATGTGCGCGAGCAGCTGGTGCAGGTCGAAGTCGACCTGCTCGATGCTCAGCTTGCCGGCCTCGATCTTGGACAGGTCGAGGATGTCGGAGATCAGCCCGGCCAGGGCCTGGGCGCTATCGTCGATGTGCTCCAGGTACTCGCGCAGCCGCGCTGGCGGCAGCGAGGGATCCTGCGCCAGGCGCACCAGCCCGAGCAGGCCGTTGAGCGGCGTGCGCAGCTCGTGGCTGGTGTTGGCCAGGAATTCGCTCTTGGCCCGGCTGGCCGCCTCGGCCTGGTCGCGCGCCTCGGCGAGCGCGGCAGCGACGCGGCGGCGCTCGGTGATGTCGTCGACGATCCAGATCGTGCCGCCGCTGCCCGGATGCTGCGGGTCGAGCGCGCGCGCGCGCAGGTGCGCCCAGAACACGCTGCCGTCGCGCCGCGCCATCTGGAACTCGCCCTCGAAGGCGCTGCCCTTCTGCAGCAGCGCTCTGGCGCTGTGGCCGATCTCCGCGTAGGCCGCGTCGCTCGGCCAGACCACCCGCCCGGGCTCGCCGACGAGTTCGCCCGCGCCCCACCCGAAGATCTCCTCGAAGCGCGGATTGGCGTGCTGGAAGGTGCGCTCGCGGGTGAACGCGATGCCGACGAACGCCGTGTCGAGGATGGCATCCAGGGGCGGGGCGGTGGCGGGCGCGGTGTGGGCGAGCATGGCGTCGAGCGGCAGGCTCCGATTACAGCCTGCGCGCGGCCACCGCGCCCGCGCGGCCGCCCACGCGGCGCACGGGAGCGTGAGCAATTGCCGCTCCGTCACAGACCCTCACAGGCCTGCGCTAGCATCGCCGCTCCTTTCCCACCGCCCCCGCCCGCGACCGCCATGACCGACAGCCTGCAAGCCACCGTGCGCACCCGCGCCAACGTCTATTTCGACGGCAAGTGCGTCTCCCACAGCCTGGAACTGGCCGACGGCAGCAGGAAGAGCGTGGGCGTGATCCTGCCGTCGACGCTGAAGTTCAGCACCGGCGCGCCCGAGCGCATGCAGCTGATCGAGGGCGAGTGCCGCGTGCGGCTGCCCGGCGCCTCGGACTGGGCCCCTTACCGCGGCGGACAGAGCTTCGAGGTTCCCGGCAACGCGGCCTTCGACATCGAGGTGACGCAGACGCTGCACTACGTCTGCCACTTCCTCTGACGCCCGCCGAGCCCTGGCAGCGGCAGGGTTGATCCGGTCGCGGCAGCATGCGCGACCATGCGACGCGCGTTCCGATCCCTGCCGCTGCTGCTGCTCGCGCTGGCCTCGTGGGGCGCGCACGCCCAGAGCCTGCGCCCCGTCACCGTGGCCTCCGGCCTGGACAACCCCTGGGCACTGGCCTTCCTGCCCGACGGGCGCATGCTCGTCACCGAGAAGCCGGGACGCCTGCGCATCGTCACGGCCGACGGCCGCGTCGGCGCGCCGCTGGCGGGCCTGCCGCCGGTGGACGCGGTCGGCCAGTGCGGCCTGCTCGACGTCGCCGTCGACCCCGACTTCGCCACCAACGCGCTGGTGTGGTGGACCTTCGCCGAACCCGGCGAGGGCGGCAACTCCACCGCGGTGGCGCGCGGGCGCCTCCAGGGCGATCGGGTGGTGGACGTGCGCACCGTGTTCAGCCAGAAGCCCAAGGTGTCGAGCCGCCACCACTGCGGCTCGCGCCTCGTGTTCGGGCGCGACGGCACGCTGTGGGTGGGCCTGGGCGACCGCTTCTCGCGCAAGGAGGACGCGCAGAACCCGGCCAATCACCTCGGCAAGGTGATCCGCATCGACCGTGAAGGGCGCCCCGCGCCCGGCAACCCGCGCCTGGGCGCGGCGGAGGTCTGGAGCCTGGGGCACCGCAACATCCAGGGCGCGGCCGCCCACCCCGCCAGCGGCGCGCTGTGGACCGTCGAGCACGGCCCGCAGGGCGGCGACGAGGTGAACGCGCCGCGCGCCGGGCTGAACTACGGCTGGCCGGTGGTGACGCGAGGCCGCAACTACGTGGTCGGCACGCGCATCGGCGAGGACGGCCCCAAGCCCGGCTACGAGGAGCCGCTCAAGGTGTGGGTGCCGTCGATCGCGCCCAGCGGCATGGCCTTCCTCACCAGCGAGCGCTACCCCGGCTGGCGCGGCAGCCTGTTCGTCGGCGCGCTGAAGGCGCAGGCGCTGGTGCGGCTGACGCTGGACGGCGAGCGCGTGGTCGCCGAGGAGCGGCTGCTGCAGGACCTGGGCGAGCGCATCCGCGACGTGCGCCAGGGTCCGGACGGCTGGCTCTACCTGGTCACCGACGGCAGCGGCGGCAAGGTGTTGCGCCTGGAGCGCTAGGCTCGGTCGCCGCCGGGGATCGCCAGGTCGGCGTCGAGCGCGAACAGCGCGGGCAGGCGCTGCGGCTGCCGCGGGTCGCTGCCCTCGTTCCGGCAACTCCACACCCACGCGCGGCGCGGGCCCTGGAAGTTCTGGTCCTCGCGGTGTGGCTCGGCCACCAGCGCCTCGGCGGGCGTGTGGTGCAGCATGCGGGCGATGAACTCGTGCCACATGGCATCCGCCGTCTTCGAGGGCATCGCCGCGAAGCGGCCGCGGGCCATCGCGCTGGCCAGGAAGAACTGCCGCAGTGCCGGTTCGACCTTCAGCGCCTGGGCGGCGGTGCCGAGTTGCGCGTGCAGCGCGAGCAACTTGTCGTGCAGGTGGGGCGGAAGCGGGTGGTGGCGGACCCCGTGCCAGGCGCCGAGGGTGCGTCGGACGCGGTACATCGCGAATGGCGCCACCGGGCGGAACGACGCCTGGATCGCGTGCGGCAAGCGCGTGATCGCCCTCGTCTTCCCCCTTCTTGCTGTTGTCGCCTTCGTCTTGTTGTCTCTGCCTGTGAGGGCGATCGATGACGATCTGGTGCAGCCTTGGTCAGACCACCACGGGCTCCGGCTCGAGGCGGATGCCGAAGCGGCCGTAGACGCTCTCCTGGATCGCACGCGCCAGCGTCATCACCTCCGAGCCGATCGCGCCGCCGCGGTTGACCAGCACCAGGGCCTGCTTCTCGTAGACGGCCGCCTGGCCCACCGCCTTGCCCTTCCAGCCGCAGGCGTCGATCATCCAGCCGGCGGCCAGCTTCACGCTGCCGTCCGGCATGGGGTAGTGCACGATCTCCGGGTCCCGGCCGATGATGTCGCGGCACTGTTCCGGCGTGACCACCGGGTTCTTGAAGAAGCTGCCGGCATTGCCGATCACCGCCGGGTCGGGCAGCTTGGCGCGGCGGATCGCGCACACCCAGTCGAACACCTGCCGCGCCGTCGGGTTGGACACGCCGGTTTCGCGCATGCGTCGTTCGATGTCGAGGTAGCCGAGCACCGGCTGCCAGGGGCGCGGCAGGCGCAGACGCACGCGCGTGATCAGCGTGCGTCCGGCCAGCGCATGCTTGAAGACGCTGTCGCGGTAGCCGAAGGCGCAGATGGAAGGTCCCAGCGTCACGCTGCGGCCGGTGACCAGGTCGACGGCATCCAGCGACTCGAAGCGGTCCTTGAGCTCCAGGCCGTAGGCGCCGATGTTCTGCACCGGCGCGGCACCCACCGTGCCTGGAATCAGCGCCATGTTCTCCAGCCCGGGCCAGCCCTGGTCCAGCGTCCAGGCGACGAACTCGTGCCAGTTCTCGCCCGCCCCGGCCTCGACGACCCACGCGTCGGCGCGCTCCTCGACGAGCCGCATGCCGCGCACCTCGACCTTCAGCACCACCGCGGGCATGTCGCGCGTCAGGACGATGTTGCTGCCGCCGCCCAGGATGAACTTGGGCGCGCGGCCCAGTTCCGGGTGGTCGACCACCTGGCGCACGTCGGCATCGCTTGCGATGCGCACCAAGGATTGCGCAACCGCAGGCAATCCGAAGGTGTTGTACGGTTTCAGGCTCACGCCCGACTCGATTTGCATGCGAGAATTTTGACCCAATAGTCATGAATCCCCGCGCCGGGCGCCGGGCCGCTCCCAAGCCCGGCGCGAGCCCCCTTCGGGGGGCGGGATCGCGCAGCGATCCCGGGGGCTCCATAGTGCATGCCCAGTTTCGACACCGTCATCGAACCCAACCTCGTCGAGGTGCGCAACGCGGTTGACCAGTGCGCCAAGGAGATCGGCACGCGCTTCGACTTCAAGGGCACCTCGGCCGCCATCGAGCTGGCCGACAAGGCCATCACGCTGTACGGCGACTCGGAGTTCCAGATCGGCCAGGTCACCGACATCCTGCTGGCCAAGCTGACCAAGCGCGGCGTCGACATCCGCTTCGTCGACCGCAGCGCGAAGATCGAGAAGATCGGCGGCGACAAGGTGCGGCAGGTGCTCACGGTCAAGAACGGCATCGACGGCGACACCGCGAAGAAGATCCAGGCCGCCATCAAGCAGAGCAAGATCAAGGTGCAGGCCGCGATCCAGGGTGACACCGTGCGCGTCTCCGGCGCCAAGCGCGACGACCTGCAGCTGGCGATGCAGCTGATCCGCAAGACCGTGCCCGACGCGCCGGTCTCGTTCACCAACCTGCGCGACTGAGCATGAAGCTCGCGACCGCACTGACGCTGGCTCTCGCGCCGGCCTGGGGCTTTGCGCAGTCCGTCTCGATGAGCGGCAGCCTGGGCGACAAGGCCCTGCTGGTGATCGACGGCCAGCCGCGCACCGTGGCCGCGGGCGCCACGGTCTCGGGTGTCAAGGTGATCCGGGTCACCGGCAGCGAAACGGTGGTCGAGGTGGGCGGCAAGCGCCAGACGCTGCAACTCGGCGGCGCGCAGGTCAACCTCGGCGGCGCGGCCAGCGCCGGCAGCGGCTCGAGGATCGTGCTCTCCGCCGGGCCGGGCGGCCACTTCGTCACCGCCGGCTCGATCAACGGGCGCGCGGTGCGCTTCGTGGTCGACACCGGCGCCACCAACATCGCGCTGAGCGAGGCGCTGGCGCGCAGCATCGGGCTGGACTTCAGCAAGGGCCAGCGCGGCATGGTGAACACCGCGAACGGCGCGGTGGTCGCGCATCGCGTGTCGCTGCGCGAGGTGCGCGTGGGCGACGTGACCGTCTACGACGTCGACGCCACCGTGGTGCCGGCGCCGATGGAGATCGTGCTGCTGGGCAACAGCTTCCTGTCGCGCTTCCAGATGAAGCGCGATGCCGACGTGCTGGTGCTGGACAAGCGGTACTGAGACGGGCGCGGCGCCCACACCGGCGGGCCGAACACCGACGCGCCCATCGTCTCGCGCCCGCCCCATGCCTTCGCACGCTGCATCGATGGCACGACGGACGAGCCACCGCGGTGCGGCGCCGCTCAGCGCCCGCACCGCGGTGGCGCAAGACGGCCGCGCGTCCAGGGCAGGGATTGTCGCGGCAGGGACAGGGGTTTTCTGAACGGTCGTGCTAAAAAGTGCGCTGGCCCGCGGGGCCGCACGGAGACACACGCACATGGACCTGAATTTCACCCCGGAGGAACAGGCATTCCGGGAAGAGATCCGCGCCTGGGTGGCCGAGAACTTGCCCCAGGACATCAGCCACAAGGTGCACAACGCCCTTCACCTGACGAAGGACGACATGCAGCGCTGGGCCAGGATCCTCGGCAAGAAGGGCTGGCACGGCTGGGCCTGGCCGAAGCAGTTCGGCGGCCCGGGCTGGAACGCCGTGCAGCGCCACCTCTTCGAGGAGGAATGCGCGCTCGCCGGCGCACCGCGCGTGGTGCCCTTCGGCCCGGTGATGGTGGCGCCGGTGATCATGGCCTTCGGCACGCCCGAGCAGCAGAAGCGCCACCTGCCCGGCATCATGAGCGGCGAGGTGTGGTGGAGCCAGGGTTACAGCGAGCCCGGCTCGGGCAGCGACCTGGCCTCGCTGAAGTGCCGCGCCGAACGCAAGGGCGACAAGTACATCGTCAACGGCCAGAAGACCTGGACCACGCTGGGCCAGTACGGCGACTGGATCTTCTGCCTGGTGCGCACCGACACCTCCGGCAAGCCGCAGACCGGCATCAGCTTCCTGCTGATCGACATGAAGAGCCCGGGCGTGAGCGTGCGGCCGATCATCATGCTCGACGGCGGCCACGAGGTGAACGAGGTCTGGTTCGACAACGTCGAGGTGCCGGCCGAGAACCTGGTGGGCGAGGAGAACAAGGGCTGGACCTACGCCAAGTACCTGCTGGCCCACGAGCGCACCAACATCGCCGACGTGAACCGCGCCAAGCGCGAGCTCGAGCGGCTCAAGCGCATCGCCAAGGCGGAAGGCGTTTACGAGGACACGCGCTTCCGCGACGAGATCGCCAAGCTGGAAGTGGACATCGTCGCCCTCGAGATGATGGTGCTGCGCGTGCTGTCGGCCGAGAAGAGCGGCAAGCAGTCGCTCGACGTGGCCGGCCTGCTGAAGATCCGCGGCAGCGAGATCCAGCAGCGCTACACCGAGCTGATGATGCTGGCCGCCGGGCCGTACAGCGTGCCCTTCGTGAAGGAAGCGATGGAAGCCGGCTGGCAGGGCGACTACGTCGGCGCGGCGCACTGCGCGCCGCTGGCCGCCACCTATTTCAACTACCGCAAGACGACGATCTACGGCGGATCCAACGAGGTCCAGCGCAACATCGTCTCGGCCACCGTGCTGGGGATCTGACCATGGACTTCGATTTCACCGAGGATCAGGAATCGCTGCGCGACGCGGTGCGTCGCTGGGTCGACAAGGGCTTCGGCTTCGAGCGCCGGCATGGCATCGCCAAGGCGGGTGGCCGAACACGCGAGGTTTACGGCGAGCTCGCCGACCTGGGCCTGACCGGCCTGGCCATCCCCGAGGCCCACGGCGGCATGGGTTTCGGCCCGATCGAGGCGATGGTGGTCAACGAGGAACTCGGCCGCGGCCTGGTGAATGCGCCCTACGCGCACGGCGCCATCGTCGCGCCGACGCTGCTGTCGGCGGCACCTGCCGAGGTGCAGGCGCAGTGGCTGCCGAAGATCGCCGACGCCTCCGCACTGGTGGTGCTGGCACACCAGGAGCGCGCTGCGCGCTATCGCCTGAACCACGTGACCACGCGCGCCACGAACGCCGGCACCGTCTGGACGCTCAGCGGCGCCAAGAGCGTGGTGCCGGCCGGCGACGAAGCCGATGCCTTCATCGTGCCGGCGCGCAACGCCGGAGCGGAGGGCGACGCGGCCGGCATCGGCCTGTTCATCGTCGCCAAGGGCGCGGCGGGTCTGGCCGTGCGCGGCTATCCGACGCAGGACGGCGCGCGCGCCGCCGAGCTCACGCTGGCAAACACGCCGGCCACGCTGATCGCGCTCGACGCCCTGCCCGTGCTCGAGCAGGCGGTGGACGCCGGCATCGCCGCGATCTGCGCCGAAGCCGTCGGCGTGATGGACCGACTCACCGCGATCACCGCCGAGTACATGAACACGCGCAAACAGTTCGGCGTGGCCATCTCGAGCTTCCAGGCGCTGCGCCACCGCATCGCCGACGTGAAGATGCAGCTCGAGCTGGGTCGCTCGATGAGCTACTACGCCAGCCTCAAGCTCGGCGAGGCGCCCGCCGTGCGCCGCCGCGCCATCGCGCAGGCGAAGTACCAGCTCGGCCAGTCGATGCGCTTCGTCGGCCAGCAGTGCATCCAGCTGCACGGCGGCATCGGCGTCACCGACGAGTACATCGCCAGCCACTACTTCAAGCGGCTGACGGTGCTGGAGATGACCTTCGGCGACTCGCTGCACCACCTCGGCGAGGTGTCCGCGCGCATGCAGGACACCGCCGGCGTGTTTGCCTGA
>Ga0209172_10008363_pt1 | contig 10154 bp, 4 predicted proteins | sample LarsenN4metaG_FD_184113 | JGI IMG/M metagenome (GOLD analysis project Ga0209172, IMG submission 184113) | Hot spring sediment bacterial and archeal communities from British Columbia, Canada, to study Microbial Dark Matter (Phase II) - Larsen... ...
CAAGGTCGCGGAAGGATGCCGTGTGTTCAAAATCAAATTCAAATCGATTTCAGCTCTCAGTCGACCTAACATGATGAATTTCTATGACCTGCGGCCGCGGACCGGCAAAACGTTGGGACAGTAGTGAATTCGCAATTCGATATTCGCAGTTCGAGATTGTATACTTTCGCCCGATTTTCCCGAAGCTACGACCAGACAGTTGGGAGGACGCGATGATGCGAATGCGCCTGTTCGTGATCGTGATCTTGGCGGGAACTGCTGTCCTATCGCGGCCCGTTGAACGGTCCTTTGAGGGCTGGACTCAGTATCTGGGCGGCGCAGACTCTTCTCAATACTCCTCGCTGAAGCAGATCAACAAATCGAACGTTGCGCAGTTGGAGCTCGCGTGGATGTACGAGGTCGGCGGCGGCGTGACATTCAATCCGCTCGTCGTCGATGGAGTCATGTATGCGCCCAAGAGCGTCCCAGGAGCTGGAGGCGGACGCGGAGGCGGCGCCAGTATGATCGTCGCGCTGGACGCCGCTACGGGAAAGGAATTGTGGACGCATATGAATCAGGGCGGGGTTGCCGGCCGCGGGATGAATTATTGGGAAAGTAAAGACCGCAAAGACCGGCGCCTGGTCTTCATCAACAGCGGCTACATCAAAGAAATCGACGCCCGCACCGGCGAAGTGATCGCGTCGTTTGGCGACAACGGCCGTGTGGATCCCAGCATCGGATCGGACCGCATGGTCGGCCGTCCGAACGGCAATCCCGGCCGCATTTACAAGGACACCATCATCGTGTCCCTGCCGGCGGCCGGCGCGAACTACGACTCAACTCCTGGCGACATTCATGCTTACGATGTCGTGACCGGCAAGATGAAATGGGTTTTTCACAGCGTTCCGCGACCGGGCGAGTTTGGAAGCGACACGTGGCCCGAAGCAATGCTGCCAACGGCGGGCGGCGTCCACAACTGGAGCGAGTTCACGGTGGACGAAGAACGCGGCATTGCCTTCATTCCTTTCGGAACCGCACGGTACGACTTCTATGGAGGCAATCGTAAAGGGAATAATCTTTTCGCAAACAGCCTCGTGGCTCTCGACGCCAACACGGGCAAGCGCATCTGGCATTTTCAAACCGTGCACCACGATCTCTGGGACTACGATCTGCCGACGGCGCCCAAGCTCCTTACCGTCCGCAACAACGGCCGAAACGTCGACGTCGTTGCGCAGCCCACCAAACACGGGTTGTTGTTCGTCTTCAATCGCGAGACCGGACAACCGCTCTGGCCGATTGAAGAGCGGCCCGTCCCGCAATCCGACGTCCCCGGCGAATACAGCTCCCCGACGCAGCCTTTTCCTACGCTGCCTCCGCCATTCGCACGGCAGTCCTTTACGGAAAAGGACATCAATCCGTTTCTGCCCGAAGCGGATCGCGAAGCCCTTCGCCAGCGCCTTCGGGAGTCGCGGAATGAAGGGCTGTTCACGCCTCCGAGTATGCAAGGCTCGATCCAGTTGCCCGGACACAACGGCGGCGCGAACTGGGGCAGTTCCGCCGTCGACCCGACGAAGGGAACGATGTACATCGTTTCCAAAGAGCTGCCGACGTATCTCAAGGTGAACCTGCCAGGCGCCGGAGGCCGCGGAGGACGTGGAGGGCGCGGCGGCGGAAGAGGCGCCGCGGCTGGACTCGCCCCTGGAGCGGCCGACGGCGTTTCCACGCCGCCCGCGCCTCCAGCGCCTCCGCCCGACAACTCCCCTGCGTCGGAATCCGCGTTCGTCCGATATTCCGTTCCTTATGACTTCATGTCGGGCCGCGGGTGGACGAGCAGCGGTATGCCGGCCATCGGCCCGCCGTGGTCACAGTTGACGGCATACGATCTCAACACAGGGCGAATTCTCTGGCAGGTTCCGCACGGTGGAGTCGCTGCGCTTGGAGAAGCCGGAAAGAACACTGGGAGCATCGCTCCGCGAGGCGGGGTCGTTGTCACAGCGGGTGGTCTGGTATTTGCCGCGACATCATCGGATCGTAAACTTCGAGCCTACGACCAGGACAACGGAAAAGTTCTGTGGGAGTACGACATTCCCGCTGCATCGGAAGGCGTACCCGCGGTCTACCAGGTCGCCGGCCGCCAGTACATTGCGTTTCCCGTCGGCGGAAACGGATTGTTTCAGCCGACCGCCCCGGCAGGAACGATTCCTCCGGCCGCCCCCGGCCGATACATGGTGTTTGCCTTGCCGCAGTAGAGCCAGGCTCTGTAGGGGCGGTCTATGACCGCCCCCGGCGCTCACAGAGCGCCCTGTAGTTGAGAGAGCCTCGAAGTTATCTATTTCGCGGCAAGAGGAAGCGGATGCCGCGCTCGTCGTTCAGTTTTTGAGTAGTTTCCAGGTCCAGATCGGCAATCGCGTATTTCGCCGCTTCCTGTTCCGTGAGAGCCCAGAGCACCGGTCCGACGATCGCGTAGCTTTGGACCTCGATCCGCCGCCCGTCTTTGAAAACCAGAACGACGGGAACAACGGGTTCTGGCGCGGCCGCCGGCTGCGGCGCGGCTTGAGGAGCGGGCTGCGGCGCCGGTTGCGGCGCGGGTTGCGGAATGTCTCGGGCGCGCTGCTCGTCGCGCAGCCGCTGCACCTCGCGCTGCAGGCGGTCCACCTCGTACGAAAGATCGTTCACCTGGCTGGACTCATAGGACAGGACGCCCGCCTGCAGCGGCGACGGAGCGACCAGCGGCGGATAAATAGACGGCGCTGTGTAGATCGGTGAACTCCAAAGGAACGGCGGCGGCGTGTAGATCGGTCCTCCCCAGAATATCGGTCCACCCCAGAAAGGCTGGAAAAACGGCTGCACGAATACCCGCGCCCGCGGTTGCAGCACGGCAAAGGGGGCTCTTCCAACCTTCGCCTGCGCGCGGCCACCGGAGTGGGCCATGACGTTTGCAGGCCAAATGAGTCCAACGAGAAGTGCGGCTGCCAGGATTCGCTTCATGACCCCATGATAGCAGACGAAGCGCAGCCGCAGATTACGCAGATGCAAGCAGCCGCGAATGACGCTAATAAACTGTCGCCATCTCCGCCTTTTCCTGCCCGGGCAATAACTCCACGGTTTGTCCGGCGAGCGGGCTGATGCGGGGACCGGGCAAGAGAATTCCGGCCAGATTCAGCGGATCCGCAGCACTGACCCGCAACGTCGCGCCGGCAGCTTTCCTGCGGGTAGCGCGCAGAAGGTCTACGGCCTCGGGCCGGGCGAACTGTTCTCCGACAAAACCCGACACGAAGCGGCCGCCGCGAATCTCGCCTCGGGCTTCCATGCGCCTCAATGCGATCAATAGATCGCGCCAGCCGGGCGCCAGCGGCTCGCGCGCGAGCAGATCCCGAAAGACGACGCCCCAGCGGGCCAGCAACTGACGCGCGAAGTTTTCATAACCATCTTCGGGCCCTCGGGGCGACGCGCCCCGCGAGACAGTTTCCACTTGGAGCAAAGCCCATCGTCCCGCCGCGTGACGGGGGCGGCTGGATCGTGCGCGTCCTTCTCCGCGCCGGCGCTTCGGATCGACTAGCGCCCGCAGATTGTCGAAGCCGTCCGCAGTAACCAGACCGGCGGCTGCGAGTTCCCACAGCGCGTCCTCGACTTCGCTCACAAGCCTTCCAGTCCCTTTCACGATCTCCGACAGGAACAACGCCCCCCGCACGCGCAGAACTTCAACGACTTCCCTGGCCGGGTGAGAAAGCGACTGCGAAACCTCCTCGAAACGGGACTTCGATTCACGCTGAGTTCGCGGACTTGTCAGCCATCCGGCGTCTTCGCGAAGGAAAAGCGCGACGGGCGCCACACGCGTCGGGCGTACGCGGCGGCCGTTTCGCTGATCAAGGTCGACAGAAAATGACGGATGCGGCGAGAGCCGTCCCCAAATGATTTCACCGGACAGGCAGAGCTGATCGAGCAAATCCGGCGTGTAGCGGGCAATCCGGCGGGGCAAGACCTCGGATTCCCACGCCGCCGCAGGAATTTCGCAACCCTGGAGCTGCTTAAGAATCTGGAGGACGCCGTCCACTCCGTGCAGTTGCGCGCCCGCTTCCACGTGTTGCCACGAAAAGAGGAACCGCACAAAGTCAGCGGCCGATACGGGAGCGATTTCGTTGCGAAGCCTGCCAAGCGTCAAGCGATGGATGCGCGCCAGCAGACGTCGGTTGCACCACTGGATTTCGCTCGAGTTGTCCTTTGCCGCGGGCGTAAAGCGGCCGCGCAGGACCTGACCCGACGCTTCGAGCCGCGCCAACGCCCCGTTAACGGTTCCGATATCGAGGGACAGGCGGTCGGCCAGAGTCGAAGCAGTCGTCGGTCCTATGGACTCCAGCCAGCCGCGAATCACCTCCGTGGCCGCCGCGTCACGATCCGGCGCATCCTGGCCCGCCGGCAGGATCTCCGGATCGAGGCGGCCCATAGGGTACAAATGCATGGCCCCCGTCAGCCGCTCGGCGGCAATCCAGAAGGCAGCGCCGCCGTCGATGCGCACCGTTGTAGCGCGGCGGCCTCGGACGAGTTCCTCAAAATAGCCCGCCCATTCCGGCGTTGGAGGCAGCGCGATCAACGTGAGGAGGGCGTCGTGCAGTTCATCGGCGTCGCGCGCCACCGGCCAGGACTCCTGACGGACCTCTTCGATCGCGGCCGGATCGAGCGCGCCGATATCTCTGCCGTCGTCCCCCAAGGTCCGGCGCATCTGTACAGCGCGCGCACGTCGCTCTTCCAGCGGCGCATCGTCGAGGTAGGCGTAAGGATTGGCGTTGAGAATCTCGTGACCGAGCGGCGACGGCTCCGCCGTGTCGATTGCGACGGTTGCAATGTCCCCCGCCCCAATCGCGTCAATGATGGATTTGAGTCCATCGAGATCCATCGCCTCGTGCAGACAGTCGCGAATGGTTTCGAAGACCAGCGGGTGATCCGGTATCCGGATGTCGCCCGTAATGTTGTCTCCGCATGCGGCCTGATCCGGAAAGACCGCCGCCAGCAGGTCGTCGGAGCGCATCCGCTGGATCGGCGGGGGAACCTTGCGCCCTCCGGAGAAGCGCAGCACGGCCAGCGCCCGCGATGCATTCCAGCGCCAGCGGGCGGTGAACATCGGTGCATCCAGAAGGGCCTGCGTCAGGACTTCCTCCAACGTTGCGGCATTCAAGAACTGGAACACGAGTTCGAGCGGGAAGCTGTGCTGTTCCCCGAGCGAAATCACGATCCCGTTGTCGGTGGCCGCAGCCTGAAGCTCGAAGTTAAAGGTCCGGCAAAGGCGCTTGCGGAGCCCCAGGCCCCATGCGCGATTGATGCGAGCGCCGAACGGCGCGTGAAGAACCATCTGCATGCCGCCGCCTTCATCGAAGAAGCGCTCGGCAACGACTGTTTTTCCGTCGGGCAGGGCGCCGAGCGCCGCTCTGCCGGCCCTTATGTAGAGCGAGGCCTGTTCGGCGCCGCGGCGATCCAAAGCGCATTCGCGCATCAACCAATCGATGGGATCATTCTGCCCCACGATTTCCCGGCGAACGTTTGCGACTTCTTCTGAGAGTTCAACTGTGCGGCCCGGCGCCTCGCCGCGCCAGAAGGGTATCGATGGCGCGGCGCCGTGAGCGTCCTCGACGCGTACGCGTCCGGACTCGACCCGCCGTATCCGCCATGAGGTTGTTCCCAACAGAAAAATGTCGCCCGCGAGACTCTCGACAGCGAAATCCTCGTCCAACGTCCCCACAATTGTCTGTTCGGGTTCGGCCACGACGAAATAATTGGCGTTCTCCGGAATCGCGCCGCCCGAAGTAATCGCCGCCAGGCGCGCGCCGCGGCGGCCGCGGACCACGCCATGGACTCGGTCGCGATGCAGATAAGCGCCGCTGCGGCCGCGATGGGTCGCAATGCCCTCTGAAAGCACTTCGATCACGGCGTCAAAGTCCCGCCTGGGAAGATTCCGGTACGGATAAGCGCGCCGGACGAGGTCGTACAAACCGTCTTCGCTCCACGCTTCACATGCCGCCGCGGAAACAATCTGCTGCGCCAGCACGTCCAGAGGCCACGGGGGAATCTCGATCGCGTCCAGCGCTCCAGCGCGGATGGCGCGAACCAACGCCGCGCATTCGACAAGCTCGTCGCGCGTCGTGGCGAACAGGCGGCCTTTGGGAACGCTGTCAGGATCGGCGCGATGCCCCGAACGGCCGATTCGCTGGAGAGCGACGGATATCGATCGTGGAGAACCGATCTGGCATACAAGATCCACCGTTCCGATATCGATTCCGAGTTCGAGCGAAGCTGTGGCAACCACGGCCCGAAGCTCGCCTCGCTTCAGACGCTCCTCAGCGTCCAGACGCAGCCGGCGCGACAGGCTTCCGTGGTGAGCCAGAACCTTCCCGTCGCCCAGACGCTCGGTCAGGTGATGCGCAACGCGCTCCGCGAGCCTTCGCGTATTGACGAAGACCAGCGTCGTCCGGTGCTCGAGTATGAGCATCGACACGCGGTCGTAAATCTCGGCCCACATTTCATTGGAGGCAACGGGGCCCAGTTCGTCTTGCGGAACTTCAACAGCAAGCTCCATGGCGCGACGGTGGCCGCTATCGATGATGCGAACGCCTCCGGAGGGCTGGACGAATCGACCGATTTCTTCGATCGGGCGCACCGTCGCCGACAACCCGATGCGTTGCGGCGGGGAACCGCCCGCCTTGACCACCAGATCGTCCAGCCGCGCCGCCGACAGCGCCAGATGCGACCCCCGCTTGTCGTCCGCAACGGCATGGATTTCGTCGAGGACCAGCGTGCGCGCCGTCGCGAGCAAGGCTCGGCTGCGGCCTGCCGTGAGCAGAATGAAAAGAGACTCGGGCGTCGTCACCAGAATGTGCGGCGGCCGCTTGACCATTTGTTGACGGTGAAAAGCCGGCGTGTCCCCCGTCCGCACCGCCACGCGGATGGGCGGCAGCAAGAAGCCCTTTTCTGCAGCCAGCGCCGAGATCTCAGCGAGCGGCCGCTCGAGATTCTTGTGAATGTCGTTGCTCAGCGCTTTGAGCGGAGAAACGTATACGACCTCCGTGCGGTCCTGCAGACCGCCGTCCAATGCAGCCCGCACCAGCCGGTCCAGGCAGAGAAGGAACGCCGCCAGCGTCTTGCCGGAGCCTGTGGGCGCAGAAATCAGGACGTCATGACCGGCGGCAATCTCCGCCCATGCGCGCTCCTGCGTTGGCGTCGGCGCCGTAAAAGACCGGGAAAACCATTCAGAGACGAGCGGGTGAAAAAGCATGGAACGAATTGATTCTAGCAAAGGCCGTTGGGGTAGCCGCGGATTACGTTTGGCGTCATTCGCTTGGGCGTCGAAAAAATCTGACCGTACAATACGGGCAATGAGATGCAGCGACGCCATCGTCCGAATGCTTCAACAGTTGAATGTGGAGGTGGTGTTCGGCCTGTGCGGCGACACCACTCTTCCGTTGTACGAGTCGCTGCATGACATCGATCACGGCATCCGCCATGTGCTGACGCGGGACGAACGATCTGCTGCTTACATGGCGGACGCCTACGCGCGCCTCAGCGGCAAGGTTGGCGTATGCGAAGGGCCGAGCGGGGGCGGCGCGATGTATATCCTTCCCGGCGTGGCCGAAGCGAACGGCTCTTCGGTTCCCTTGGTCTGCCTGACTTCCGACATCGACGCCCGCGACCAGGGACGCGGGACGCTCACCGAACTGGATCAGAGAAGCCTGTTTGCGAGCGTGACATGCTCCACAGAAGTTCTCTCCCGCGCCGACGATGCGCCGCGAGCGATGCGCCGGGCGTTCGAGCGCGCGACGACCGCAGGTATGGGCGCGGCGCATCTCGGCGTTCCATACAACGTGCTTCGAGATGAGATTCCCGACGACGCCGTGAACATCGATTCGAGATTCGGAGCGTATCCCGCGTTTCGTCGGGCGCCGGATCTTGAGCCGGTCCAGCGCGCCGCGCGCCTGTTGATCGAATCGCGGCGTCCGGTGCTCGTGGCCGGCGCCGGCGTCTTGCGTTCCGGCGCTTGGGACGAATTGGCTGCTCTTTCGGAATTGCTCGGATCTCCCGTTGGAACATCGATCAGCGGCAAGGGAAGCATCGCCGAAACAAATCCGTATGCGCTCGGAGTGATTGGAAGCAATGGCGGGCTGGCCTATCGACGCGAAATGCTGCAGGAATCGGACGTGGTCTTCTTCATCGGCTGCCGCACAGGCTCCGTGACGACCGAGAAGTGGTCGCTGCCTGCAGACGGCGAGAAAACAATTCTGCAACTGGACGCCGATGCCGGACGGCTCGGCCTCAATTACCGCATCGCATGCGGCATTGCGTCAGATGCGAAGCTCGGCCTTGCGGCGCTCGTGGAGGAAGTCGGGCGCCGTCTCGCCGGTAAGCGGGCCGCAAAGATCGATCCGGACGAAATCGCGCGCCGGCGCGACGCCTTTATGTCGCAGATCGAGGAGTTCTCTTCGGATGCAGCGCCGATCCGGCCGGAACGCTTTCTGCGCGAGCTGTTTGCCGTTTTGCCGGAAAGCGCGGTAATCCTGGCCGATCCAGGAACGCCCTGTCCATACCTCAGCGCGTACTGGCGCGTTCCCCGCGCCGGACGATGGTTCGCCACGCCGCGCGCGCACGGCGCCCTCGGCTACGCGTTGCCCGCGTCGGCCGGCGCCTGCTTCGCCCGGCCTGAGGCGGGCCGCGTCGTTGGAATCATGGGGGACGGCAGTTTCGGCATCTCTGCCGGCGAACTGGAGACCATTGCGAGGCTGAAGCTGCCGGTGACGCTGATCGTGCTCAACAACCGCAGCTTCGGATGGATTAAAGCCGGCCAAAAGATGCTGGGTCGAAAGTACTACTCTGTCGACTTTTCTGATACGGATCACGCCGCTGTAGCTCGCGCCTATGGAATCGATGGACGCCGTGTGGAAGACCCGCGGGAGCTGAACGCCGTCTTAAAAGAAGCGATGCGCGCTCCCGGTCCGGTTCTTGTCGATATCGTCGTGCAGCCGCTCGAAGAGGCAAAAGCTCCGGTTTCCGCGTGGGTGGCCTGACACGGCGCACAATCGAAGGTCGTGCTGGTTGTAGAATTCCACGGAATGACAGGTCTGAAAGTATGTAAATTCGGCGGCAGCAGCGTCGCAGACGCGAATCAGATGCGCAAGGTTCGCGCGATCGTCGAGAGCGATCCGCAACGCCGCTGGATCGTGGTCTCGGCGCCCGGCAAGCGGTCGGCCTCCGATACAAAGATCACCGACCTTCTGTATTTGTGCCACGAACATTCCCGGCAGGGCCTGCCGTTCGACGACGTGTTCGCGATTGTCGCAGACCGGTATAGGGAGATCGTGCGAAGCCTCGGTCTGGCGCTCGACCTTGATCCGGAACTAGCGCACGCCCGCGCGGCCATTGCGGCGGGCGCCGGGGCGGATTACGCGGCGAGTCGGGGCGAATACCTGAGCGGACTTGTCGCCGCTGCACTGTTGGACGCCGAGTTTGTCGACGCGGCCGAGATCGTGTGCTTCGACGCCCATGGGCGGCTGCAGATCGCGCAGACCGACGAGCGCGTGGCCGCCCGTCTGACGGCGGCGCGGCGGTTCGTCGTTCCGGGCTTCTATGGCGCTATGCCGGACGGCGCGATCAAGACATTCTCACGAGGAGGCTCCGACATCACCGGAGCAATCGTCGCGCGCGGCGTCCGCGCCGCCGTCTACGAAAACTGGACGGACGTCTCCGGCGTCCTCATGACAGACCCGAAGATCGTTCCTGAAGCGCGGCCGATCCGGATGCTCACTTACAGGGAACTTCGTGAACTCGCATACATGGGCGCCGGCGTGTTCCATGACGAAGCGATGTTCCCGGTCCTCGACGCCGGCATTCCTGTTCATGTCCGCAATACGAACGCGCCGCGCGAAGAAGGGACGTTGATTGTCAAGGAAGTCCCCGACGTCCCCAACCATCCGGGAATCGTGACAGGGATTGCCGGGCGAAAGGGATTCACGGTCATCACTATCGAAAAAAACCTGATGAATTCGGAGATCGGCTTCGCTCGCCGATTGCTGAGCGCGCTCGAACGTCAGCAGGTCAGCGTGGAGCATATGCCTACGGGAATCGACACGATCAGTCTCGTGGTCGAATCCGCGCAACTCGACGGGAAACTCGACCCGATCCTCGACGAGATCCGC
>Ga0209172_10008377_pt1 | contig 10135 bp, 7 predicted proteins | sample LarsenN4metaG_FD_184113 | JGI IMG/M metagenome (GOLD analysis project Ga0209172, IMG submission 184113) | Hot spring sediment bacterial and archeal communities from British Columbia, Canada, to study Microbial Dark Matter (Phase II) - Larsen... ...
GGGAAGCGACCTCCCGTTGCGGAAGCGGGGGATTGCGGCCGAGGATCGAGCGGACGCCGTGTCGAAAGCTCTGAGAAGCTGGGGCGCTAGGAGGTGGGTCGTGGAGCGAACTCACTCGTGGCTGAACCGATATCGGCCCTTGAAGATTCGCTATGAGCGAAGGGCGGACATCCATCTGGCTTTCCTGTACATCGGCTGTGCGTTAATTTGCTGGAAATTCATCCCAGCCTGGTTTTGTTAGACGCTCTTAGTCTTGCTTTAATAAGGATGATTGAGACAAGGGCGAAGTGGCTCCGGCAGCGTCTATTCTCTGTTGACTTGAACCGCTAATAGTCATAATCTCGCCTCGATATTTCAAAAACAACCTCATTGCAGGAGAGAGTGTGATGAAGGCAACTGTCTGGCGATGTCTGTTTCTGGCAACTGCTCCGTTCTGGAGCTTCTCATCGCCTGAAGCTGTGGCCCCCCTGTACCAGGCCGAGCTCATCTTCCCGCTTGAGCACTGGCATAATCACGCATCTTGCATTGTCGAATGCCCTAACGGCGACTTGCTGGTTTGCTGGTTTCACGGCTCCGGCGAGCGCACAGCCGATGATGTGAGGATAGAGGGCGCGAGGAAGAAGAGAGGCTCAAATATCTGGAGCCAGCGATTCACAATGGCCGATACGCCAAATTATCCCGATACCAATTGCACTATGTTCATCGACCCTCAAGAAAGGCTCTGGCTGCTGTGGCCTACCATCCTCGCCAATCAGTGGCACACTGCGCTGATGAAATACAAGATATCTTCTGATTATCAGAAAGAGGGCCCCCCGAAGTGGGAGTTCAGCGATGTCCTTCACGTCACGCCCGGCCCCGAATTTGAAGAGACGGTCAAGAAAGTTCTTGAACAGGTCGAAGCCAATATTGATAGTCAGGCGGAATCGCGCCGAGAGGCAATTCGCGCCTACATCGCCCGCACGAAGCAGAACGCTGCTGATAAGCTCTTCCGCCGCCTCGGCTGGATGACTCGCGCCCATCCTTTTGTTTTGGATAACAGAAGATTGATTGTCCCTCTGTATTCAGATGGGTTCTCCTTCTCCCTTATGGCTATTACCGATGATTGGGGGAAGAGCTGGACTACCAGCGCTCCGCTTGTCGGCGCGGGCAACATTCAACCGAGCATAGTGCGCAAGAAAGATGGGACGCTGTTTACCTTGATGAGAGATAACGGGCCGCCGCCCAAGCGACTGCATATAAGCGAATCGAAAGATAACGGAGAGACCTGGAGCCCGGTGGTAGATAGCGATATACCCAATCCCGGTTCGGGCGCGGAGATCATCTCGCTGAAGAATGGTCATTGGGCGTTGGTGTACAATGATACCGAGCAAGGTCGCCACAGCCTGGCAGTGGCAATCTCGGATAGCGAAGGGAAAGATTGGAAATGGAAGCGCCACCTTGAATATGAGCCCAGGGGCCCCGAAGCAGGAGAGTACTCCTATCCTTCCATCATCCAGGCGCGCGATGGGACGCTTCACGTGACTTATAGCTATCAACTGAATAAGAAAGATCTTCCCAGGGACCCGCAAGGGCGGCCCCTGAGAAGATCAATAAAGCATGTGCGCTTTAATGAAGAATGGGTGATGATAGGCGATCCGCGATAATCTCGACTTTGTCCATTTCTGGCGTCGGCATCAATTAACAATATTCAGCCGTCTATGGCTCCCCGCTCCGCTAAACTCTATTTCACCCATTTTTGCACAACAAAAGATGGATGAAGTAGAGTTTAAGGACGATTGAGGAACTTCTCGTACAGATCAGAGTGGCGATTCTTCAAATCGATCTGTTTGCCGTTGATGAAAAGATATTTCACCTGAGTTGGGACCTCTAGAGGGTCCCCATCGGCGATGAACAGATTGGCTATCTTGCCTTTCTCGATGCTTCCCACCTTGTCGCTCACTCCCAGTATCTCAGCCGGATAGATAGTAATCGCTTTGAGCGCCTCTTCTCTGGGCAGCCCGAACGCCGCTGCCATAGCAACTTCATAAGGCAGGTTGCGCACATTGGCTGCATCGCCTGTCTGAATAGCTATCTTCACTCCTGCTTTGTTGAGTATGCCGGGATTAGCGAAGATCGAATCATAAGGGTCATCGGCTCTGCGCGGCAAGCTGTGTATGGAGCCGACGATTACCGGGACGTTCTTAGATTTGAGCAGCGAAGCCACTTTCCAGCCATCGGCGACGCCGCTCAAGATAAATTTCAGTTTCATCTCCTCGGCGAAACTGATAGCGCCTTTGATGTCGGCTTCCGTGTCGGCTGAGATAATGACCGGCAGCTCGCCTTTAACCACCGGGACAAGCGACTGTAGCACCAGGTCTATCTTAGGTTCGCCCCCTTGCCTGTTCCTGGAATAAGCGTCCCACATCCTGGCATATTCCTGAGCGTCTCTGAACACTTTGCGGAGTTCATTCAACTGGCGGGCAGCAGCTTCGCTGCGCCCTGCTTCTCCGGGTTGCTGTTGTTCATCAGGGGGGGGCCCTCCGAAGCCGAACCGGGGTGTAGAGCTGGGATAATTGATATGCACCGCCACAGGCGATTTGAGCACCATCTCCTGCGGCGTCCAGCCGGCAAGGTTAATGAGCGCGCTCTGCCCTGAGATCAACCCGCCGCGAGGCGCAGAGAGCACGGTCGTGATGCCGTTGACTCTGGTCACGGGAATCAATTCGCTATGGGGGTTGATTGCGACGGCAGTCCTGATGTGAGGATTGATCTGGCCGATCTCGGTAGTGTCTTGCGTGCCGGCTACAGAGCCGATTTCGGTAAGACCCAGCGCTGTGCCCGAATCTATCAGGCCGGGATAGACAGACAGCCCACGCGCATCGATTACCCTGGCGCCACTAGGGGCCCCAACATTTGCGCCAACGTCGGCAATCTTTCCATCTCGAATGATGATAGTTCCGTTGGGGATGACCGGCCCGGTGACGGTCACAATCCTGGCATTGCGAATGGCGTAAACCGGGTTGGTTGCCGCGCTGCCCAGAGCAGCCAGGCAGACAAGCCCTATCAGGCAAATCAAAATCGCTATCTGTGAAAGTCGTCTCTTCATACCGCGCCTCCTATTCTGCCGTTATCTTTGAAGCGACTTTGGCAGCGTTGCGATCAAAGTAGACTTCTCCTTCGATGAGAGTCATTTCAACCATCGTGTAGGCGCTGAAAGGATGGGCGCTGAAGATCGCCAGATCGGCGTCTTTGCCTACCTCTATGCTGCCTACGCGATTGTCTATTCCAAGCTGCCAGGCCGGATTGAGTGTGATTGTCTTGAGCGCCTCTTCTTCGCTTAATCCGCCGTACTTCATCGCCTTGGCCGCTTCTTGGTAGAGGCGGCGGGCGCGCTCGTTGCTGTCTGAATTGATAGACACGCGAACGCCTCTCTTGGCCATCAGCGCAGCGTTATGAGGAATTGCGTCATAGGCCTCCATCTTGTAAGCCCAATTGTCGGCGAAAGTAGAGGCGCCGGCGCCGTGAGCGGCAATCTCTTTTGCTACCTTGTAGCCTTCAAGGACGTGCTGCAAGGTTGCGATCTTGAAGCCGAAGTCATCGGCCACCTTGAGCAGCATCACTATCTCGTCGGCGCGATAGCAGTGAGCGTGAACGCGGATCTTACCTCGCAGAATGTCTGCCAGTGTTTCCAGTTTCAGGTCACGCCGGGGCGGGAGCGGGTTCTCGCCTCTGGCCAGCTTGCCTTCGTAGTCTTCCCATTCGCGCATATAGAGTTGAGCCTCGGTGAATGCCTGTCTGAGGACCATCTCGATTCCCATGCGAGTGTTAGGAAAGCGCCGCTGAGCCTGTGGATTTGACGTGTTCGAGCGTTTGGGGTTCTCGCCGAGGGCGAATTTAATTCCGCGTGGGGCCCCGGGGAAGAACAGCTCTTCAACGGGCTTGCCCCACTTGAGCTTGATCACAGCATTCTGACCGCCGATGACATTGGCGCTGCCGTGCAAGATATTGAGCGTGGTGACCCCTCCGGCCAGCGCCCGGTAGATGTTTATATCATCGTGGCGGATGACATCGCCGATCCTCACCTGAGGCGTAACCGGAGAGGTCGATTCGTTGATGCCGCCTTCAATAGCGGTATGAGAGTGGCAGTCGATTATGCCGGGCATCACGTACTTTCCTGTGGCGTCTATTACCTTAGTATCAGGAGAGGCGGTTACATTTGCGCCTACTTCTGCGATGCGGCCATCGCGGATCAATATGGAACCGTTCTTGATTGTGCCGTTCGAGATGGTAAGTATAGTGGCATTCTTTATTAAAATCTCGCGGCTCTTCTGTGTCTGGGCTTTGCTGATAATGATAAATCCACAGAGAATCAAAATCACTATTGCAATGCGGTGAAGCTTGATCATCATGTGTGCTCCTCCTCCGAAAATCCCCTGGGAGCGCCGCGACGAGAGAGGGTGCCCCGCCTTGCCTGCTCAGCCTTGCACTAGGCTGGCAAGGCGGGCCTCTCAAGGAAACCGGTGCCCCCAGGCTTTTCATTATTTCTCTCGCGTCGTCACTGACGACATGAATGACTCCTATGAAAGGTGTACAGCAAGTCGGTCGACTTGCTGATGGTGTGCGCCGACAGCAACCTGACCGCCTCGCTGTACATTGCAGCGCGCTTTCATTGTTTCTCTTGCGTCGCGCGACATGAAAACTTCACAAAAAGCAATCTTACGGCGTCCGTCCGGGGCCCCCCGGTCGGCGGCCCGGCTGCGCTTGCTCTTCGACTCTTCTCACTTCAACCGGGCGACCGTCGATAAACAGATGTCGCACTCTGGTGTTTCTATCCAGCGGATCGCCGGTAGTGACGATGATGTTGGCTATCTTGCCCTTTTCAAGGCTGCCGAGCTGCTCGCCTACGCCGAGGATCTGCGCCGGGTAGATGGTCAAAGCTTTGAGCGCCTCATCTCTTGGCAAGCCGCTTTCCACCGCCTTCAATGCATTGGCCAGGAATTCCTGTGGGCGCTGGAGATTGCCTGAGTGAAAAGCGAAGCGGATGCCTGCTTTTTGAATCGCTGCCGCATTTTTGTGAAGGTTCTCTCTATCTCTCTCGGTCGCTTCCGGAGATTCCGGCTCGAAGCCGCCAAAGCCGCCGCCGCGACGCCTGGGCGGATTGAAATTCAAACTGACAAGCACATCGGCCTTCTTGGCCTTGAGCAGCTCGGTCACTTTCCAGCCTTCGCTCACTCCGCTCAATATGTAGCGCAGCTTGAACTCCTCTGCCAGATTGATTGCGCGTTTGATGTCATTCTCCGTATTGACCGAGAAGATGACAGGCACATCGGCTGTGATAACCGGTTGCAAGGCCATGAGCGACTTGTCCTGGGGCGGGCGCGGCATACCGCGCTTATCTTTGGCGTAACGCGCCGAGAGCGCCTGATAGTGCTGAGCATCGAGAAAAGATTGCCTCAAGAATGCAAGCACCCCCATCAGAGTCGAAGGATACGAGCCTGAGCGCGGGGGATTAAACCCGATGTGGAGCGCCACAGGGGTCTTGATAATCATCTCTTCGGCGGTATTGCCAGCGAGATTAATAAGGGCGCTCTGGCCGGCGAAGATGCCTTCGCGCGGGACGGTCAGCACGGTGGTGATGCCGAGGCTGCGGGCAATCTCTATTGCATCGCCGCCCGGTTTGAGCAAGTCAGCAGCAGTTACTTCAGGCTCCAGGCCCGACAACTGAGGCCCGGCCGGCTGAGAAGTTTGCGTTTGCGCCTGTGGTTGCGCTGGCGGTTGAGCCAGTGGGCCCTGCCTTCTGCCGCCCGGTTGTATCTGCGACGGCTGCGGTTGCGGCATCCCCAGATCAGTATGGGCATCGATCAGGCCGGGATAAACTGAAAGCCCGCTGGCATCGACAATCTGCGCATCATTAGGAATAGCTATATTCTCTCCAATATCAGTGATCACACCGTTGCGGATAACTACTATTCCACTGGCAAGTGTGGCGCCCGTCACCGTTACAATCTTTCCTCCTTTGATTGCGAAGGCGCCTCCTCTTTGCAAACGAGCAGGAGCAGGCAGTAGAAGAATTGCTGATGCCAGCAATGCCAGGATGATACAGATGCGGTATTTGACCAGCGATTTTAGCTTTGAAATCGAGGCAAAACTGAGTCGAGCAAAGAATATACTCTGCTTCATGGATTTTTACCTCCTCAAATTAAGACAACCTTGAGCTTTTGGGTGAGCAGCTATAATGCAACAAATCTACTGCCGATTCAACAACGCACTTATCAGTAATGACTGTTGAGAGACTTTTATGGTTTCAGGAAAAAACAAGGCCATCTCGAAGTAATCAGGCAAAATCCGAGATGGCCTTCAACCGAAAGCTTTTGTGTACTTGCTAAGGAAGGTCAGCTATATGAAACTAGCAATGCCTGATAAATTCCAAAAAAATTCCTTTTTGCTGTTGAGAGATTTATTGTCGGAGCAGAAGAGTTGAGCTATTTCGCTTTGACCGGAGAGTTCAAAAGAGGATTATTGCAGTCGACGGCTCAAAGAGTTTAGCGCCTATTATAGCAATCGGATGAGCTACGGAAGAGGTAGCGGGGTTGATCGAGGGGCTAACAGGGCATCACCTGTCACGGGAATATTTACAGAAGGAATAAAATCGTACACTTTGAGAAGATTTTGCTTGACATGAAGTAATACAGTGTCTTAGAATGCGCTCACCTTCAGAGGTTAGTTATTTTCATTGTTTTTCGGGTAGTAGGTTTGTATAGTAGTGGAAGTCAATAAAGTTTAAAGAGCCGCAAAGAGAGAAACATTATGCAGTTTCTCCCTTTGCGGCTTTTTATTTCTCGGCTTCGGGCGAGCTTCAAGCACGACAACTTGCTGTCAGGCTTGACGAGACACTCGAGAGGTTTCTCAAGCTGCTCTGGAGGTTGATAGCAGTTGAGGAAGTGGCGGGCCGCTCTAAGCATTAATCTCGAGGGGGCTGCCCCCGAATTTCACAGGAGGAAATTTCATGTCTAGGACTACAGGCAAAGTCAAATGGTTTAACAACAGCAAGGGTTATGGGTTCATTGAACAGCCCGGAGGAAGTGACGTATTCGTTCACTACTCGGCAATTCAAGGGAGTGGTTTCAAGACCCTACAAGAGGGACAGACGGTTGAGTTCGAAATCATCCAGGGTCCCAAAGGTCCGCAGGCTGAGAATGTAGTTAAACTGGCACAATAACCAACTAATAAACAACTCCCCCACTTTAATTCCCAAAAGCCTTGTCGATGATCTATTGGCAAGGCTTTTGATTTCTGATAGTTCCTGATTTTCAATCGTCTGAGGATCCAAGCTTTACATGCTGGCGGCTATCTGCCCATTGCCATCTGCCCTTCTGCTATCGGTCGGAGATGTAGATAAGAGACCCTATTTTTTAATCCCTTTTGCCCTGAGCTTCACCTGACCGTCTTCAATTGAGATGGCAAACTGGACGGTTGAACATCCCGCCTGCGATTTGATCTTGGCTGTCTTCTCTGCAATCAGCTTTTGAAACACGGAGAATGAGAGCTTATCGGTAGGCTCGCCGTTCATCCTCTTAGCATCAAGGATAGTATCGAAGATACGTTTGGCTTGCATTGGATCGGCCTGTGGGTCGGAACACTCGTGGACAATGGGGGTGAACGCTGATTTCGCGCTCTCCGGTACCGCCGGCTTCGCAGGTCTCCTGGTAGGGCTTATCCCCTCTTCGCGCTCCTGCAAGGTTCGTCGCCAGAGGTCTCTGAAGCAGTTGTAGCGCGCGCACAGGCTATTGAAGCGGAAGCGATGACTGTACTTCATCGAACGCATCTCGCTCAGCCGCTTGATGGTCGCTTCTATTCGCCCTTTGGTATCATAAGGGGGCCGTTTGGAGCCGCCATTAAAGAAGATATCGAACTCCACTTTAAGCCGGCGAATGTCCTCTTCAAGCTTCGTCAGTTGTTCATCTAAGGTCAATTGTCGCTCCAGAAATAGAGTTCCACATACACCACCAGCACATGCTAGTCTTAATATCGGCAACTATCAGAGAAAGTTAGGGATTATAGTTCTCAGGAAAAAATGATTTTTGGTTCGGGCGCCAAGCGCCCTCAAAACAGTTTTGATTTTGGTCAGTTTTGTTTTTGGTTCGGGCGCCAAGCGCCCTCAAAACAGTTTTGATTTTGGTCAGTTTTGTTTTTGGTTCGGGCGCCAAGCGCCCTCAAAACAGTTTTGATTTTGGTCAGTTTTGTTTTTGGTTCGGGCGCCAAGCGCCCTCAAAACAGTTTTGATTTTGGTCAGTTTTGTTTTTGGTTCGGGCGCCAAGCGCCCTCAAAACAGTTTTGATTTTGGAGTTTAAATTTAAAATCGTTTTGAGGGCGCTTGGCGCCCGAACCTGCTGCATATTTTCATTAAGGTCTATAGTTGAAAAATTAGGTGCAATACCTTATGGTAAGCGCACATTACTTAAAACGCTATGTCACAGAACCTGCTAAGGAATATCCCCTCTGTAGATCACTTGCTTGAGTTGCCCGCAGCTCAAGAGATGATCCGCAACAGCAGCCGCGAATTTGTGCGCGAGCGACTGCGCCAGACCCTCGAACAGGTGCGCGCCGAGATAAGGTCAAGCTCCGACGCTTTTCAGGAAACCGACATTCAGTCCGAGATAGAGAGGCGGTTGCGCGAAGGTTTCGACCGCTCCCGACAGCCGCGCCTGCGCAGAGTAATAAACGCAAGCGGAGTTGTGCTTCACACCAATCTAGGTCGCGCCCCTCTGGCCGAAGAAGCGGCAGCCGCGCTGGTTGAAATTGCCACCCATTATTCAAATCTCGAATATACGGTGGAGCAAGGAAAGCGCGGCCAGCGCGATGTCCATTGCGAAGAGCTTTTGCGCCAGCTTCTAGGCTGCGAAGCCGCCGTAGTAGCCAATAACAATGCCGCTGCTGTGATGCTGGCGCTCAATACCCTGGCAGCGGGCGGAGAGGTAATAGTTTCGCGCGGCGAGCTGATCGAAATCGGAGCCGGTTTCCGCATCCCTGAAATTATGGAACGCAGCGGCGCCCTGTTGCGCGAAGTGGGCACAACGAACAAGACTCATATTTCAGATTATGAGAGAGCGATAAATGAGAGGACGCGCTTGATTCTGCGCGTGCACCCCAGCAACTATCGCATAATCGGTTTTACTGCGCGCCCGTCTCTGGAACAACTGGTCAGCCTGGCACGCGAGCGCAACATCCCCGTGTTTGAAGACCTGGGGAGCGGCTGCCTCGTTGATCTGAGCCCGTATGGCATCAAAGACGAGCCGGTAGTAAGCCGGTCGCTGGCGCTTGGCGCTTCAGTAGTCTCTTTCAGCGGCGACAAGCTCCTCGGAGGGCCCCAGGCAGGTATCATCGCCGGCCGGCAGGAGCTGGTTCAGCGCATCAGAAAGAATCCGCTGATGCGCGCGCTGCGCGTCGATAAATTGACCTATTCCGCTCTTGAAGCGACGCTGCAACTTTATAAGCAAGGTGTAGCCTTGCAGCGAATTCCGATCCTGCGGGCGCTGAGCGCCAGCAAAGATGAGATCGAAGTGCGCGCGCTCAATCTCGTCAATCGCATAAAAGCCGTCGGCGTAGCAGACCTTGAGCTGAATGTTATTGATGGACAGTCGATGGTTGGCGGCGGAAGCGCTCCGGAATCGGCATTGCAGACAAGCTTGATTGAGCTATCGCATAACAAGCTTACTGCTGTAGATATTGAATCACATTTGCGCAGTCGCCCGATTCCGATTATTGCGCGGATCGAGCGCGACCGAGTTGTAATTGATCTACGCACTGTCATATTAGAAGAAGAGGAAGAGATATTCAGAGCTGTTATTAGCCTATAGAGTTGGTGAGGCTATATCAAAGCTTGATTCTTCAAATTTGAAATTTCACCGATTGGTTCGGGCGCTCAGCGCCCTCAAAACGAATTGAAACTTGGTTCGGGCGCTGCGGCGCACTCAAAGCGAACTGAAGCTTGGTGAGCCAAAGCTTGATTCTTCAAGTTTGAAATTTCACCGATTGGTTCGGGCGCTCAGCGCACTCAAAACGAATTGAAACTTGGTTCGGGCGCTCAGCGCCCTCAAAACGAATTGAAACTTGGTTCGGGCGCTCAGCGCCCTCAAAACGAATTGAAACTTGGTTC
>Ga0209172_10008378_pt1 | contig 10135 bp, 14 predicted proteins | sample LarsenN4metaG_FD_184113 | JGI IMG/M metagenome (GOLD analysis project Ga0209172, IMG submission 184113) | Hot spring sediment bacterial and archeal communities from British Columbia, Canada, to study Microbial Dark Matter (Phase II) - Larsen... ...
GGTTGCCGTATATCGTCGTGCGTTTCAGCCGCGAAGGCGCGGCGCCTTCTGCTTCTTGCTCCGTCGAGTCTTCGCCCGACGCCGCGCCTTCCGCGGCTGCAAACGCTTGTTAGACGCCGCACCGCCCTCGACCGGCCATTCGTCACCGCGGAGCGCCGGCACATCAGGTACACGACGGAGGATCGACCGGAAATGGGCCCGGCTGCCGCGCTTCGCGCGCTCCTCCAAGTACTCGAGCGTGAGGAGCGCTGACATCTTCTCGGCCACGGCGGTGGCAATAAACTGGTTGATCGACACGTCCTCTTGCGCGGCCAGCTCCCGTACCTTGCTGTGGAGCGATTCTGGTAACCGTAGGCTCAACGCGCTCATGAGCTCTCTCCCATCTCTTGCAGCCACTGCCGCGGTGTGGTGATCGCGACGCCGAACTTCTCACTGCCCACGAAGTCCCGCACGTTGTGTGTGACGACGTTCAGGCACCGAGCCGCTACGGCCAGCTCGAGTACCAGCTCGTCCCGAGGATCCCGGAGCGTGGGGCGCCACAGGTAGTATACCAATCGGCGCTCCCCGAGGGCGCACAGGTCATCGAGCACTCCGTCGACGTCTTCCAGCGTCAGGCCAAGCAGCCGCGTCTGGCGCTTCAGCGCCGCCTCGTACTCGAAGACGAGAGGCACCGACAGGACCGGCCTGACCTCTCCCGCCTCAATGAGTTCTAGAATCCGGTATGACGCCCCCCGCCGGGATCGCAGGCCCGCCACCAGGACGTTGGTGCCCAGAACAAGCCGCCGAGGCACATAGTATTATGGGTGATACTGGCGCTAAGCGCAAGACACGGACGCGGTGCGGCGGCTAACGCGGGCGACTCACCCGCTGGCGCACTGTAATAGAACGTGCAGCGCTGCCGGCCGGAGCGCAAATGAACGGCTTCCTTGTCAGCCGCGCGCGCCCGACAGGTGCAAACGCTTGTGAGGTGGCGCGGCTTGTATTACGTTGCATGACATGAAGACTTCAGCACTCACCATTCGCTTGGATCGAGACTTGGAGCGACGGCTCGCGCGCTTGGCCCGGCGCACCGGCCAGAGCCGGAGCGACTTGGTGCGCGAGGCGCTGCGTCGGCAACTCGCGCTCGCTGAATTCCGCGAACTGCGGCGCCGCATCATGCCCTTCGCTGAGGCGCGGGGCTATCTGACGGACGAGGACATCTTCCGCGACGTGTCTTGAGGGTCTACCTCGACACCAACGTGGTCGTCAGCGCGCTGGCGACCCGCGGCCTGTGCGCGGACGTGTTGCAGCTCGTCCTGGCGGAACATGAGCTCGTGGTGGGTGAGACGATGCTGGGCGAGCTGCCCCGAGCGTTGAGCAAGAAGCTGGGGCTGCCCCAGGAGACCATCGACGAGACCATCGCGTTCCTGCGCCGCCAGGCGAGCGTCGTGACGACGGCGGCGGCAGTTCCGCTCAAGGGCGTGGACCCAGCAGATGCCGCTGTGGTGGCTGAGGCGGCGGCCGGAGCCGTCGACCTCCTCGTCACGGGCGATCAAGGCCTCCTGACCGCACCGGGCCTGCCCATCAAGGTTGTGTCGCCTCGAGAACTATGGGACCAATTGCGCCGCGCCACCTAACGTCGCGCACTTCTGCCGCGGGCGACACGCCAGCTGGCGATTCGTGCCCCGGCGCGCAACGCGCTCGCAGCCAGGTGCACAAACCTCTGTTCCATTAGAACGTACGCGCCCGGCGGCAGCAAGTGCTAGTTAGGCGGACGGCTGTCAAGCGTCGCCAGATCAAAACCGGAGCCCGCCGCCACACGAGCGACACTTCGCCTTGGTTTCAACCAAGAGTGGCTTCACGCGATTCTGAGTGCCGCAGTCGAGACACTTCAGGACGAGAGGCTCAAAGAACTGGGGCAGATGATACCATTGCCCACGGCTGCGATAAGGGATCGGATACTGGTCGGCGGCCTGGTCGAGAGCCTCGATGGCACGAGCTAGAGGAACGCAGAAAAACTCCTTGTCTGGAGTCTTGCGAAACTCCGCGAGCTGCCGATGAACGGCTCTTTCCGCCTCGTGACAGTCGGAGGCATGGACGAAGTAGATCAACTCAAAGTCAGTTGGCACCGAAGTGGACGCACCAAGTTCGGTGGCGCGTTCGAGTGGGGCTCGTGTGCTCCTGCCGATTTTCAGCAGGTTGTCGCGAAATGCCGAGTTGCGCATGACGTAAACCCAGCCAACACGTCTGTTGGCCCTGTACCGCCGGTCCAGCGAATCAATGAAGCTGTGGATCCGCCACCACCGTTGCTGGGCCTGCGAATCAAACTCTCGATACGGCACGGCAAGTTCCGGAATAGGCCGTCCGCCTAACGCATATTGAGAGCACGCCCCTTGCTGTTACCATGGAGTCGAGCAAGACCCATGCACCCCAGCAAGGAGCGGCTCTCATGCAACGCACCACCAAGTATGTCGCGCTCGACGTCCATCAAGCAAGCACCGTCGCGTCGGTGCGCGAGGAGAACGGGCGCGTGATCGCGCGGAGCATCCTGCCGACGGAAGAACCGGCGATCGTGGAGTTCTTCCGGGGCCTGCGCGGCGCGATCCAGGTTGCCTTGGAGGAAGGCACGCAGGCGCAGTGGTTGCACGACCTCCTGGTGCCCCTCGTCGATCGGGTCGTCGTCTGCGATCGGCGCGGGGAGCCGCGGTCGGGCAACAAGGGGGACCAGGTCGACGCCGACCAGCTGGCCGAGCAGCTCCGGCGGGGGAGCCTGCGGGCGGTCTACCACGGGAGTCCCCACCGGGTGGTGCTCAAGGAGCTGACCCGGAGTTACGCGAACCTGGTGGAGGACACGACCCGGGTGATGCTGCGGCTCAAGGCGTTGTTCCGCGCGCGCGGGATCCGGGCGCCCGGCAAGCGGGTGTATCACCCGGCGGGGCGCGCCGAGTGGCTGGGCCAGGTGGCGGACCGCGGGGCGCGTCTCCGGGCCGAGGCGCTGTACGCGGAGCTCGACGTGCTGCGCCAGCTGCGCCCGCAGGCCAAGGCGGCGATGCTGGCCGAGGCCCGGCGGGATCCGGCCTGGGCGGTGTTGCGGACCATTCCCTTCTATGGGCCGGTGCGGGTGGCGCTGCTGCTGGCCACGATGCAGACCCCCTGGCGGTTCCGGACCAAGCGGAATCTCTGGGCCTACGCCGGGCTGGCGGTGGTCACCAAGACCAGCGCCGAATACGAGCTGGTCGGTGGCCGGCCGGTGCGGCGCCGCCGGGCGCCCCTGACCCGGGGGCTCAATCCCAATCACAACCGGGTGCTGAAGAATCTGTTCAAAGGCGCGGCCACCGCCGCCACGGCGCGGCCCGGCCCGCTGCAAGACTGGTATCACGGGGTGCTCGCCCGCGGGGTGCGGGAGGAATTGGCGCGGGTGACGCTGGCTCGCAAACTGGCGGCGCTCACCCTGCGGGTGTGGAAGAACGGAGAGCCATTTGATCCGACCAAGCTGACGACGCAGGCGCGCTAGCGCCCGGACCCCGAGGCCACGGTGCGGGGACGTCTCCCTCGCCGGCGGCTCCCGGATCCGGGACCAGGGGTGCGAGGGACAGTCTCGAGCAGTCCGTTCGCCCGGCCGGCAGTCCGCCGAGGCACTCGCCTAACTCCAGGCCCCCTCGCAGAACCCGAAGAAGCGTCAGGCCGGCCCCCAGCGGCCGAGTCTCCGATAGCACCGTGGTTCGCGCCCGCGCGCGACCCCAGCGCTTGCCGACGTCCAGGCGGATCAGGAGCTGAAGCCAGGAGACCGATGCGGAAGCAGCCGACTGCCCCGCGATCCCGGAAGCACCAGAGGGCCTCTGCTGCTCAGCAGGCTGGGCTGATTGCGCAGGGGAAGAGCCCCTCGCGATCAGCGAGAGGGACGTGTGCCCTTGACAATCGCTCTCATAGAACGGACCGCGGCTCACCCGCGGCGGCCGTATACGCCGGTTCTACGCGCCCCGGGCGGCCCGCGGCCGCCGCCGGGTGCAGCCGCTTGTTGGGCGGCGATTCGAGACGTATGATGAAAGTTATGATGACGCGTGCTGATGCAGTCCTCGCCGAGGCACTTCGGCTCGACGCAAAGGCCCGGGCCGATATTGCCGCTGAACTCCTGGCCAGCCTGGACGGCCCTGCCGACCCGGACGCCGAAGCTGCCTGGCAGGCGGAGATCCAGCGCCGAGTCGCCGCGATTGAGTCCGGGACCGCCGAGCTCGAACCCTGGGAAGACGTCAAACGCCGCATTGAGAAAGATATTCTCGGTCGGTGACGCGGACGCTCCGCACCAGCAAGCTGGCCGCGGACGAGTTCACCGCGGCTGTTCGCTGGTACGAGGAGCAACGCCCGGGTCTTGGCGCCGACTTCTACAGAGCCGTCACCGAGACGACGGCTTTGATCGAAACTCACCCTGAGATCGGCACGCCTGCTTCCGCTGACCACCTGACTCGCCGGGTGCTCGTGTCACGATTTCCGTATCAGCTCGTGTACCGCCTGCGGCCGAGTGAGATCGTCATCGTGGCCGTCGCCCATTTGAAGCGTCGACCGGGCTACTGGAAGAACCGGACCTGAGCTTCGAGTCCGCCCAACGTTCGCCGATAAGCTGCGGGCGCCGCAGGCGACCGTCAGCTTCATCGGGTCGTTAGGCGCTCGCTCCACGCCCGAACTGACTCCGTCGGTGAGGCCCATCCTGTCTCCATACATGTTACGAAGAACCAGCGGGCTTGGAAGAGAGTCGCGAAAAACCTCGGCCTGCCTTCTGCGCTCGTAGAAGAAAAGACCCGATGCGTCGGGCCGCCTTGCTGGGATCGGACTCGATCTCACACTGCCAAACGACGATCACCTTCCAGCCCAGTCTCTTCAGCTCCGACAGTTTTCGGCGATCCCGCTCCCTATTGGCAGCGAACTTCGCTCGCCAGTAAGCAATATTCGATCGGGGCGTCGTCGCGAACGAGCAACCCTTGTGGCGATGCCAGAAGCAGCCATGCACGAATACTGCGACCTGGCTCTTGCGAAAAACGATGTCCGGACTGCCCGGCAGGTAGCGGGAGTTGTTGGAGAATCGTAGACGAAGGGTCCTAAGGCGGGACCGTAGCATCCGTTCCGGTCCCGTGCCGTGTCGGCGGACTGCACGCATGATGCGGGAGCGCTCGGGGCTAGTCGAGACAGGGCGTTTCGGTTCGCGTGGCACGATTCAAGGCCTCTCCGGAAGGAAGCCCCAAAGGGCCGAGAGGACAGCAACGTATCCGAGGATGGGCGGCACCGAATCCCCGATCCATTTCGCCAGTGCGTTTTTCTTGGGAACCGCCGCATGACCCACGCGAAACTCAAACCAGTCGGGGAACCCCTGCAGCCTAGCTGCTTCTCGGGGGGTCAGTGGGCGTCTAAGCGATGGGTGGATGAACCTGCCCCTTCCGGGCGTCACGAATCCCGTCGTGATGGTCCCGGCAGGATAATCCCAGCGCAAGCGCCCGTACACAGATGGGTAGGTGTGCCCGTTTCGATGGCATGCTGGTCGCATGTGGTCGGGCAGATCGTAGAGATCATTGTCAAAGAGGTAGTCGATGCGAAGGCGGTTCTCTGCCGACAAAGCAGGAACGGAGTCCATGACGGGGTCCTCTGTCGCACGGACAAGGTCTTCGATGGCCCAGCGCACTGTGGTCGGCTCCTTGGCCATGGCACGCGCCACGTCGGCGAGAGGAACGACACCCGACCGCGATCCCACGAGGAAGAAGCGTCTGCGCGTCTGCGCCAGCCCGAGTTCGTCGGATGCGAGCACGCCCTGCGTCGTGTTGTAGCCGCATTTTCCCAACAGCGCGATTGCCGTCTCCGCCACGCGGGAACGGTCGTTCACGATATCCGGCACGTTTTCAATGACGATAGCGGTCGCATCGATCGCGATTCCGATGGCGATGGCATCGAGGTAGAGCAGGTTGCGCGGGTCCGCCCGGCGTGTCCGGTTGTTGAGATTCGAATGGCCTTCGCAGGGCGGGCCAGCGACGACAAGGTCCACGCTACCCCTCGCCGCTTGCAGAGCACGGTGGAGCAGCTCGGGAGGGTACGCAAAATGGGCTTCTTCGGCCCATCCGACAATCTGGAAGTCGACGAGGCTCCCCGTGTCGGCGTGCAGCGTCCGCTCGGGACCGAAGTTCGCGGCGTAGACGGCGAGCGCGTCTTTGTCCGTGTCCACGGCGAGGAGAACCCAGGGCCGCAGCCCGACTGCACGAGCGGCTTCCCGCAGCCCCAGGGTCAGTCCCCCACAACCGCAAAAGAGGTCCATGATAGCCAGGTTCCCGATCGCGAGCTCGTCGAATAGCGGCCGACCGCCCCGCAGATAGGAACGCCACCACTTCGACCACGGCGAAGCCCCGTTCTCGAGATGCGATACATCCTCTATCCGGCTGGCAAAGGTTCTGCCTGCGATGGTTAGCTCCCTTCTGATCCACCTGCCGTCTGCGGTGTAGTATTCCGCGATCATTGCCCGCTGACGCTCCCGGCCAGTGTTTGCTTCGCACGCTCGGCCTCTACCACGATCAGTTCGTGCGCGGTGCTTTCATCCAAGTACTCGAAAATGACGTTTGGGTGCAGCCTTCGAAGGCGCTTCGCCAATTCGCGGATCTCAGCGGTCTTGAGGATCGGGTAGCCCGCCGAACCGTCTCGAAACTGGTAGCGGATCAACGCCCTGACCAGCGATCGGCACCTGCCGTAACCCTGTCGGAACACATGGCTGCGCCAGAAATCCTGGTCTCCGCGTCGTGCGAGTTCGTATGGGTCGCTACGGGTCGGATCGTACCCGGCGTCGGCGCGCAGCCACATGCGATATAGAAGGTTCTCGCTCCCGTTCCCTATGCCGAAGTTCGCCAGGGTCGCCCGTCCGGTTTTGCCACCGTGCCGCCATTCAACGAGTTCGCGGAAGTGGAAGACGGCCAGCCACATCCACCACTCGTAGTCCGCGAGCATCTGTGGGTCGAAAGGCAGCGCTCGATGTAGCTCGGCACATGCCTCCGCCTCAAATTCGCCCCCAGCCGGGTCGCGCTGGCGAAGCCGTTGGGGGTACTGTGACTTGATCTCGTACAGAATCCTGGCCAGATTTGGAAGTACCTGCTCGACATCGTCGCCCGAGCCGCGGAACACCAGCACCCGTTGCTCATCCACTGCCTCTGCTCGTCGGAGCGCTTCGAGAGTTTCGACCGCGTGCTGGGACTTGAGTGCCACGTAACGCACGGCCACCTCACCGCACGGTCCCGAGCCTGGCAACGGCCCGTCGGGTGCCAACTGCCGCCTGGGCGAATGTCCGGAGGCTGGACAACTCACCGTCCACGGCGAACTGACGTACCGTCCCCTGGGTTGCGTTCGTCGCTTTCTCGACTCTTGCGAGGGCCGAATGCAAGAGGCTGCCCTTCTCGATCTCCTCGCTGGCCTCCAGATCTGTCAGTCCCCTCCAAAGGACCTCGGTGAGTATCTCCGCTGTGATCATAGAGAACAGAGCGCGTCCCTGAGGAGTCTCCTGCGCGTAGACGAACGCATCGTAAACGTCGGCTCGCAGGCACACCCGGAAGGCCTCGCCTGGGTCATCGAACCGGCTGTTGAGGTCATTCGTGATGAACTGGATCCAGTAAACGCTGTCGCGCGGCAATCCCTGGCGCGCAAAATCCTCCGCGGTCCAGCGCTCGATGGGAAACGCGCGGGGTTCGGCCTTCGCGCGAATGGAGAAATCCTTGCGCGCTACCCAGTGCCCGCGCATGAATGGCAGCCCGGGTTGCGGCGGCCGCTCCGACCTCAACACCAGCGCGACTGAGGTATCCACCCCGAACTTCCACGAAAACCGATTCCTGACATCCGGCGGCAACGCCCAGGTCTCCGGCAAGGTCTGGAGTCCGGTCTCGAAAACCACCTCGCTGCGGCGGAGCTTGGTATCGTCGAGCCGGATTACCAGAGAGAGGTCGGATACGGCCGGTAACCGCGAAGCTTCCAGCGCAGACCGGTCGACCACCAAGCGGAATTCCGGACTGACGTCTCGCAACTCGGCGTCGGAAGCATCGAAGGACGTCCGTTCGTCGAACGCGTCGTCCGGGAAGAGCTTCAAACGCACGCCGGCCAGGCAAGCGTCCACGCTCGCGAACGGCCTGACCGTGCGGGTCTCGGTCCGTTGCCAGGTGGGCATTAGGCTCCTCCCTCCTGCGACACGACCTCGACGTCGACTTTCGTCGACCAGCCGGGATCGTATGGCGCGCTGCGCAACGAAAAGACCCGCCACTCATTCTTGGAAAGCAACACCGGAAACTCCGGCTCTGCCTGACCGGCGTTGGGAGGTTCGACGTCGTCGGATTCGATGGTAACCGCCAGAAGGTCGCCTTCCCTACCGCGATCGTCTTCGAGAACCGGGACACGTAAACGAACGATGGCGTTGGTCGATTCGTCTTCCGCGTCGGCCCGGAGCCTCAGTGCGACTGTCGCGAACGTCTCGATGCGGTTGGAATCGCACGATCGGATGGCGGGCCCCTCGCGGAAGCGGATCTCCACTGGGTCCGTCTGGACCTCGCGTACGTCGCCCCGCAGTTGGGGCCGGAACAAAGCACCGAGTTCTCTCTCCAGGAAGCGGAGCCGCCGTTCTTCTCTCGGCTTTGGCGGGCTCGCCTGCGCCTGGAATCTTCGCATCTGGTCCTTCAAGCGCCTGCGAACGTGCCGCACGACCTCGCGTGCGGTGTCTTCGTCCGGTCCCGCGACCTCGAGCCGTCGCGACTCCGGGTCCCAGCGGTCGTGATTCGGTGGTTCCGAAAGCTTCAGGATGTCGTCGATGTCGGGGTCCGCCAGGAACACGCCGACGGCTGGGGGCGTCGACCTTCCCATTTGCGCGTACTCCACCACCATCTTAGGCGAACGGATCATCGCGACGCGGCCTAACTTCTCTTCTGGGAACTCGTCGGCTAGATCGGAATCCAACACCTGCAAAGCGTAAGGCCCGAGGGAAAGCCCCCGCAGTCGATTGAATCTGTCGGTCTTTTGATGCGGCCCGGCGGGCTGCGCACGTCCCACAGCCAAAGAGTAGCATTCGATGAACGGCAGAAGATCCGGGCGCTGCTTGGGCTGGGGAAAATATTCTGTGCCTCTAACTTCCACCACTACTTCGAGCTCTTGATCGAGGAGCCGCGGCCACCACCACTCTTCTATCGCTCGTAGGAGGTGTTGGTGGTCGTGGGCGTGAGAGTCGACGACGAGAACCGAGGTTCCTTGCTCTCCCTGCTGTCGACGGCGGAAGCCTAAGCGTTCGGCCAACGCGTGCGCCTCCTCGTCCCGGAGTGGGTCGACGACGAGCTCCTGGCCGGGGCGCCGAATCCCGAACCAACCGCGGCCGGTCCACTGCTTGCCGTCGAACTCATGAGCATCTAAATACGCGCAGCCCATGAGTCGTGCGGTCGCGCCCGTATCGTCGGACTCGAAGGCACTGTAAGCGACTATCGCACGGAGGCGAGAATTCAGCGACAGCGCGGACTTCCCGTAGCCGTAGGATCCACCGCTGCCGGCCGACGAGAGCGCTTTCGTGCTGTCACCGACGGATAACAGAAGTCGGTGGAAGTGAGATTGCCGCTGGTGAGGGTCGCCGTGCAACCCCACGGTCCCGTAATCTTCTACGAAGAGCAGATGAAGAGGTCGCGAAGGTTGGGCGAGACAGTTGTTGCCCGCAAGGCTGACCCGGTGGATGCGTTCACCGATGCCCTTCTGGAGGGAGAGATCCGTAACGAATCGCTCTTTGGAGTCGCCCTCGAGCGTTACGATACGGAACGCTACACGCACTCGCCTCTCCCCCTTCGCGGCGTCGCATGAATTCTGGATCGCCTCGCGGGCGAGTTCCGCCTCGGGGATTATCCCCGCAGCCTGGAGGACATTCGCGAACGCATTCCCCGTCGCGCCACCCATGGGCCCCACCGGTTCAAAGCTCCACTTGGCATGCCCTGCCACAGCCATGTGCCTCCTGTTTACGTGCTCGTCACGGGTCGGCAGCTCTCAGGCGCCTAACGGTCAGGGCGTAAGCTGCGAGCCGCGCCCCTATCTGGCAGCTGCGAATCGCGACCGCCGTGGCAGGCGCGGCTCGGCAGCTTCACGCCCATGTTAGACGGCGGCCTAGCGTGGCTAGGCAGAC
>Ga0209172_10008379_pt1 | contig 10132 bp, 9 predicted proteins | sample LarsenN4metaG_FD_184113 | JGI IMG/M metagenome (GOLD analysis project Ga0209172, IMG submission 184113) | Hot spring sediment bacterial and archeal communities from British Columbia, Canada, to study Microbial Dark Matter (Phase II) - Larsen... ...
AAGCGCACCGGCGGCGTGCTGCGGACATAGCGCCGTTCTCCCTGCGCTGGGGTCGCTCATGGCGCGGCCGATCCCCTTCCCGATCCGGGATCGCCCGCGCCGGCGGGGTTGCGTCGCAGCCATGGGACGAGCCGCGCCCCCCGTCCCGCCCGCCAAAACGGCAGGACTTGTCCGGAATTTGCCGCCGGACGGGGAAAACGGCGGGAGCACGACGCTGCCCTGCGAACCGTCCTGTCGCCGATCGAAGTCAAGTCGGTCGAAACGCATTTCGTATAGGATGAATTGCGAGCCCAGAGGGCGCGAGGGAGACGACGACCATGGACATGAGCGTGAATGCCGGCGGCGATGCCGTCGTGATGGAGCAGCCCAAGGCCCGGGAGACCGATTCCACGACCCGTCGCAACGCCAGCGACCTCGACCTGTGGCTGGAGAAGGTCGAGGCCATGGGCGAACTCAAGCGCATCACGGCGGAGGTCAGCCCCGATCTCGAAGCGGCCACCATCACCTATCTGGTCGGCCTGGAGAAGAGCCCGGCGCTCTTGTTCGAGAACGTCAAGGGCCATCCCGGCCACAAGGCCCTCTACAACATGATCGGCTGCAATCTGTCGCGTTTCTGTCTGATGATCGGCGAGGAACCGGTCGATCATCCGCTCAAGGCGGTGCAACTCCTGCAGAAGAAGCTGGGGCGCAAGATGGCGCCCAAGGAGGTGTCGGCCGACAAGGCGATCTGCAACCAGAACATCGTCGAGGGCGACAAGATCGATATCCGCATGTTTCCGGCGCAAACGATGTGGCCGCTCGACGGCGGACGCTACCTCGGCACCGCCGATGCCGTGGTGACGAAGGATCCGGAAACGGGTCGGGTCAACGTCGGCACCTACCGCATGATGATCAAGAGCGCACGCGAGATCGGCCTGTACACGTCGCCCGGCAAGGATGCCACCATCGATCGCGAGAAATGGTGGAAGATGGGCAAGCCGATGCCGGTCGCCGCCTGCTACGGCATCGATCCGCTGCTGTTCCTGGTGGCTGCGACAAGCCTGCCGAAGACCGAGTGCGAATACGACTATTATTCCGGCATCAAGGGCGCGCCGATCGAGCTGTTCACCTCCGATCTCACCGGCCTTCCGCTGCCCGCGGGAGCGGAAATCATCCTGGAGGGTCACGTCTATCCCGACGAGACCTTCGCCGAGGGCCCGTTCGGCGAGTTCACCGGCTATTACGGGCGGCCGAGCGGCGCAACGCCCTACATGCGCGTCGAGCGCGTGCGCTACCGCGACAACCCGACGCTGACCTGCGCGCTGATGGCGGACGGAAAATCCAACGAATGCGGCCTGTTCTGGGCGGCGCTGCGCTCGGCCGGCATCTGGGCCGACCTGCAGAAGCTCGGCGTTCCCGGGATCCAGGGCGTCTGGTCGATCCCGGAGGCGGCGGGCTGGGGCATCACCGTGGTGTCGATCAAGCAGATGTACGCGGGCCACGCGCCGCAGGTCATGGCGCTCGCAGCCCAATGCACGGCCGGGGCCTACTACGGCAAGTTCGTGATCGTGGTTGACGACGATATCGATCCCACCAACACCGGACAGGTGCTGTGGGCGATGGCGACGCGGGCGCGGCCGGCGCAATCGATCGACATATTGCGCGAGACCTGGAGCACCTATCTCGACCCAAGCCAAAATCCGCCCGAGATCCGGCCCTGGGGCTCGAAGGCGCTGATCAACGCCTGCATGGAATACAAGTACATCAAGTCGTTCTCGCCGCGCACCAAGCTCGACAGGAAGACCTATGATCAGGTGGCGGCGCGCTGGCAGGAGCTCGGCTTGTCCGGCAAGCCGCCCGAGATCAAGGTGTTCGAGGACAAGACCAGCGCCAAGGACTTCTCCTGATCGTCCGAGGCAGGCCACAGGGAATGATGAGGATCAGCGCCCACGCGCTGTCCTTGCCGCCCGACCAGGCGATCAATGCCCTGGGTCTCGCGCTCATTTGCGCTTGCGCCGCTTGGGCTGCGGCGGCGTTGTTGCCGCCGGCTCCACTTTCGGCGGCACGGGATCGGGAAGCCCCGCCAGCCGACGCAGCACCGCATCGGCTGCACGTTCGCCCGATTCCCAAGCGCCGCCGACCGTGCCCCACAGCGTTTCGTGCATCGCTTCACCGGCAAAGAAGATGCGCTCCCGCACCGGCTCCATCAGCACCTTGCGCGCCCCATGGCCGCCGGGCGATGCCGAGGAATATGCGCCGAGCGTCCAGGGCGCGGCGTTCCACCGCGTCGCCTGCGTCCGCTGCACCGCCCGCTTCAGGCCGGCGCCGAAGATGCCGGCGAGCCAATCGACGGCAAACGCGACCATGGCCGCCTCGCCTTGCGCCGACAGTTCGCGGCCGAACTGTCCTCCCACTTCGATCACCGACAACGACGTGCCCGATACGTTGGCAAGGAGCGCCGCCGTTCGCCGGTCCGCCGCCTTCTCGAACACCAAGTCGTCGCGCTGCAGCGCGAGCGGATTGCCGGGCAGTTCGAGCGCAATGTGATCGAAGCTGCCCAATCGCAGCCGGTCGAGCGCATCGAGCTGTCGCTTCGGCAGGCCGCGATCAAACCGGATCATTCCCGCCGCCAACACATTGATCGAGGCGGTCACGACCACATAGCTTGCGGACAGCGTGCCGCGCGGCGTCGTTACCTGCACGCGCCCGCGGGCCGAGGTGTCGATGTCGGTGACCGGCGTCTCAAGCTCGACCGGAATGCCGTCGGCCAGGCGTGCAAGCAGGGTGCCGTAGCCCTGCCGGCAGAAGGCGCCGACGTCGCGCTCGACCGACTTGCTGAAATCCACCGCCGACATCGCGTCGAGGTCGCGCGCAGCACCATAGGCGCCAAGCGAGAATTCCACGGTCGGCCGCCAGTCGCCGAGATCCTTCGGCAATGCTTGGGCGCAGCTCATGTCGCTGCGTCCACGCGCGGCTTCCGCGATCGCGCGGCGCGAGCGCACCACCGCGGCCAAAAAATCCTCAAGTTCGGTCTCGCGTGCAGGGCGCCGGCCGACACGCACGCGCTGTCCGGACGGCGCGGGGTAGATGTCGAGCCCGGTGCGCGCGGCAAGCTTGGTGAGCGGATTGATCTCGGGGATATGAATCCAGTGGGCGCCGCGGTCGAACGGCACGCCGAAGCTTTCGTTGTCGGTGATGCAGCGGCCGCCGATCCGGGCGGTCGCCTCCATCAGAGTGAAGCTGCGGCCGGCGGTGGCAAGCCGTCTTGCGGCGGCGATGCCCGCGGCACCGGCCCCGACAATGATCACGTCGGTATCGGCAGTCTGGGCGCCGGCATGCACCGCCGGCGCCGCCAACACGGCGGCCGAGCCGAACAGGAACGATCGCCGGGACAATGGTGTCATGGTTTGCAGCCGGTTGTCTGATCGCGGCGGGGCCGCCCATCCATGCCGCAACGGCGCCCCCGCGGCAAATGGCATGGCTAACGGAGCGTTGCCGCAGGCGGTTGTCAATGAACCGAATTGCAAGGACTTTCGTCTATATTAGCGACCAATGAGGCGACGCGCCGAACCAAGAGCGCGCACCACCGGAACCGAGGGAGCCGGTGTCATGCATTGGATGCTGCGAGGCATCGGGCAGAAGATCGTCCGCTATCTGGAGCGCGCCGAGGCCGGCTACGAGCCGTTCACGCCGAGCGATCCGGAGGCGCTGCGCGCCGTGCTGAAGCCCGGCGACGTGCTCCTGGTCGAGGGCAACAACCACATCTCGGGCGTCATCAAGTACCTGACGCAATCCACCTGGTCGCACGCGGCGCTCTACGTCGGCCCGATCGGCGAGCGCACGACCGAAAGCGGCGAACCGCTGGTCCTGGTCGAGGCTAATCTCGGCGAAGGCGTGGTCGGCGCGCCGCTGTCCAAATACGCCCACTATCACACCCGCATTTGCCGCCCGATCGGGCTCACGGCCGACGACTGTGCCCGCGTGTGCACCTACGCCGCCGAGCGCATCGGCTTCGACTATGACGTCAAGAACATCTTCGATCTTCTGCGCTACCTGTTGCCGCTGCCGGTGCCGCAGCGCTGGCGACGGCGGATGATCGCGCTCGGCTCCGGCCATCCGACCCGCATCATCTGTTCGGCGCTGATCGCGCAGGCGTTCGAATCGGTGCGCTATCCGATCCTGCCCAAGATCACGCGCATCGAGGGCGAATCGGCACGCCGGGAGGTTCTCGAAATCCGCCACTCCTCGCTGTATGCGCCGCGCGATTTCGACATCTCGCCGTACTTCCAGCTCGTCAAGCCCACGATCGAGCGCGGCTTCGACTATCGCTCGCTGGCCTGGGCCGATCAGCCGCGTCCGGCCATGGCGAGCGCCCTGGACACGACCGACGCCGCGACCGATCCCGTGCCGGACGAAGTGATGATGGACGAGGCGCCGTCCGTCGTGTCGGTTCGCTAGGCAATCCGTGTCACAGGCGACGGGCCAAGCCCCGGCGGTGTGCGTCCGCTTCGATCCGCTTCGGTTCGCCGGTATTGGCTCGCCCGCTGCCACAGGAATCGCCCCACCCGGGTTTGACCGCCGCCGAACGATGATTGGCGCGGCCGAACGCGGACGATATGGTCCGCCGCATCGAAGACAACACCAAGAGCAAGGCAGGCATGGCCAGGAATATCGTGGTGGTCGGCGGCGGACCGGCGGCGGTCTTCGCCGCCATCGAAGCAAAGCGGCGTGACGGCGCGGCGACGGTGACGCTGCTCACCGAGGAGGACTGCGAGCCATACGAAAAGCCGCCGCTGTCCAAGGCGGTGCTGCTCGGCAAAGCCAGGCCCGAGGATGCACCGATCGCCGGACGCGGCGGGCTTGCGGCGCATGGCGTCGTGCTGGTGCGCAACGCCCGCTGCACCGCCATCGACCGCACCGCGCGCGAGGCCGTGACCCCGGCAGGCCGTTTCTCCTATGATAGGCTCGTGATCGCTTCGGGCTCGGTGATGCGTGAACTGCCGCCGCTGCCACCGGGAGCGCCGCGCGTTCACTATCTGCGCACGGCCGCACAGGCACGCGCGCTGGCTGATGCGCTCGCCACCTGCAAGCACCTTCTGGTCGTCGGGGCCGGGCTGATCGGGCTCGAGGTCGCCGCTTCGGCGGCCGAGCGAAACATCGAGGTGACGGTGCTGGAGGTCGCCCCCCGAATCATGGGGCGGGTCTGCGACGAGGACACCAGCGCACGCATCCAGCAGGAGCATCAGCGCCACGGCGTGGAGATCGTTCTCGCGGCCGAGATCGTGCAGGTCACGCGACAGCTCGACGGCCAGATCGCGATCGAAACGGCGGACAATGAGCTATACGTCGGCGATCACGTCGTCATCGGCGCCGGCGTGCGACCGGACGATGCGCTCGCCGCGGCGGCCGGCCTGCGGGTGGCGGACGGCATCGTGGTGGACGCGCAGTGCCGCACCAGCGATCCGGCGATCTTTGCCGCCGGCGATTGCACGCGCTTTCCCGGACCCGCAGGCCTCGTTCGGCTGGAGAACTGGCGTCACGCGCAGGAACACGGCGCGATCGCCGGGCGCAACGCCGCGGGCGCAGACGACAGCTACGCGGCCGTGCCGTCGTTCTGGTCGGAACAGTACGACCTCTACATCCAGGGCGTCGGCTGGCCCGAGCCGGGCGTCGAGCGCGTGCGGCGTCCGCTTGCGGGGAAGGGAACGCTGATGCTGGAGCTCAAGGACGGCACCATTCGTTATGCCGTCGGCATCAATGCTCAGCGCGAGCTTGCCGCGGTGCGGCGGCTGATCGAGCGCAAGATTCCGGTCGCTGCCGCGGCGCTGGCGGATCCGACGCAGCCGCTCAATGCCATGCTCAAGGCCAGAGCGTGATGGCCGACCGCATTGCGACGCCTGCCGTCCGGTTTATTGTGCCTCCTCTCGCAACGAGCGAGAACGCGCGGCCAGGCGCGAACCCACCAAACCCTCGAACGCGAGGCGACAAGCATGGCCGATAGGGTCACGATTCCCATGCTTCAGCAAATGAAGCGCGACGGCAGGAAGATCGCCGGCGTGGTCGCCTGGGATACGCCGATGGCGCGGATCGCCGACTTGGCCGGCGTCGATCTCGTCTCGGTCGGCGATTCGGTCGGCGTCAACCTGTGGGGTCATGACGATCCGCTGCAGGTGACGATGGAGGAGATGCTGATTGTCTGCAAGGCGGTGCGGCGCGGCGTGATGCGCGCACTCGTGAGCTGCGACCTGCCCTATGGTCCGGTACAAGAGAGCGCGGAGGCGGCGCTGGCCGCCGCGCGCCGGCTGATGACGGAAGGCGGCGCCGATATGGTGAAGGTGGATGCGGCCGCCGATCATCCCGCGGCGGTGCGCGCGCTGGTGCAAGCCGGCATTCCGGTGTTCGCCCAGTTCGGACTGACCCCGCAGACCGCGGCGAAGTTCGGCATTCCCTACAGCGCGCAGAATTCGCCGCAGGCGCAGGTCGCGCCCGAGGCCGCGGCAAGACTCGTCGAGGAGGCGAGACTGCTCGAAGCCTGCGGCGCCTGCATGCTCGACTTCACCAATTCCGGACCCGTCGCAGGCGCGGCGGTGGTCAAGGCGGTGGCGATTCCGGTGCTCGGCGGCTTCGGCGGCGGGCCTTGGCTCGACGGCCGCGTGCGGCTCGCGCACACGGCCATCGGCTACCACGACAAATGGCTCGATGCGAAGACCGAGACCTATGTCAACACGGCGAAAGCCGCGCTCGGAGCGTTCCAGGCGCTGATTGCGGATGTTCGCGCCGGCCGCCAGATCAAGGGCTGAGCGGAACGCCGCTCACGTCCCGATAAGGCCGCCGTCGGCGCGCGTGATGACGACCGTGGCGGAGCGCGGATAGGCATCGCCGCCGTCCGGCCAGTGGCTGTCGATCCGCCCCTGCGCGAAGTCCTCCGCGCCCGTGGTCGCGCCCGGGTGCTGCACGTTGACGAACATGGTCCGGCCGTCCGGCGTCACGGTCACGCCGGTGATCTCCTGCCCCATCGGTCCGGTCAGGAAGCGGCGGATTTCGCCGGTTCCGGGATCGGCGCAAAGCATGCCGTTGTTGCCGAAGGGCGCATACGATCCCTTGTTCTGGCCGCTCTCGCCGATGTCGGTCTGGATCCAGAGACGGCCGTCGCGATCGAACCAGAGCCCGTCCGGGCACGCAAACACATTGCTGTCGTCGAGCGGCTTACCGCCGAGCGTGCGGCCGGACTGCGCGTCGCCGGCCAGCACGAACAGCTCCCAGCGAAAGCGCGTCGCGGCGGGATCGCCGCCGGCTTCGCTCCAGCGGATGATATGGCCGAACTCGTTCCCGGCGCGCGGATTGGCCTTGTCGACCTGCTCGGGCCGCCGGCGCGCGTTGTTGGTCAGCGTGAAATAGACGGTCCCGCTGCCCGGCTCGACTGCGCCCCATTCGGGACGGTCCATCTTCGTCGCCTTGACGAAATCGGCGGCGGCGCGCGTGTTGACGAGCACGTCGGCCTGGCTGCGGAAGCCGTGGTCCGGCGTGAGCCCGTTCCGGCCGAATACGAGCGGCAGCCACTCGCCCGAGCCGTCGTCGTTGAAGCGCGCGACATAGAGCGTGCCGCGGTCGAGCAGATGCCCGCCCGCACTCGCGCGCCGGTAAGGCTCGGCGCTGACGAACTTGTAGATGTACTCGAATCGCGCGTCGTCGCCGGAATAGCACACGACCGGCCGCCCTTCGACCGCCTCCGCGAACACCACGCCCTCGTGCGCGAAGCGGCCGAGCGCCGTGCGTTTCACCGGCACACTGTCGGGCCGGAACGGATCGATCTCCACCATGTAGCCGAAGGTGTTGGGTTCGTTGCGATAGTCGTCGGTGGGGCTGGCCCCCTGGCGCGAGGCATCGAAGCGAACGAAGGCGTCGGCGCCGCCGGCGGCAAGCTCCCAGCCGAAGCGTGAACGGCCGCTGGGAATGCCGTAGCGGGCGTGCTCGCGCGGCAGGTCGGGCCGGCCGTCGGCTGTGTCGCCATTGCGGAAGTAGCCGGCCCAGTTCTCCTCGGCGGCAAGGTAGGTGTTCCAGGGCGTCACGCCGTGCGCGCAGTTGTTGAGCGTGCCGCGCGTGCGCGTCCCCTCGGGGCTGTACTTGGTCCTGACCAGGTCGCTGCCCCGCACCGGGCCTCCGATCTCCATCGGCGTGAGCGCGGTGATGCGGCGGTTGCGCGGATCGTTCGCCATCGCCCAACGGCCGTCGGGGCGCTTGCGAATGCGCACCACGGTTACGCCGTGGGCGTTGGCTTCCTTCAGAACCTCGTCGGCTGCGCGCTTGCCGTCGTTCAGCACATAGCCGTTCGGGCCGAGTTTCCGGCCGATGGCGGAAGCATGCATGAAGCGCGGCTCCACATATTCGTGATTGAGCACGAGCAGCCCGTCCTCCGAACTGCCGTCGATCGGAAAGAAATGCATGCCGTCGTGATGGCTTCCGATCCGCTTGCTTTGCTCCTCGCCGCCGTTGGCAAGGGCGAACGGCGCGAGCTCCGCCTCCATCGGCTCGCCCCACGGCAGCAGCACCTGGGCGTGGTAACCTTCGGGCACGACCAGCGTGTCGGCGCGACTCACCGGCACGGGTCTGAAGCCCATGCGCGAGCCTGCGGCGCCGGATGCAGCCGCATGCGCAGCCGGTCCGCGCGACAAGGCTGCACCGAACAGGACGGCCACTGCGCCCGAAAGACCCCCGACCAGCACGTCGCGCCGCCGCAGCCGACGCGCGACGATCTCGCCGAAATGCGGATTCGCTGACGGATTGCACACAGGCTCGTCGCCATCGGTGCCGGAAACGATCTGCAGGTGTTGGATCATGGCCAGGATTCCTGTCGAGGTGCGAGCACGATTTGATGGGGCCGAACGGCAACGTTGCCCGTGCCTCGCACGGGCGCGGCCGCCGTCGTCCGCCGCACACTCTTAAGCTCCATTTGTGACAGTTCGATCATCGCCGGCGTTGCGCCGTCTCCGCGCGCGATAGTCGATCGGCATCGAACGCGTAGCCAAACGGCATGAGCGTTTGCCGGCGTGCGGGCGTAGATGTCGCGCATCGCAAGGGACGTGGTTCAAGGCGGACCACTTCCGAGCGGAACGTCAAATCCCAACCCCTCAACCTGGAGAGAAGTCATGATTCGCAAGCTGAAGATTGCCCTCACCGTCGCGCTGCTCGCGTTGGCCAGCGCGCCCGTCATGTCCGTGAACGCCGATGCCGGCCCGCGCGACGCCGATCAGGCGAACTACGACCGGCACGGGTTCAACGGCTGGTGACCGCGTCAAGGCGGACCTGCGTTCGCCGCAGCGAAGCGGTCGGCCCCTTCGGGCCGACCGCATTCGTCGTCGCCATCAGCAGCAGCCGCATTCGTAGTCCTCGGCGACCGCAAGCGCGGGCTTGAGCCAGGCGGGCGGAAGATCGTCCTCCACCACCTCGGCCACGGGTTTGAACACCTTGAAATGATGCCGCCGCCCCTCGGACCAGAAGGCGATCACCGTCTCGATCGGCGGGCATCCGGGAACCGCGCACTCGACTTCGGCGACCAGGATCGCGGCGTCGCCGATCCGGAAGCGTGAACGGACCCACTCCCGCACGCGATCGAGCGCTGCCTGGCGTCTTGCGTCTCTTCTTGAAAGGGCGAACACGGCCTCAATCCGACGGCACGGCCAAGCTTAGGCATGTGTCCGGCACGACCGCGCGCGGCACGAACGATGATCTCGGCATCGCGCGATTCGAACGCAGCGACACCGCCGATGGCAAGGGGGAAAATCCCGATCGGCTGGCGGGGCGCCGGCCGGTCAGCCGGCTTTCGCAAGGCCCGCGCGCGTCGTTTCGACGCATCAATGCCGGAAATGCCGGATGCCCGTGAACACCATGGCCACGTCGTGCGCGTCGGCCGCCTTGATCACCTCGTCGTCGCGCACCGAGCCCCCGGGCTGGATCACCGCGGTGGCCCCGGCCTCGATCGCAACCAGAAGGCCGTCGGCGAACGGGAAGAACGCGTCGGAGGCCACCACGGAGCCCTTGGTCAACGGCTCGCTCTGGCCGGCCGCTCTTGCGGCGTCCTGCGCCTTCTGCGCGGCGATGCGGGCGGCGTCGACGCGGCTCATCTGGCCCGCGCCGATGCCGACGGTTGCGCGCT
>Ga0209172_10008382_pt1 | contig 10131 bp, 19 predicted proteins | sample LarsenN4metaG_FD_184113 | JGI IMG/M metagenome (GOLD analysis project Ga0209172, IMG submission 184113) | Hot spring sediment bacterial and archeal communities from British Columbia, Canada, to study Microbial Dark Matter (Phase II) - Larsen... ...
CGGCTAGAGAGAACTCACGGAAGATGCGCGATGGCCGACTCCGCTGTCTACTCGGGCGGCCTTACTGAATTTCCACCACGTGCTGGGACTCTAACCTGCCAGAACGGTCCACCCGGCGAGCGATGTTATGCCTGACATGTAGCCGACAAGACCGACCGCAAGGATCCAAACCGCTATCGAGGCTACTTTCACGTGTTCAGTCTCCATGTTGAGAGCGTACAGGCACCTCCAGACCACCGCTGTTCCCGATTGCACACCCCATTCGGCATGGCCCGGCTGGCGCACAGAGTTACACGCTGCCGCGAATGCAGCCCCGCGTCGACCATGTCGTTCCGATGCATTCGCGTTCTGGAGACAATCAGCGCGTGTGACAGTCGGGCATTGCAGTACGTGACGTCGTCCTCGAACCACGGCCAGTCCTGACGGCGGGTTCGCTGAAAGAGACCAAACAGGCGAGCAGCGCATCGGTCAATGCGTCGTGAACGTGGCGATGCCGCACTGGCGCGGCAGGTGATTCCCGAGCGTCGCGAATCGCTTGATCTGATCCGCGCCTGTCACTCGTTCTCCTGATCGACGACAACGATTGCCGAGCGGGCCGGTGATCGCTCGAGCTCCGCGATCCGCCTCAACGCCGCGCGCCTCAACGCCCGGGCATCATGCGCGATATCACGCTCGCCGTCGCGCTCGGGACGCGGCACGCGGCGATCGAGTGCCGCGATGAGCTCACGCAAGTCATGGACGAGGGTCTCGTCGGATCTGTTCTTCATCGTATCGAATGATGTGGAGGTGCGGGGTCGACGAAACCGTCGCCACGAACCTCGGCACGGTAAAGCTTCGTGCAAGAGCGTACGTCGATCGCGTCGTCCGCTGCTGTTCAATTCGGGACAGCCGGATGCGCCTCCGCGCGGCTAACGTCCCCGTCGGACATACAGGAATGACGAATTGGCTGACCCTGTTCGACTCGGTGCGGACGCGGTGGCGCCGGGCGACGCCTGTCCCAGAGCCTTCAACCACCGTCCTCCCGATGGAGCGGCCGATACCGCGCGTGCCCGCCGAGTATCTGTCGCTCTACACCTATCTGGAACATCGCTACGCCTCTATCGTCGTGCTCACATTCGAACAGATGGAGGCGCTGCTGGGATTTGCGCTGCCGTCGCCTGCACGCACCGAACGGGACTGGTGGTCGAGCGCCGCCGGACCCACGAACCGGCACTCCGAAGCGTGGATGGAAGCGGGGCGGACCGCAGTCCCGAATCTGCCGGCGCGAACCGTCACGTTTGAGCGGATATCGTAGACATCACGGCCTCCGTCGTCAGCAGGAGCGACGTGATGTGCGCCGCCACCCACGCGGCATAGGCCGCAACGGCTGCCAGGCGTACCGCGTTCCACCGCGAGCCGCACCGCGAACACTGCCAGTCAGCGCCTGCGCTCACCGCGAGGTTCGTCATGGTCCGATCCTCCGTGTGACACGAGGGGCACGTGGCGAGCCCCAGGGGCTCCGGCGCGAGAGCGGACGATGTGTTCAGCGACGGGCGAGGCGCCACCACGGTTGAATCCATGCATACACTCCTGTCGACCGAGACGCGTGGTGCTGTCTATCTGGGACCGCTCGACCAGCCGGCTCCGCGACGATGCGACGCCGCCGCTGACTGACGTCTCCGCCGCCCTCCATCTCCCGATCGGCAATCGTCGCCGCACTGAGCGGGCCGGGGCCGATTGGAACGTCCGTCGAGCCGAACGCGGGGCCACCCATCGAACCGATCGGGCGGTGCGTCAGTGTGTTCCGCTCGTACGCACCCGGAATCAAGGCTTTCGTCAGCGGAATCTCGCACAAGGGCACGGCACGCCTTTCGAGATGCTTTGGTGAGGACTGACCCGATGGGAAGAAGGCGCCGGACGATCAGAACTCAGGAAAACGATGCCCGTTCACTGTACAGGCATCATCGACGTCGGGATGTTCACTTGTGAACAGTTCGAGCGCCGGCAGCAGACCTACGATGAACCATGACAGCCCTGCAGATGGCAACACCGGTCGCCGCCGTTGTCGCGGACACGCCGGAGGCGCAGGAAGCGCGCTGGATCGCGTGGAAGTCCAAGGGCGCCGCAGCCGACCGGATCACGCAACGGCGCATGCGAATCGTCTTCGCGGCAATAGTGATCGCGCTGGCGTGCGTCACGCTTGCCGTGGTCTTGTAAGAGCGCGGGCCGCGATGCCTCGATCATGCGTCGGTCGCGCCAGGAGATCCCGGTCGCTCTCCTTGCCGACAAGCAGCCGCCGGGCCGCCGTGATCACTGCGATTCATGATCCACTCGGTCTCTGATCGAGCCGACAGCCCCGCGCGGTAACCGCGCGCTATCGTGAGGCGGCAGCATGTTGTCGGCCTCGCCTCCACGACCAACGGGCGAAGCTGACCACCGCGAACACGATGGATCCGTCTTTGAGCAGGTCCAGCGCCTTGGGCCGCAGCGAATCCGCGGTCAGCAGGCGACGATACGCGGTCGTCGCCGCTGAGCTCGCTGTTGCCGTTCTCGCCGCACGTCGTCGTTCGGAAGCGGGGACCCAGCGTGTCATGAAAGCAAATGTCGGCGACGCACACACCGGACACTGGTGGGTCTCATGGATGGTGTCGCAGTCCAGGCACAGGCGAGCGGTCCTGAGTTGCATGTGTTTCGCTCGCTATCGTGTGCGACGGCGCCGACGCGCGCTGCCACCTATTGCACACGCCGCACCTGCCAGAGACCGCACCGCGTGCGATACGTCGACACCAGTTCACGATGTTTCAGTCGGTTCGGATCGGGACAGCAACGGCGACCACACCGACCACCGTCCTCGTGATCGAGAAGGAAACGATGCTGCGACTGCTCAACGACGAGCCGATTTTCTCGAACCGCGTTATTTCATTCATGCTGCCGCATGCCTGGCTGTTTGGAACGTTCCGTGTTCCGATGTCGCCTTGGGAGGCCAGCGCTCGCTCGGTCTCCAGCAGCCCGACCGGCTCGAGCAGCCTGGTGCCGCACGCGGGGACGCCGACGATTTCGAGCATGGTCACCGCAACGCCGCCGACGATGAGTCGGGGCGTTCAGCCGAATCACCTCAGCCGTGCGTCGGCACGTCACGGCAGCAGGGGATCTAAGCTGCCGGAACCCGGCGATGTTGACGGCTGCCGACACGCCGCGCGACGATTGAGACGCGTGGCAGGCACGCCGTGCGGCGGGTCACCCGCGCGAGTGACCGCGCGACGGTGATGGGCCACCTACCTAAGGAGGTCCAGGCGGGCCCTCGCGACGCTCTCTGGCCGGAAGCGCGCGAGTGGATCCTCGGTGGGGGCCGAATATACAAACCACCACATCGCCGCCCAGAACGCTATCCGCTTCCAGTTGACGCTTTGCACGTCCGGCTTTCCAGAGTTGATCAGGCCGAAGTCTGCGTAGGCGCAGATTTCGCGCTGTCGTGCGGCGGGATACGCCGCTTTGCAGCCGGTTCCTGCGTGGTTCATGCCAACTCGGCCGAGGACGTGTGCCAGAAGCAAGAATTGCGAGGCCAGCCGCCGCCAGCCGTCTACCCAGACGAATGCGAGAATATCCGACCCGGGCGCGCCGACGATCCGAGACAAGCTGCGGCAGCAGTTCACTGGCCCTCACCGGGCCGCGATCAGCACCGTTCATGCGGTGCTCGATCGGCATCACCTGGTGAAGCACCGGCATCGCCGCCGGCCACGGGCCACCGGCACCGAGCTCTCCCGCCCGAGGTTACTTCGAGGAGGAAACGTGCAGGCTCGAACCGATCGACAATCGCTTCGGGCCCAGAGTGTACCTATGTGTCCGGCCCCCAGCGTCAGGATAGTTGTCGCTTGCTTGCGCGGTTGAACAGCGGGGCGAGAAGGCGACGATTCGGTGACGAAACCGTTCTCCCTGGCATTCAAACAGAAGATGGTGGCGCGCTTAACCGGCAAAGATGCCGTGAGTGCGGCGGCAGCTTGCGGTTGAAACCGGCCTCCGCCAACAAACGCTGTCGCGGTGGTTGCAGGAGGCGAGTAGTCTTCCCGTCATGCCGGCGAAGCGCCCGAAGCGCGAGTGGTCAATCGAGGAGAAGATTCGGATTCTGGCCAAGGGGAGCACCCTGACGGGTGCCGAGCTGACCGATTTCCTCCAGCGCGAGGGCGCACTGCAGGCCGAGTACGACCAGTGGCGACTCGCCCTCGGCGAGGAAGGGCGTGCGTCGCTGGCGACAGTGAAGCGGATCCGCACACTCGAGCGTGAACTCGCGCGAAAGAAAAGGCGCTCGCCGAAGCCGCCGCCTTGCTCGTGCTCAAAAAAAACTCCAGGCCTTGGAGGAGGACGAGGGCGACGGCACCGACGACGAGCACGAGCCGTGATTTTGGCCGCTCTGAACGAGGCCCAGATCGCCGGCGCACGAGTCGGTGCCGTGTGTCAGGTAATCGGCGTCTCGGCGCGAACGATCCAGCGCTGGAAACGCCACCCCGACGGCGACGACGGCCGTTGCGGGCCGCGACATCGACCGGGCAATGCCCTGAGTCCGCGCGAGGAAACCGAGGTGCTCGCCCTCATAACGAGTGCCGAGTACAGCCATCTCTCGCCCAAACAGCTGGTGCCGCGGCTGGCGGATGACGGGCGGTATCTCGCTTCCGAGTCCACGATGTACCGCCTAAAACGCCGCCTCGGATTCAGTGCCCGGCGACCGCCGGTCATTCGCACTGAAGTGACGCGGGCGATCACTGTCCATCGCGCGGTGCGATCGAACCAGGTCTGGAGCTGGGACATCACGTACCTCCCAACGGTGACCCGCGGACGGTTTCTTCGTCTCTACCTGGTGATGGACTGACCGGCCCCCAAATCCGGTACGCGGATCATGAGAGTCCGTCCGATTTCTTAAGCTGTTCGGTCATCCTCGGCGGCATAGGCCGCAGGCGTCTGCTGATTGAGCGAGCGATGCGGGCGCACGGTGTTGTAGTCGATCCGTCAGGCCTCGATGATCGGCGGCGCTTCGGCGACACTGAGAAACCAATGCTCGTTCAGGCATTCATCGCGAAACGTCCCGTTGAAGCTCTCGATATAGGCGTTCTCAATCGGCTGGCCCGGTCGAATGAAGCGCAGTTCGATGCCCTGGCGGTAGGCCCACGCATCGAGCGTACGTCCGGCGAATTCGGGGCCGTTTGTCGCTGACCAGTACGCGTGGCAGACCGATCGTCGAGGCGAGGCGGTCAAGCACGCGGACGACACGAGCGCCCGGCAGGACCGGTCGACTTCGATCGCCACGCACTCGCGCGTGAAGTCGTCGACGATGTTCAGCGTCGGAAACCCGCGGCCGTCGGCCAGGGTGTCGGCCATGAAGTCCCCCGACCAGCGCTCGCCGCACCCGCTCGGCGTCGGGAGCGGCACACGCTCGCCGCGCGTGAGACGTTGACGGCGTCGCCGGCGGACCTGCCGGCCGGCGTCTCGATATACGCGATGCACGCGCTTGTGATTGGCGACGATGCCTTCACGGGCGACCAACGTGTGCAGCCGCCGATAGCCGTACCGCGGTCGGACCGCGGCATGCGCCTGCAGCCGCGCCAGCAACTCGCGGTTGTCGACGCGCCCGCAGCGCTGGTAGCGCCACGTCGCCGTACTCAGCTCCAGGACACGGCACGCCCGAGGAAGACTCGTGGATCGCGCGTCGACTCACCACCCCACCGCCACGCGCTTCGCGACGGGGCCTACCACTTTTCTGCCACCACCGCTTTCAGCGCCTGGATGTCGAGCGTCTGCTCGGCGACGATGTGCGTCAGACGGCGATTCTCGTCCTCGAGCTGCTTCAGACGCTGCATCTCGCTGAGCTCCATCCCGCCGTACTTGGCCTTCCAGCGGTAGTTACGTCTGCTCAGTGATGCCGTGCGTGCGGCACAGATCCGCGACCTTCCGGCCCGCTTCGCCTTCCTTGACGATCGCCAGGATCTGTTCGTCGGTGAATTTGCTGCGTTTCATCGGTCCTCCTTCCGGAGGACCCTCATGATACGCGTAGCGATTCAGCGGGGGCCGGTCATCCCATCGTGGTCGTGCGGAAGTGAGGAGTTGGGTTCGCCTTCGGACCATGGCCTCATGTGAAGCCTCTGATAACGCCGCACTGACGAACTTAGAGATCGTGCCGGTTAGTAGCCACTTGGCGACCACTCAGGAGTAATCTGACCCGCGATGTTAAGCTCGAAATCGTAGCGCCGGTGATGAGGGACTACCGAGGTAGACACACCGTCGCTGACCAATGACGGCCGGCCAAAGCGAAGGTTGTGGTTCACCCGGTCCTCGTCGGAGGCCAGACAGGCGTTCTTCCTCGCGCGCGCTGATGGCGAGACAACAAATGGACATTGTGGGCAACCAGTCGCCGGTCGCGTCGGAATGCCCAAGGGCCTTTAATGGTGAAGGCGGACGCCATTTCGAGGCGCCAGAAGCTCCAAGGTCCCCCGTTGACTCACCTCGGGCCGGATCATCGCCGATAGAAAGACTGGGGAATTGTGTCTATGGTTCGCATGGTGGTGGCGGTTGTCGCGCTCGTCGCGTTTCCGTTAATCGCCATGGCGCAGGAGTCTCGGGTCCACGTCGGCGGCACGTTCAATTTCGTGACGCAGACGCATTCGGACAGAGAGCCGATTGGCGGCACCACACAGGGCGGCAGCGTTCTGTTTGGCGTGCAGGTGTCTCCGCGCGTGGCGATCGAATTCGAACCCTCGTTCGGCGGCCAATTCTCCTGGGAATACACCTACCGTCCTAGTTTTTCGCGGATTGCCCGCGTGGTTGCATCGAGACGGGACACGTTCTTCCCTGTGCAGGCGCGGATCCGATTGGGCCTCCTCGAGCCGGTGGTCGGCGTCGGCTTCGTCTCCACGAGGATCAGCAGGCACGCTACATTCGTGGGGGGTGGGACGTACTTCGACGACAGCCGGATGGATGACAACGTCGCCCTTGTCGGAGGAGTTGATGGCGCTCTCAAGCTCGTGTCATCCCTCTACGTCGTCCCTACGTTTCGAGTGCTCTATTTAGCGACTGGAACATCGCCCGACTCGTTCGGGGATCCGCTCGGCGCCCAAACAAGCACCGGATCATTCGTATTCCGATATGGTGCAGGCGCGCGAGTGGCGTTCTAGCTGTCTAGCGCCGGAACGCGAAAGCGCCGCAAGCCAGCGTTGGCCGCAACCACCGACGATATCGATTAACGCCGATCTGATTCCGATCCGGCGACCAGCGAATCGGTCCGCTGTTGGCGACTGGTCGTGAGTAAGAGCTGGAAAGCGTTTGTGAAGACGCGGCTGGCTGCGAGGAGTCCTGGTGATTCACGTCCCGCCCGTCCCCGCGTATGCTTGATCCGGTTACGCCTGCGCGCCGTGCTGACGGGGATTGATGTCGTCGCTCGTCAGTACAGCGTTGAAGCCGTGACCGGCGCGCCGAAGCCGATGGTGCCGACCAGCGGCAGCTCCAGCGCGATGTCGTTCGGATCCACGCCGAACGTCAGGCCGAGCAGGTTCAGCTCCACGCCCTCTTCGATGGCGGCGACCAGCCCGAGCACGCCGAACAGGTTGACCTGCCCACCCGTACCGCTCGGCGACCGAGCAAACACGCGCGTGCCGAGGTAGTCCTTGCCGACGGCATGCGGCGGGAGATCCACGCGGAGCTCCGGCACGTGCCGCAGCACGAATGCCGTGAACGTGTTGGAGTTGGGACCCGGCCAGATGCGGTAGGTGTTGTCGTAGGGGTACGCCGCGACCGCCTGTTCGATGCGCTCGATGAGCGGATCCACGCCGGGGCCGCGCACGTCGGCCAGAAGATCGGGCGCGCTGCCGAACCACCGGCCGTCCGGGGCGCGCTGGCTGATCGTGACTGCGCTGCCGCCGCGGCGAACGCGAAAGCCTGTCACCTCATACACGGTGAACGCCGGCGCGTTGGCCGGCTTGACCGCAATCCACGTATGTACGCCGAAGTAGCCGCGCCATCGGACCGCGCGCGCCGCATACACCTGCACTACGGCCTCTGGAGCGACCGCGCGATCCGGCGCCAGTCCGACCGGCGCGCGGCTGGCGCTGCGCCAGTTGCCGACCGAGTCGGGATCACGGTCGGCGTGGGCGAGTCCCAGCAGGAGCAGCGGCAGGAGCGGCAGCAGCCACGTCGCGCGTCGGAGCACGCTTCACGATAAGCCGTGACAGGCGCGACGACAAGTCGCCGTCGGCTCGTCATGAGAACGGCGTTGAATGGTCACCATCAGTGTCGACATGTATACCTCTCACGTCCGGCGCGAGGGGCTGCCGCGTCTCGAAACAGCGTGTCAGCCGCAATAAACGCCGCACGAAGGGCCGGTCGATGAAGCTGTCGGCGACGGTGAAGGAGGCCGTCGCCGATGTCCAAGTTGAAATCTCGCAAAACGAGGTCGCCCAAGCGGGTACTGGCGATCCCGGACCTGGAACACGCCAAGACGGCGGTGCTGAACAGCCTGACGTCCGTCAGCGGCCAGCGAACCTACGACCACGCCATTCGCGAGTTCGTCGCCTGGTACTGTTCGGAGCCTCGTCTCGCGTTCAACCGCACCGTTGTGCTCCGGTACCGAATTCACCTTGAACAACGGGGATACGCGCCGGCCACGATCAATCTTCGGCTCGCTGCCGTCCGGCGCATCGCGTACGAGGCGGCCGACGCCGGTCTCCTGAGTCCTGAACTGGCAGCCGGTATTCGTCGCGTCAAGGGAGTGCGGCGGATCGGCGTTCGCCTCGGAAACTGGCTGACGCCTGAGCAGGGCCGGCGGCTGCTCGGGTGCGCGGCGCCATCGACTGTGCGCGAGATGCGGGATCATGCGATGGTCGCGATGTTAATTGGCTGCGGCCTGCGCCGTGCAGAGCTGTTGGCCCTGCGCCTTGAGTCCATCCAGCAGCGGGAGGAGCACTGGGTCATTGCCGATCTCGTCGGCAAGGCGGGCCATGTGCGCACTGTCCCAATTCCGACTTGGGTGAAGGCTGCTGTGGACGCGTGGGCGGCGGCAGCCGCAATCACGCACGGTCCCGTGTTCCGCGCGATCAACAAGGCTGGGCGCGTCTGGGGAGGCGGCATGTCGCCCAAGGTGCTCTGGGATGTCGTCCGCGTCGCTGCGGCTCGCGCGGGCATCGACAAGCTTGCCCCACATGACCTGCGGCGCACTTGCGCCCGTCTTTGCCATCTTGCCGGCGGCGAACTGGATCAAATCCAGTTCCTGCTCGGCCACATCTCGATCCAGACGACGGAGCGCTACCTCGGATGCAAGCAGAAGCTCCGAATCGCCGTGAACGACCGATTGGGCATCGAACCTGATGCCGCTTGACCCGGGGATCGCCACCAGGGCGGATGCTTCAATCCGCCCTGGGCGACTAGTCAGGAGGAATCGCAGCGGCGCCCGTGGCAGATCGTCATGAGCGCGTCCCGCGGTCAACCCGACTGTCTCGCGTCCATACGGGCACATGGTGCAATACGCCAGCGTCGTCAGTTCTTACCCCCCGACCGTGACCGCATCGACAGCGGATGATGGAGCGTCTGGGCCGGACCGCGGAAATCGCGACATGCCACTCGATCGATCTTGCTCCACGTGCACGTGCCCGAAATGGCCAGGTACCTTCCAGAGGACTCGGTAGCCCAAGAGATGGAATGTTGTGGCCAGCCCGTCCGGATCCGACGATTGGAAATCAAGCGCCAAGCCTGCATAGTGGGCAGATCCTCGCCTGTGGACATGGTCGTTTGCCGACACAAGCCGAACCTGTTGGCCAGTCCGAGTCGCCCAGATATCAGCCAGGTCGAAGATCCGCAGCGATTCGCGGGACGTCAGGTTGACCGGCACCCGAAGCCCGTCAATCACTGCGGTTTGGCTAAAGGGGGCAGGGTGTACCCTTGCGAGGCGAGCAGCGCACGCACGCCGTCGAGAGCTTTACCCTGCTGTTCAACCGCGTTCGCCAGACGAGTGTTCGCGTCCAGTAGGGCGCCCGTCGTCCGGCGATGCTCCGCGATCAGGAACGGGTAGTGCCCCGTCAAGTGGTGGAAATTAGTCGAGCAGTTTCCGCAAGTTCACCACGGCGTGGACGCTGACGCGGCCGTGGACGGCAAAGAGCGCCGCCCACCGCCGCTTGG
>Ga0209172_10008389_pt1 | contig 10127 bp, 5 predicted proteins | sample LarsenN4metaG_FD_184113 | JGI IMG/M metagenome (GOLD analysis project Ga0209172, IMG submission 184113) | Hot spring sediment bacterial and archeal communities from British Columbia, Canada, to study Microbial Dark Matter (Phase II) - Larsen... ...
CGGCGCGCGCGTTGCCGCGGTTGTCGCGCTCGACGCCGAATGCCTCGAGCACGGTGGACACCGGCGCGGTGAAGCCCATCGCCAGCAGCACGAGGTCGGCCTTCCATTCCTTCTCGGTGCCCGGCACCTCGACCATCTTGCCGCCCTGCCACTGCACGTGCACGGTCTTCAGCGCGACGACGCGGTCCTTGTCCTTGCCCTTGCCGGCGATGAACTCCTTGGTGGCGATGGCGAACTCGCGTTCGCAGCCTTCCTCGTGGCTGGAGCTGGTGCGCAGCTTGCTCGGCCAGTACGGCCAGGTGAGCGGCTTGTCCTCCTGCTCGGGCGGCATCGGCATCAGCTCGAACTGCGTGACGCTGGCGGCGCCGTGGCGGTTGCTGGTGCCCACGCAGTCGCTGCCGGTGTCGCCGCCGCCGATCACGATGACGTGCTTGCCGGTGGCCATGATCTGGCCCTTGACCTTGTCGCCGGCCACCACCTTGTTCTGCTGCGGCAGGAACTCCATCGCGAAGTGCACGCCGGCCAGATCGCGGCCGGGCACCGGCAGGTCGCGCGAGTTCTCGGCGCCGCCGGTCAGCAGCACGGCGTCGAACTCGGCCTTGAGCTGCTCGGCGCTGACCACCTGCTTGGCGTCGTTGGTGACCTTGCTGCCCTCGGGCAAAGTGCCGACGAGCACGCCGGTGCGGAAGACCACGCCCTCGGCCTGCATCTGCTCGATGCGGCGGTCGATGTGGCTCTTCTCCATCTTGAAGTCGGGGATGCCGTAGCGCAGCAGGCCGCCGATGCGGCTGTTCTTCTCGAACACCGTCACGTCGTGGCCGGCGCGCGCGAGCTGCTGCGCGGCGGCGAGGCCCGCGGGGCCGCTGCCGACCACGGCGACCTTCTTGCCCGTCTTCCTGGCCGGCGGCTGCGGCAAGACCCAGCCCTCGGCCCAGGCGCGGTCGATGATGGCGTGCTCGATGCTCTTGATGCCGACCGGGTCGTCGTTCACGTTGAGCGTGCAGGCCGCCTCGCAGGGCGCCGGGCAGACGCGGCCGGTGAACTCGGGGAAGTTGTTGGTCTGGTGCAGCACCTCGATGGCGCTCTTCCAGTCGCCGCGGTAAACGAGGTCGTTGAAGTCCGGGATGATGTTGTTGACCGGGCAGCCGCTGTTGCAGAACGGCGTTCCGCAGTCCATGCAGCGAGCGCCCTGCACCTTGGCCTGCTCGCTGGAGAGGCCGATGACGAATTCCTTCCAGGTCTTGACGCGCGCGGGCACGGGCTCGTAGCCCTCCTCGATGCGCTCGAACTCCAGGAAGCCGGTGACCTTGCCCATCTTCGTGCTGCTCCGTTGCTACTTGCCGGCGACCGCGGCGCTCGCCTTGGCCTTGCTGGTGGCCGCTTCCTGCTCGGCCTTGGCGGCCTTCTCGGCGCGGCTTTGCAGCACGCGCTTGTACTCGTGCGGCACCACCTTCACGAAACGCGAGCGCGACTCGGCCCAGTGGTCGAGGATCTCGCGCGCGCGCAGGCTGCCGGTCCAGCGGTGGTGTTCCTCGATCAGCTTCTTGAGGATGGCCTCGTCGGGCTGCTCCTTGTGCCAGCCGGCGGCCGGACCTTGCTGCTCCTCGCGCGGCAGCACCTTCTCCAGGCTCACCATGCTCGTGTTGCAGCGGCGGCCGAAGTGGCCGTCCTCGTCGTACACGTAGGCGACGCCGCCGCTCATGCCGGCGGCGAAGTTGCGCCCGGTCTTGCCGAGCACGGCCACGGTGCCGCCGGTCATGTACTCGCAGCCATGGTCGCCGGTGCCTTCCACCACCGCGGTGGCACCCGACAGCCGCACCGCGAAGCGCTCGCCGGCCACGCCGCGGAAGAAGGCCTCGCCGCTGGTGGCGCCGTACAGCGCGGTGTTGCCGACGATGATGTTCTTGGTGGCGTCGCCGCGGAAGTCGATGCTCGGGCGCACCACCACGCGGCCGCCGGACAGGCCCTTGCCGGTGTAGTCGTTGGCGTCGCCGATCAGGTACAGCGTGATGCCGTTGGCCAGGAAGGCGCCGAAGCTCTGGCCGCCCGTGCCCTCGAGCTGCATGAAGATGGTGTGATCGGGCAGGCCCTCGGGACGGCGGCGGATCAGCTCGCCCGACAGCATGGCGCCAACGCTGCGGTTGACGTTGCGCGCCTCCTCCATGAACTGCACCTTCTCGCCGCGCTCGAGCGCCGGCAGGCAGCGCTCGATGAGCTTGTTGTCGAGCGAGCGGTGCAGGCCGTGGTCCTGCACGTCGATCTGGAAGCGCGGCACGTCGGCGGGCATCGCGGGCTGGTGGAACACGCGCGAGAAGTCCAGGCCGCGCGCCTTCCAGTGCTCGACGCCCTTCTTGGTGTCGAGCAGGTCGGCGCGGCCGATCAGCTCGTCGAAGCGGCGAATGCCCAGCTGCGCCATGATCTGGCGCGCTTCTTCGGCGACGAAGAAGAAGTAGTTGATGACGTGCTCGGGCTTGCCGGCGAACTTCTTGCGCAGCACCGGGTCCTGCGTGGCCACGCCGACCGGGCAGGTGTTGAGGTGGCACTTGCGCATCATGATGCAGCCCTCGGCCACCAGCGGCGCGGTGGCGAAGCCGAACTCGTCGGCGCCGAGCAGGGCGCCGATGACGACGTCGCGGCCGGTCTTCATCTGGCCGTCGGCCTGCACGCGGATGCGGCCGCGCAGGCGGTTGAGCACCAGCGTCTGCTGCGTCTCCGCGAGACCCAGCTCCCAGGGCGTGCCGGCGTGCTTGATGCTGCTCCACGGCGAGGCGCCGGTGCCGCCGTCGTGCCCGGCGATCACCACGTGGTCGGCCTTGCACTTGGCCACGCCGGCCGCCACCGTGCCCACGCCGACCTCGCTGACGAGCTTGACGCTGACCGAGGCGCGCGGGTTGGCGTTCTTGAGGTCGTGGATGAGCTGCGCGAGGTCTTCGATCGAGTAGATGTCGTGGTGCGGCGGCGGGCTGATCAGGCCGACACCGGGCACGCTGTAGCGCAGGAAGCCGATGTACTCGCTGACCTTGCCGCCCGGCAGCTGGCCGCCTTCGCCGGGCTTGGCGCCCTGGGCCATCTTGATCTGGATCTGGTCGGCGCTGACCAGGTACTCGGTGGTCACGCCGAAGCGGCCGCTCGCCACCTGCTTGATGCGGCTGCGCAGCGAGTCGCCGTCCTTGAGCTCGTAGTCGGCCTCGATGACCTTGGCGCCGATGATCTCGCTGACCTTGGTGCCGGCCTTGACCGGAATGCCCTTCAGCTCGTTGCGGTAGCGCGCCGGGTCCTCGCCGCCTTCGCCGGTGTTGCTCTTGCCGCCGATGCGGTTCATCGCGATGGCGAGCGTCGTGTGCGCCTCGGTGCTGATCGAGCCGAGGCTCATCGCGCCGGTGGCGAAGCGCTTGACGATCTCGCTGGCGGGCTCGACCTCGTCGACGGGAATGGCCCGCGCCGGATCGACCTTGAACTCGAACAGGCCGCGCAGCGTCATGTGGCGGCGGCTCTGGTCGTTGATGAGCTGGGCGTACTCCTTGTAGGTCTCCCACTTGCCGGCACGCGCCGCGTGCTGCAGCTTGGCGATCGCGTCGGGCGTCCACATGTGCTCTTCGCCGCGCACGCGCCAGGCGTACTCGCCGCCGGCGTCGAGCATGGTGGCGAGCGTGGGGTCGTTGCCGAAGGCGGCGGCGTGCATGCGCAACGCCTCCTCGGCGACCTCGAACACGCCGATGCCCCCCACCTGTGTGGCGGTGCCGCGGAAGTACTTCTCGACGAAGTCCTCGCGCAGGCCGATGGCTTCGAAGATCTGGGCGCCGCAGTACGACATGTACGTGCTGATGCCCATCTTGGACATGATCTTCGACAGGCCCTTGCCGATGGCCTTGACGTAGTTGTAGATGGCCTTGTCGGCCTGCACATGAGCGTTGGCGTCACCGGGCAGGGCGCCCTGCAGTTCGACGAGGGTCTCGAGCGCGAGGTACGGGTGCACCGCCTCGGCGCCGTAGCCGGCGAGCACCGCGAAGTGGTGCACCTCGCGCGCCGAGCCGGTCTCCACCACCAGTCCGGCGGTGGTGCGCAGGCCCTCGCGCACGAGATGGTGGTGCACCGCCGAGAGCGCCAGCAGCGCGGGGATGGCCACCTGCGTGCGGCTCATGCGCCGGTCGGTGACGATGATGATGTTGTGGCCGCCCTTGATCGCGTCCACCGTCTCGGCAGCGAGCGACGCGAGCTTGGCCTCGACGCCCTCGCGGCCCCAGTCGAGCGGGTAGGTGATGTCGAGCTCGTAGGGCTTGAACTTGCCGCCGGTGTGCTTCTCGATGGCGCGCAGGCGCGCCATGTCGTCGAAGTCGAGGATCGGCTGCGTGACCTCCAGGCGCATCGGCGGGTTGACCGCGTTGATGTCGAGCAGGTTGGGCTTGGGGCCGATGAAGCTGTTCAGGCTCATCACGATGGCCTCGCGGATCGGGTCGATCGGCGGGTTGGTGACCTGCGCGAAGAGCTGCTTGAAGTAGTTGTAGAGCGGCTTGTTCTTGTCCGACAGCACCGCCAGCGGCGAGTCGTTGCCCATCGAGCCGACCGCCTCCTCGCCGTTGGCGGCCATCGGGGCGATCAGGAACTTCAGGTCTTCCTGGGTGTAGCCGAAGGCCTGCTGGCGGTCGAGCAGGCTGTCGGTGAACTGCGGTGCCGCGCCGCCGTTGACGGGGATGGCGTCGAGCCGCACGCGCACGTTCTCGATCCACTGGCGGTACGGCTTGGCGAAGGCGAACTGGTTCTTCAGCTCCTCGTCGTCGACGATGCGGCCCTGCTCGAGGTCGATGAGGAACATCTTGCCCGGCTGCAGACGCCACTTCTTGACGATGCGGCTCTCGGGCACCGGCAGCACGCCGGATTCGCTCGCCATGACCACCAGGTCGTCGTCGGTGACGATGTAGCGCGCCGGGCGCAGGCCGTTGCGGTCGAGCGTGGCGCCGATCTGCTTGCCGTCGGTGAAGACCATCGCCGCCGGGCCGTCCCAGGGCTCGAGCATCGCGGCGTGGTACTCGTAGAAGGCGCGCCGGCGCTCGTCCATCAGCTCGTGCTGCTCCCAGGCCTCGGGGATCATCATCATCATCGCGTGCGCCAGCGGGTAGCCGGCCATCACGAGCAGCTCGAGCGCGTTGTCGAAGGTGGCGGTGTCGCTCTGGCCTTCGAAGCTGATCGGGTAGAGCTTCTTCAGGTCATCGCCCAGCACCGGCGAGCGCATCACGCCTTCGCGCGCGCGCATCCAGTTGAAGTTGCCCTTGACGGTGTTGATCTCGCCGTTGTGCGCCACGAAGCGGTAGGGGTGCGCCAGCGGCCACTCGGGGAAGGTGTTGGTCGAGAAGCGCTGGTGCACGAGCGCGAAGGCCGAGACGACGCGCGGGTCCTGCAGGTCGAGGTAGTACTGGCCCACCTGGTCGGCCAGCAGCAGGCCCTTGTAGATGACGGTGCGGCAGCTCATGCTGGGCACGTAGTACTCGCGGCTGTGCGTGAGCTTGAGCTTCTGGATCGCCGCGCTCGCCGTCTTGCGGATCACGTAGAGCTTGCGCTCGAGCGCGTCGGGCACGATGACGTCGGTGCCGCGGCCGATGAAGATCTGGCGGATCACCGGCTCCTTGGCGCGCACGGCCGGGCTCATCGGCATCTCGCGGCTCACCGGCACGTCGCGCCAGCCGAGCAGCACCTGGCCCTCGGCCTTGACGGCGCGCTCGAGTTCCTGCTCGCAGGCCAGGCGCGAGGCGTGCTCCTTGGGCAGGAAGATCATGCCGACGCCGTATTCGCCGGGCGGCGGCAGTTCGATGCCGCGGGTCGCGCACTCCGCGCGGTAGTACTCGTCGGGGATCTGGATCAGGATGCCGGCGCCGTCGCCCATCAGCTTGTCGGCGCCCACCGCGCCGCGGTGGTCGAGGTTCTCGAGGATCTTCAGGCCCTGCTCGACGATGCCGTGCGCCTTGGTGCCCTTGATGTGGGCCACGAAGCCGACGCCGCAGGCGTCGTGCTCGAGGGACGGCTGGTACAGGCCCTCGCGCTCGGCGGCGGCGCGCGGCTCCACGCTGGCGACTTCTCGTGACTCGGCCATGGCGATTCCCTCCTGACGACGAGGGCGGAGGCTACCGCAGTGCAGCAATCGGGACAATCACAATTAAATGGGGTCGGATCAAATAATGGATCCGGTCCTGGGCCGTGGGCTTTTATTGGGGACACATCAAGGTCGGATCAAGGCGTGCGGCGCGGGCGGCCACGCGGGCGCGGGTGCAGCGGTCGCGCGGCCTGCGCCTGCAGGCCTTCGACGAAACCCGCGCCGCCGTAAGCCCAGCCGCCCAGCGCCGAACGCCTCAGCCGCTCGGCCTGCGCCGGCGGCGTGCCGCGTTCGAGCAGGGCGCGGTAGGCGGCCTCGCGCTCGAAGGGCGTGTTGCCGAGTTGCCAGTAGGCCGGCGGGTCGGTGATCAGCGCCTCGCGCGCGCCGCCGCTGCGGTGCGCCGCGCTGGTGAGGCCGGGCGCGTCGGACTGCCCGTCGACGAAGACGGTGGCCTCGAGCACGCGCGCCGGTTCGATGACGGCCGAGCGGAAGCGGCCCTCCCACAGCGGCCCGCGCCGCGCGTGCCGGCGGTTGCAGGCGCCCACGTAGCGCCGGCCCACCGCCTGCACCAGGCGCGAAAGGGCCTGCGGCGTGGGCGGCGTGAGCACGAGCCAGGCCTCCTGGTCGAGCAGGGCGAAGGCGTGCACGGCCACGTGCTCCTCGTGCGCCGCATGGCGCAGCGCGTCGAGGTAGGCGCGGCGGTCGATCTCGTCGGCGAACGCCGGCCGGCCCTCGATGGCGCGCTGGATCACCAGGTGGACCTGGTCGGCCAGGGCCAGGCGCGGCAGGCGGGCCATCGGTCGGATCGCCGCCCGTGCTGTTTCAGGGCCCCGGCCCGAACAGGCGTTCGCCGCTCAGGCGGTGGTGCTCGCGCAGCGCGAAGCGGTCGGTCATGCCGGCGATGTAGTCGGCCACCACGCGCGGCTGCGCACCGGCGGCGGCGAACTCGGCGCTCATCTCGGACGGCCGCTCGCTGTAGAAGGCGAACAGCTCGCCGACGTCGCGGCGCGCCAGCGTGGTCTTGTGCACCACGTCCGGGTGGCGGTACAGCGAACGGAAGAGCAGCCGCTTGAGCTCGACGGTCTCGCGGCGCATCGTCTCGCCGAAGCGCACCAGGGGCGCGCCACGGCGCGCGGCATCGGCATCCGCCGGCTCGGCTTCGGCGAGGGCCGTGCGCGTGCTGCCGATCAGGTCGGCGAGCAGCGCCGCGAGCAGGCGGCGCACGGTCTCGGAGCGCACGCGCGCCGGGCGCGCGCCCGGCGGCGCCACGGCCAGCGCCTCGTCGTGCACCTGCGCGACCAGGGCCACCTCGCGCAGCGCCGGCATCTCGAGCAGCCCGGAACGCAGCCCGTCGTCGATGTCGTGCGCGCCGTAGGCGATCTCGTCGCACAGGTTGACGAGCTGCGCCTCCAGGCTCGGCTGCGTGCCTTCGATGAAGCGCCGCGCCGGCCCGTCGGGCTCGCGCGCCAGCAGCCGCTCGGCGTGGCGGCGTGCGCAGTGCTTGAGGATGCCCTCGCGCGTCTCGAAGCTGAGGTTCAGGCCGTCGAAGGCGAAGTAGCGCTGCTCGAGGCGGTCGACGACGCGCAGGCTCTGCGGGTTGTGCTCGAAGCCGCCGTGTGCGGCCATGCATTCGTGCAGCGCGTCCTGCCCGGCATGGCCGAACGGCGTGTGGCCGAGATCGTGCGCGAGTGCGATGGCCTCGACCAGGTCCTCGTTGAGGCCGAGCGAACGCGCCGCCGAACGCGCGATCTGCGCCACCTCGAGCGAGTGCGTGAGCCGGGTGCGGAACAGGTCGCCTTCGTGGTTGACGAAGACCTGCGTCTTGTAGACGAGGCGGCGGAAGGCGGTGCTGTGCACGACGCGGTCGCGGTCGCGCTGGTGTTCGTTGCGCTCCGGGTCGGCGGGTTCGGGGAAGCGGCGCCCGCGCGAGCGCGCGGGGTGGCTGGCCCAGGGCGCGAGGGCGTGCGGGGCGGCGGCGCTCACCGGCCGGCGCCCGTCACGTGCTGCCCGCGGGCGCGCTGTGGCGGGCGATGACGCGCTCGACGAGGGCGTCGGGCGCCGCGCGCAGCACCGCGTGGCCCGGGCGCTCGATGAGCACGAAGCGGATCGCGCCGCCCTCGGCCTTCTTGTCCACGCCCATCAGCTCGAACCAGCGCTCGATCGGCAGCGGCGGCGCCTGCACCGGCAGGCCGGCGCGCACGAGCAGCCGCTCCAGGCGCGCGACGAAGTCCGCCGCAACGAGGCCCAGTTCGCACGACAGCGCGGCGCCGAGCACCATGCCGCAGGCCACCGCCTCGCCGTGATGCCAGGCGCCATAGCCGACTCCGGCCTCGATGGCATGGCCGAAGGTGTGGCCGAAGTTGAGGATGGCGCGCCGGCCCGCCTCGCGCTCGTCCTCGCCCACCACCTCGGCCTTGATCTGGCAGCTGCGCTTCACGGCGTGCAGCAGGGCCTGGGGCTCGCGCGCCCGCAGCGCGTCGAGGTGGGTTTCGAGCCAGTCGAGGAATCCGGCGTCGGCGATCGGCCCGTACTTGATCACCTCGGCGAGGCCGGCCGCGTACTCGCGGGCCGGCAGCGTGGCCAGCGTGTCCAGATCGGCCACCACGCGCAGCGGCTGGTGGAAGGCGCCGATCATGTTCTTGCCGAGCGGGTGGTTGATGGCGGTCTTGCCGCCGACCGAACTGTCCACCTGCGCCAGCAGCGTGGTGGGCACCTGCACGCAGGCCACGCCGCGCATGTAGCAGGCGGCGGCGAAGCCGGCCATGTCGCCGACCACGCCGCCGCCGAGGGCGAACAGCATCACCTTGCGGTCGCAGCGGCGCTCGAGCAGGTGGTCGAAGATGGTCTGCAGCGTCGGCCAGTCCTTGTGCGTCTCGCCGTCGGGCAGCAGCACGCGCGACAGCGGGCCGAAGCGTTCGCCGAGCGCCGCCTCGAGCGCGGCGCCGTGCAGGGCGTGCACGGTGGAGTTGCTCACCACCACGGCCTGCGTGGCACGCGGCAGGCCTTGCCAGGCGGCGGGGTCGGCGAGCAGGCGCGGTCCGATCAGGATGCGGTAGCGGCCGCCGGGGGTGCCGACTTCGACCTCGTCGCGGACCGGGGCGCTCATCGGCGCGAAGTTTACGGGGCGGGGGCGGGCGCCCCGGCGGCCTTTTCGCGAGCGCGGGTGGCGGGGCGGCGTGGCCGCTCAGGCGCGGCCGTCGGCGCCGATCGGCGTCGGCACCTGCGCCGGATCGACGAGCCCGGCCAGTTCGAGCTGCATCAGCACCATGCCCAGCAGCGCCGGCACCGAGGGCCGTGCCGACTCGACGACGAAATGCGCCGTGCGGCGGTACAGCGGATCACGCTCGCGGTACAGCTCGCGCAGCCGGCGCAGCGGGTCGGCCACCTGCAGCAGCGGGCGCTGCGTGTCGTGGCGCAGGCGGCGGTGCAGTTCCTCCGGCGTGGAGCGCAGGTAGAACACGTGCGTGCGCGAGTGCAGCGCGTCGCGGTTGGACGGGCGAAGCACGGCGCCGCCGCCGGTGGCCAGGACGATGCCGCGTTCGAGCGTCAGCGCCTCGATGACCTCGCTCTCGACGTCGCGGAACGCCTCTTCGCCGCGCGTGGCGAAGAACTCGCGGATCGGCATGCCGATGCGGTGCTCGATCTCGACATCGCTGTCCAAGGCGCGCAGCCCGAGCTGGCGCGCGAGGTGGCGGCCGACGGTCGACTTGCCGCAGCCGGGCATGCCGACGAGGGACAGGGCGAGCGAGCCGGGCATTCCGACGGTGCGGCGACGGTACGGCGATCGTGTCGGCGCCGCTCGCCGGGAGCGCGCGAGGCTACTCGGTGCTGCCCGGCGTCGTGGTGATCGTCACGATCGCCTGGCGGCCGAGCTGGTCGCGCACGACGAGCGGGATGTTGCTCAGGCAGCCGGTCGTGTTGACGAAGACGTCGAAGAAGTCGCCCGGGCCGGACAGGACGGTCTTGGACACCGTGATCGCACCCGGCAGCGTGATGCTCACCGTGTACGGGCCGGCGCCGCCGTAGGCGAACACACGCGAGG
>Ga0209172_10008390_pt1 | contig 10126 bp, 6 predicted proteins | sample LarsenN4metaG_FD_184113 | JGI IMG/M metagenome (GOLD analysis project Ga0209172, IMG submission 184113) | Hot spring sediment bacterial and archeal communities from British Columbia, Canada, to study Microbial Dark Matter (Phase II) - Larsen... ...
ATCAGCTTCGAGTTCAAGGACGACCAGTCGGCCGGCCAGATGCGCCCGCTTGCCGAAGAGGACTACAAGTACCGCTACATCGTCATGCCCATGCGGCTGTAAGAGCAGTGACCGGTGGCCCTTCGACTCCGCTCAGGGCAGGCCAGCAATCGTGACCAGTGATGCAAAAAACACGCCCTGAACGGGGTGCCAAAACGGGCTGAAAAGCGCTCTTTTTTCGGAAGCGTTTACGCCCGCTAAGGGCAACCTCTAACTAACTGAAAATACAGCCACATTATTTGATTCTGGGGGTCGATTTTTGGGCCGTTTTCTGGTAGGATTTTGGCTGGTTTGAGGGCCCTGATGTAGGGTCCCGAACAGGAAGGCTCAAGGGCTTGCTGGCGGGCAGCAACCGGGAATTCTCGGGCGCGGATTCCTCCTCCGCGCACAGGCAAGTTGCTCTCGAAACTTCCTTCCGTGGCGCCGATTCAACCGCTTGAGGTGTAGCTGACCGATGGCCAAAGTGAGAAAGACCGCCGCGAAGGAAGCTCTCCCGCAGGGCGGGACCAAAGCGGCAACCCCGAAGGCGGGCGCGCCGGGCGGGCATCACTACGACGCCACCAGCATCCAGATCTTGGGCGACCTCGAAGCCGTCCGCAAGCGCCCGGCGATGTACATCGGCTCGACGGGCGAGTCGGGCCTCCACCACCTGGTCTGGGAAGTGGTGGACAACTCGGTCGACGAAGCGCTCGCCGGCTACTGCACCAAGATCGAAGTCACCGTCCACGACGACAACTCCGTCACCGTCATCGACAACGGCCGCGGCATCCCGGTCGACATCCACCGCGCCACCAAGCTGCCGGCCGCCGAAGTGGTGATGACGAAGCTGCACGCCGGGGGCAAGTTCGACACCGCCAGCTACAAAGTCAGCGGCGGCCTGCACGGCGTGGGCGTCTCGGTGGTGAACGCGCTCTCCGACTGGCTGGAGCTCGAAATCTGGCGCGACGGCGGCGTCTTCGAGCAGTCCTACGAGCGCGGCAAGCCTTCCGGCAAGCTCACCCAGACCGGCAAGACGCAGAAGACCGGCACCAAGGTCGCCTTCCACCCCGACCCGGAGATTTTCCCCAAGATCGAGTTCAGCTACGACACGCTCGCCCAGCGCCTGCGCGAGATGGCCTTCCTCAACAAGGGCCTGGAGATCACGCTGGCCGACGAGCGCTCCAACAAGAAAGCGGAGTTCAAGTACGAAGGCGGCATCGCCGAGTTCGTCCGGCTCATCAACCGCAAGAAGACGGTGCTGCACGAAGAGCCCATCTACATGGAAGGCGAGCGCAACATGGGCGGCAAGGCCGGGACGCTCGAGATGGAAATCGGCATCCAGTACAACGACGGCTACACCGAGAACCTCTTCACCTTCGCCAACACCATCAACACCGTGGACGGGGGCACGCACCTCTCCGGCTTCCGCTCCGCCCTGACCCGCACCCTCAACCGCTACGCCAAGTCGCTCGGGCTGGTGAAGGAGGACAAGGGCGGCGAGGTCGAAGGGCTGTCGCAGGACGACGTGCGCGAGGGCCTGACGGCGGTGGTGAGCGTGCGCCTGCCCCAGCCGCAGTTCGAAGGCCAGACCAAGGGCAAGCTCAACAGCGACATCAAAGGCCTGGTCGAAGCTTTCCTGAACGAAAAGCTGTCCGCCTACTTCGACAAGAACCCCTCGGTCGCGCGCAAGATCATCGCCAAGTGCATCGAGGCCATGCGGGCGCGCGAGGCGGCGCGCAAGGCGCGCGAGCTGGTGCGGCGCAAGGGGGCGCTGGAAGGGATGTCGCTCCCGGGGTTGCTGGCCGACTGCCAGGAGCGCGACCCGGCGCGCTGCGAGCTGTTCCTGGTCGAAGGCCCCTCGGCCGGCGGCTCCGCCAAGCAGGGCCGCGACCGCCGCACCCAGGCCATCCTCCCCTTGAAGGGAAAAATCCTGAACGTCGAGAAGGCGCGGTACGACAAGATGCTCGCGCACGAAGAAATCCGCGCCATGATCACCGCGCTCGGCACCGGCATCGGCAAGGACGACTTCGACCCCGCCAAGCTGCGCTACCACAAGGTCATCCTCATGACCGACGCCGACGTGGACGGCTCGCACATCCGCACGCTGCTGCTGACCTTCTTCTTCCGGCAGATGAAGGAGCTGATCGAGCGCGGGCACGTCTTCATCGCCAAGGCCCCGCTCTACCGCATCAAGAAGGGCAAGCGCGAGGAGTACATCTACGACGAGCGCGAGTTCCAGCGGCGGCTGATGGCGAGCGCGACCGAGGAGCAGTCGGTCAAACTCGCGAACGGCCGCGTGCTCGAGGGTGGCGAGCTGACGAAGTTCCTGCTCCAGCAGATGGAGTTCGAGCAGACGCTCGACAAGCTGGCGCAGCGCCTGGGCGACCGCCGCCTGGCCGAGGCCCTGGCCGCCGGCGAGCTCGAAAAGAAGGACGACTTCCGCACCAAGGCCAAGCTGGAGAAGCTCGAAAAGCGCCTGGACAAGCTCGGCTACCAGGCCAAGCACGAGTACGACGAAGAGCACAGCTTGCGCGAGCTTGTGGTCCTGAACGGGGTGGGCACAGAGGCGCGGGTGAACTGGGCGCTGACCTCGCTCCCCGAGTTCAAGCGCGCCTCGGAGCTCGCCGGGAAGCTCGAGGCGCACTCGAAGCCGCCCTTCACCGTGACCTCGAACGGGACGAAGCTTGAGAAGGCGAACGCCACCGAACTGCTCGAGTACCTCGTCGAGCAGGGCAAGAAGAGCCTGGCCATCACCCGCTTCAAGGGCCTGGGCGAGATGAACGCCGACGAGCTGGGCGACACCACCATGAATCCCGAGAAGCGCATCCTGCTCCAGGTGAAGCTCGAGGACGCCGTCGAGGCCGAAGAAACCTTCACCACGCTGATGGGCGAGGACGTCGAAGGCCGCCGGAAGTTCATCGAAGAGAATGCGCTGGAAGTTAAGAACCTAGATATCTAGCTCGGTAATGACTTCAGCGGCTAACGCCGCGCTTACTCGGGGGCTCAACCGCGACTAAAGGGGCAACATATCAGCGGGGGCTTTTAGCCCCGAAAGGGGGAAGTTGAGGAGATGGCGACGGAGGGACAAGACAAAGTAGCGCCGCAACCGCCCGAGGCGCCGCCGTTCGTGCCGGTGGACATCGAGCAGGAGATGCGGCGGAGCTACATGGATTACGCCATGAGCGTAATCATCGGCCGCGCCCTGCCCGACGGGCGCGACGGCTTGAAGCCGGTCCACCGCCGCATCCTCTACGCCATGCACGAGATGAACCTCGTGCCGGGCAGGAAGCACTCGAAGTGCGCCGGCGTGGTCGGCGAGGTGCTGAAAAAATTCCATCCCCACGGCGACATCCCCGTCTACGACGCCCTGGTGCGCATGGCCCAGGACTTCAACATGCGCTACCCGCTCATCGACGGCCAGGGGAACTTCGGCTCGGTGGACGGCGACCCGCCCGCCGCCTACCGCTACACCGAATGCCGCCTGGCGCCCATCGCCATGGAGCTGCTGGCCGACATCGACAAGGAGACGGTCGACTTCACGCCCAACTTCGACGACACCACGCAAGAGCCTTTGGTGATGCCGGCGAAATTCCCGAACCTGCTCATCAACGGCAGCGCCGGCATCGCCGTGGGCATGGCCACCAACATCCCGCCGCACAACCTGACGGAAATTCTCGACGCCGCCGCGCTCCTCATCCGCAAGCCCACTGCCACGCTCAAGGAAGTGATGGCGCTCGTCCCCGGGCCCGACTTCCCCACCGGCGGCTTCATTCACGGCAAGGAGGGCATCGCGGCGGCCTACAAGACCGGCCGCGGGTCGTTCAACGTGCGCGCCAAGGCCGCCATCGAAGAGGCGGCGCGCGACAAGCAGAACATCGTCATCACCGAAATCCCCTACCAGGTGAACAAGGCCAGGCTGATCGAAAAGATGGCCGAGCTGGTGAACGAGAAGAAGCTCGAAGGCGTCGCCGACATCCGCGACGAATCCGACCGCGAAGGCATGCGCGTCGTGCTCGAGCTCAAGCGCGGCGAGCAGCCGGAAATCATCCTCAACAACCTCTACAAGCACACGCAGATGCAGGTGTCGTTCGGGATGATTCTGCTGGCGATTGTCAACGGCCAGCCGCGGGAGCTCGGGCTGATCGAGGCGCTGCAGCTCTTCATCAACCATCGCGTCGACGTCGTCCGCCGGCGCACGCAGTTCGAGCTGGCCAAGGCGCGGCAGCGCGAGCACATCCTGCTCGGCTTCAAGAAGGCGCTCGACCACCTCGACGCCATCATCAAGCTCATCCGCGCCTCGAAGAGTCCGGCCGAGGCCAAGGCCGGGCTTATCAAGCGCTGGGACTTCTCCGACGTCCAGGCCCAGGCCATCCTCGACCTGCAACTCCACCGGCTGACGCAGCTCGAGCGGGAAAAAGTTTTGGAAGAGTTGAAGGCGCTCCAGGCGCGCATCAAGGAGCTCGAAGAAATCCTCGCCTCCGACGCCAAGCTCCGCCACGTCATCACCGAAGAGTTGCGCGACGTCCAGAAGCGCTTCGGCGACGAGCGCCGCACGCAGATTGTCGGCCAGGTCGAGGAGATCCAGCTCGAAGACTTGGTGCCGGACGAAGAAGTCATCGTCACGCTGACGCACTCGGGCTACCTGAAGCGCACGCCGGTGGAGTCCTACCGCGGCCAGGGCCGCGGGGGCAAGGGGCGCATGGCGCTCAAGGCGCGCGAAGACGATTTCGTCGAGCACCTCTTCGTCGCCGGCACGCACGGGTACTTGCTGGTGTTCACGACCAGCGGCAAGGTCTACTGGCTGCGGGTGTGGGACATTCCCGAGGCGGGCTGGGCCTCGCGGGGCAAGGCGGTGACGAACCTGGTGAAGCTCGAACAGGGCGAGCAGGTGGCGGCCTGCCTGGCGGTGAAGTCGCTGGAAGAGGCGAACCGCTACGTTTTCTTCGCCACGCGCAACGGCACGGTGAAGAAGACCGAGTTGAGCCAGTTCGCCAACCCGCGCTCCACTGGCATCTACGCCATCAACCTGGAGCAGAACGACGAGCTGGTCGAGGCCAAGCTCACCGACGGCCGCCACATGATTTTCCTCGCCAGCCACAACGGCCTCGCCATTTTTTTCCGCGAGAGCGACGTGCGCTCCATGGGCCGCCAGGCCTACGGCGTGCGCGGCATGAACCTCGACACCCAGGGCAAGAAGGGCCGCAAGCCCGACTACATTGTGGCCATGACCGCCATCGCCCCCGACTGGGAGGCCATCAAGAAAGGGCTGAAGTCCGAGGCGGCCCGCAAAGAAGGGGTCGAGCTCGGGGATGTCCCGGATGAGCTTTTGAAGAAAGCTCTGCCGGATTTGATCCTCACCGCCACCGAGCTCGGCTACGGCAAGCGCGTCGAGGTGGCCGCCTACCGGCTGCAGTCGCGCGGCGGCAAGGGCGTGATCAACATCAAGGTGACGGCGAAGAACGGCCCGGTGGCGGCGGTGGCGCGCGTGCCCAAGGACGCCGACGCCATGATCGTCACCCACCACGGCAAGATCATCCGCGTGCCCACCAAGCAGATCCGCGCCATGGGCCGCTCCACCCAGGGCGTGCGCCTGCTCAAGCTCGACGAGGGGGACCGCGTGGCGGCCTGCGCCGCCGTGATTGAGGAAGAGGAAGCCCAGGCCGTTGTTGCGGCGCAATCGCCGCAACCTTGAGCTCGCCGAACGGGCCGAAGTCGCCGGCACGTCCGACCAGTAACTGGTGACTGGTAACTGGTAACTGGCGATTGTGTCTTCCACGAGTCACGAGTCACGAGTCACGGATTCTTGCAGCTTGCGGTACAATACGGCCCACCGCAGGGGAGCGGGCCGGAGCACGAGGCAGGAGCACAAGGGGAAGGGCACGGCTTCAGCCGTGCCGATCGAGGGAGAAAATAGCGGGGCTTTAGCCCCTGAGGCCGGCTGCCATGAAGAAGCTCGACTACGCCATCGTCTTCGTCTCCGACATGAAGCGCTCTATGGAGTTCTACCGCGATGTCCTCGGCCTGCCGCTCAAGTACGAGACCCCGCACTGGACCGAGTTCTCGAACGACGGCTCCATCCTGGCCCTGCATCCGGGCGACGCCATCAACCCCATGCCCGCCAGCGAAGGCACCGCTCCGGCCGGCTCCTGCCACCTGGGGTTCGTGGTCGACGACCTGGACGCCTTCCACAAGCACATGCAAGCGAACAAGGTCGCCTGCCTGCACCCGCCCAAGAAAGAAGAGTTCGGCCGCCTCGCCCTCTACGCGGATCCAGATGGTTTGCCGTTTTCTGTGGCAGAACCACCTAAAGGGAAAAAATGGTAGGAGGTTGGTAGCGGCGACGAAGACCGTGCCTTCGCCGTCGGCCTGCAGCGGCGGCTTTACTTGTGGTGAGCCCTGCCGAACCACGCCGCCATCCTGTTTTTCTTGGTGGGACAGACATTCTTGTCTGTCGAGCGCCCGCAGGGCGCTGGTGGGGCGTTCGAAGGCATTCTGAACGCAGAACGCATCAGCTCCCGGAGGGTAGCACTGCGGCCGGAGAATCGTTTAGAATCGCTTGCCATGAGCCCGCTGCCTCTCGCGGTTATTGATGTTCTCGCCAAAGAGGAGAAGCTCCGCAGAGAAATGGCAGGGTTGCCGTCGGTCATCGTCGCGCTGTCGGGAGGCGCCGATTCGGCGTATCTCGCCTGGTTGGCTCACGAGACACTAGGTACAAAGGCGCTGGCAGTCACCGCGGTCTCGGCGTCGCTCGCGCAGAGCGAGCGGCGTGGCGTCGAAGACTTCGTCCGGCAGTTCGGCCTCCGCCACGAGTTCATCCACACCGACGAGCTGGCGAACCCACTCTACGTCGCCAATAACCCCGACCGCTGCTACCATTGCAAGGACGAGCTGTTCAAGAAGCTGGGCGAGCTCGCCCGCACGCGCGGCTTTGCCGGCGTCGCTTACGGCGTGAACGTCGACGACCTCGGCGACTTCCGCCCGGGGCAGCAGGCGGCGCGCGAGCACCGGGTGCTCACCCCGCTGCTCGACGCCGGGCTGACGAAAGCGGAAATTCGCGAGCTCTCGCGCCGCGCCGGGCTGCCGACCTGGTCGAAGCCCGCGGCGGCGTGCCTGGCCTCGCGCCTCCAGCACGGGATTGCGGTGACGGACGACAACCTGAAACTCGTCGAGCGTGGCGAAGCCGCCCTGCGCCAACTCGGCTTCAAGCAGGTGCGCGTCCGCTACCATGGCGCCCCCGATGCGCCCCTGGCTCGCATCGAGATCGCGCCCGAGGAGCTCCCCCGCGCGCTCACTCCCGCGATGGCCGAGAAGTTCGCCGAAATCTTCCGAGGACTCGGCTTCAAGTTCGTGACCTTGGATCTGGAGGGCTATCGCCAAGGCTCTTTCAACCCGCAAAAGTAGTTTTCCTGCTGCTCTGTGTAATTTCTGCGGCCTCTGCGCCTCTGTGGTAAGAAATACTGTCTGGTCTCACCGCAGAGACACGGAGAGCACCGAGAAGGGAACCGGGAAGACTTGGTTCGCACGATAGCGCAGGCGGCTTACATTGACCGTGTAGGGTTCTACCTTCTCTTTCCCATCAAGGGCCTGCGCCTGCCCAGCCCTGTGGGCGGCGGTGAAAGGCCGCGCGCCCCGCAACCCTTCGACTGCGCTCAGGGCAAGCTTTGATCTGGTTGCGAGCTGGGACAAAGACACCGAGCGGCTCTGGGACAGGAATGCCTGTCCCACTATCCGGAGCTTTGCTAGACTCGCGGCCGGTATGGTGAGGCGCTGGCTCCAATATGCCCTGCTGCTGGCTGCGGCCGTTGCCGCCGCACAAGAGCGCGGCCGCCCGGCTGTGGTCGAGTGGGCCCCCGACGGCAAGATTCTCATCGCCGGCAGCGGCCTGCTCGCCCGCTTCGACCTCGACTCGAGCGCAGAGACGCTGCTCGACCGCGGCGTCGACGCCTTTGCCTTCAGTTCGGAGGGCGCGCGCCTGGCGGTGGGCGGACGGGGCCGGCTGGAGCTGCGCCGCTATCCCGGCTTCGAAGGGGAGTCGTCTCCGCCGCTGCCCGTGCCCAAGCTCCCGGGCCCGGCTGCCGTCACTGCGCTGGCCTGGTCACCGAGCGGCGCCACGCTCGCCGCCGGCACCGCCGCCGGGCACGTCCTGCTGTGGGACCTCGAGGACAACGAATTGTGGGCGGACCTGAACGTCGCGCCGGCAAGCGCGGTGGCCCGGCTGCGCTTTTCCGCCGACGGCCGCCGGCTGCTCTCGGCCTTTGCCGACGGCCGCGCCATCCTCTGGGACCTCGAGCGGCGCGAAGAAGTCCATCGCTACGCGATGCCGCGTCCCGCCGCCGCGGGCTCGGCCGCAGTGCAGACCATAACCGACTTGAGCGCCAACGGGCGGCTGGTGCTGGCCACGCGCACCCCCGAGCAAGGCGAGCCGGAGATGCTGCTGCTCGACGACCAGGGCGCGGTCAAGTGGAAGCGCGCGGGCTACGGGGTGGAATTCACGCCGGAGGGCGCCGCCGTCCTCGCGCTCACCCCGCCCTTCCGCATCGCCGCGCTCTACCAGGTCGCCGACGCCGCCGCGCTGCGCCTCTTCGAGCCCCCCGAAGCCGTGCGCACGCTCCACCTGGTGCGCTTGAGCCCGGACGGGACGCGGCTGCTCGGCATCGGGGAAGATCACCGCGGCCAGGTGCTCATCCTCTGGGACTTCGCGACCGGCGAAGTCTTGAAGACCCGCCGGTAGCCTTCCTGTCATTCCGACCCCGAGCGTAGTCGAGGGGGAGGAATCTCTTCTCTGCGCCATAAAAGAGATCCCTCGCCGCCAGGGCACGCAAGGGCTCGGGATGACAACGAAACAGCGGGACTCCGCGACCGGGGCCGTGCTCAAGACTCGCCGCTGACCGGCGACCAGTGTCCAGCGACCGGCGACCAGTGCTTCGGAAGGGCACGGCTTTAGCCGTGCCGAAACCGACGCAATAAGGAGGGCTTTAGCCCCTGCGGTCTTACTCGCAGGGCACAGGTCGCGGATGGCGAGCCGCGGGTCGCGTTTCAGTTGAAGCCCGCCCTTTCCCACTTAGCCAGCATGTCTTTGACGAGCGCGGCCACGCAGGTCACCACGCGGCGGTAGTACTCGTCGGCTTTCTTCTGGTCGAAGTCCGCCGGCGCGCTCCCTTTCGGGTAAAGCATGATGGAAGACGGCGCCGGCGTCGCTGCCCAGGCGCCCGGGGCCGGGTTGGGCGTCGCGGTGATTTCCGCCAGGCGCTCTTTCTTGACCAGCTTCGGGTTGATGGCTTGGATGAAGGCGGTCTCGTTTTCGCCCGCGTGCCCTCCCGGGTTGCCGAAGACTTCCTGCGCGGCCTCCGGGCAGGCGGCCCACCAGTTGACGACCAAAGTGTTCACCCCGTGCGCGAGCGCCACCTCCTGCGCCACCCGGTTCAGGAGCTCGATCTGGCCGCCGCCGTGGCCGTTGATGATGACGATATTCTTGAATCCGTTTTTCGCCAGGCCTTCGAGCACGGCGCGCACGTAGGCGGCGTAGGCGTCGGCGGGGATGTGGAGCGCGCCCGGATAGGGCGCCATCGCGCCGGTCACCCCGTACGGGATGTGCGGCGCGATGAGGGCGTTGACCTCGCCGGCGATGGCCTCGGCGATTCGGACCGGGGCGAGGTTGTCGGCGCCGTTATTGATGACCCCGTGCGGCTCGAGCGTGCCCGTGGTCAGCAGCACGGTCTTCACTTTCGCCGGCACGAGCTCCCGGAACTCCAGCCAATTCAGCTCGTCCAGCTTGCGGCTGGGAAGATCCTGCGCGGAGGCCGAGAGGCAAAGAAGCAAGGAGGCAAGGAAGGCGGCTGTCAGTTTCATCACTCGTTCCCCTTTTATGGTTTCAGGTGCCAGAGGAGATAGAACATCACGAAGATGCCAGCGACAAGCACCAGAAGAAAAATCAGGGCCCGGCGGGTCGAAGGCGGGCCGGCGGCCAGGCGCACGTCGGCGACCAGGTCCGCCTGGAAGCTTGGATCCCGGACGTAGGTGCAGTCCACCACCTCGACGTCGGGCACAATGCGCCCGTCCTCCAGGATGACTTCGACCACTTGCACGCCGCTCTCCGCCCCCGGCAGCC
>Ga0209172_10008391_pt1 | contig 10125 bp, 4 predicted proteins | sample LarsenN4metaG_FD_184113 | JGI IMG/M metagenome (GOLD analysis project Ga0209172, IMG submission 184113) | Hot spring sediment bacterial and archeal communities from British Columbia, Canada, to study Microbial Dark Matter (Phase II) - Larsen... ...
TCACCCTATACAACACAGTACCGCGAGATGAAAACGACAACCTGATGGGCCCGGTTACGAACCGTATCGTCGTAGCCGACGCTGTGCTCGCTGTGCCCAGCCCCGGCAGCATCTTCGCATCGCCGGTTGTGAAGCGCATCGGCCCCGGCCCAAGCGACACGCTCGTCATCACTGCGAGGAACGCGTCGCGCGTGGACCCGACCGACCCCGACGGCTTGCGCGAACTGACCAGCGGAACGGTGCACGCCATCGAAGCATCCGGCCCGAACATCAGCCTACAGCGTTGGGAGTGGTCGCCGAGCCTCGTTACGAGCAAGAACCTCACTTACGACAACACGAACCCTGCTTTCACGGCGGACTCCGCCTGGGTCCAGCCCAACCCGATGGCGCCGGGCTTCTTCGGCACGAACTATCTCGCCGCGCCGGTTGACCTCAACTACCCCGGCTCCGCGCGCGCCACCTGGACGCCCGTCCTGCCCAACAACGTTGAGTCGTACGACATCTACGTCTGGTTCCCCGGCAGCAGCGGCACCAACCTCCATGCGCGTGCGGCGCGCTATGTGGTGCGCGAGGGCGCAAGCCAAACCGAGTTTTTCGTGAACCAAGATATCGGCGGGCAGTGGGTTCGCATCGGCAACCGGTCGTTCACTCACGACCCGAACAACGGCGGCTTGCGCCTCGAGGTCTGGAACTACAGCAACGACCCGGCTGACGGCGGCCGAGTGGTCGTTGCCGACGCCGCCATGTTCGTCGGCCAAGACAGCGGCGCCATCTTCAGCACGCCCACGATGGCGCAAGTGAACATCCGCAAGAACACAAACGTCGTCGAGCCGACCGAGGTTGTGTTCGTTGCCGCCGAGGATGGGCGCATCTATTGCTTGGATGCCGCAGGCGACGGCGCGGGCGGCACCATCGTCTACTGGGCATATCCGTCAATCCCCGACGTGAACGACCCGAATTGGAGCGACCCTAACGACTCTCGCGACGGGCCCGACGGCAACCGCATCCCCTGGCCCACCAGCTTTGGCGTCTCCTCGATGTTCGTTCAGAACATCGGAGGGCGGGACTTGCTGTTCATCGCGGCGCAGAACGGCCGCGTGTACGCGATTGACTGTGAAGGACGCGGCGATTACGACCCGACCACCCGCACACCAGGTACGGCTCTCCGTGAATGGACCTGGCCGAAGGCGAAGTACAACAGCGGGTCCGGCACCCTTGAGGTTGACCCCGCCCGGCAGCCCTTCGTCGCCTCGGTGGCGTACGACACCGTCAACAACCAGGTCATCGCCGCGGGCACGGAGGGGCGCGTCTTCGCGCTCGACGCCCCCGGCAACGGCGATCAGACCACAGATCTCAACTGGGCGTGGCCCGACTTCAACGATCCGGCGGTCGGAGCCATCTCGGGAACGCCGGCGGTCGCCGGTGGGAAAGTGTACGTAACGTCGTTCGACGGTCACGTGTACGCCCGCGACGCGACCGGAGACCCCAACCCTGCGCTCAACTGGCAGTTCCCAGGCGTCAACCAGCCTGCCCTCGACCCGTTCAGCTTCACGGGCGTGTGCTACGTCCCGGGCTTGCAAGTCGGCTTCCCGCAGGACCTCGTCTATTTCATTAACGAGAACGGTCACTTCTACGCCTGCCAGGCGACGGACGGCGCGCTTGTGTTTGACTCGGCGGACGTTCCCGGTGGTGCCGCGAGTTCACCCTACTTCACGCCGATTGTGCCTTCCGGCTTTGCCCTTCCGGAGCCAATGATCACCGTCGCCACGAACGACGGCGGATTCCTGGGCCTTTACGCCGACCCGGCACGCACCAACTCTGGTGGTGGCAGGCTTGCTTGGGGCTGGCAGTCTCGTGGCAACGCCGCCTTCGCCTCACCGGCCGTAGCTTATGGTTGGATGTACCACGCCGGGGAAGATGGTTATCTTTACGCCTTCTCGACCGGGGGCCTGATCTCGAACGATACGTTCCCTCCGCCAGGCGGTCAGATTGACACGCCGGACAGTGGAAATAACAACTTCATTGACCTGAAGTTCAAGTTTACGTCTCAGGCTGACTACGTGCAGCTTCGGCAGACGCCCCCCGCGGTGGATCCGGATGCCGTGGCGGACATCTATGCCCCGAACCCGCCGACACTGGAGTGGGGCGAGCAGTTGTACGTCGTCGCCTACGACTTCCCATACCAACCTACGGACAACATCCAAATCCGCTTCCGCCTGCGGGGGCCCGGCGGGATGAACATCACACAGGATCGCACGCCCGTCGTGGATCCATTCAACCCTGGTCGCGGCTTGGCTGTGGCGCGCATACCGTTCATGGGCTCAGGACCGAACTTCCTGACACCCGGTGAGAACCTTAACTTCGACGTGCAGGTGATCGAGAACGGCCGCGTGACCGATACGCCGGCACCAGCTCGCGACCTCACGGTACTCAACCCCATCGCGGTAACGACCGTGAACAACTTCGTCGGGGTGCCGCCGGGCGGTAAGTCCGTCGGTTGGAGCCCGGACCCGTCGTACACCTTCGGCGGAATCTTTGAGAACCACATCAACGGCAGCAACAACAAGCGAATCCTGTCCACCGCCGGGCAGGTGGGCCACGGCAGCAGCGGAAGACAGAACTTCTTCGTTGGCGACCGCAGCCGCATCGTAGACCTCATCGGAACCGGCCTAAGCCAAGTGAAGATGACGCGCACCGACGCGTTCTGGCGTGGCGGGCCGGGAGCGGTCATCAAGCCGCTACCCTACGTCGGATGGGAGGTCATGCCGACCCCCTTCCCGAACGTAAGCCCCGATTATCCGGACGTGGACCGCGCCGACATAGGTCTGCTCGCCGACCCGTTCGGCCAGGCGGTTGACCCGACCGTAGACCGCGCCGGAGCGCGGCTCCGCCCGCCAACCAACTACGACCCGAACAACCCGATTACGCGCCTCATCGAAGCGGTGCGGTTCGACTTCACGTTCAGCCCGCCTCGCTTCCAGCCGGCGAACCTGACGCCCTTCATTGATGCCGCGGGCGAGTCGCTCGATGGCGGCTATGCTGCAAGGGCGATCGTCTACGTGGACAGCAACGGCAACGGTCAGGCCGACGGGCTGGAAGGCTCACTCACCGACCTGCCGCCTCGACCTCGGCGCGAGGCGTTCAGAAGCCTGCGCGTCGGCGCCAGCGTGCCGGTCGACGAGACGATGACCATCGCCGAGGAGACCGTGGACCTCGGCAGCGAGCCACACAGCCTCGGCTACACGCCTTTGCCGCCCTGGACAACGAACGGCTTCGACCCGTGGTCGACCGGCGTCTTCCGACTCTTCTTCAAGACGTTCACCGTGCGAAACGAGGGCAACGTCAACATGCTCGACCTGCGTGTGGCGACGCGCGTGGGCTTCCTGCCCGGGCCGAACTACCAGCCGGTGGCCTTCATGTCGGACGGCAACGACAGCCAGGCATGGCTTGACGGGTTCCCGAACATCGTGACGAACCTGAACCCGCCGTACTCGAATCCGCCGTTCGTTCCCCCCACAGGCGCGAACGACGCAAACGGCAACCAGAGGGTGACGCTGCACAAGGCTCGCGCAGGTGACCGCGCACCGACGGCGCTCTCCGTCCCTGACGTTCCGTATGGCGTAACGCCGCCGAGCGGCAGCGAGCCACGCATCGGCGTCGCCGTTCCGCTCGGGTTCCCCACAGGGGAATATAGCCAACTCATCTTTGTCGTCGAGGATAACTTCCTCGTCGGCGGAGGGAACGACCTCGCGGTGATGGTGGACCAAACCGGCCAGCCCATCGAGGCGTTCACCGACCCGACTATGCGCGTCAAGTTGAAGGTGCGCGAGACGCGTATCACCGGCGGCCAGACCACCGGAACCGTGCCGCACGTTGACGACAACCTCGCCGGGCCGACCAACTTCCGCTGGACGAACGCCATGCCTGCCGCCTTCCGGGACGTAACGGGGGGCGTCAACTTCCTGTGGCTCTCGAACAGGCCCGGGCAGGCGAACACGCCCGCGACCCCACAGGCGCAGGACGTCTGGCGGCTGTTCGCCGGCGTTCTCAGAGGCACGCATCCCACGCTCACGCCCGCTGCAGCCGGGCGCAGCCCGCTCCGAGACCTGATGGCCTTCGTTTCCGTCGGCTCCAACTTCTACATGAAGTTCCTCGGGCCGGCGCCGACGCTGCCGCCAGACACGCTGTTCGACCAGACGCCCGGCCTGGTGCTCGGCTCGCCGCAATTCGGAGGACCGGCGTTCCCGGTGAACTTCGACACCGTCGGCTTGACGGCGAACCCGGTCGAGGAGTTCGCCCTGCCCGGCGCCGCGTTCAAGGATGCCAACAATGACGGCGTGGCGGACTTCGTTGACCACCGCATCTTCTATGCGCAATACGAAGTGTCCGCGTCCACACCGGTGCCGGTGATTCGCGACTGGGCCTGGTTCTCCTACGACCCCGACTTGGAGAAGCAGCACCTGCGGGTTCTTCGCGCGCAGGATGCAACGAGGCTCGCCATTTTCTGGCACGGGCGCGTCGGCGGTCAGCCTAAGATGTTCCAAAACGTCCGACTGGCGAGAGCCGGTGGCGCCTCCGGCAACCAGACCCAGAACTGGTCGAGCAACCGCATCATTGACCCAGGTCCGGGCTTTGCCGCGGCGATGGAGCCGACACCGTGGCTGCGCTCGAACGAGGACATTGACATCACGTTTACCGGGCGTCTGCGGGACCGCGCTCAGCCTGAGGTCTTCTATGGCCGCTGGGACGGGGACAACCTGTTGCGTGTGCGGGACCTGCGCGACCAGCCCGAGCGGAATCGCGAAATCTTGACGCGCGACGGCACCAGCGGCCGGTACCGCGCCCAAGGCGTCAACTGGAACCTACGGCGGCCACTCGAGTTGTGGTTGACCTACCCGAACCAGGCGCCGACGCGGATAGACATACCAGGAACACGCTCCTTCGACGACGCCACGGGCGTGGTGACCATGGACAGCCGCACCGGCGGCAAGGTGTACTTCGACTCCTATACCGGCGTGGTTTGGTTCAGCAGCAGTCCTCCAAGCGCAGCGGGCCGTCTCGAGTTGCGGTACACACCCAGAATCGTTCGGGTGAGCGACTTGGGCGACACCGGCGGACACAGCAACCCCAGCGCCTTCCTCGACAACCGGAACGCCTCGGTCCGGCAGTTCTGGTCCAGGGTGAGCGGCAATGGCGCATTCACTCCGATTCAACCGACCGACGCGCCCAGGATGGGTCGGTATTGGTACTTCTATGAGCGCGGGGCCACTGGCCAGGGCCAGCAGCACCGGCCGTACATGAAGACCCGCCGCCTCACGGCCCAGTTGCGCTTCCCGGTCGCGCTGAACGGCAACGGCACGCCGCGGGTCATTTCGGTCACCAAAGTCGGCGGGGCGCCGCTCGACGGGCCGTTCTACCAGGTGGACCCCGGAAACGGACGAATCTTCTTCACCCTCCCCGACGAGGGGAACGAGGTCCGAGTCGAGTACGATTATCGTGACGCAGCCGGAGTCCTGCAGCGGGACGTGGTCACCGCCTTCGTGGAGTGGCAGACCGAGATGCCCGAGCAGCCCGTTCCGATCGAGCAGGCGATCAACGAGGGGACGCTCTACGCCTTCGCCGACACGTTCGATCCCAGCCCGGTCGGCTCCGGAGGCGAGTTGAGACCGCCGCTGGTGTGGGTATTCTTCACCAGCACTCGAGGCGGGACAGCCGACGTGTACTACGTGACGGTCGCGCCTCGCATCGAGCCGGTTCGCTTCGGGAATTAGCCCGAATCGGACGGAAACAGAACCTTCAGGCGGCCTTGCGCCGTCCTGAAGAGCACGATGCGTGCGCCCGCGCGCTTGACAGGGGCGTGGGCGGACGGATATGATGCACGAAGCCCGAAAGGGCAGGAGGACGGATGGCGAAACGTTTGAACCAGGCTCTTGGGGTCGATATCGGCACCCAGAGCATCAAGATTGCTGCCGTTCGGATGGCTGGCGCGCCTTCCGTGACGGCTCTCGGCATGGCGAGCACCCCGAGCGGAACCTGTGACCACACGGGCATCTTCGACCCGAAGGCGCTCGGTGCCGCCCTGCGTGCGCTGATCGCCGAGACCGGCGTCGGCGTCAAGGATGTCATCTTCTGCTTGAATGGGCAGTCCTCGGTGGTCGTGAGGAACCTGGAGGTGCCCAAGATGTCCGATGCAGAGCTGCGGGACCACATGGCTTGGGAGATCCAGCGAAACATTCCGTTCGCCGAGAGCACCGTCGTGAGCGATTACCGCGCTATCCCGAACCCGAACCTCGACGCCACGCAGAACATGGAGGTGGTCATGGCCGTCTCGCCCCAGAGCGCGGTTGAGACCGTGGTGGAGTTGATACGGGGCGCTGGCTGCAAACCGGCAGCGATTGACGTTGAGCCGCTCGGTCTCGGCCGGGTTCTGCTCATGTCTCATCCATCCGACTTGGCGACGAAGAACATCTGCGTTGTGCACGTGGGGCACTCAGTTACCGGCATCAACATGTACCGCCAGGGCATCCTGGCCTTCCCGCGTACGATTCCGCTGGGCAGCTCGCTGTGGACCAAGGCGATTTCCGACACGCTCGGCGTCAGTTGGGAGAATGCCGAGGGGCTCAAGCATCAGACCCGCGTTACGAGCACAGCAGGGGCGATGGGTGCCACTGTCCAAGCGTACAACCCATTCGCTACGGCGGCGGAGGAGGCTCCATCCGAGGAACAGACCGCCCCCGCACCCCAGGACGACGACCGCGCGCTGAAGGCCATCCTGCCCCAGATTGAGGAGTTAGTCGCCGAAATTCGCCGCTCGATTGACTACTACCAGTCCCGGGGCGGCGAGGTGGAGGAGATCGCCCTGAGTGGCGGCGGAGCCATGCTCAGCGGCCTTGACGACTACGTGGGCAAGTCACTGGGCCTCCCCGTATCCCGCGTGAACCCGCTTCAGGGTATCACAGTAGAGGCTCCCGGGGCTGAAACCTTGGGAGGCGAACAGGCATCTCAATATGCGACGGCTATCGGCATGGGCCTGTTTATTGCCTTCGAGTAACGGTTGGTGAGAGAAAAAGCATGAGACTGAATCTACTGCCAAGGGCGACGAGAAAGCGCACGGCCGGCATGCCGGTGTTCTTCCTCATGCTGCTCCTCGTCCTGCTCAATTTTGCCGCGGCCTGGGTGTTGAAGACAAATACTTCCAACGAACTCGCCGCGCTCAAGGAGGAGCAGACGCTGAAGGAGCAGGAGGCGGACAAGGTCCGCAGGACGGCGGCGCAAGCGGATGAGATTATTTCGAGTGCCAAGATCGTCCTAACGAACACGGCGCTCGTGGGGCAGATCGAGTCGGCAAACATCGCCTACCCTGACCTGTACGACGAGTTGATGGACTACGTGCCGTCATTCTTCAGGGTTCGGTCGCTGACTGCTTCCTCGAGCGGAGAGAACGCAACGGTAGTCATTCAGGGCTACATGCGAACCTTCCAGCAGTACAGTGATATGATGATCGCCTTGCTGCGCTTCCCCGGTGCAGTAAGTGTTGGGCGCTCCGGGTTCGGCCCTGTCGCGCCAGGCGACGAAGGCCCGTTCGGCTACAACCCTGACACCGCAGACCGCGGGCCGATTCCCGGTTGGTCGGCGGTGACGTTCACGCTCGTGGTGCAGGGGCGCGACCTGCGTGCACCGGATATTCAGCCAACCCTACGCGCCGCCGCGGAGGGTGTGAGCACGCCCGGCGTGCCGACGCCGGCCAGCGGCTCCAGCCAAGGAGGACAGGGCGGCGGGAGGCCTGGTAGCTCTGGCCCTGGACCAAGCGGTGGCGGCCGCGGCCCGGCAATTGGAGGTATGAACTAAGATGTCGAGGGTCAGCGCATACGTTTGGATCGTCTGCGGAATCGTCCTGATGGGCGTGACGTGGGCAGGCTTCTGGTGGCTTAAAATCGGCCCCGAGCGTGAGGAGGTCTCCGCCTATCGGGAAGTGAACGCCAAGCTCGACACCATCATCGCGGAGCCGAGTCGCGAGCAGGCGCGAGACCGCGTCGCCAAAGCGCTGGAAGCGGTTAACGCGGCACAGATTGACTGGAAGCGAATCGCCGAGACGAAGACCCCCAGCCGCGGTCGCTTCAACCTGCTCGACCACCGCTGGCAACTGACCGTCAACGCTCGTGAGTGGCACTCGGGAGTGGAGGCTGACCTGAAACGGTGGATTGCTCGGAGCGGCGTCCGGGTTCTCTCACCCACGAACGAGGCGGGCGAAATCGGCCCGTTCGTGCCGTACCCAACGGACAGCGCGAACGAATTGATCGAGTTCTACTTCAACTACCCCGCGCTCCCCTACCCGGTTGCCATTTGGGACCTGGGAACGATCACGGTGGAAGGCACCTACGGTCAGATCGTCCGGCATGTCCGTTCCTGGAATGACATACCTGGATATATTGCCAGTGTGCGCGGCTTGAGCATCACAGGCACGAACAACAGGCTTCGAGGGACATACAATCTGGTTGTCGTAGCCTACGTCAATACGGACACAGTTGCGGGTGGAACCGGCGACGGCGGGCGAGTTCCCGACATCAGCCCGCGTGGGCAGCAGCAGGGGACCGGCGGCTCCGGCGCGAGTGGTACTGCTCCCCGTCCTGGCGGACAGACCCGCACAGGGGGCGGGGCAGGCGGCTTTAGCGGCGGAGGCGGCGGGGGAGGCAACTCGACCGCCGAAGCAAGGATGCCCGGCCAGTAGGGCAGGTTGGCTATAATGACGATGAAACCGAGGATAAGAGAAGCAATGAAGAGTTGTCGCACCTTGGCGATGGTTGGCGTCTTGGCCGGTTTGGTCGGGTGCCAGACCTACGAGGCGGAGCGTCCCCAGCCAATCGAGGACTTGACCGCGGACTTGTTCGCCGAATACGAGGCGACCCGTGTTCCACCACCACCGGCGGGTAATCCAACGCCGCTGAACCCGAACTCGGTAACCGAGGCGGTGAACGCGGCAACCTTTGCCTCGAGGCGGAACCCGTTCGCGATGTTCTCCGAGGAGGCGGCATTCGAGACGGGGATTCGGTACCGCCTGATTCTCTCGAAGATGCCCGGCTACGCACGGGAGTTCCGACCACCTGAACCGGAGAGCCCACCTGAACTGCAGCCGATCGAGACTCAGCCATACCGCCGCCTTGCCGGTATTTATATGGGCGACACGGTTCAGGCCCTCGTCGAAGTGGATGGTCAGTCTCAGACGTACATCGTTAGTCCCGGCGATCGTATCGGCGACACGGAGTGGTTCGTCGAGTCCATAGACTCCGAGAAGATGATTTTGCGACGCTCGAGCAACCGCAAGCCGGACAGGGTTGTCGTCTGGCTCGAATCACCACCGTTCCGTCCCGGCTCCCAGGGTGGCGGCGGCGGTGGCGGGCCTTCGCCCGGTGGCACAGGTGGCGGCCAACCGGGAGGCCCCCCCGGCGGTCCGGGTGTTGGCGGCGGGGCTAGCGGCGGCGGGCCCGGCACCTTGGGCGAACCCGGCGTGGGCGGGGGGGGCCGCCGAGGCGGGTAACCGTAACGAATTGGTCATTCTGACGTTAAACTAAGTAGAGGTGACGCAAAAGATGAAACGAAACATTGCATTGATGGTATCGGCGCTGGCAGTCGGCGCCTTCCTGGTCGCGCCCGTGTCGAGCGTGGCTCAGGAGGACCCGAGCCAGAAGATCGTTCCGCATCTGGAACTCCAGCAGGCTGAGATTCGAGATGCTCTGAAGCTGCTGTTTGAGAGCGTCGGAATTCAGAACTGGGGTATTGCCAACGACGTTCAGGGAACCGTCACGATCAAGGTTACCAACCTGCCCTTCGAGACGGTGCTGCGCAACATCCTGAATCAGGTCGGCGCAACTTGGAGAGTTGAAGCCGGCGTGTATCAGATCGTGAAGCGCGAGCCCCCGGCACCGCCCCCAACGGGCGGTGGAGACACCGGTTCGGTAGCCTCGTCCACCGTTACGCGGAAGATTCAGATTAGCCACGCTGACCCCATGCTGATTGCGCTGCTCTTGAGCGGTGAACAGCTTCAGTTCGGCCTTCCGCCTGAGCTGAGCACGTTCAGCGGTGCGCAGTTCGGCGGCTTCGGTGGCGGCTTCGGTGGCGGCGGTCGTG
>Ga0209172_10008402_pt1 | contig 10112 bp, 9 predicted proteins | sample LarsenN4metaG_FD_184113 | JGI IMG/M metagenome (GOLD analysis project Ga0209172, IMG submission 184113) | Hot spring sediment bacterial and archeal communities from British Columbia, Canada, to study Microbial Dark Matter (Phase II) - Larsen... ...
GCGTTCACCAGTACGTCCTCGCCGTGCCTGAGCTTGCCGATCGTAACGATCATGTGTACGACCGTCGTGAAGATCAGCGGGATCGATGCCCCCTCCTCAAACGAGAGGTTCGCCGGCTTGCGAAAGACGTTGACGTCCGGCACGACGACGTACTCGGCGAGCCCGCCGTCTCGGCCCTGCCCGAGCAGGCGGTATTGCTCGCAAAGGTTGTCGTCGCCGCCGAGGCAACGGATGCAAACGCCGCAGCTCACGCCCGGATGCAGGATCACCTCCGCGCCCTGCTCAACCGAACGCACGCCCGGTCCGACACCCTCGACCACGCCGGCGACGTCCGCGCCGAGGATGCGCGGGCGCTCGTAGCGTACGTGCGGCGGCGCCTTCGCGGCCCACGCTTCGAGGTGGTTGAGCGCGACCGCGCGGACGCGCACGAGCACCTCGCGCGGCCCCGGCGTTGGATCAGGCGCGTCCTCGTAGACGTAGTTCTCGACGCTGCCGGGCTGGTGGATGCGGACGGCCTTCATCTGGCGAGCGGTGTTCCTTCCCGGCGCCCGTCCCGTGTCGGGCGCCCGTTAGAATTGCCATACCCGCGGCTTACGCTCAAAAACGGAGGACTCGTGGTCGAATCGGTGCGGAATCGCGCCCTGCTGACGGAGCCGGAGCTGCGCGCGCGCCTCGACGAGTTCTACGAGGCGCTCGATCAGTTCAACGAGGGCTGGTACTTCGAGTCGCACGAGACGCTCGAGGACCTGTGGATGGTAACGCCGTGGCCGGAACGCGTGTTCTTCCAGGCGATCATCCAGATCGCAGCGGCGTTTGTGCACCTGGTGCGCGGCGAGTATCCGGGCATCATCAAGCTGCTCGACATCGCGCTCGAGAAGCTCGAGGAGTTCCGCCCCGCGCAGTTCGGCGTCGACGTCGACCGGCTGATCGGCGACGTGCGCGCCGCGCGCGATCAGATCGAGGCGCGCGGGCCCGACCGCCTGGACGCCTTCGACGAGAGCGTCGTGCCGAAGATCGTCTTCGAGCGTCAGCCGTGACCGCGCAGGCGCCGCTTGCTGCTCGTGTGGATGCGATACGCGAGCGCATCGCGCGGGCCTGCGAGCGCTGCGGCCGGTCGCCCGCGGACGTGCGGCTCGTGGCCGTCACGAAGACGCACCCCGTCACCTCGATCGTCGAGGCGTACGGCGCGGGCATCCGCGACTTCGGAGAAAATCGCGTGCAGGAGGCCGCAGCGAAGATCCCCGTGCTGCGCGTTCGATGCGCCGGCGCGACATGGCACCTCATCGGCAACCTGCAGACGAACAAGGTCCGGGCTGCACTGCGCCTCTTTGATATACTCCACTCCGTTGACTCGATCCGGCTCGCGGAAGCGATCGATGCGCGCGCCGACCGGCGCGTGCCGGTGCTGATCGAGGTCAACGTCGCGGGCGAGGCGTCGAAGCACGGCGTGTCGCCCGACGTGGCAGGACCCCTGGCCGAGGCGGTCGGCAAGCTGGCGAACCTGGAGCCGATCGGGCTGATGACCGTCGCCCCCGTGGCCGATGATCCCGAAGACGTGCGGCCCGTGTTCCGCCGCCTCCGAGAGTTGCGCGACGCCCTCGGCCTCCGCGAGCTCTCGATGGGAATGACGGACGACTTCGAGGTGGCGATCGAAGAGGGCGCAACGATCGTGCGCATCGGCCGGGCGATCTTCGGCGCGCGAGAGAGGTAGATCCGGGACGTGTCGAAACGGATGAAGCTGGGGCTCATCGGCTGTGGGTTCATGGGCGAGGCATTGCTCAGCGCGACGATCGCGCGTGGCGTCACCGAGCCCGCATGCATCCAGGTCGCCGAGATCAAGGAGGAGCGCTGCACGCTCATCCAGTCGAAGCACGGCGTCCGCACGACGACCGATCCGGTCGAGGCGATCCAGGGCGTGGACATCGCCATCCTCGCGGTCAAGCCGCAGGAATTCGACGCGGCCGCGCACGTGCTCGAAGGGAAGTTCCGCCGCGAGCAGACGGTGATGTCGATCATGGCCGGAGTGACCGTCGACCGCATCGTCCGGTCGCTGCGCCACGCGAGCGTGGTGCGCGTCATGCCGAACACCCCCGCGGCCGTCGGCGCCGGTATCAGCGTGTGGACGGCCACGCCCGAAGTCGATGAGGTCGCGCGGCGGCAGGTCGGAGAGATCCTGAGCGCGATGGGCCGTGAGGTCTGGGTCGACGACGAGAAGCACCTGGACATGGCGACCGCGCTCTCCGCGAGCGGACCGGGCTTCATCTTCCTGCTCATGGAGGCGTTCGTCGATGCCGGCGTCCACATCGGCTTTCGGCGCGATGTAGCCGAGCTACTCGCCGTGCAGACGTTCCTCGGCTCCGCGAAGTACGCGGAGGCGACGGGGAAGCACCCGGCGCAGCTCCGCAACGAGGTGACCTCGCCGGCGGGCACGACCGCCGCCGGGCTGATCGAGCTCGAGCACGCGGGTGTGCGTGGCGCGATCATCGCGGCGATCGAGGCCGCCTACAACCGGTCGCGCGAGTTGGGGGGCTAGGTGTTCGGAGCCGGCTGCATCGAGAACGACGCCACGACCACGTCGCAAGTCGTCTGTCTGTTCTTCAACCTCCTCGTCATCGCCATCTTCATCCGCGTCATCCTCAGCTGGTTTCAGGTCGACCGCTCCAGCCCGCTCATCCAGGCGCTCGACTCCATCACAGAGCCCATCCTCGACCCCATCCGGCGTGTGATGCCGCGCCTCGGCATGTTTGACCTCTCGCCGATCGTCGCGCTCATCCTCCTCCAGGTCATCTCGCGTGTCCTGCAGCAGTTGGTCATCGACGCGGGGTTCTAGACGCAACCTCCGATACGTCACGCACGTGCAACGCTGCCGCCCACGAAGCTACATAACCACGAAGCCCCCTGAGCGAATGCCCCGCTATACTGGAAGAGAGCCCGCACGGAAGCACCGACTCGGGCGCTGGTGGCTTGGATGCACCCATCTCGCGCTTCCTGCGATGCCTCTCTGACGTCTCATCCGCTCGCGGGACGGCCGTCCCGGTTGCACCTGGAATGGGCGCTGCATGACCGACCGTAGGCTCGACGAACTCTGCGTCAACACCATCCGCACCCTCTCGATCGATGCCGTCGAGAAGGCGAACTCCGGACACCCGGGCGCTCCCATGGGCGCCGGGCTCATGACGTACGTGCTCTGGGACCGCTTCCTCAAGCACAACCCTGCCGATCCGCGGTGGGTCGACCGCGATCGCTTCGTCCTCTCGGCCGGCCACGCGTCGATGCTGCTCTACAGCCTCCTCCACCTGACCGGCTACCCGCTCTCGCTCGACGACATCAAGAACTTCCGCCAGTGGCTGAGCCCGACGCCCGGGCACCCCGAGCGCGGCCTCGCGCCCGGCGTCGAAACGACGACCGGCCCCCTTGGCCAGGGCTTTGCGAACGCCGTCGGCATGGCGCTCGCCGAGCGCTTCCTCGCAGCCACGTTCAACCGCCCCGGGCACGACGTCATCGACCACCACACGTACGTGCTGGCCAGCGACGGTGACATGATGGAGGGGATCTCCCACGAGGCGGCATCGTTCGCGGGCCACCAGAAGCTCGCCAAGCTCATCGTGCTGTACGACGCGAACGAGGTCTCGCTCGACGGCCCGACGAGCCTCTCGTTCACCGAGGATGTCAGCAAGCGCTTCGAGGCATACGCATGGCACGTGCAGCGCATCGACGGCATGGACTACGACGCCGTCGACGCGGCCATCCGCGCGGCGCGAGGCGAGACGGCGCGGCCGTCGCTCATCGTTGCGCGTACGCATATTGGCTACGGCAGCCCGCACAAGCAGGACACGCACAAGGCGCACGGCGCCCCCCTTGGCGAGGAAGAGGTGCGCCTGACGAAGCGCAACTACGGCTGGCCGGAGGACGCGCAGTTCCTCGTCCCGGACGAGGCCCTCGCGCACTTCCGCAAAGCGCTCGACCGTGGCGCAGCGTGGCAGCGTGCGTGGGAGCAGCGGATGGAGGCCTTTGCGCGCGAGTTCCCGCACGAGGCGGCGGCGTTGCGCGCCGCGCTCGCCGGCCGGCTGCCTGACGGCTGGGACACCAAACTGCCGTCCTTCGCGGCGACCGACAAGCCCATCGCGACGCGCGCAGCCTCAGGCCAGACGCTCAACGCCATCGCCGACGAGCTGCCGGTGCTCATCGGCGGCTCCGCCGACCTGGCGGAGTCGAACAACACGGAGCTGAAGGGCAAGCAAAACATGACGGCGGAGACGCCGGTGGGCCGCAACATCTACTTCGGCGTGCGCGAGCACGCGATGGCGGCGGTGATGAACGGGATGTGCGCGCACGGCGGCGTAATCCCGTACGCCGGGACATTTCTCGTCTTCTCCGACTACATGCGCCCGGCCGTGCGGCTCGCCGCGCTGAGCGAGTACCACTCTATCTTCGTCTTCACGCACGACAGCGTCGGCCTCGGCGAGGACGGCCCCACCCACCAGCCGATCGAGCACCTGATGGCGCTGCGGGCCATCCCCCGCCTCACCGTGATCCGGCCGGCGGATGCCAACGAGACGGCATACGCCTGGAAAGCTGCCATCGAGAACCGCGAGGGGCCGACCGCCCTTGCGCTCTCGCGGCAGGCGCTGCCGATCCTCGAGGGCACCACCGAGGGCGCCGCTAAGGGGCTGCTACGCGGCGCCTACGTGCTTAGTGAGGCGCCCGACGGCGCGGTCGACGCCATCATCATCGCGACAGGCAGCGAGGTAAGCGTCGCCGTGAAGGCGCAGGCGCTGCTCGCCGAACGAGGCGTGCGCGCGCGCGTCGTCAGCATGCCGTCGTTCGAGCTGTTCGAGAAGCAGGATCGGACCTACCGCGACGAAGTGCTGCCTCCGCGCGTGAAGGCGCGCGTGTCCGTCGAGGCCGGCGTGCCCCACGGCTGGGAGCGCTGGGTCGGCGACGAGGGCGAGATGGTCGGCATCCACGACCGCTTCGGCGCATCGGCGCCGGGCGCGATCGTACTCGCCAAGCTCGGGTTCACGCCCGAGAACGTCGCTGAGCGCGTGCTGGCCGCCGTCGAGCGCCTGAGCGGGGTGCGTGCATGATGCGCGTCGCCGTCGCTGCGGATCACGCGGGGTTCCCGCTCAAGGATGCGGTGATCGAGGAGGTGCGGCGCGTCGGCGCCGAGCCCATCGACCTCGGCACGCACAGCATGGAGCCGGTGGACTATCCCGACTTCGCGGAGGCAGTGAGCCGCGAAGTCAGCGAGGGCCGCGCCGATCGCGGTATCGTGATCTGTGGGAGCGGCGTCGGCGCAGCCGTGGCCGCCAATAAGGTGCCCGGCATACGCGCCGCCGTCTGCCACGACACGTACTCGGCGCACCAGGGCGTCGAGCACGACGACATGAACGTGCTCTCGCTGGGCGCGCGCGTCATAGGCCCCGAGCTTGCCCTGGAGCTCGTGCGCGCGTTCCTCGGAGCGCGGTTCTCCGGCGAGGAGCGGCACCGGCGCCGCCTGCAAAAGGTGTTGGACATCGAAGCGCGTGGCATCGGAGCGAAGGAGAGGGTGAATGGCTAATCCCGTTCGACAGCTCTACGAACTGCAGCGCCAGTCGCCATGGCTGGACTTTATCCGCCGCCAGCTGCTGACCGACGGCGGCCTGCAGCGCTACGTCGAGGAGGACGGCATCCGCGGCGTCACCGCCAACCCGACGATCTTCGAGAAGGCCATCGGCGGCGGCGACGAGTACGATGCCCAGATCGAGCAGCTCGTGCGCGATGGCGTGCCAACGGAAGACCTGTTCGAGCACATCGCCGTCACGGACATCCGGCTCGCCTGCGACATCCTGCGGCCTGTGTATGACTCCTCCGGCGGCTCCGACGGCTTCGTGAGCATCGAGGTGTCCCCCGAGAAGGCCTTCGAGACCCAGCTCACCATCGACGAAGTCCACCGCTGGTGGTCGCTGATCGACCGGCCAAACCTGCTCGTGAAAATCCCCGCCACCGACGAGGGCGTCCCGGCGATCGAGGCCTGCCTCGCGGACGGCATCAACATCAACATCACGCTCATCTTCGCGCGCTCGTTCTACCAGCGCGTGATGGAGGCGTACGTGAGCGCGCTCCAACGGCGCGCGGCCGCGGGCGAAGACATCCGCAACGTAAACTCCGTCGCCAGTTTCTTCGTCAGCCGCGTCGACACGGCCGTCGATAAGCGGCTCGAGCAGAAGATCGCGGACGCGAAGTCGGACGGCGAGCGGCAACGGCTCCGGTCGTTGCTCGGGAAGGCGGCCGTCGCCAACGCAAAGCTCGCGTACCGGCAGTTCCAGGAGTTCTTCGGCGCCGGCCGCTTCAACGCGCTCGAGGCGAAGGGCGCGAAGGTGCAGCGACCGCTCTGGGCGAGCACAGGCACCAAGAATCCCGCCTACAGCGACATCCTGTACGTGCAGGAGCTGATCGGGCCGCAGACCGTCAACACCATGCCGCCCCAGACGATCGACGCCTTCCGCGATCACGGCGTCGTCCGCCGCACCGTTGACGAGGGCGTCGACGACGCGCAGCGCGTCCTCGATGAATTGGCCGATGTCGGCATCTCGCTCGATCAGGTGACGGATCAGCTTCAGCAGGAGGGCGTCGAGGCGTTCTCGGCGTCGTTCCGCGGCATACACGAGACGATTGCGAAGAAGGCGGACGAGATCCGCCGGAGGGTGAGCGCCGCGTGAACCTCGTGCTCGGCCCGTACGGAGACGCGGTCGAGCAGCGCATCGAGAGACTACGGGCTGCTGGCGCTGCCGATCGTATCGGGCGGCGTGATCCGTCATTCTGGAGCGCCGACGCCGTAACGCAGGGCCTCGTCGCCAACCGCCTGGGCTGGCTCGACATCGCGAGCCGCATCCATGCCGCCCTTCCCGAGCTGGACGCGTTCGCCCGCGATGTGCGCGACGCCGGCTTCACGTCGGTCGTGCTGCTCGGGATGGGCGGAAGCTCGCTCGCTCCCGAGGTCCTGCGCCAGAGCCTGCCGCCCCGCGAAGACGCTCCCGCGTTCTTCGTCCTCGACACGACCGGCCCCACGACCATCGCGACCGTGACGTCACGCATCGATCTCGCGCGCACACTGTTCTTTGTCTCATCGAAGTCCGGTACCACGATCGAGGCGCTGACGCTATTCGAGTACTTCTACCACCTCGTGGCGGCGCGGAAGCGCGAGCGCGCGGGCGAGAACTTCGTCGCGGTCACGGACGCGGGCACGCCACTGCAGGATCTCGCGTCGACGCGCAGCTTCCGGCGCGTGTTCACCAACCCCTCGGACATCGGCGGCCGCTACTCCGCGCTATCGTACTTCGGGCTTGCGCCGGCGGCGGCCGCCGGCATCGACGTTCGCAAGCTGCTGGGGCGCGCCGTCGCGGCCGAGGAAGCCGTGCGCTGCGGTTCGGAGGATGCGCTGCGCCTCGGCGCGCTGCTGGGCGAGCTGGCGCTACATCGGCGCGACAAGGTGACCTTCCTGCTTGGCCCGGAGATCGGCGCGTTCGGGCTGTGGGTCGAACAGCTCATCGCCGAGAGCACCGGCAAGCTCGGGCGCGGCATCGTGCCGGTGGCGGGAGAGCCGCCCGGCTCCCCGCTGAAGTACAGCGACGACCGGCTATTCATCCAGATGCGCGTCGAGGGCGGATACACCGCCGAGATCGACGCCGTCATCGGAGCCGTCACGGCAGAGGGATTCCCCGCCGTCGTCATCGACCTAGAGGACGCCTATGACCTCGGGCGCGAGTTCTACGTCTGGGAGTACGCGACCGCCGTCGCAGGCACGGTGCTTGAGATCGACCCCTTCGACGAGCCCAACGTGCAAGAGTCCAAGGACAACACCTCGCGCGTGCTCGGAGAGTTCGAACGTACGGGTCGACTCGACGTGCCCGGGCTCCCCGAAAGCGGCATCGTTGCCGTGACGGAAGCAGGCGTTTCGGACGCGCGCCCGGCGCTGGCCGAGCTGCTCCAGGCACTCCAGCCTCGCGGCTACTTCGCGATCACCGCGTTCCTTCCCCAGACCGTCGCGACCGAGATCATCTTCGCCGACATCCGCACGCTCGTCCGGGACGCCCTCCGCGTCGCCACGACGCTCGGCTACGGCCCCCGCTACCTTCACTCGACGGGACAGCTCCACAAGGGCGGCCTGCCGGCCGGCGTCTTTCTGCAACTCACGGCCGACGCCGGCGACGTACCAATCCCTGGACGGCCGTACACCTTCGGCCGGCTGCACCGGGCGCAGGCGATCGGCGACATCCAGGCGCTGCGCGCGCACGGGCGGCCTGCGCTACGCATCCACCTGGGGCGGGACGTCGAGCGAGGGCTGGTGCGCCTGCGCGATCTGTTCCGCGAGCTGCTCGCGCCGTCGCACCTTCGGAGGTAACCATGGACATCGGGATGATCGGCCTCGGCCGCATGGGCGCGAACATGACGCAGCGCCTGCTCGACGGCGGCCATCGAGTCGTGGTGCTGGACCTCAACCCTGAGGCCGTGTCGAAGGCAGAGTCGGCGGGCGCCGTCGCTGCCGGCTCGCTCGATGATCTCGTCGCTGAACTCGCGCCACGTCGCGCGGTCTGGATGATGGTGCCGTCTGGCGATCCCGTGCAGGCGACGATCGACGCGCTGGCGCCCCTGCTCGCCCCGGGCGACGTCGTGATCGATGGCGGCAACTCGAACTACCACGACTCGATGCGCCGCGCAGCGCAACTGCGCGAGCATGGGATCGAGTTCGTGGACGCGGGGACGAGCGGCGGCATCTGGGGGCTGCGCGAGGGCTTCTGCCTGATGGTCGGCGGTTCCGCGGACGCGTTCGCGTTCATCGAGCCCGCGCTGTCGACGCTCGCGCCGAAGGATGGCTACGCGCACGTCGGCCCGAGCGGCGCCGGCCACTTCGTGAAGATGATCCACAATGGCATCGAGTACGGGATGATGGCGGCCTACGGCGAGGGGTTCGAACTGCTCGCGGGTTCGCGGTTCGACATCGACCTTCGGCAGGTCGCCGCGTTGTGGAACCGCGGGTCGGTCGTGCGGTCATGGCTGCTCGAGCTGTGTGAGCGCGCGTTCGAGCGCGACCCGCGGCTCGAGCGCATCCGCGGCTACGTCGAGGACTCGGGCGAGGGCCGCTGGACGGTGCAGGAAGCGCTGGATCAGGACGTGCCCGCGCCCATCATTACGCTCTCGCTCATGCGGCGCTTCGCGTCGCGGCAGACGTCATCGTTCAGCGCGAAGGTGCAGGCGGCGCTGCGTAACGAGTTCGGCGGTCACGCCGTGCGCGCGTCCGACGCCGAGGGCGCGGGCTGATGAGCGCGCTCGAGCTGCGCGAGAACCCCCTGCGCGAGGGGCTGCGCCTCCCGCGCACGCCGGAGCCGTGCGCCATCGTCGTCTTCGGCGCCACCGGCGACCTGACGGCGCGCAAGCTGGTGCCGGCGCTCTACAATCTCGCGCGCGAGCGGCACCTGCCGGCCGGCATGTCCGTCGTCGGCTTCGCGCGGCGCCCGTGGACGGATGAGCAGTTCCGCGCGGCGATGAAGGAGGCCGTCCGCGAGCACTCGCGCGTACCGCTAGAAGACGACCTGTGGGACAGCTTCGCGCGTGATCTCCACTACGTGCAGGGTAACTTCGATGACCTCAACGCGTACCTCCATCTCGGTGAGCGGCTGCATCAGCAGGATCAGGCCCACGGCGCTGGCGGCAACCGTCTCTTCTACCTCGCGACGCCGCCAACGTCATACGCGCACATCGCGCAGCGGCTCGGCGAGGCGGGGCTCGTGCGCGGCGGGCGCGCCGGCGGCTGGGCGCGTCTGATCGTCGAGAAGCCGTTCGGGCGCGACCTGCGTTCGGCGCGCGAGCTCGATCAGGCCCTCGGGATGGTCTTCCGCGAGCGGCAGATCTTTCGCATTGACCACTACCTCGGGAAGGAGACCGTCCAGAACATCCTCGTCTTCCGCTTCGGCAACGGCATCTTCGAGCCCATCTGGAACCGGCGATACGTGGACCACGTGCAGGTGTCCGTCGCCGAGACGGTGGGCATCGAAGGGCGCGCCAACTACTACGAGGAGTCGGGCGCCCTTCGCGATATGGTGCAAAACCATCTCATGTCGGTGTTGAGCTAC
>Ga0209172_10008416_pt1 | contig 10102 bp, 9 predicted proteins | sample LarsenN4metaG_FD_184113 | JGI IMG/M metagenome (GOLD analysis project Ga0209172, IMG submission 184113) | Hot spring sediment bacterial and archeal communities from British Columbia, Canada, to study Microbial Dark Matter (Phase II) - Larsen... ...
CATCCGGGCGCGCGCCCAGCCGTAGCCCAGGGCCGCGATGACGAACACCGGGGCGACGATGGCGAAGACCTGGGCGATCATCGGACGGCGGCGGCGGGCTTTAAGCCGGGAACTCGTCGCGGTCGAGGAAGGCGCGCACTATGGCGGCGACCTCGGCGGTGGAGTGATCGAGGAAGCCGTGGCTCCACTCGGGCAGGGCCTTGATCCTGCCGTTCCTGAGATAGGGCGCGATGCGCGGGGTGTACTCCACCAGGTCGTCGTTGGGATTGAACACCAGGATCGGTGCGGTCACGTCGACGATGGTGTCGGGATAGGTGTAGGCGAAGGCGGCGCGGTGGCCCCAGCCTTTTTTGTCGCCGCCGCGCAGATGATCGGGGAACTGCCTGATGACGTCGGCGGGGGTGGAGCGCTTGTCCTTCCAGCGGTAGAGGCTTTTCCAGGCCGCCACCAGGAACGCGCCCTCGGCGTCGGGCTCGGGCGCGGCATTGTCGATGCGCTGCTTCTTCAGGTCGTCCTCGGTGTAGACCGGGGTCGAGACGAGGACGAGATGCTTGACCTGCGCGGGACGCTGGCGGGCCGTCTCGACCGCGATCTTCGAGCCGGTGTGGTAGCCCATGACGTCGAAGTCCTTGATGCCGAAGGCGTCGGCTACCTCGCCCATGGCGGCAGCGAAGTCGGCGATCGCGGGGGGACGCGGCGGAAAATCGCTCATGCCGTAGCCGGGCGTGTCGGGCGCCAGCGTCAGCCGGTCGCGGCCCATTTCGGCCAGCCAATTTTCGTAGATCACGCCCGAGACCGGGCTGAGGTGGAAGCAGATCAGCGGGCGCTTCTCGCCGTGGTGCTGGCCGGCGAACCGCACGTGCATCTGGCCGAAGCGGGCGTCGATATAGGTCTTGCGCAGTCGGGCGGGGGCAGCGTCCATGGCGGCGGGAGCGGGCTGTTTCGGGCGGGCCAAACCTTGCTAGACTAATCGCGCAACCGAGGGAAGGCATCATGCATCGCAAGCTCGCCCTGCTGTCGGCTGTGGTCGCGGCGTTGGCGGCGGGGCCGGCGGCCCGCGCCGTCGAGGGCATGGGCAATCCGTGGGAGACGGTGGACGAGGCGGTGTGCGCGGGCATGACGGCGCGGGACTTCGCGCCCGAGGTCGGCGCACCGGTGACGATCAGCGTCGCCCAGCGCGTGGCCGCGAGCGAAACCTTGCCGGGCTACTGCCGCATCGTCGCCAGCATCGCGCCGCGCAACACGGTGGAGATCCGCCTGCCGGTGTCGGGCTGGACCGGACGGCTGCTGATGGCCGGCTGCGGGGGGCTGTGCGGCAGCGTGCAGATGGAGCGCACCGACGACGCGCTGGCGCGCAGATACGCCGTCGCCCACACCGATATGGGTCATGTCGAAACCGATCTGGCCTTCGCCGACGACGCGCAGGCACTGGAGGATTTCGTCCACCGGTCGACCCACGTGGCGACCAGGCTGCTGAAGGCCGCGGCCAGGGCCTACTACAACCGCGCCCACGACTACGCCTACTTCCGCGGCTGCTCCACCGGCGGGCGGCAAGGCGTGACCGCGGCGCTGATGTACCCCGAGGACTACGACGGCATCATCGCCGGCGCGCCGGCGGCGGGACCCGCCATTCCCACCATCGCCTGGGCGCTGCAGGCCAACACCCGTACCGACGGCAGCAGCATCCTCGACGCTGCGGGCATCGAGACCTTGCACCAGAACGTCCTGGCCGCCTGCGACCGCGACGACGGGGTGGCCGACGGCATCATCGGCGACCCGCCATCGTGCCGGTTCGACCCGCGCGATGCGGTGTGCGGCAAGGCCCCGGCGGGCCGCTGCCTGACGCCGGACCAGGCCGCGGCGGCGGCGAAGATCTACGCCGGGCCACCGACCCCGGACGGCGCACCCTATGCCAGCATGGGCTACGCCAAGGGCGGCGAACGCGGCTGGCTGCGCACGCTGGTGACGACCGACAAACCCGCCGGCATGGCCGGGGTGGCCCGCAACTACCTGCGCCGCTTCGCCGGGTTCCCCGATGCGCCCCGCACCCTGGCCGAGCTGGACTTCACGCGGCATGCGCCGCGGCTGGCGCCGGTGGATGCGCTGCCGGACTTCGGCCCCGACGGCCGGCGGTTGGCGGTGTTCCGGCAGGCCGGCGGCAAGTTCTTATTCTACCATTCGTGGTCGGACGATTCGCTGACGCCCGCCACTGCCATCGACGTCTACCGCGCGCATGAGAAGGCCTTCGGCGGGCGTGAGCAGCTGGATGATTTCTTCCGCCTGTTCGTGATCCCGGGCATGTACCACTGCCGCGGCGGCGAAGGACCCGACGCGGTGGACTTCCTGAGCGCGATCGAGGCCTGGGTGGAACGGGGCCAAGCGCCCGACCGGCTGATCGCCTTCCGGCCCAAGATCCGGCCGCCGATCAGCGTCGAATACCGCTTTCCGCTGGCGGCGCAGGACGTGCTATTTGCCCGCCCCGTGTTCCCCTATCCAGCGACGGCGATCTACACGGGTCGCGGCGACGCCGCCGACCCGGCGAACTGGGTGAGGCGGTAGAGCCTGCTGCGCTCCGCTTGAATCCGTTGCGCGCGCCGGACTCTTGAGCGGCGCGCATTTGCCGCGCCGGCCGGCGTCCGTCTGTCAGGAAAAATTCGCTAAGCCGGCGGCTGGAATTTGGTGTTGTGGGCCGGGAAGGCCTCGAAGCCCTTGAGCATGTAATCCCAGTAGAGGATCGGCAGGCCGGTGGTCTTGATCCACCAGTTAATCCAGCGCTCCTTGGCCGGGTCGAGCGGCAGGGTGGGCGTGGGCTTGCCGCCGTAGATGAACTCGGCCATCAGCGTCTTGCCGTAGGCCGTGGTCAGCGGGCACGAGGCATAGCCGTCGTAGGCCTCTTCGAGTTGGCCCTTGCGCAGGATGTGATTGACATTGCGCACCACGACCGGCGCCTGTTTGCGCACGGCCGCCGCGGTCTTGGAGTTGGGGGTGGAGCAGGCGTCGCCGAGCCCGAACACGTTCTTGTACTTGACATGCTGCAGCGAGTTCTGGTGCACGTCGACGAAGCCGGCGGCGTTGGCGAGCGGGCTGGTGCGCACGCAGTCGGGTGCCACCTGCGGCGGGGTGACGTGCAGCATGATGTAGTCGAGCACGACCTTCTGCCCCTGCTTGTCGCCGCCGACGACCTCGAACGTGGCCTTGCGCGCGGCGGCGTCGATCTCCACCAGATTGTGCTGGTAGCGTACGTCGATGCCGTGGGCGGCGGCGATCTTGACCAGCTCCTTGGCGTAGAACGGCACGCCGAAGATGACAGGCGTCTGGGTGAGGAACTTGACGTCGACGAACTGGCGGATGCCGCTTTTCTTCAGAAAGTCGGCGGCGAGGTAGGCGATCTTCTGCGGCGCGCCGGGGCACTTGATCGGCATGGCGGGCTGGGTGAACAGCGCCGCATCGCCGCGCTTGAGGTTCTCGATACAGGTCCAGGTGTACTCGACCGTGGCGGGCGAGTAGTTGCTGCACACCCCGCCCTTGCCCAGCGCCTCCTTCAGGCCGCGGATGCCGTCCCAGTTGAGGGTGAGGCCGGGACAGACCACCAGCACGTCGTAGGTCAGCTTGGCGCCCGAGGCGAGGTGCACGGCGTTGGCGTCGGGGTCGAAGCCCGCCGCGGCATCCTTGATCCAGGTCACGCCCGAGGGGATCAGCTTCGCCTCGGGCTTGCGGGTAGCCGCCAGGCTGTAAACCCCGGCGCCGACCAGGGTGAAGGCGGGCTGGTAGTAGTGCGTCTCGGACGGCTCGACGATGGCGATGTCGAGCGCGTCTTCGTGATCGTGCCGGCGCAGCTCGGCCGCGACGGTGATGCCCGCCGCGCCGCCGCCGACAATAAGAATCTGGTGATGGTTGGCCGCCATGACCCTACCTCTCCGATGATGTTTCCGACGCCGGTTCTGGGTACTCCGGCCTTTGTTTCTCTGGCCCTTGCAGGGCGGCTACTCTAGCCTCGATCGGCGGGCCGAGCCAACCTCCGGCGCAAGCGGTCCGCAGCGGCGTGTTGAGAGGAGAAGGTCTACGCATGAAACGGCCCGCGGCGGCATTTTTTTTCGTCTTTCTGACGTGCCCGTGGCTGCTGCCGGACGCCGCAGCCGCAACGATCGACGGTGCCGATTACCGCCGATTCCTGTCGTGGTGGGCGGGTGACTACGACAACCTGGCGCAAGTCGCGGCCCAGGACGCCGCGGGCCTGCCCGAGCACGAGCGCAACCAGGCCACCCGCCTGTTCATCCGTCGCATCGACCTGCCGGCCTTCGGCCAGGACGTCTTCTACGCCGAATGGCAGGACGCGCGCGCGCCGGAGAAGGTGACGCGCCAGCGCATCTACGCCTTCCGCCACGACGCGACCGCCGGCACGATCACGCTGGCGCTGCATATCTGGCCCGCCGACGCCGCCTTCGCGGCGCGGACCGCGGGCGCCCACCGCGACCCGGCGAAGCTGGCGGGCGTGAGCCCGGCCGACATGGCGGGCCTGCAAGGCTGTGACGTCGTCTTTGACCGCGTGGACGACGGCGCTTTCGTGGGCGCCATGGTCAAGGGCGCGTGCGCGTTCGACGCGCCCGACGGCACGCCGATCTATTCGTGGTCGCAGATGAGGCTGACGGCGGGGCGTTTCAGCTATCTCGACGGCTGGTTCAACCACGACGGCACGCCCTTCGTGCGCTTTACGCGCGAGTGGTATGCGTTCGACCGCACGGCGCCGCTGCCATGATTCATCTGCATGCCACCTGCGTGTCGATCGCCGGCACCGGGGTACTGATCCGCGGCGCGCCGGGCAGCGGCAAATCCGACCTGGCCCTGCGCCTGATCGACCAGGGCGCCGAGCTGGTGGCCGACGACTACTGCGAAATCGCCATCGAGAGCGGACGGCTGATGGCCGCCGCCCCCGCAACCATAGCCGGCAAGCTGGAGATTCGGGGCTACGGCATCGTGCGCCTGCCGCACATCGAAAAGGTGGCCGTCGGCCTGATCGTCGATTTGTCGAAGCCACACGAGATCGAACGGCTGCCCGAAACCAAGGTCACGGTGATCGAGAATATCGCCCTGCCGTGGCTGAAGCTGGATCCGTTCACCGCCTCGGCGGCGCACAAGGTGCGCATGGCGGTGCGCACGCTGGCCGCCGGCGCGCGGCTGCCCTGACGCGCGCGCCAGGCATGCTACACTAAGACCCGCATGAGCAAGCCCGCCGCCCGCCCGCGTTTCGTCGTCGTCACCGGCATGTCCGGCGCAGGCAAGAGCGTCGCGCTGCAGGCGCTGGAGGACCTGGGCTTCGAGACCGTCGACAACCTGCCGGTGGCGCTGATCCGCGCCATCGTCGCCGCGCAGGAGGACCACTCGATCGCCGTGGGCGTGGACGCGCGCACGCGCGACTTCGACGCCGCGCGTCTGCTGGCGACGATCGAGAGCCTGCGCCGCGAGACGCGCATGCAGGTGGGCCTGGTGTTCCTCGACGCCGACACCGATGCGCTGGTGCAGCGCTACACCGAGACCCGCCGCCCCCACCCGCTGGCCAGCGAGCGCCCCCTGGCCGACGGCATCGAGATGGAGCGCCGCCTGCTGGCGCCGTTGCGCGAGGGCGTGGACTTCATGGTCGACACCAGCTGGCTCAGCCCCGCGGACCTCAAGCGCCTGATCCAGGGCCAGTTCGGCGACGGCGACCGGCGGCGCATGCAAGTCTTTCTGATGTCGTTCGGCTACCGCCACGGCCTGCCGCGCGACGCCGACCTGGTGCTGGACGTGCGGTTCCTCAAAAATCCCCACTACGAGCCGGCCTTGCGGCCGCTGACCGGGTTGGACGCAGCCGTCGGCGCCTATATCGAGCGGGACCCGGCGGCGGCGCTGTTCCTGGAGCGCGCCACCGCCCTGCTGGAGCCGTTGCTGCCCCTGTACGAACGCGAGGGAAAGTCGTATTTCACCATTGCGATCGGATGCACGGGCGGCCAGCACCGCTCGGTCTACATGGTGGAACGCTTGTGCCGTTGGTTTGACCAGATTCAGAGCCCCGTCGATGTGCGCCACCGCGATCTGCCGCGTCGCCCCGCTTAAGCCCGCGTCCGTTCGGTTCCGCGATCCGCAATGCCCCAAACCCAGCCCCTGATCGGACTTGTGCTTGTCACCCACGGCCGCTTGGCGGTGGAGCTGGTGGCGGCGATGGAGCACGTGGTCGGCCCCCAGGCGCAGGTGGCCGCCGTGTGCATCGGCCCCGACGACGACATGGAGCGGCGGCGCCAGGACATCGTCAAGGCCATCGACAGCGTCAACGCCGGCTCGGGCGTGGTGGTGCTGACCGACATGTTCGGCGGCACGCCGTCGAACCTGGCGATCTCGATCCTGGAGCACGCGCCGATCGAGGTGATCGCCGGCGTCAACCTGCCGATGCTGATCAAGCTAGCCTCGGTGCGCGGCAGCGAGAAGCTGGCCACCGCCGTGGCTTCGGCTCAGGACGCGGGCCGCAAGTACATCAACGTCGCCTCGGCCCTGCTGGGCCAGGGACAGGGCAAGTAAGCAGGGATGGCCGTGTTGCGCTGCGAGGCCGAAATCCGCAACAGCAAGGGCCTGCACGCCCGCGCCGCCGCGCGCTTCTGCAAGACCGCCGAGCAGTTCGAGGCCGACATCAAGGTCAGGCGCGGCGACACCGAAGTGTCGGGGCGCTCGATCATGGGCCTGATGATGCTGGCCGCGGCCCAGGGCACCTGCATCGAGATCAGCGCCGCCGGCGAGGACGCCGACGCGGCCATGGCCGCCCTGGTCAGCCTAGTCGAGAACAAGTTCGATGAAGAGTAGGACGCCCGGCGCGCGCGAAACCGTGTTCGCCGGCATGGCGGTGGGCGCGGGCGTGGCCATCGGCGTCGTGCATCGCCACGACACGCGCGCCAACCTGCACGTGCGCGAGGTGCGCATTCCGGCCGCCAAGGTGCGCAGCGAGCAGCACCGCCTGCTGGAAGCCGCCGCGCGCGCCACCGAGGACATCGAGACGCTGCAGCGCGAGGCCAAGCGCATGTCGGGCGCGGCGGGCGAGGAGCTGGGCTACCTGCTCGACGCCTACCACCAGATGCTGAGCGGCTCGCGGCTGATCCGCGGCGTGCAGAAGCGCATCGCCACCGACCAGATCAACGCCGAGGCGGCGGTGATGCGCGAGATCGGCCTGATGGTCGAGGCCTTCGCCGCCATGGACGACCGCTACCTGGCGGGCCGCGTCGACGACATCCGCGAGGTCGGGCGGCGGCTGGTGGAAAGCCTGACCGGCAAGAAGGCCCGCGCGCTGACGGCGCTGCCGCGCAACGCGGTGATCGTAGCGGACGAGCTGTCGCCCGCCGACACCGCGGCGCTGGACCCCACGCACGTCGCGGGCCTGGTGACGCTGGTGGGCGGCGTGGAAAGCCACACCGCCATCGTCGCCCGCTCGCTGGGTCTGCCCGCGGTGGTGGCCGAAGACGACATCCTGGCCCAGGCCCGCAACGGCCAGACCATCGTGGTCGACGGCCTCGACGGCAAGGTGATCCTGGACCCGACCGCGCGCACGCTGGCGGCGTACCGCCGGCGCAGGGCCCAGCTGATCCGCGAACAGCGTTCGCTGCTGAAACTGACCGCGGTGCCCGCGGTGACCAAGGACGGCGTGGCGATCAAGCTGCAGGCCAACATCGAGCTGCCCGGCGAGATCGACAGCATCCTCGCCGCCGGCGCCGAGGGCGTGGGGCTGTTCCGCAGCGAGTTCATGTTCATGAACCGCGGCGACCTGCCAAGCGAGGAGGAGCAGTACGAGGTGCTGAGCGAGGTGGTGCGCAAGATGGACGGCAAGCCCGTCACCATCCGCACGCTCGACGTCGGCGCCGACAAGCTGGGCGCGGCGCTGGGCATGAAGCCCGGCCCCAATCCGGCGCTGGGCCTGCGCGCCATCCGCTTCTCGCTGCGGCGCAAGAAGATCCTGCTGGCGCAGCTTTCGGCCATTCTGCGCGCCAGCGTGCACGGCCCGGTGCGCATCCTGCTGCCGATGGTCTCGACCGTCGACGAGATCCGCGAGGTGCGCAAGGTGCTGGCCCGCGTGACCGCGCGGCTGAAGGGCCGCGGCGTGAAACTGGCCGATCCGCCGCCGCCGCTGGGCGTGATGATCGAGATTCCGGGCGCGGCCCTGTCGGCCGACGCGCTGGCCGCAGAGTCCGACTTCTTCGCCATCGGCACCAACGACCTGACCCAGTACACGCTGGCGATCGACCGCACCGACGAGCAGGTGGCCTACCTGTACAACCCGCTGCATCCGGCGGTGCTGCGGCTGATCCAGTTCTCGGCCGAGGCGGCGGCGGCGGCGCGGATTCCCGTCTCGGTCTGCGGCGAAATCGCCGGCGACCATCGGCTGACCCCGCTGTTGCTGGGCTTCGGCATCAGCGAGCTGTCGATGTCGGCGGCCAACCTGCCCCGGGTGAAAAAGCGCATCCTGGAACTCAACCTGTCGGCCATCTCGGGCCGGGTGCGGCGGATCACCTCGGAATCCGACCCCGGGCGCCTCAAGGACCTGGTGGCGGAACTGACCGGCTGAGACGCCCGGGGCGGCGCCGGCCCGTTAAGTTGCGCCCCTCGTCCGGGCTTGGTATACGCCCCCGGCTTCGGCCGCGGCGCCGTCCGCCGGTCCCGATTTTTCCCCCGATCTGCCCTTAGTGGAGCCCGGAATGCCGTTCGACGACTACAAAGTAAGAGACATCGCGCTCGCCGCCTGGGGCCGCAAGGAAATGGCCATCGCCGAAACCGAGATGCCGGGCCTGATGGCCATCCGCGCCGAGTACGGGCCGAAGCAGCCGCTGAAGGGCGCGCGCATCGCCGGTTCGCTGCACATGACCATCCAGACCGCGGTGCTGATCGAGACGCTGAAGCATCTGGGCGCCGACATCCGCTGGGCGTCGTGCAACATCTTCTCGACCCAGGATCACGCCGCAGCTGCCATCGCCGCGGCCGGCATTCCGGTGTTCGCGGTCAAGGGCGAAAGCCTGGAGGAATACTGGGAGTACACCCACAAGATCTTCGAGTGGGGCGACGGCGGCACTGCCAACCTGATCCTCGACGACGGCGGCGACGCCACCCTGCTGCTGGTACTGGGCGCCCAGGCCGAGAAGGACCCCAAGGTCATCGCCAAGCCGGGCAACGAGGAAGAGACCGTGCTGTTCGCGGCCATCGCCGAGCGCCTCAAGACCAAGCCCGGCTGGTATTCCAGGACGCTGACCAACATCCGCGGCGTGTCGGAGGAAACCACCACCGGCGTGCACCGGCTTTACCAGATGGCCAAAGAGGGCCGCCTGCCGTTCCCGGCGATCAACGTCAACGACAGCGTGACCAAGTCGAAGTTCGACAACATCTACGGCTGCCGCGAGAGCCTGGTGGACGGCATCCGCCGCGCCACCGACGTGATGATGGCGGGCAAGGTCGCGGTGGTGAACGGCTTCGGCGACGTCGGCAAGGGCTCGGCCGCCAGCCTGCGCCAGGCCGGCTGCCGCGTCATGGTGACCGAGGTCGACCCGATCTGCGCGCTGCAGGCGGCGATGGAGGGCTACCAAGTGGTGACCATGGACGACGCCGCGCCCGTGGCCGACATCTTCGTCACCGCTACCGGCAACCTCGACGTCATCACCGTCGACCACATGCGCAAGATGAAGGACCGCGCCATCGTCTGCAACATCGGCCACTTCGACACCGAGATCCAGGTCGAGGCCTTGCGCAATTTCAAATGGCACAACGTCAAGCCGCAGGTGGACGAGATCGAGTTCCCCGACGGCAAGCGCATCATCCTCCTGGCCGAAGGGCGGCTGGTGAATCTGGGCTGCGCCACCGGCCACCCCAGCTTTGTCATGAGCGCCTCGTTCTCGAACCAGGCGCTGGCCCAGATCGAGCTGTGGACCAACGGCGCCAAGTACCAGAACAAGGTCTACGTGCTGCCCAAGGCGCTGGACGAGAAGGTGGCCGAGCTGCATCTGGCCAAGGTTGGCGCCAAGCTGACCAAGCTGACGCCCAAGCAGGCGGCCTACATCGGCGTGCAGCCGCAGGGCCCCTTCAAGCCCGAGACCTACCGGTA
>Ga0209172_10008419_pt1 | contig 10100 bp, 7 predicted proteins | sample LarsenN4metaG_FD_184113 | JGI IMG/M metagenome (GOLD analysis project Ga0209172, IMG submission 184113) | Hot spring sediment bacterial and archeal communities from British Columbia, Canada, to study Microbial Dark Matter (Phase II) - Larsen... ...
GCAAATTGGTTTCGTTGCACTGACTTTTGGCCTCTCCCGATTACTGATCTTCTCAGCCATCGCCGTGAGCCCTTGGTTCATCACTCCCAGTACAAGGCCAGGGCTCTGGAATCTCGATGACTCCCTGTTACGGCCTCTATTCCGATGGGATGCGGGTTGGTACGTGACCATCGCGAAAGATGGCTACAAATATACTGGCGATCCAACGAAAGAACACAACATCGTCTTCTTTCCCCTCTACCCATTGACGTGTCGGCTGTGCCATGTGCTCACGGGCTTGTCGATCCCTCTCTGTGCGTTCGTCCTTTCCAACGTCGCCTTTTGGGGAGCGTTGATTGCTCTCGACGTGCTTATCACACAGGAACTCGGCCCTAAGGCCACACGGTGCGCTATACTGCTGCTAGCTTTTTTCCCCTCGGCGTTTTTCTTTTCGACGATGTATACCGAGTCGTTCTTCCTGCTGTTTTCGGTGCTCGCATATCTCCGTTTTCGGGAGCAGCGTTTCATTGCTGGGGGCATCTGGAGCGGCCTGGCCTCTGCCACGCGTATGCCGGGATTCCTGCTCGGCATACCTTTGCTCTTCGAGGGGTTGTCATATCTGCGGGACCGGCAAAAGTGGTGGCATGTCATCCTGGCTGGCTGCTTGGCCATCAGTGGTTTCTTGGTGTTTCAATTGTACCTATGGGCGGCGTTTGGAGATCCACTGGCGAACTTCCGAGTTCAACAGCATTCGATCTGGCAAAGGGAAATTGCCTTACCCTTCCGAAGCATCGCCTGGGGCCTGAGTCAAACGCTCTTCCCCCGCTTCTCCCCATTGCCGTTCGATGCAGGATTTGCGCTGTTATTCATTCCCCTTATCGCGGCGCTACCCTTTTATCTGCCGAAGAGTTATGCTGTCTACGCCCTTTTGAACCTGGCTATGCCGCTTTTCACGACCGCGGGGATCAATTCATTTACCCGATATGCCAGCGTGATTTTTCCCGTGTTCATGCTCCTCGGCGTGATCGGATCGCGATGGCGCTGGACCATGTGGGCTCTCTTGGTCGGTTTCGGCATCTTGCTCGTGGTGTTTTCTATGCACTATGCGCAGTGGCATTGGGCTGGCTGACCTGCAGGAGGAGGCTGAGCCAGGGCACCCCGCAAGCTTTGGGGCTGAAGCGAGGACTTGTCCTCCCTATCAAGGGGCAATGGAGCAACTGGCAGGATGGGAGAAGGCTTGCGGATCGGCATAGAAGGGAAAGTGCTCACACGCCAAATCGGCGGCATCGGTCGCTGTGCCATTAACCTGCTCAGCGCCATGGCCTCGCTAGCGTCACAGGAGTGGGCGGACCTTGAATTCGTCATCTTCGCCGGGCCCCAAACGGATCGGACGCTTTTACAAGATCTCAACGTGAAAGTGTGCCGTGGACTCCAGCATGTGCGGAGCAGCATGTTGCGGTCTTGCTTCGGGCTGCCGGTCGCCGCGCGCGTTGAACGCATCGATATCTTCCATAGCTTTGATGAATCCGGCCTGCCGTTTTTCTTTAAACGCGGCAAGTTCGTCGCCACCATCCATGATGTCATGCCATTGATGTTTCCTTGGGCATTTCCCTTCAAGCACAGGCTGGTGTCGCGCTTTGCGCTCTCCCGTGTCTGCCGCCAGGCCGATGTCGTCATTGTGCCGTCATCTGCCACCAAAGCGGAACTCTTGCGGTATTTGTCGGTTGATGAATGTAAGGTGGTTGTGACACCATGGGGGTGTGAAGCACGGTTTCAATCGGCTGGGGAGCCCACGAGCTTGGCCCTGGTCAGGCGGCGCTATCGGCTGCCTGAACGTTACCTGCTGTTTCTGGGAACACTGGAACCACGCAAAAACGTGCTGACGTTGCTGCAAGCCTATGCTCAGCTTTGTGCCCAACAAGCGGCATTGGATGTGAAATTGGTGATCGCTGGCGGCCATGGGTGGGGTTACAAAGACGTCAAGGCGACGTGCGAGGCCTTGAGGTTGACGGACAGAGTCGTTTTCACCGGATTTGTCGATGAGGATGATCTGCCGGACCTCTATCGTGGGGCGATGCTCTTCGTCTATCCATCGCTGTATGAAGGGTTTGGCCTGCCGATCGTGGAAGCCATGGCCTGTGGTGTGCCGGTGATCACGTCGAATGTTGCGTCCATACCCGAAGTCGCTGGCCAGGCCGCTATCCTGGTCGAGCCTAGACAGCCGGAGGCGCTTGCCGCTGCCATGGCATCGGTCCTCGGCGATACTCAGCTGCAGGACACCTTGCGCCAAAGGGGCCTGGAACGGGCCAGCCAGTTCTCGTGGGAGCGGGTCGCGCGTCAGCTGCTGGCGGTCTATCGATCGCTCGTCTGATCGCCGCCTTGATCCAGGCAAATCGTGACTTTGTAGCCCGATGAAAATCGCCATCAACGCCTCCATCGTCGAGCCCTTCTTGAGTGGCCTCGGAGTCTATACCGTCCACCTCACCCGTGAGCTGTGCGCCCTGCACGACGACGTGGTGATCTACACCGCCTTCCCGGACATCTGCACCGTGCCGCCCAGCCAATGCCGGCCGGTGCGTTGGCGGGTCCAGCCCTCCTACGGAAGCCGGGGGCATCTACGGCGGCTGAGCTGGCTGCAAACAGCTCTGCCGCTGCGGCTCCGGGCCGACAAGGCGTCTGTGCTGTTGTCGCCGGTGCCGGAAGGTTTGTTCCTGCCCGTCGTGCCGCAGGTGATCGTCGTACACGATATCCTGCCCCTCTATTTTCCGAAAGAATACCCTCGGCAACAGTATTATTTCCGCCATCTGGTGCCGGCTATCCTAAAGCGGGCGCGTCGGATCGTTGCGGTCTCTGAGCAAACCCGGCGCGATGTCTCGACGTTCTATGGCATCACCGGGCCGAAAGTGCAAGTCGTGCCGAACGGCTACGATACGCAGCGTTACCGGCCGGGGATCGCCTCGCAGGGCGTCAAGGACAAGTACGGCCTCCAGCGCTACGTGCTGTTTGTCGGGAACCTCTTGCCGCATAAGAATCTGTGCACCCTCCTGCAGGCTTTCGCCCACATCGTGGGCCATCTGGGGCATCAGCTCGTCATCGCCGGCAAAAAGGACCCGCGCTATTATCCAGCCTTGGAAGCGCAGGCCAAGGCGCTGGGACTGCAGGAGCGGGTGCTCTTCCTCGACTATGTTCCAGGGGAAGAACTGCCGGCCCTATATGCTGGCGCCGACGCCTGCGTTTTGCCGTCGCTCTACGAGGGGTTTGGCCTGCCCGTTTTGGAAGCGATGGCCTGTGGGACGCCAGTCATCGCCTCGCGTACCAGTGCCATCCCCGAGGTGGCTGGCGAGGCGGCGCTGTTGTTCGATCCTCATGACGTGCGCGACATGGCACAGGCCATCGCGGCTGTGCTCGGTGATCCCGATCGGCAGGAAACCATGCGCCGTCGAGGATTAGTGCACGTGACCCAATTCAGTTGGCAGCAGACGGCGATGGCGATCTTCGGGATGCTCAAGGAGGCCCTGACGCGATGAAAGCCAAAGTCGCCCTGGTGCATGACTGGCTGACCGGGATGCGCGGTGGGGAGCGTTGCCTAGAGGTCTTCTGCGAGCTCTTTCCCGAGGCGGATCTCTTTACGTTGGTGTACCAGCGCGGTGCGCTGTCGCCGATCATCGAGCGGATGGCGATTCATACCTCGTTCCTACAGTACATTCCCCATGCGCCTCGGATCTATCGTCATCTGTTGCCGCTCCTGCCGTTAGCGATCCGCCAGTTTCGCCTGTCGGGCTATGACCTCATCCTCAGTAGCAGCCATGCGGTGGCGAAGGGGGTACGACGTCGGGGTGTGCCCTGGCATGTCTGCTATTGTTTCACGCCGATGCGCTACATTTGGGATCAAAGCGCGGTGTATTTTCCGCGCGAGCGCTTCACGCTGCCCTCATGGGTGATCCTGCAAGCGCTGTTCCGCTATTTACGCGCCTGGGATGTCAAGAGTTCGCGCGGGGTCGATGCGTTCATCGCCATCTCGGAGCATATTGCCGCCAAGATCGGCGCGTATTATAATCGCACAGCCAGCGTGATCCCTCCCCCTGTCGATTGTGAGTTTTTCACACCCGACAGAGTTCCCCAGAATGACGGTCCGCCGTCATACCTGATCGTCAGCGCGCTGGTGCCCTACAAGCGCGTGGATTTGGCGGTGGCCGCCTTCAACCGCTTACAGTCGCCACTGGTCATTATCGGCGTGGGTCCGGAACGCCAGCGGCTCGAACGTCTCGCTGGGCCGCACATCCGCTTCCTCGGTTGGCAGCCGGATGGTGTCGTGCGCGATTACTATCGCCGATGCCGAGCGCTGATTTTTCCCGGTGAGGAGGACTTCGGCATCGTCCCCCTGGAAGCCCAGGCTTGTGGTAAGCCCGTCATCGCCTTCGGTAGGGGTGGGGCGTTGGAGACCGTCATACCCCTCGATGCCGCGCCACGTCGAGACACGTCAGGGCTTGAACCTACCGGGGTGTTTTTCTATGAGCCAACGGTTGAGGCTTTGTGTGAGACGGTTTTGCTCTTTCAGCGGCAGGCGGCGGCGTTTAACGCCAAAGCCTGCCGACGGAACGCGTTGCGCTTTGATCGACCACTGTTCAAAGCGCGCATAAGGGCGTTTCTGGCGGGTATATTAGGGCGGGATATCGAATAACCTCCCGCTTGCCTCCAGACCTTGGAGAATCCATGTTTCGCCAACGTCTCTATTTTTTCCGCACGCTGCTGTTGGGGATCGACCTCGTCCTCGTAGCCCTTGTGTGGTTGTTGGCTTATCACCTGCGCTTGACGAGCGGCTTGATTCCGGTATGGAAAGGTGTGCCCCCCTTGGGGGAGTATGTCGTGCCGCTGCTTTATTTATTGCCGATCTGGGCTATAACGGGGGTAAGTTTGGGCCTCTATAGCCCCAGACGTGCCTTTTCCGTGCAAGCAGAAGGCTGGTTGCTGACAAAAGCCGCCAGCCTCACCGTGGTGTTGTTTACGGCCACCAGTTACCTCTTGAAAGAGGTCGATATTTCCCGTCTTGTCCTGGTCATCTTCTGGGCTCTGGCGATTATCTCGACGCTGGCCAGTCGCAGTCTGATCCCCCATATGCTGCGGCAGCTGAAGCGCAAGGGAACGTACCTGCGCGAGGCGTTGCTGATCGGTCATGGCAGGCTGGCACACCAAGTGCTGAAGACGGTTGAGCAATACCCTGAGGCGGGGCTGAAGATCGTCGGGATGCTAGCGGACCACCCTCGTCAGGTGGGGGCACGGGTGGATGGTGTCGACATTCTTGGGACCTACGAGGATGTGAGCGCGGTCGTCCATCGGCAACGGATCGATCAGTTGATCATCGCCCTGCCCTTTCGCCACTATGAAGCGTTGGAGAGCATCCTGGCACAGATCGAAAACGAACCGATCGAGGTGACGCTGGTCCCCGATCTCTCGCGCTATATGAGCCTACGCGGCGGCATCGAGGATTTGGCCGGCATCCCCGCGCTGACCCTGCAGGGCTCCCCACTCTATGGCTGGAACGCCGTGCTGAAGCGGGGCTTCGATTTGGCGGTGTCGCTTGTGGCATTGCTGGCGTTTGCGCCGCTCATGGCGGTGATCGCTCTCCTGATCAAATCGACCTCCCCCGGGCCGGTTCTCTACCGGCAACAGCGCATGGGGCTAGATTGTCGACCCTTCATGCTCCTGAAGTTTCGTTCGATGCGCGTTGAGGCCGAACCGCCAGGCGTGGCGATCTGGAGTACGAAAGACGACCCACGGCGGACGTGGATCGGGATCTGGCTGCGGCGGACTAGCCTCGATGAACTCCCTCAGCTGCTCAACGTTCTCAAAGGCGAAATGAGCCTGGTTGGCCCCCGGCCAGAGCGTCCGGAATTTATCGCTGACTTTCAGAGGCGTATTCCGCGCTACATGCTACGGCATAAGATCCAGGCGGGCATGACGGGCTGGGCACAAATCCATGGCTATCGCGGCGACACCAGCATTGAAGAGCGCCTGCGCTATGACCTAGAGTATATTCAACGCTGGACGTTGCGCTTCGATATGAAAATCCTCCTTCTCACCGTTGTCCGGGGATTCTTCCACGAAAACGCCCATTGACCGCCGGGGAGGCGTGCTCGGCTTAAAAGCCGATGCTCGGCAGTAGGAAGGAATCCAAGCCGACTTGGAAGGAAAAGCGCGTTTCGCCGGGCCGTTGCACCATTTGTAAATTCAAGCTCCAACATTGCGAGCGATACAGCGCCGCCACCGAGTTGCCGGCGAAGACGTTGTCGCGGGCATTGAAGCCCGTCGAATAGGATAGGAACCAACCCTTCGGCAAACTGACCCCGACGCTACCGTTGATGAAATCGATGTTGGGTTCGCGCCGGAAGCGTCGTTCCAGAGCTAATGTCCACAACGGCAACGGCTGCAGGAATAGTCCCGCATTTGCCACATCGAATTGGTCCTCATCGTAATTATAGGCGGCATCGGCTCTCAGGCTGAGGATCGAGGTCAATTGGGCGCGGGCCTCCAAAGAGAGGTCGGCGAAGAAGGGGCCTGGGGCAATGCGCGTAAATTGTTCGCCACGCTGCCCGGTTAAATCGACACCCTGACTGATGCGCAGAAGCGCGATCTCACGGCTATCGAGCTGGCCTTCGGCGATATCGGAGCGAGCGAAGAGCCGATTCGTCAGGCTGATGGCTAAATCGTTTCGTGGGAATACATCGTCGAAGATATCGAACGGTTGACGGCGCGTTTCCTCGCTGAAGTGAGGAATCCATTGATAGGTCACACTTGGTTCTATGAGATGCTTATAGCGGCTTCCCCCCTGGTTCCCGTAGATTCTAAACAGTTGCGGCCCGCGCATTTCTGCCCCCATGAGGGCGACGGTTTGCATTTCACCCGCTTGCCCCGACTCATGAAACAGAGTTTCCTGGAGCCCAAAAAACGGCGTGATGGCTAGCCAAGGACGTTGGGCGAAGGTCCAAGCCATGAGCGGCCTGAAGATGAAGCGTTGCTCATCGAGGTTGCCGCCGAGCAGTTCGACTCTGTCGAAACGGAAGTTGCTGGCGAGGGCATCGAGACGAAGCGCCAGAGGAGTCCCGAGGAGAGAGGTAGGGAGGTGGTGGAAGCCAGCCTCTGGATACCGCAGCAGGCGCTCATCGGCGCGATTCTCGACATCCTCGAGTTGTTGCGCCAGGATGCGCAGGGCGACATCATCCCAATTCCGGGCGAACGAAAGATAGGTATCCGTCATACGCCGGGTGCGGAGAAAGAGATTCTCCAGCTCGAACGTCCGGTCGTAATCGTTGCGGCTCACGAGGTCGAGCTGGAGGAGGCCGCGTATTTGGCCGGGGAGGGTCTGCTGGCTGGTGCCCGTGACCTTCCAGAAGGTTTGTTCGGTGAGGTCATCGCTCAGGTAGAGGGCGTTAAATTGCCCACGATCGGCCTTGCTCAGGGCATAGCGGTATTCCAGGCTGGGGCGAATGCCGCGCTTACTGAGGTAATCCACGCCGATAGTGCTGTCGGATTGCTCATTGATGGCCCAGAAGAAACGGTTCTCCAGGAAAAAGCCCAGGCGATCGCTGGTGCCGAAATTGGGAGGCAAAAATCCCGTCGCCCGTTCGCGCTTGGTGGGGTAGACGAAGTACGGGGTGTAGAACACCGGTACGTTCTTAATCCAAAAAGTGGCATGTGTCAGGTGCGCATAGCCTTCGACTTCAACTGAGGCATCGCGAGTTTTGAACTGCCATGCAGGCTCGGGGCCGATGCAGGTGGTCAAGCTGCCGCGTCGGATGCGGTAGCGCTCTTCCGTCTCCCTGACGACTCGTTCCGCGGTCAGGAAGAAGGTGACCGGCTGCGGGGCCTGGCCCTGCCAGGAACCGGTGGCTTGATACAGTGTGCCTACACGGGTAAACAGATTAAAATCGGCGCGTTCCGCGGTAATCTGCTGGTGCGCGTCCTCAAAGTGAACCTGACCCTCGGCAAAACCATCCCCCGTCTCGGTGTTCAATTCGAGGAAGTCGGCTGTGACATGGCTCTCCCCATACTTCAGGTCGACCGATCCCCGAAAGCGGAGGAGATTTTCGGCCGGGCGGCGTTCCATGAAGTCGGCTTGAATATAGAGGGGGATTGGAGGTTCGCCTGCCTGCAAGATGAAGTTGGCGTGCAGCGAGAAGCCGAGGCTAAGGAGGATGACTAACCATCGTTCGTGAACGCTGTACCGTCCCATCAAACAGCGACCTTAAGCCGCAGACCTTCGGAAGAGTGAGGAAATGTGTCGTTGAGGCACATCTGTTGTGGTCGCACCTGGCGCGCCAGCTATTGAAGACGGCTCATTGTACTACAAGCGGCCGGGATACGACATCCTTTGCTCATAAGTCCTTCAGAACAAACCTCTGAAAAGGACGGGCGACAAAGCAATGATTGACGCAGCCGCTCTCACTGTGTATGCTTACCGCACGTTGAGCACGGAGCTAAAGATGAGGGGAGAGCGCGATGCCCAAGGCATATAAAGACCTGGCGGGGGATGGCGGCTCAGATGTCATCGGCCAGGTAAGCGAGCTGACCGCGCGGCTGCAGGCGCGGATGCGCACGGTCAGGGCGAAGATCGCTGTCGTCAGCGGCAAGGGGGGGGTAGGCAAGAGCGCTTTGACCGTGAACCTGGCCACTGCTATGGCCCTGGATGGGGCCCGCATTGGCGTTCTCGATGCCGACCTCAATGGCCCCTCTATCGCCAAGATGACCGGCGTGCGGGGGCAACCGTTGAAGATCACCGCTGAGGGCGTTCACCCAGTGCAAGGGCCGGCAGCGCTCCGCATCATGTCCATGGATTTGCTCTTGCCGCGTGATGACACGCCGGTCATTTGGCGAGCACCGAGCCAGGCCGAATCTTATATCTGGCGGAGCAGCATGGAGGCGACGGCTTTGCGTGAGTTTTTGAGCGATACCGTGTGGGGTGATCTCGATGTCCTTTGGCTGGACCTCCCTCCAGGAAGCGACCGGATTGCAACATTGGCCGGTCTATTGCCGGGGCTCACGGGGATGGTTCTGGTGACAATTCCAGCTGAGGTTTCGCATCTTGTCGTGAGAAAATCGTTGGCGCTGGCGCGCGACTTAGAGGTACCGGTACTAGGCTTGATCGAAAATATGGCAGGCTATTACTGTCGGACCTGTCAGACGATTGGCGAACTGTTCAGATCGGGACAAGGGGCTGCGCTGGCCAGCGACTTCGGCATCCCCTATTTGGGCAGCCTTCCTTTTGATCCGCAATTGGCCTGCTCGGGGGATAGCGGCATTCCTTTCGTGGCCATGCATCAGGAGAGCCCTGTTGGCCAAACCCTGCAAAAGATGGCCCGTCAGCTTATGGGGGAGATTAGAGGACAAGGCGTTAGGAACCCGCAAAGAGGGACGATATGAGATTTCTTTGCCTGAGCTGTGATGAAGGCATGAAGCTTGAGACAGCTGCAGGGCCGCAGGACGGATCTCTGCAGGCGACTTTTATCTGCCCGCGCTGTCATTATAGATTCCGCATGCTCACCAACCCTTGGGAGACACAGCTCGTCCAAACGTTAGGTGTGAAAATCGGCGGACGTGCCGGCCCTGCGAATCCCTATGAGCAAATCCTGGGTAGTCTAGCGGTGTCGCAGGCAGAACAATCTGCACAGAAGGCCGAAGAATCAGCCAGCTCTACGTGTCCGTTTGCGGACATGTTCGGTCAACCTGAGGAAACGGGGAGTGTCGAGGGTGTGCATTGGAGTGACGAGGCCAGAGCGCGCATCGAACGTATTCCGAGCTTCATCCGGCCGATGGTGCAGCGCGCCATCGAACGGTATGCAACAGAGCAAGGACGTCGCATGATCACCGCTGCCGTCATGGATGAAGCCCGCACCAGACTTGGGATGTAGGCGCTAGGTGAAATTTTACAAACCGCCGAAAAAATGCTTGACATGCCTATGAAATGGTATATATTAAACTGCGCTCTACGGGAGACGACGCTCTTTGACAACTGGACAGTGGGTGTGCGGCTGGCAATGCGACCTGAGATGTGCTGGGTGTCGAAGACACCATGAGCTGCGGAGAGTTTGATCCTGGCTCAGAACGAACACTGGCGGCGTGCCTAA
>Ga0209172_10008420_pt1 | contig 10099 bp, 8 predicted proteins | sample LarsenN4metaG_FD_184113 | JGI IMG/M metagenome (GOLD analysis project Ga0209172, IMG submission 184113) | Hot spring sediment bacterial and archeal communities from British Columbia, Canada, to study Microbial Dark Matter (Phase II) - Larsen... ...
AGGCGCCTGACCCAGACTTGGGTTTTGGCGAGTGCGGCGCGCGCGGCGCGCAAGGATTTGAGGTCGCCCGGAAAAGCGGCGATGAACAGCAGATCTTCGTGAAGGCGCATCAACGCCGCGGCGGTCCGCGGCGGCGCTTTTTCCGCGGCGGCGATAAGAGCCAGCTTTTTTTCCTCCGCATCCTGATCGTACGCGTTTCGGACGCGCCGAAGCGACGGGCGTCTTGTCGAACTGGCGTTTGCGATTTTCGTCATCCGGCGGCGCTCGCGCGACCTATTCCTCATTTCGACTCGCTGCGTCGCGATCGCGAGGGCGGCGTCGCGCCAGCGGAAAGGGCGGCAGCCATGACTCGCGCCGAACCGTCCACAGTTCATAGGACAGCGCCCCGTGAGGCGTGCGGCAATCGAGGCAGTGACATGATCCGACGCGGTAAGGTCGTCCCGACGCCGACAGGCGGACCGCGCCGCAAAGGCATCCGCCGGTTCGTTGGTCCATGCCGCCATTCTCCAAAACGTCGCCTTGCCTAAACATACCACCGAAATGCGCTGTTTGCGGCGGCCGCCGTCCGGGGGCGAGGCTTGGACGCCATACGCGAAGGAATGGCGCGCAAGGCGCGCGAAGGCTGCGCACCTAGCGGGAACCAAACCCCCGCGCGTTGGCGCGCATCTTCGAAGGCGAGGGTTCGACCCGCCTGTGCGGCGCGCCGGGCCGTCATTCATATTGAGCGCAACGAGTGGCGGACAGAGAGGGATTCGAACCCTCGAGACGGTTTCCCGTCTACACGCGTTCCAGGCGTGCGCCTTCGACCACTCGGCCACCTGTCCGTTAACGATGGCGGGCCGAAACTCGCCCGCCGGGCGCGCCTCTCTATACAGCCGGAAAGGGTCTTCGCAAGCGACAGGAACCCAAGCAGAGGATTTGCGCGCCGGCGCGGCGTTCGGTATTCTCGGCTGCGTATCGGGGCATCAAGGGTTCGACCGTATGGCGGCGTTTCGCTTCATTTCGTGGATTCTTGTGGCGATCGCGATCGCCCTGCTCGGCGCGGACGCCGTATCGTCGATGGAAGCGGGCGAGCCGGTGATCCGGACATCGGCGGAAGTGCTCGCGCTTATCGGCGTCAATGGGCCGGCCGTCGCGGAGAATTCGCCGGGCGGCCTCGCAAAGGCGATCGGCACCGTTCTCAACCTGCCGCTCTGGGCGGTCGTCGGCCTCATCGGCGTCGTCATGACACTGATCTTCCGCCCGATGGAATAGACGAAAGACGCAGCCTCATGAGACGTCGGATCGCAGTCGCCGCGGCGCCAGATCGTCGGGCGTAATCCTTGGATAGCGCCCGACGATCAGATCATTATTTCAGCGCGCCTTTTCGTGCAAAGCCGGTTTCCACACTCGCGCTCGGCGCGCTCGTCGTCGCGGGCGGCGCTTATGCGCTTGCGAAGTTGAACGCGATGGCGGGCGTCGGCGTCGGCTACATGACCAAGGTTGCGTGTTCGGAAATCTTCCTCGCGGGCCGCGATCCGCAAGTGGTTATTGACGCGGAATTCAACGACATTTCGCCGGTGCTCGACCGCGCGCGTCTGGAGATTGACGCCGAAAGGAAGTCCGTTTCGGGATCGGTTTTGGGGTTTGGACGGTCGAGGGCGGTCTATCGCAACGGTTATGGCTGCACCTTGGCGCGCGGCGGCGAGCCGGAACCCTTGCCGGCGCTTGAGCCGGGCGCCGATAAGCCGCTGGCGGACGCGCGCGCCGGAACGCCTGCGATGCGCGACGATGTCGATTACGCCGCGATCGAGGCGGCGATCGACGCGGCGTTCGCCGACGCGCGCGCGGCGACGCGCGCGCTTCTCGTCGTCAAGGACGGCGCTGTCGTGGCGGAGCGCTACGCCGACGGATTTTCCGCCGGGACGCCGCTCTTGTCGTGGTCGATGGCGAAGAGCGTCACCGCGACGATGCTCGGCGCGGCGGTCCATGAGGGACTTCTCGATATCGCCGCGCCGGCGCCGGTCGGCGAATGGGCGAACGACAAGGCGCGCGCCGCGATCGTCTGGAACAACCTTTTGCAGATGCAGTCCGGTCTTCAGTTCAGCGAAGTCTATGAGGACCCCGGTTCCGACGTCTCGAAGATGCTGTTCCTCGCGCGCGACGCCGGCGCCGTCGCGGCGAAAAAGAAGCTCATCCGCGAACCGGGGACCTATTGGGACTATTCGAGCGGCACAACCAACCTCATCCAGCGCACGCTGCGCGGGACGCTTGAGGCGAAAGGCGCCGCCTATCACGCCTTCGCGCGCGATCGCATTTTCGGGCCGATCGGCGCGGCGAGTTTCGTGCTGGAGCCTGACGCCTCCGGGACCTTTATCGGCTCTTCGTTCGTCTACGCCACGGCGCGCGACTGGGCGAAGCTCGGCTTCCTATATCTCAATGACGGGATGGCGGACGGCGTTCGAATCCTGCCTGAAGGCTGGAGCCGCTATGTCGCAACGCCCGCGTCGGCCTCCGACGGGTTTTACGGCGCGCAGTTCTGGCTCAATCGCCCCGGGCGGAACGGCCGCGAGAAATACATCCCCGGCGTTCCGGACGACGCCTATTTGATGGCGGGCCACGAGGGCCAGTATGTCCTCATCATCCCCGACAAGCGGCTGGTCGTCGTCAGGGCCGGCATGACGCGCGGGACGGAGCCGATGCCGATCGTTGCGCCGACATTCGCGGCGATCTACGACGCTGTCCGATGAAGCATCCATGGGCTGATCGGACGGCGCCGGACCTTGAGGCGTTCGACGCGCTCGCGCGCGACGCTTTCGCCGGACTGCCGCCGGCGTTTCGCGCCTTGTGCGGCGACGTCATGATCCATGTCGCGGATTTCGCCGAAGACGAGATCCTTGCCGATATGGGCTTTGACGACCCCTTTGAGCTGACCGGCCTTTATGAAGGCGTCGATCTGACGCGCCGCTCCGGCGACGACCTCTCGTCCGGCCCCAACCACGTTCATCTTTACCGGCAGCCGATCCTCGCTGAATGGATCGATGACGGCGAAACGACGCTCGGCGATCTCATCCGCCATGTGCTCGTACACGAAATCGGCCATCATTTCGGGCTTTCCGACGCGGATATGGAGCGGATCGAGGCGGAAGGCTGAGCCGAACGGCCGGGACCTTCGAACTTGCGGTGGAGAAGATCCTTTGCGGCCTCGGGTCCGTAATCCATCTGTTGCAGAAGGCGTTCGCGATCGAGCTTTCTGAACTGTTCGATGAAATCGTCGATGACGCCTTCCTCATAACCCAGGTGGGCGAGCGCGCGGCGCGCGACGAGCAGACTTGATTCGAGCGTTTCGCGCACGATCTTGTCGGGTCCGAGCCTTCTGAGCTCGATTTCGTGCATCCGGTCATGCGCGACAGCGACGATGTAAAGGGTCGGAAACCGCTGGCGCAGCGCCGCGATCGCGTGACTGACCGCGGCGCGATCGTCCATGCAGAAGACGACGGCCCGCGCATCCTCGGCGCCGGCGGTCATCAGCGTGTCGAGCCGCGAGGCGTCGCCGTAGTAGACCTTGAAGCCGAAACGTTCGGCGTTGCGGATGTGCGACGGGTTCTTGTCAATGGCGACGACCTCGACATCGGCGGCGGCGATCACCTGCGAGACGATCTGCCCCATCCGGCCGAATCCGGCGATGACGACGTGACCGGCTTTCGCGGGCGGCGCCTCTAGCCCTTCAGCGCTCTCGGCCTCCGCCGGCGAAAGCCGCCGCGCCGCGATCATCGCTATGGGCGTCAGCGCCATCGACACGGTGACGATCGCCGACATCAAGGTCGCTTGGTTCGACGAGAAAAGCGCAACGTCCGCTCCGACGCTGAAGACGACGAAGGCGAACTCGCCGCCCTGGCTCAGGACGGCGCCGGTGAGGAGCGCGTCCGCGCGGCGCGCGCCGAAACCGCGGGCGAGCGCGTAGAGGAGCGCCGTCTTGAGGCCGACAAGCCCGACGGCGCCGCCGATGACGATGAGCCACTCCTCGGCGATCAGCCGGAGATCAAGGCGCATGCCGATCGAAATGAAAAACAGCCCGAGGAGGAGACCGCGAAACGGCTCGATGTCGGTTTCGATCTGGTGGCGAAAGGCGGATTCGGCGAGGAGCGCGCCCGCCAGAAACGCCCCAAGGCCCATCGGCAGGCCCGCCCAGGAGACCGCCAGCGACACCGCGGCGACAAGAAAGAGCGCCGTGGCGGCGAACGCCTCCCGCGAGCCGGACGCGGCGACGAGCCTTAAGAGCGGGTTGAGCGCGAATTTCGCCGCGGCGATGAGGCCTGCGATGACCAGCCCGGCTTTGAGCGCGCCCGACCAGCCTTGCGCCCATTGTTGCGCCATGTCCGCGTCGGCGGGAGCGCCGGCGCTCGCGACAAAGGGAATGGCGGCAAGAAGCGGGACGACCGCGATATCCTGCATCAACAGGACGGGAAAGGCCCGCGAGCCGTAGGGCGTTGAAAGGTCGCCGCGATCCTTCATGTACTGGAGCGCGAACGCCGTCGAGGAAAAGGCCAGCGAGACGCCGGCGATCGCGGCCGCGGCCGACGGCATGACGCCCGCCAGAACGAAGATCGCGGCGATCACGGCGCCGGTCAGCGCCATTTGCGCTGCGCCGAGCCCGAAAATGTCGCGGCGCAGCGCCCAAAGCCGCGCTATCGAGAGTTCAAGGCCGATGACGAACAGAAAAAGCACGACGCCGAACTCGGCGATGTGAAAGACGCCCTCCTCCTGCCGCAGGAGATTGAGGCCGAAGGGCCCGACCGCGACGCCGGCGGCGAGGTATCCGAGGATCGAGCCGAGCCTGAGGCGGTTGAAGATCGGCACGGCGACCGCGGCGGCGCCGAGATAGGTTGCCGACTGGATCAGGAATTCGCCGCTCTCATTCGCCATCGGCTCCCTCTATGCGCGAGGCGCCGCCCGCCCGCAAGCGGCTTTGCGGCCGCTCGAGGCGCCGCTCATTCATTTGTATACGCATGATGTGCGGCGCGGCGCGCGCCGAGAAAGGGCGCCTATCGCCGTCGACGCGGGCGTTGAGTTTCGGCCATCCATGCAGGCCGCAGGCGCAAACGGCGCCGTTCGGCCGCCTTGAAAAGGCGCCCCTTCCTGCATCCATCGCCGCGCAGCCCCAAAGCCGTCGCGCCGATCCCAATTCACTTGTCAATGAGCCAGCCGACGCGGCTTTCGCCCCGCCCATCCTCATAAACGTTGAGGTTCGGAATTTCCGTCGGCGAAATCAGCGGCGCTTTGATTGTATTTTCATTGGCGCTTTCGCGCCGGGGGCGCGAGCGGGGCCCCTAGAGCTTCGCGCCATGATTCGGAATCGGGGCGCTTGCTCCAGTCATTGTTTGTCGCGGCGTTTTCGCGCTGAACCGCGCACACTTCAGCGCACGCCGCTCTAACGGAGTCGGCCTCGGCCAACCGCCAACTGCGGACATCGTCTCATCCAGCAAGGTCGCCAGCCTTGCCGCGCATCAAGTTCCGTTCGGCCGCCAGATCGACAGAAACCGCTTCAGATGACGCGCCGCGAACCTCATGACGGTCGCGACTTTCCGCCATCGTGGGCGTTTGGAGGCGGGCGCCGGTTTTCCGGCCGATCGCGGCCGCCAAACCCCTATCTCACAACGCCTCATTCGCCTTCTTCGCCGCCTCCGCCTCAAGATAGAGCGCCGAGCCGAAATCGCGGTATTTCTCGCTCATCCGGGCCATCCCTTCTTTCGACAGGCGTTCGAGGTCCTTCTTCTCATTGTCGCCAAGGCCCGCGGCGTAGTCGCGCACGTCGGCCGTGATCTTCATCGAACAGAATTTCGGCCCGCACATCGAGCAGAAATGCGCGAGCTTATGCGCCTCCTTCGGCAGGGTCTGATCGTGGAAGTCCCGCGCCGTCTCGGGATCAAGCGACAGGTTGAACTGATCCTCCCAGCGGAATTCAAAGCGCGCGCGCGATAGCGCGTCGTCGCGCAATTGCGCCGCCGGATGGCCTTTCGCCAGATCCGCCGCGTGCGCCGCGAGCTTATACGTGATGACGCCGGTCTTGACGTCGTTGCGGTCGGGAAGCCCCAGATGCTCCTTCGGCGTCACATAGCAAAGCATCGCCGTGCCGAACCAGCCGATCATCGCGGCGCCGATGCCCGACGTGATGTGGTCGTAGCCGGGCGCAATGTCGGTCGTCAAAGGCCCGAGCGTGTAAAACGGCGCCTCGCCGCATTCCTTCAATTGCTTGTCCATATTGATCTTGATCTTGTGCATCGGGACGTGGCCCGGCCCTTCGATCATCACCTGGACGCCCTTGCGCCACGCAATCTTCGTCAGCTCGCCGAGGGTTTCGAGTTCTGCAAACTGCGCGCGGTCGTTCGCGTCGGCGATCGAACCGGGGCGCAATCCGTCGCCAAGGCTGAATGAGACGTCATAAGCCCGCATGATGTCGCAGATGTCGTTGAAATGCGTATAGAGGAAGCTCTCCTTGTGGTGGGCGAGGCACCATTTCGCCATGATCGAGCCGCCTCGGCTGACGATCCCCGTGACGCGGTTCGCGGTGAGGTGAATGTAAGGAAGGCGGACGCCCGCGTGCACGGTGAAATAATCGACGCCCTGCTCGGCCTGCTCGATCAGCGTGTCGCGATAGACTTCCCATGAAAGGTCCTCAGCGATCCCGCCGACTTTTTCGAGCGCCTGATAGATCGGCACTGTGCCGATCGGGACGGGACTGTTGCGGATGATCCATTCGCGCGTGTTGTGGATATTGCGGCCTGTCGAGAGGTCCATCACGGTGTCGGCGCCCCACCTTATCGCCCAAACCATCTTGTCGACCTCCTCCTCGACGGAAGACGCGACGGCGGAATTGCCGATATTGGCGTTGATCTTCACGAGGAAATTGCGGCCGATGATCATCGGCTCCAACTCGCCATGATTGATGTTCGCCGGGATGATGGCGCGGCCGCGCGCAATTTCGTCGCGCACGAATTCCGGCGTGATGAAGGGCGGGATCGCTGCGCCGAAGCTTTCGCCCTGCGCGATCGTCGCGCCGGCGCCGTCGAGCGGCGACTTACGTCCGATATTCTCGCGGATCGCGACATATTCCATCTCGGCGGTGATGACGCCGGCGCGCGCGAATTCAAGCTGCGTGACGGGCGCAGCGCCGCTCGCGCGAAGCGGGAGATGCTTCACCGGAAAAGCGCGCGCGAGATGTTTTCCCGACGCGCCGCCATTGTCGGCGGGCGTCACGTCGCGCCCTTCATAAGTTTCGACGCCGCCGCGCGCCTTGACCCAATCGCTGCGCGGTCGGGCGAGGCCCTTCTCGACATCGATCGCGATCGTCGGGTCGGTGTAGGGGCCGGTCGGATCATAGACCGGCAGCGGCGGCTCGTTCGCGGAAGGATGGAGGTCGATCTCCCGCACCGGCGCGCGAATGTCCTTGTGGATGTCGCCCGCGACATAGACCTTGCGCGAGGAAGGGAGCGGCCCAACCGTCACTTCGGGCGTTTTGAATTCGGATTCGGGGATCATCTTGTTCATCGCATCGCTCCTTCTTCAGGCGGCGCGGCGCGTTCAAGAACCTGTTTTGAGTTCCGTCCCTACGCCGGTTTTAACCGATCAGGTTCAAAGGGTGCCCGCGTGACGAAACACGGTCTCAGCGGGTGTGGCCCGCGCCCCTCGGAAGCGAGAGGGAATAGCATGGGAAGGACGCCGCGCCAACCGGATGAGCAAGCCTCAAGGCGCATTCAGTATTTCTCGCCTCTCCGCTTCGTGTAGCGCGCCGCGGCGCGGCCTGCCTAAATAGGGCGGGACGCAAGATGCGAGGAGCGCGATGGGCGAGACGATAGGCTGGACGCCGCCGAAAGTGTGGACTTGGGACAAGGAGAGCGGCGGGCGCTTCTCGAAGATCAACCGGCCGATCGCCGGCGCGACGCATGAAAAAGCGCTCAACGTCGGCGAACACCCTTTACAACTCTATTCGCTGGCGACGCCGAACGGCGTGAAGGTCACAATCATGCTCGAGGAGCTGCTTGCAGCGGGCCACAAGGGCGCCGAATACGATGCATGGCTTGTCAACATAAACGACGGTCAGCAGTTCGGGTCGGGCTTCACCGCGATCAATCCGAATTCGAAAATCCCCGCGCTTGTCGATCGCTCGGGCGCTGCGCCGATCCGCGTCTTCGAGTCGGGGGCGATCCTTCTTCATCTCGCCGAGAAATTCGGCGCCTTTCTGCCCGTGTCCGGCAAAGCCCGCGCCGAAACGCTTTCATGGCTGATGTGGCAGATGGGATCAGCGCCCTATCTCGGCGGCGGCTTCGGGCATTTTTATTCCTACGCGCCAGAGAAATGGGAATACCCGATCAACCGCTACGCGATGGAGGTGAAGCGCCAGCTCGACGTTCTCGACCGCCATCTCGCCGGCAATCGCTATATGGCCGGCGACGAATATACGATCGCCGACATCGCGATCTGGCCGTGGTACGGCGTCCTCGCGCAGGGAAAGCTCTATGATGCGGGCGAATTTCTCGACGTCTGGTCCTATCGACACGTCCAGCGCTGGACAGCGGAAATCGCCGCGCGGCCGGCTGTCAAACGCGGACGCATGGTGAACCGCGCCTGGGGCGATCCCGCCGAACAATTGCCCGAGCGCCATGACGCCTCGGACTTCGAGACGAAGACGGCCGACAAGGCGGCGACGCAAAAGCAATGAGGCTTTATTCGCCAGCCTTCGACACGACGCCGACAATCGGCCCCATAGGGAGGCCCGGATCATTGCGGTCGATCTCCGGGGCGTAAAGGCGCGAAATCGTTCCGTCGAGATAGAGCGCGTTCGGGCAGTCAAGTTCGTCGCGAAAATATGTCGCGAATTCGTGAAACGTCACCGGCGCATCGCTGATCGCGAAGACGACGCTTCCGTCGTCGCGGACGCCGACGCCGTTGCGGCGCTTCTTCGATGTCGCGTCGGCGAGAAATCGCGGGTGCAGCGCGCCGTCGATCACGAGCATCGGGCCGGACTGCGTCGCCTCACGAACGAAATGCGCGCCCCCCTTGAACTCCTCTGTCGTCGAGACGATCGCCGAGACGAGCCCTTCCTTGTTATCGGCGATCCAAAAGACGCCGTTCGGCTTCAAATGAAAATTCCCGGGTCCGTCGCGGGTCGAGAGCCTCGTCATTTCGAGACGGTTTTCGACATAAAGGCCGACCGGCGAGCGGTCCTTCAAATACATGCCGGCGTTCATTGCGAAACGCAGCGTCTCGCCTTTCGCGTCGAGCGCGGCGACAAGCGAATCGAAATCGCCGTAAGGCGCGCCGGCGGCGTCGGCGAGGAAGAGTCGGATTTCATCATTCGAAGGATCAAATTCGCAGACGGCGAAGCGCGCGTCCGCGTTCGCCTCTTCGCGACAGGCGGCCTTGGCGGCGCCGGAAAGCGCGAGAAGGGCGGCGATCATGGCGGCGAGCGCTTTCATGACGGCCATTCTTTCACAACGTTGGCGCGGTCGAAAAGGACCGTCGACAGAGTTTCACGCGTCCTTCAGGCGCCGCGACGTCGTGGTCCTTCTTATCTTCGCGCTCCCTTCAAGCGCCAGGGCGCGGCCTCAACGCGCCGGCCTCATCCTTATCGACAAGGCCGACCGCCGCATGACGCTCTACGAGAATGGCGCCGCGCTTGCGCGTTTCCGCATCGCCCTCGGATTCGCGCCGGTCGGCGACAAGGAGCGGACGGGCGACGGACGAACGCCCTAAGGGCGCTATCGGATCAGTTTCAAGAATGCGACGGCGCAATTCCGCCTGTCGCTCAAAATCTCCAATCCGGACGCCCTTGATCGCGCGGCGGCGCGTAAAGCGGGCGCCGATCCCGGCGGCGACGTCTTCATTCATGGAACGGCCGGGACAAGCGAGGTTCCCGCAGCGCCCGTTCCCCGCCGCGACTGGACATTGGGCTGCATCGCCGTCTCAAATGACGAGATCGAGGAGGTCTGGCGGCCTGTCGAGACCGGGACCGCGGTTGAAATCAGGCCGTGACCGGGCGCAAAGCACGGACACGGCCCGGCGCGTCTTTAACAAAACGTGGGCGGCTCTCGGAAAAGACCGCGCGCAATCGTCAAGACCA
>Ga0209172_10008428_pt1 | contig 10094 bp, 12 predicted proteins | sample LarsenN4metaG_FD_184113 | JGI IMG/M metagenome (GOLD analysis project Ga0209172, IMG submission 184113) | Hot spring sediment bacterial and archeal communities from British Columbia, Canada, to study Microbial Dark Matter (Phase II) - Larsen... ...
AAGGGGTCGGTAACGGTGATGGCCATCTGCGACCCGAAGGCACAAGGCGCCTTAAAATCCTCATCCGGAAAACGCTGTCCTCCGGCCGGCTCGTCGGAGGGTGCGCGGCGACCCGGTGGGTCACACGGTGCGACCCTGAGCCGGCGATGTCCGTCGACGCGCGCGCCGGACGTCCTCCTCCGTCACGATCACATTCAGGTGGATGACCTCGTCCTCCGTGCGATCGTACTTCACGCTCCGTCCCTCGGATAGGATCTTGTGGAACTGGAGGCGCATCGTCCCTTGTAGAGTGTGAGAGCGAAGTGAGAATAAGAAACGCGAAGACCTGATTCTCGGGTGCGATTCATGATAACGAGGTTTGGCTCCTCGCGCCGATGATCGGGCACGGCTCTACGGCGGCTCAAGGATTGAGGTGCGGGCGTCACACGCCAGGATTACTGGCGCAGGACATCCAACCCGTTCCAGTCGCCGCCGAAATCTTGCACCTGCCCGGTGGCAAGCTGGAATCGCGCCCGCAGCTTCCCGTTCTCGAAGAAGATGTAGGCGTTGCGGAGGCACGACGTGTACAGGTTCTTCCGCTTTCCTTTCTGGGTCAGGATTCGCTCGACGCACTGGATGAGGCCGACTTCCTCAAGGATGCGGATCTTGCGGTAGCAAGCCGCGATCGGAATGCCATACCGCTGGCTGATTTCCTGAGCGCTGATCTTCCTCTTGTACGTGGCCAGGAGGATCTTCGCGCTGTATTCGTCCGTGAGAAGCTGGGATGCCTCAAGGGGTGTCAGCAACCTTGTCGTCGGTTCTGGCATCCGTTCCAAGTTTTCGTCGTTTTCCTCCACGGAGGAACCCCGCAGATGAGGTGCGAGGACGATGCGGGTGGAGGCTATTTAAGATATCGCCCTTGATTATCAGTGCGGCGACTCGCTCTCGCGAATGATTACCAGCGCGCGCGGAACCCACGCACGCGACTAGCCATTCAGCGCGGAATTGAGTTCGATCCACTTCCCGCTGATGTCCTTCTCGTAATCGAACTCGAACTTGACCTTGAAGACCCCGTCCTCGTACACGAGGATCGCGGACTTGAGGAGGGATCGGTAGAGTTTCATCGTCTTGCCTTTCGGAGTCGTGACGATTTCCGCGACCTTCAAGAACCCTGCCTCCTCGAGTTCGTGGATCTTGCGGTAACAGGCAGCGATCGGGATGTCGTACTTGTCGCTGATCTCTTGCACGGAGCGGGCCGTGTTCTGGGTGGCGACGAGAATACGCTCCGCGTACTCGTCCGTGAGCAAACGCGAGATGTCTTTTTCTCGCATTGCGTGCGGATTCAGCCCTAGATATTAATTCCGTTTGCATCCGGTTATCAGGGCTGAGACGGTCTACACGATCGGGAGGAGCTGAGCTTCGGGGATTCCCGTGGACCAATCGAAGGTCAGGTTCATGAGGCCCGTGTAGGGCTTCTCGCCGTACAAGACGACAGATCCCTGGATGCATTCGACGTGGAGCATGACGCTCGCGAGATTCGCGAGCTTCACCGTGGACGCGTTCTGGGGCGTCGCGAAGCCCACGAACACGTCCCGGGCCCGGCGCACGGAGGCGAGGACCCCGGACATCTCTTCGAGGACCTTCTCCCCGTACACGGACTCGAGGGTATCGAAGGCCATCAGGGCGAGGAAAGGGCGGTCCGAGTGCGGGAGGCGGTACTCCACGTTCGACCACTTGAGGTCCGCCTCCACGTTCGTCCCTTCAAGGGGAAGCACGTTTCGCGACTCCTCCACCCCGCCAAGGGAGGCCGTCTCGAACACCCGGACATGGGTCTCGATGGCCTCCGCGCTGAGGTGGGGGGCCAGCAGCTCCCGGAGGAAATCCGCGGTGCCCTTCCTGGGCGGCACATGCGCCACGCCGCGGCCCTGGGCCACGAAGTTGCAGATCATCGCGGCGCGGAGCCAGTCCACGTACTCCGCGGGGACGCTGTTCGAAATCCGAAACGCCATGACGCGGGCGCGGGCCATGCCGCCGACGAGGGCGTCCAGGGACGGAATGCCCGTGCTCACGGCCTCCCGCGAGGGATCCGGGCGCGACGTCCAGGGCTTAGGCTTGCCGGGCTTCGGTCGCTCATACACGCCAAAGGCGGTCAGCCGCCCGCCATCGAGCGTGTAGACATACTGATGTTGCCGGACCTGCTGACCCCGCAGCTTCTCGATCGAGAGCAGCCGGACCCGGCGGCCTTCGTGCTGCGCGGAGAGGAGGCTCACGACGCCGTCCCCGAGGTAGTCCAGGCGGGTCTCGCCGCCGGCCTCGAGGACGTAGAGCACGTTCTGCCGGCTCCCTTCGACGAGATCCCGCTGGAAGACGTTGATGAGCTTCCCGGCGGCAATCCCGTAGTGCTCCGAGAGGGCGTCGATCGAATCGATGAGGATCACCGAACGTTCGGGCAGGTGAGCTTCGACAAAGTCGTAGGCCTTCTCGACCTCCGGGAGGTCAAAGCCGATCGGGACTTCGAGGAAACCGTGCTTCACGTCCGCGCCACCGATGGGTCGTTCGCCCTCCTCCTCGCCACCCTCCTCGCCGGCCTCGACCTTGCCCAGGAGCTGATCGAGAGCCTTCCTCTCCACGCGGTGGGCCCCGCCCACGGGGCGGACCCCGGTCTCAAGCCCTGCCGGCTGGAGACGACCGCGGAGCCACGAGAATTGATTGAACAAGGATTCATCGGAGACCCGCGAACTCAGGTAGTGGGATGCGCCGATCTCCCCGAGCTCTTCCGTGAGCTGTAATGCGAACGTCGTCTTGCCGGTCCCGGCGGGTCCCTTCACGATGAGGGAGTGGCCCCCGGGCGCCGCGAAAAACTCGATGATCTCGGCAGGAATCCGGCCCGGCTTCTTCAGCGGCTCACCAGGGTCGAAACGGATGGGTCCGCTATAGAAACCTTTCTGCCTCTTTCCTTTTCCGTGATTCTTCCCCTCACGCGCGCTCGGGCAAGCCTTCCAGGAGAGTACGGAGGCGCATCGCATCGTCGTGGCTCGTGACGTTGTTGAACATCGCATACGCATCGTCGTACTCGGCGCAGATCGCGCGCAGACGTCGAAGTTCCTCGTCCGTGAAGGTGTGCCGGTAGAGGCGCGGGCCCGGCGGGCTCCCATGAAGGCGGAAATACGCGAGTCCGTACGTCGCAGGTTCCGCCGCGAACGGATCGATGGCATGCACGAGGCCGAGGTCCTCGCACGCCTTCGCGACGAGGTGGGACGGCCACGGGCCCCGGGGCTCCCATGCTTTCACGCAGTCCGTGGAGATCGCCTCGAAAAACCGGTAGAGGGCCGCGACGTTCGACGGGGTAGGCCCGAAGGAACTCGGGCACTGAAACACGACGACGGTCGCGCGCAGCGCTTCGGCGACGGCGCGGGTGGCCTGCCATCCCTCTCGCACGGGCAAGGTGTCCTGAAAACCTCCGTAGGCATCCCGCTCGTCCGCGGGGATCACGCGGCCCGACCGGCGGTACGTCGGGGAGGACGACGGGTGCGTGATGAACTGGGAGGCTTTGACCGTGAAGGTGAAGGACTCGGGGGCCGCCGATCGCCATCGGCGCGCCCTCTCGACGGACACCGGCCGATAGAACGTCTCCTGGGTCTCGACGGCCTGGAGATCCCGGAACGCGTCCGCCTGCCGGCGGCCAAAGCCGCAGGTGCCGACCCAGATCACGGGCCCGCAATAAGCCCCGCGAAACTATAAATTCGGTCGCGGGTCATCGCGACCTGCCGTGAAGAACCCGGAGGTCGCGAACCGGCTGAATGAAATCGGAGATATGCTCGACATTCTCGGGGAAGACACGTTCCGTGTCATCTCCTACCACCGAGCCGCACGTGCCGTGGAGGCCACGACGGAGGACGTCGAGGGCCTCGCGCGCCAAGGCCGCCTCTCGGAGATCCCGGGCGTTGGCTCGGCCATTGCGGAGAAAATCGAGGAGTACGTCACGACGGGGCGGATAGGGTACCACGAGGAACTCCGCGGTAAGTTCCCTCCCGGGGTCCTCGAACTCCTCCGTGTGCCCGGCCTCGGGCCTAAGCGGGTCCGGGTCCTTTGGCAGGAGCTCGGAGTCACGGACCTCGAGACCCTGCGGAAGGCCGCCCAGACGCATCGCCTGCAGCGTGTCAAGGGCTTCGGCGAGAAATCCGAGGAGAAGATCCTGCGGGGGATCCAGCTCCTCGAGGAAGGCCAGGCCCGCGCGCTCCTGTGGGACGCGGCGGGCGTCGCCGACGTCGTGATCGCCTACCTGAAGGCAAACAGTCCTGTGGAGCGGATCGAAGCCGCGGGGAGCCTCCGCCGGATGCGGGAGACCGTCGGAGACGTGGATATCCTCGTGGTCACGAAGGACCACGGGGCCGTCGGCCGGGCCTTCACCTCGATGCCGGGCCTCCGCGAGGTGGTTCAAGCCGGCGAGACGAAGGCCACGGTGATCATGGAGTACACAGACTGGGCGGAAGACCGCCCGCGCACGATCCAGGTCGATCTCCGCATCCTCGACGCCGCGAGCTGGGGCGCGGGACTCCAGTACTTTACGGGCTCGAAGGATCACAACATCCGGCTGCGGGGCATGGCCCAGGGGCAGGGGCTGAAGCTCAACGAATACGGCGTGTTCCGAGAGGACGAGCGGATCGCAGGGGCCACCGAGGAAGGCGTCTATGCGGCCGTCGGGCTCCCGTGGATCCCCCCCGAGATGCGGGAGGATCAAGGCGAGATTGATGCCGCGAAGGAAGGGCGGCTGCCGCGGCTCATCGAGCCCTCGGACGTACGGGGCGATTTTCATGTACACACGAACGCGACCGACGGCGTCGACACCCTCGAGGCCATGGTCGGTGCCGCCCGAAGGCGCGGCTATGCGTACGTCGGCATCTCGGATCACTCCGTCTCAGCGACCGTCGCCTTCGGCCTGACCGCGGAGCAGGCCCTCGCGCGCCGCGATCGCTTCCGGGCCATCAACCGCGAGGCGGACGGTTTCGAGGTCCTCTTCGGCACGGAATGCGACATCCTCGACGGGGGGGAGCTCGACTATGCGGACGAAGTCCTGCAAGAGTTCGACTTCGTCATTGCGTCGATCCACTCGAAGTTCACCCTGGAGGAGCGGGAGATGACCGACCGCGTCGTCGCTGCTGTCGAGAATCCGTACGTGAACATCCTGGGGCATCCGACGACCCGACTGATCGGGCAGAGGGATCCCATCCAACTCGATCTCGAGGCGGTCTTCGCCGCGGCCGCGAAGGTCGGGACGGCGATCGAGATCAATGCGTCGCCGCACCGGATGGACCTGACGGGCTTCCAGGCGCGGAGGGCGAAGGAGCTGGGCTGCCGGCTCGCCTTGGCCACGGACAGCCACTCGGTGGGTGAGCTCGAAGCGATGCGGTTCGGGATTGGGACGGCCCGCCGTGCGTGGCTCACGCGCGAGGACCTCGTGAACGCTTGGCCTGTGGACGAGGTCCGATCCTTCTTCCGGTAGCGCCGCGCGCCCCTAGGATCGCCAGGGCGCGGCCGACGACATCCTTGTCGTTCTTCCAATGAAGGAGCCGGAGGGCCTGCCCTCCGCCCACCCAACGCGCCTCGTCGAATCCGTGCTCAGGGTTCAGCCGGCCGCCGACAGGCTCGGACAAGAAGTAGGCGACCGTCTTGTCGACATTCACGTCCCGCGGAGGCCAGTAGTACGCGTAGTGAATCGTCAGGAGCGGTCGAAGGAGTTTCACCTTCAAGCCCGACTCCTCCTCGACCTCCCGGAGTGCGGTTGCCTCGAGGGTCTCGCCAGGCTCCACGGTTCCCTTCGGGAGGCACCAGATGTCTTCGTCCGCCCGTCGCAGCAGAAGGATTCGTCCGTCCGGATTCGCAACGACGGCACCACTTGAGATCGCGGTCTCGGAGGGACGGCCTTCCCGAGGCGGGCCGCTCCGCACCCGTGGCCGCGGCAGGCGAAGGGTGCGCGCCGCCTTCCCGACGTCGCGTCGGAGTTCGCGCTCGAGCCTTCGTCGATAAAGGACGGCCGCAGGATGGTACGTCGCAATGACCGGTACCGCCCCGTAGCGCAGTTCCCTGGATCGCACTTGCTGGAGCTCGACCCTCGGGCCCACGAGACCGCGCAGGGCGCTCGTGCCCAGGGCGAGGATGACCTTGGGTCGCACGCAATCGATCTGCTGCAGCAAGTAGGTCCGGCACGCCTCGATTTCATCGGGTTTTGGCGTACGATTCTCTGGGGGTCGACACTTCACGGCGTTCGTGACGAAGGCATCCTTTCGACCCAGGCCCGCTGCTGCGAGGGCGCGGTCGAGGATGGCGCCCGCGCTTCCGGCGAAGGGACGCCCACTCGCGTCCTCTTCCCGGCCGGGCGCCTCGCCGACGATCAGGACGCTGGCGTCGAAGGCCCCCTCCCCGGGCACCGCCGCGTTTCGGTGTTCGTGGAGGCGGCACGCGGTGCACGCGCGAATCTGCGCGGCGAGGGCCTCCAACCGCTCCGTCCGCTCCTCCGCGCTACCCACGGCGGCCCCAAGTCCGGTCGGCCACTTATCCCTTCCCTACGCCTTCGGCCTTGAGCCGCTCGCGTCGCACGCTAAGATCGTGGATCTTGGGCAGGAGTCGGTCGATCTTGCGCTGGTACTTATCGCGGGTCTTCTCGTACCGTCTCTTCGCCCGGACGGCGTCGACGGTATCCATCCGATAGGCTTCGTTGGCCCTCCGGATTTCCGCGCGGTATTCGGCCTCGAGACGACGGAGGTGCCGCAGTTTCGTGTCGATCTTCTTGACCAGCGTGATGCTCCTTCACCTCCGAGCGACCGTGAAGGCGGCCTCACGGACTCGCAACCGAGCGGCTTCGGGCGATGACGATGTCAAGGACATCGTTCGTGAACGTGTACTTCAGGGTATCGCGATCCACGTCCGAGGGAAGATCCACGGACGTGAAGTAACGCCGCTCCCCTTCGGCCTTGATGACGAGTCTCCCCTGGTCAACGCGGACCCGCAGTTCCTCGGCCCGGACGCCCGAAAGTTCGGCGGTCACAAAAATCGCGGATTCCGTGAGGTTCACGTCCGCGAGAGGGTCCCGCGTGACCGGCTGGTCCTCGACGACAGGACGGGTCGCATCGCCGCGCGCGTCCCGGCTCCGGGCCGTGAAGCCGTACACAAAAGGCTCCCTGAACACGCCCAGCTTCCCTTCGAAAGCATCCTTCAGCATGCGCTGAAGGGCGCGCCTCAGTTCCTCGAAATCGCCCTCAACGCCCATGGCTGTCGACCCACTCCTTCCCCAACGAGCCGCATGCGCGCGGCCCCTCACCTTTAGGCCAACCCACCGAGGAAAAAATGGCCCGGGGTCCCTTTATAGTTTTCGCGAAGGGGCGCGGAACGAGCCGCAGCCCGCCGGCGGGACCGGATCTCGCCCGTGAGGAGCGCCCCGAGGCGAACCTTGGCTCCTGCCTCAGGATGCGTCCGAGTCCTCGGGATTCCCGGCGGCCGCGACGGCAAGGCCCGGAGCCGGGGCCGCCGGGGCCGGCCGCGTCGACTTGGCGACTCGGTCGACGAGCATGCGGTACCGCGGCACGCCCACGAACTCGAGCCGACCATCGACGAGGACTGCCGGCCCAAACTTCAGCTTGTGTTTCGTGAGCAACTCCGTGCTTTCCCGGGGCGACAGCACGCGGACCTGGAGATCGGGGCGCTCTGCCTTCAGCCGACTCGAGATCTCCTCGATCCTTGAAGCCTGGTAATCCTGAAGGGATGCGAGGAAGACGACCTCGGTCATCGGCGCGCCGCCGCCCGAAAAAGTCCGGCGTGGATAAACTTTGTGCGCGGCGGACGGCAAGGCACATTCGTTCGAACGGCGATCCTCGGTTCGATGCGATTCCTCGTGGCTTCGACCTCGGACGAGGCGAGCGTGAACCAGCGTGACGCCATCGTGCGTGCCGCGCCCTGGGAGGAATCCGATACCTTCGCCGGTTCGCCGGCCTGGCGACGCGGCGACTTCATCCTTGTGACGATCCCGGAGCATCACCTGTACCGCGACGACCTCGATAAGGACCTCGCGAATCGGTTCGGAGTGCCGGAGCTCGTTGTCTATCTCTCGAAGCACCGATCGGAGAGTCGCACGCCGAGCCTCACCGTTCATCCCCTTGGGAATCCTCACGGTGCGGACCTCGGCGGGCGCCCTGGCGCGTTCGTGACCGCAGCTCCGAGTTGGATGACCGCGGCGCTTCGGGCCTTGCGCCGCGAAGCTCGCGGCCTACCTTATGCCGTCACCTTCGAGGCGACCCACCATGGCCCCTACCTCGAGGCACCAACGTTCTACATCGAGCAAGGGAGCACGAAACGGGAATGGAACGATCCGCGGGCCTCGGCAGCCATCGCGCGTGCCTTGCTAGATCTCGAAGCCCTCGATGCGCCCGTCGCGATTGGCCTTGGAGGAGGCCACTACGTGCCGCGCCACACGGACCTCGCGCTCGAGCGGCGGATCGCGTTCGGCCATCTCCTCGCCACCTACGTCCTCGAACGAGGAACCGAAGACGTCCTCGCGCGAGCGGTCGCGAAGACGCCGAGGGCGACTCTCGCGTACCTCCACCGCAAGAGTCTCTCGAAGCCTGCCGCGCGAATTTGGGAACGGAGGGCCGAGGCCTTGGGCCTGCGCGTCGTGCGCGAGACAGATTTGGAAGTCCTGCCCGAGGCCAAAGGTTCATAGTGCCTCGGACGATTCGGAGCCGGTCAGGAGGGGTTCCGTGTTGAAGGAGTGCGGCTCCCACGGCTACTTCCGGGAGCAGTACTGTCCCGTCTGTGGGAGCGAGGCGAAGTTCCTCCTCAGCGATCAGGAGGTCGAGCAAGTGGGTCGGACGATGGCGGGCGTGCTCCGCCACTTCCCGCAGCGCTACGGGCTCGAGATGGACCCGCACGGATGGGTGGACTTGCGGGATTTCATCACGGCCGTCCAGATTCGAAACAAGCGGTTCCGGTTCCTGCGACCCCACCACATCATCGGCCTCGTCGAGACGGACCCGAAGGGACGCTACCAGCACCAGGACGGGAAGATCCGGGCGACGTACGGGCATTCCCTCGACGTGGACTTGGACCTGCCGACGGAAGGGATCCCCGACACCCTCTACTACCCGACCACGGAGGAAGAGTACCGAATCGTCATGGACGCCGGTCTCCGACCCGCGGATCGAAAGATGGTCCACCTCAGCTCGACATATGAGGCTGCGCTCGAGGCAGGCCGCGTGCGGACGCAGGCTCCCGTGATCCTCGAGGTCGATGCGCGATCGGCGCGGAACGCTGGCGTCGTGATTCAGAAGGCTGGGAAGACTGTATACATCTCCAAGGAAATCCCCGGGGAATACCTGCAGCGGTCCCAGCGCGTTGAGGAAGAGCTGCCCCCCTCAGAAGAACCCTCGGACGTGTCGCTGTAAGGGCGCGTGCCGCGCCACGCTAACTTTTATGATGGGACCGGAGATATCGCGGGCCCAGAAGGGATGAGATCATGCGGTCCGCGATGGACGAGATTGGTCGCAACTCCGCCTTGCAGGAACATTGGATCCGCAGGGTCCTCGCCATGGTGGTCGACATCATCATCGTCCTCGTCGTCGTCATCCTCATCGCCGCGTTCGTCCCCCCGATCCTGCTCCTGGGCTGGCTCATCCAGACATTCTTCTTCGGCGTCCTCTGGTGGCTCTACTCCGTTGGCCTCGAGGCCACAATCGGCGCGACCGTGGGCAAGAAGCTCGTGTCCCTCCGGGCGGTCGCCATCGGTGCGGAGATGGACGCGGTTCGTGCCTTGATTCGGAACGTCACGAAGATTTTCTGGCCCGCCTTCGCGGTCGACTTCCTCGTCGCCTTTTTCACCCCGGGCGATCCACGCCAGCGATACATGGACCGGATCGCCGGGACCACGGTCACCCGCGTGGACCACCTCGCCTACATGGAGGAACAGTTCCGGATGATGCAGCACGCTCCCCCGCATCCGCAGGCACCGCCTCCGGGCGCGTACGGCCCCGCGGCTGGCGTACCCCCGGGAGGCGCGCCGCCGACGTCGGCGCCTCCTCCCACGGCACCAATCCCGGCTGCCCCTGGGCCGGCGGCGTCCCCCCCGC
>Ga0209172_10008430_pt1 | contig 10093 bp, 10 predicted proteins | sample LarsenN4metaG_FD_184113 | JGI IMG/M metagenome (GOLD analysis project Ga0209172, IMG submission 184113) | Hot spring sediment bacterial and archeal communities from British Columbia, Canada, to study Microbial Dark Matter (Phase II) - Larsen... ...
ACGCGCAGGGCGCCCAGCTGCTGGCCGCGGCCAAGACGCTGCAGGACAGCGCGCAGGCCCTGGTGCGTGAGCCGGTGCAGCTCGAACTCGCCATCCACAACGAGCCGATCCAGGTGCAGATCGCTCAGGAGCCCGTGCAGGTCACCCTCGAGCAGGCCGACACGCACGTGCACCTGAACCAGCAACAGACCAAGCCCGCCAAGGCGACGCAGGGCTTCCGGGTCATCCCTGTGCGAGATCCGGTCACGGGTCTGGCCAGGGAGTGGCTGAAGGTTCCGATGGACTCGCTCCCCGAGTCGCTGACGACCGAAGCCAGCGCCGCCGATGCCATCCCCATCAACAAGCTCTGACCGAAAGGCCGAACCATGAAAGCCAGTACCTTCCGCAACGACATCCTGGCGCTGATCTTCAACGCCACGCCGATCGCCAACGTCGCCGACAACGCGGGCACGTCGCCGCTGGCGAACCTGCATGTCGCGCTGCACATAGCCTTCCCCGGCCTAGGCGGCAACCAGACCTCGAGCGAGATCGCCTACACCGGCTACGGCCGGATCGCCGTGGCGCGCACGAGCGGCGGCTGGACCGTCACCGGCAACTCGGTCAGCCCGGTCGCGCCGATCCAGTTCGCCGAGATGACCGGCGGCGCCGGCGGCGTCGCCACGCACTTCTCGGCGGGCACCGCCGCCAGCGGTACCGGCAAGCTGCTGCGCATTGGCGTTCTCGGCTCGCGGCTCGGCCCCTTCAGCGCGGTGGTCTCCGGCAACGCCTTCACCATCCCGGGCCTGTCCGGCCTAGCGGTGAACGACCGGATCGTCTTCCACGCGGTCGACGGCTCCTCGCTGCCCGGCGGCGTCACGGAAGGCGAGTCCTACTGGGTCATCAGCGTCAGCGGCGACGTCGTCACGGTCTCCACCACGCAGGGCGGCGCTTCGATCACGGTCAGCTCTGCCGGCGACGGCATCGCGTACCGCTCGACGCCGATCAGCGTCACCACGGGCGTGGCTCCGCAGCTCAAGACCACGACCGCGATCATCGAGGAGTGACACGATGCTGAAGCGCTCGATCTGCGCTGCGCTGCTTGCTGCGGCTTCTGCGTTCCCGGCCGTTGCCGCCATCGAGGTCGTCTCGGCGGAGTCCTGGGATCTGTACCGCGGGAACAGCATCGTGCAGCCGCGCGTTGCCTACCCCAACAAGGCAGCGTGCCAAGCAGCAGCGCCGATCGACGTGCAGCACCGCTGCGTTGGCCGCGAGACCTTCGTTCGCAGGCCGGACGCTCCGCCGCCGCCTCCTCCGCCGCCGACCTGCACCGCGCCGCGCCCGGCACAGGAGACGCGCACGCAGACCTGCCCGACCGGGACGACTGGCAGCTGGTCGCAGGTGCGCAGCTATGACGCCGCAGCCTACCCGACGTGCTGGGCGGCCGGGGCCTGGACGCCGGCCGAAGCGCCGGCTGGTGAGCACCAGGCGACGGTGAACCTGGACTTCAGCCGCGTGGTCTGGGCGACGAACTTCGGCAGCGGATCGCGCATCGAGAGCGTGATGGCTGGCCTGCCGAGCGGAGCGTTGACGCGCTGAGGATCGTAGGATGTCGATGTACCTCAACGCCGTTGGCGACATCGTGTATCGCCAAGCGGACCTGGGGGACTCCATCCCCCAGGCGAACCCGGTCACCGCGGCGGGATGGCTAAGGATCCTCTCTGACATCGACGCCGGCACGGCCATCTGGGAGCGCTACGGCAACATCGACGGCACGATCTGGCAGGGCATCTACATCGACCCGACCGGAACTGCGGTTCTGGTCAACAACTCGGGTGGCAGCGCATCCGGCAGTACGGAAATCGGCGTCGACAACTGGGTGCACGTGGCCTACGTCCGCGACGGTACGAACCACTACATCATCCTGAACGGCGTTCTGGTTGGCACTTCAACTGGCACGCCAGGTGCAGACGTGTCGACGTCCTTTGCTCTGGGCGGCAACGGCGACATCGAGCTGGCGCACTGGCGCATCTGGGAAGCCGCGCTCACTGCCGATGAGCTGCTTGCCGAGAGGCAATCTATTTCGCCGGTTCGCACCGCCGGACTCTGGGCCAACTACGAGATGGCCAACGGAGCGTTGGCTGCGGACAGCAGCGGTAACGGGCGCGATCTTCGGCTCAATGGAACCGTGGTTGATGGCGCGGAGGAGCCTGGTATCCCGCAGGTTGCGCGGCCGAGCTCTGATGTGAGCGACGGCGCATGGACTCCCTCGTCGGGTGTCGATCTCTACGGAGTGCTCGACGAGGTTGTCTTGTCCGACGCTGACTACATCACGACCAACACCACCGCCGATGCATGCGTGGTCGCGCTCGGGGCCTTGTCAGATCCAACTTCCAGCGCAGGGCATCTTCTCAGGTATCGATTGCTTGGCGACGGCACCAGCGGAATCACCGTCGAACTTCTTCAGGGCTCGACAACCATCGCCACGTGGACGCATGACCCCGCGCCGGCCACCTGGACGACCTACAGCCAAACGCTGACCGGCACGCAAGCAGACAGCATCACCGACTACACCGCGCTGCGGCTGCGGTTCACCGAGGTCTGACGAATGGCCATTCGGATCAAGACCAACGAGTACGTGTTCCCGATGGACACGGTCACGCTCGCCACGGCCACTCGGCGCGACCAGGCGGCGATCACGATCCACATCCCCGAGAACGCCAGTCGCACCTTCCGCTCGGCGCGCATTCGAGTCAGCTACCGCGACACCGCCACGGCCGCTACCTCGCTGACCAGCCCGCTGATCGGCGTGAAGCTCGGTGCGGCGGCATTCAGCGATGTCACGCTCGGCAACCCGACCGCCAACTCTGGCGAGAGTTACTTCTACGTCTTTGAGCGCGACGTAACGTCGTACTTCAACACCAACTTCGGGAGCGGCACTTCGCAGACCTGTCAGGTCGGCACGCAGCACTCCGGCCCGAGCGTCACCAACATCTGCATCAAGTTGATCCTGACGTTTGAGTGGGACGATGCCGCGCAGACCACTCGCTCGAAGACCGTGCGAATCCCGATCGAGAGCACGGCGGGCGCGCTCACGGCAACCTTGGCAAACGTGGGAACGACGCAGGTTCCAGCGCTCGACACGTTTCTGCCGGAAGCGTCCAAGGTCTATCGGCAGATCTGGCTCGAGGCGGTCTATAACGAATACACCGCCGGCACTGCCAACGACGCCGCGCTGGGCATCAGCATCGGCGGCGCTACCGAGCAACTAACAGCGGTGCACGAGTCGTCGCTCGCTTCGTCGTGCGCAGGCATCGCCATCTTCTTCCAGGGCGCGACGCCCTCTTGGAGCACCGCCAGCGCGCAGAACCTGCAGGCTCGCTCGACGACCATCACCACGGCGAGCACGTTCAACCACGTGGCCTTCGTGCTCTGCGTGACCTACGAGTACGACCACTCGGCCAGCACTCGAATCCTCAACAGCCTGATGATCCCGCTCGGCACCATCGATCTGCCCGGCGCGACCACCGCGACCGACGCAGCGCAGATCGAAAAGAAGTTCTACATCGAGGAGCCGGGCACGATCACCTTGGTGCAGTCTGGCGCGCTGGTGCAATACACGCAGACCGCAGCGGTCGGCCCGCAGATCGCGTTCGGCGGGCAGACGGCTCGCGCCTACACAGACACCGCTCTGGCCTACTGTGGCAAGACATTCCTGACTCAGCGTGTGGACTCTGGCAGTGCCCAAGGCGTCGGCATCGCGTTGGCGCGCGGCAGGAATGATTGGCGTTGGGCAGTCCACATCGGCACGGCTGGCTTCACGCCTGGATCGTTCGACGGTTGGTTGTTCCTCAACTACACCAGCGACAAGGCGAGCGCCGGTGACGGCGTCCACAACCACAGCGTGCACTTCAGCATGCAGGACAGCCAGGCCAGCGGCACGATCAGCACCATCACGGCCGCGCAGTTCATCCACATCCCTGAGACGAAGTGGTGGCGGACCGGCCTGGGGATCTATTCAAACGCTGTGGGCATGACAGCGTCGCCTCAGTACTGGTTCCTCGGCGCCGAAGTGCTGGCTGGCGAAGGTAACAGGCAGGACTTCCGCGAGATCGGAAAGGGCTGGTTCACGCATGACGGCGAGGTCGGCTGGTATCCGATCAGCGTCGACTCACAGGACGAGGCGGCCGGCGAGTTCCAGCGATTCGACGCGGACCCAGACGCCTCGCGGCTGGCGCTGGAAGGTTCGCGGCGGTGGAAGATCGCCATGGGGCAGGCCGCGAGCCGTCCGCTGGCTTGCTGGATCACGTACCACAGCATCGAGTTCGTCGCGGCCGGGACGGTCACCGGCAGCAGCGGAGGCACGGTCAACATCGCGCTGTACCGCAAGAGCGACGGCCTGAAGCTCGGCAGCACTTCGCGAGTCGGCAACGGCGCCTACTCGATCACCGCCTATGACGACACCGAGACGGTATTTGTCGAGGCTCGCGAGAGCGGGACGCTGCTGGCGCGCAGCGACGATGCGGTGCTCGAGGCGGTCTGAGCCATGGCAATCGATCTCCAGCTCCGCGACAACGGCGCGAGCGGGTTCGACCTTGCGCTGACCGAGCCGTTCAAGCTTCGCGTCTCCTGGGCGCAGCTTGAAGTGCCGGCGGCGGTCGGCGGTGGACCGACCATCATCTCGGTCGACGGCACGGCCGCTGCGGCTGGCCAGGCGGCCGCCGTAGCTGCCGCGGGCGCCTCTGTATCTGGCGCTGCTGCAGCGGTTGGTCAGTCCGCAGGCGCTGCCGGTGCGATCTCCAGCCGAGCCGGCGCAGCCGCCGCTGTCGGCCAAGCCCGCGCCGTCGCCTCGGCCACGAACAGCCAGTCCGGAGCCGCTGCGGCGACCGGGCAGGCATCTGCAGGCGCCGTTGCCGCTTCTGCCGTCAGCGGGACGGCCGCCGCTGCATCCCAGGCCGCCGCGGCTGTCTTGGCCCTGTCGCGAGCCGATGGCGTCGCCGCTGCCCCAGCCAGCGCGAGCGCGGCGCCGTTCCAGATCACCGCCGTCGCCGCGGTCGCGCAGGGCTTCGGGCAGGCATCCGCGACCGCTGCGGCATCCGCTGCTGCCGCTGGCGCCGCTGCAGCCGCAGGGCAGGCTGCCGCCCGCTCCGCCGCAACGGCAGCAGCTACCGGCGCCGCCGCCGCGCCCGGCCAAGCTTCCGGCGCTGCGCTGCGTGTCTCGACCGCATCCGGTGCCGCTGGCGCACCAGGGCAAGCCGCTGGCCAGCCGCTCGCCATCTCCTCAGCATCCGGCACGGCCGTTGCACCGCAGCAAGCCACCGCCCGGACCGGCGCCGTCGCCTCCGCGCAGGGCGTGTCCGCCGCTCCGCAGCAGGCCGAAGGCAACGCTGGCGGAACCACCTTCATCGCCGTGGATGGCGTCGCCGGTGCTGCCGGCCAAGCCTCGGCGACTACTGCGGCGACAGTCGCAGTCACCGGCTCGGCCGCCGCAGTCGGGCAAGCGCAGGGCGCCGCCGCATCGGTGCACAGCGTCTCCGGTGCTGCACAGGCCGCCGGCCAAGCCACGGCGGACACCGGCGCCCGCGTGGTGCTGGCCGTGGACGGCATCGCCGCAGCGCCACAGGCAGCCACCGCCACGCCTGCCGCCACGGCTGCGGTCAGCGGCACGGCCACCGGCACGGGCCAGTCCGCAGCGCCGGCAGTCGCCATCGCAGCCGCATCCGGTGCTGCACAGGCTCCGCAGCAGGCGACCGCCGAGCCCGGCTTCGGCGCGATCATCGTCGCGGTCGACGGCATTGCCGGCGGCGTCGGGCAGGCGTCGGCGCGCGTAGTCGCCATTGCCTCAGCGAGCTCGAGCAGCTCGGCCACCGGCCAGGCCAGCGCCGAAGTCCTGGCGATGGCAGCCGTCGCAGGCGCTGCCGCAGCAGCAGGCCAAGCGAGCGCGGACGCAGCCGGCCGGCAGACCATCGCGGTCGACGGCATCGCTGCCGCGCCTCAACAGGCTTTCGCGCCGCAGGGCGAGGATGAGCCGGTGCAGCCTCCGACCACCGGCGGCGGTGGCGTCGGCAGGCTGGTCACGCCGAGCTTCCCGCTGCCGAAGGGCAAGCGCCGCCGGCAGGTCGTGGCAGTCGATGGCATCTCGTCCGCCAGCGCGCAGGCCGCAGCCTCAGTGCAAGCGGTCATCGCGGTGGCCGGCGCTGCAGCTTCATCCGCCCGGCTCGGCACCGCAGACCTGCCGCTCGGCGCCATGGTGGCCGACCAGTGGCTGGCCGCGCGGATGGAAGAACGCGACTTCGAGCGCTACGTGCTTGAACACCTATGAGGGAACCCCCAATGAGTGCACCGAACGTGACGATCACCCGCAAGAGCCCCGCCACCGAGCGTGGCTCGGCGCTTCTAGATCCCCGCGCCGTGGGCGGGCCGATGCGCCTGGCCGACTTGGTCGAGGGCTACTGGGCCATCACCGACCCGATGTATGACGAGATCCGCTCGATCTACGACTCGCACATGCGCGGCGAGAAGATCGACATCAAGGGCGTGGAGGCCCGCATCGGGCGCCCGCTGGCAAACGAGCGCCGCACGTACTCGGTGCATGACGGCGTCGCGGTCATCCAGATGAGCGGCGTCATCGGCCCGAAGGCGAATCTCTTCATGGACATCAGCGGCGGCACCTCGGCGCAACTGCTGCGCAACGAGATCCTCGCCGCGGCGGAAGACCCGAAGGTCAAGTCGGCCATCCTCTACGCCGACAGCCCCGGCGGCAACGTGCTCGGCATCGCCGAGGGCGCCGCTGCGTGGAAGGCCTTCGCCGAGCAGAAGCCCGCGCTGACCTTCAGCGACGGCACGCTGGCCAGCGCCGCCTACTGGTGGGGCTCTGCCGCCTCGAAGGTGTTCATCTCCGGCCCGATGGTCAACGTCGGCAGCATCGGCGTGCGCACGGAGCACATTGACACCTCCATGGCGGATGCAGCGCGCGGCGTGAAGCGCACCATCATCAAGGCCGGCGCGTACAAGGCGGCTGGCGACGGCCCGCTCGATCCGAAGACCCTGGAGTACCGCCAGGCGCAGGTCGACTACCTCTACAGCCTGTTCGTCGACACCGTCGCTGCTCACCGCGGCGTCGACATCGAGACGGTGCTCAAGGACATGGCCGATGGCCGCGTGTTCATCGGCCAGCAGGCGGTAGACGCCGGCCTGGTCGACGGATTCGCAACCCTCGAAGACCTCATCGCACAGATGGCGGAGAACCCCACCGCGGTGGCTCCGCTTCGAACCCAGGCCCGCGCGAGCATGCCTCCGAAGAAGACTCGGAAGGCCACCGCCAGCGTGAGCCTGCCTCCCGCGTCCGCTGCAGCCGGTGCTGCCGCGGCGGATGCGAACTCCCAGGAAGACGAGCCGGTGCCGCACGTCGACCCCTCCACCACCACGAAGGAGACCTCCATGCCGGAGAACCTCACGCGGGAGTCGCTGGAGCGCGACCACGCGGCCCTCTACGGGCAGATCCGCTCCGAAGCCCTGTCCGAAGGTGCTGCGCAGGAACGCGCACGCATCCAGGCAGTCCGCGCCCAGACCCTACCGGGTCACGAGGCGCTCATCGAGACGCTGGCCTTCGACGGCAAGACGACCGGCCCCGAGGCCGCCGCCGCCGTTCTGGCTGCCGAGCGCGCCGCGATCGCCGCCCGCCGCAAGGCGCACGGCGACGACGCGCCGCCGGCCGCCCCGAGCGGCGCTTCCGGTGCGCAGGCGGAAGCCGACGCCGAGAAGCCCGCGAAGCCTGGCGCCGTCAAGGCGGTCATCAACTCGGTCAAGGCCTACGCCGCGCTGAACAAGCGCCCGGAAGCGTCCTGATCCACCACCACACCCTCAAGGAGATTCCACCATGGCAGTCAAGACCGACCACCTCGGTGCCGGCGCCTTCATCAAGTCGGAGGCGAACGGCGACCTCTCGCGCGAGACCGTGACCGTTGTCAGCGGCAGCGGCAAGCTGCTCGCCGGCACCGTGCTCGGCCAGATCACGGTCGGGGGCAAGTACAAGCCATACGACAACAACAACACGGACGGCTCGGAGACCGCGAAGGCGGTCCTCGTGTACGACGTCGACGCCACCTCGGCCGATGCCGCAGCCGTGTGCATCGTCCGCCTCGCCGAAGTCTGGAAGGCGCGCTTGGTGTGGGCTGCCACCGTGCTCGACGCCGAGAAGGAGCCGGCCTACACCGAGCTGGCCACCGCGAACGTCATCGTCCGCTGATCGCGCGGCCCCAAACACACAGCACAAGGAACCAAGACCATGATGCTCAACGAAGACGGCTTCACCCTGTCGGAGATGACCGCGGCGATCAACGAGATCCCGCACCTCCCGACCATGCTCGGTGACGATGGCCTGTTCGAATACGGCGGCGTCTCGCTGCTGACCGTGCAGGTCGAGAAGCAGGGCACGACCCTGGATCTGGTGGCCAGCAAGGCCCGCGGCGCCGCCGGCTCCGCTGTCGGCCGCATGAGCCGCAACCTGCGCCCGTTCAACCTGGTGCACCTCCCGCTGAACGACGCGATCTTGGCCGACGAGGTCCAGGGCGTGCGCCAGTTCGGCACCGATGGCATGCCGACCCCGCTCGAGCAGCGCCGCATGGAGGTGATGAGCATCGGCGTGCGTCGCTTCGACAAGACCGCCGAGTTCCACCGCGTGGGCGCCCTGAAGGGGATCGTGTACGACGCGGACGGCACCACGGTGCTGCACGACTTCTTCACGGAGTTCGGCGTGTCGCAGCAGACGCTCAGCTTCGAGCTGGACGTCACGACCACCGAAGTGCGCAGCGTGTGCGACACCGCGCTCGACCTCATCGAGGACGAACTCGGCGGCACGCCCTGGACGGATGTCGTGGCCTACTGCGGCCGGGACTTCTGGAAGGCGCTCATCACGCACAAGAGCGTGAAGGAGACCTTCCTGAACCAGGCCCAGGCCAGCCAGCTGCGCGGCGACCCGCGCATGACGCTGGACTTCGGCGACATCACCTGGAAGAAGTACCGCGGCGCGGCCAACGGCTCCCAGATGATCGCCGCCAACGAGGCCTACATCGTCCCGCGCGGCGTGCCCGGCCTGCTGGTCGGTCGCTTCGGTCCGGCCGACTACATCGAGACCGTCAACACCCCGGGCCTGCCGCTGTACGCGAAGGGCATCCCGATGCGCAACGGCAAGGGCTGGGACATCGAGATGCAGTCGAACATGATCCACCTGCTGACCCGTCCGCGCGCGGTCATCAAGGCCACCCTGACCTGATCGCAGGAGGCGCATCGTGGCAGTCGAAACTGACCTGACAGCGTTCTTCGACGCGGATGACTTCGCGATCGCGGTGACGCGCGTTCGGCCCGCCGTGGCCGACGCGTCGTTCCTCGCGAATCTCGGGGTCAGCGACGAAGACGCGCTGATGGGCAGGGCGACCGCCGCGACGCGCCAACTGCATTGGGCAACCGGGCCTGACGTGCGCGAAGGCGACACGATCACCGTCGCGGTCACCGGCCCGATGGCTGTCCACAACGGCAGCTATCGGGTGCTGGAGCCGCGGCGCGTGAACGATGGCGCCGAGAGCGCCTGCTTCCTTCAGAAGATCACGGCATGAGCATCCCCTTCACCATCTCCGCCGCCGTCGTGGCTGCCATCGAGGCCGACACCGATCTGGCTGGCGCGACCGTCGTCGACAACCCGATCACTCCCTCCGCGCTTGACGAAGGCGCCCGGGTGGTGTTCGTGGAGGACAAGGACGACACGCCGCGCAACCGGCCCGGACAGGCCGAAGGGCGGACGTTCGGCTTCATCGTCGGCGTCATCAACCGGACCGCCGGTGCGCGGGCTGGAGCCGACACGGACATGGAGCGAGTGAAGGCCGTCGCCACCTTGGCGGCGCGCAATGCCTGCCGCGACCTGCTGCAAGCGAAGGAGATCGTCCAGTTCGACTACCCGCGCGAGATGCAGCGCAGCTACCGCGTCGAGGGGATCGACGTAGGCGGCGCGCTCATCACGACCCGCTTCGAGATCGACTACCGCCTGCCGAGCCCGGCACGAGCGGCCACCTGACCTACACCATCAAGGAGCCACAGAAATGGCACTTTCCACCGCACAAGG
>Ga0209172_10008433_pt1 | contig 10091 bp, 8 predicted proteins | sample LarsenN4metaG_FD_184113 | JGI IMG/M metagenome (GOLD analysis project Ga0209172, IMG submission 184113) | Hot spring sediment bacterial and archeal communities from British Columbia, Canada, to study Microbial Dark Matter (Phase II) - Larsen... ...
GGCGCTTCGCACCGACCGTCGTCGCGATCGCCGGTTCGAACGGCAAGACCACGACGAAGGAGATGCTCGCCGCGATCCTGCGCGCGCACGCGGGCGAGGCGGGCGTGCTCGCCACCGAGGGCAACCTGAACACCGACATCGGCGTGCCGCTCACGCTGCTGCGGTTGCGCCCGGAGCACCGCTACTGCGCGATCGAGATCGGGATGAACCACCCGGGCGAGGTCGCGCCGCTCGCCGCGATGGCGGCGCCGGCGATCGCCGTGGTCACCAACGCGCAGCGCGAACACATGGAATTCATGCGATCGGTCGAGGCCTGCGCGCGCGAGAACGCGGCGGTGTACGAGGCCCTGCCATCGGACGGAGTCGCGGTGGTGAACGCCGACGACGCGCACGCGGGAATTTTCCTGAGCGCCGCGGGCCGCCGGCGAACGGTGCGCTTCGGTCTGGAGGCGCCGGCCGAAGTGCGAGGCGGCTACGCGCTCAAGCCCTTGACGAGCGAGATCGTGCTGCGCACGCCCGCCGGCGAGGCGAGCGCGACCCTCGCCATTCCCGGGCTGCACAACGTCAGAAACGCGCTCGCGGCCGCCGCCTGCGGCTTCGCCGCCGGCATCGCGCCGCAGGTGATCGCGTGCGGGCTCACGGCTTTCCGTCCGGCGCCGGGGCGGCTGGTCACGAGACACCTCGCCTCCGGCGCGATCCTGGTGGACGACACCTACAACGCCAACCCGGACTCGGTGCGCGCGGCGATAGACGTCCTCGCGCAGCTGCCGGCGCCGACGCTCCTCATCCTCGGCGACATGGGCGAGGTCGGCGAGTTCGCGCCCGATTTCCACCGCGAAGTCGGCGAGTACGCGAAGCGCCGGGGGATCAGCCGGCTCGCCGCGACCGGTCCCGCCTCGCGCGCAGCGGTCGAGGCGTTCGGCGCCGGCGCGGCGCACTTCGACGACATCGCGGCGCTCGCGCGCGCGGCCGAGGGCGCCGCCTCGGTGCTCGTCAAGGGCTCGCGCTTCATGCGGATGGAACGCGTGGTGGCGCTCCTCGCCGGCGAGCCGTCGGCGCTCGCGGGGGCGCACTGATGCTCCTGGAGCTCGCCCAGTGGCTGGCGAAGGACGTACGCGCGTTCAACGTCTTCCAGTACATCACCCTGCGGGCGGTGCTCGCCTGCCTCACCGCGCTCGCGATCTCGCTCATCCTCGGGCCGTTCGTCATCCGCAAGCTCACCGCCTACAAGATCGGCCAGGCGGTGCGCGACGACGGCCCGGCGACGCACCTCGGCAAGGCGGGCACCCCGACGATGGGCGGGGCGCTCATCCTCGTGGCGATCACGATCACGGTGCTCGCCTGGGGCGACCTCGCCAACCGGTTCGTGTGGGTGGTGCTGCTGGTGACGGTCGCCTTCGGCGCGATCGGCTGGGTGGACGACTACCGCAAGGTGGTGCGCAGGAACCCGAAGGGGCTGTCGGCGAAGGCGAAGTTCTTCTGGCAGTCGCTGGCCGGTCTCGCCGCCGCCGCCTATCTCGCCTGGCTCGCGCAGGGCATTCCGGCGCTCAACGAGCTGATCGTGCCGTTTTTCAAGTTCGTCGCCTATCCGCTCGGCACCGTCGGTTTCATCCTGCTCACCTATTTCGTCATCGTCGGCACTTCGAACGCCGTCAATCTCACCGACGGCCTGGACGGCCTGGCGATCATGCCGACGGTGCTGATCGCCGGCGCGCTCGGCATCTTCGCCTACGTCGCCGGACACGCGGTGTTCTCGAAGTACCTCGGGCTGCCGTACATCGCCGGCGCGGGCGAGCTCGCGGTCGTCTGCGGCGCGATGGTCGGTGCGGGCCTGGGCTTTCTCTGGTTCAACGCGTATCCGGCCGAGGTGTTCATGGGCGACGTCGGCGCGCTCGCGCTCGGTGCCGCCCTCGGCACCATCGCAGTGATCGTGCGCCAGGAGATCGTGCTCTTCATCATGGGCGGGGTGTTCGTCGCCGAGACGCTGTCGGTGATGATCCAGGTGATCTATTTCAAGCTCACCGGCGGCAAGCGCATCTTCCGCATGGCGCCGCTGCACCACCACTACGAGCTGGAGGGATGGAAGGAGAGCCAGGTGGTGGTTCGCTTCTGGATCATCACGATGATGCTCGTCCTGTTCGGGCTCTCGACGCTGAAGCTGCGGTGATCATGAAGATGCGCGAGCCCCTGTTCGCCACGCTGCCCCGGCCGCGGCCGATGCCGCTCGCCGGCCGGCGCGTGCTGGTGCTGGGATTGGGCGACACCGGGCTTTCGGTCGCGAACTGGGCGGCGACCGAGGGCGCGAAGGTGCGCGTCGCCGACACGCGCGCCGCTCCGCCGCGCGCGGGCGATTTCGCGGGCGGGGAGGTGATCGCCGGCCGGATGGACGCCTCGCTTCTGGAAGGCGTGGACCTGGTGTGCAAGAGCCCCGGGCTTGCGCTCACCGAGCCGGTGGTGCTGGAGGCGCTCGCGCGCGGCATCCCGGTGGTGGGCGACATCGAGCTCTTCGCCTGGGCGGTGCGCGCCGAGCGCGGCGCGAAGGTGCTCGCGGTGACCGGAACCAACGGCAAGAGCACGGTGACGGCGCTCACCGGGCATCTGCTTCGCGCCGCCGGCGTGGACTGCGAAGTGGCGGGCAATATCGGCCCGGCGGCGCTCGAGGCGCTTTTGCAGCGGCGCGGGCGGCCGCCCGCGGTCTGGGTGCTGGAGCTTTCCAGCTTCCAGCTCGAGACCACGTGGTCGCTTGCGCCGGACGCGGCGGCGATGCTCAACCTCACCGAAGATCACCTCGACCGCTACGGCGGCCTCGCCGAATACGCCGCGGCCAAGGCGCGCATCTTTCTCGGCTGCCGCCTGCAGGTGCTCAACCGCTGCGATTCCGCCTCGATGGCGATGCTTCGCGCGCAGTGCGCCCAGGTCACCTTCGGCATGGATGCACCGCCGATGCCGGAGGACTTCGGCGTGGCGCCAGAGGCCGGGCGCGAGTGGCTCGCGCGCGGCGCGGAACGATTCAGTCCGGCCGACGCGCTCGCGCTCGCCGGCCGCCACAACGTGGCGAACGCGCTTGCCGCCTGCGCCCTCGCGCACGCGGCCGGCGCGCCGCTCGGCGCGCTTGCCGCCGGCCTTGCCTCGTTCCGCGGCCTGCCGCACCGCGTCGAGCGCGTCGCCGAGCGCGCAGGCGTGCTGTGGGTGGATGATTCCAAGGGCACCAACGTCGGTGCGGCGGTCGCGGCGCTCGCGGGCATGGGCCGGCCGACGGTCCTGATCGCGGGCGGCGAGGGCAAGGGACAGGACTTCGCGCCGCTTGCCGACGCGGCCAGGAGGTACGCGCGCGCGGTGCTCCTCATCGGACGCGACGCACCGCGCATCGAGGCGGCGCTCGCCGCTGCGGGCGTCGCCGCCGAGCGCTGCGCGACGCTGCAAGACGCGGTCGCGCGCGCCGCCGCCATCGCGCGGCCGGGCGATGCGGTGCTGCTCTCGCCCGCGTGCGCGAGCTTCGACATGTTCCGCGACTACGCCCACCGCGGGCGCGCGTTCGCCGATGCGGTACGCAGGCTCGGCCATGGCTGAAATCGCTGCACGGCCCGCGGATCTGCGGCGCGGCCGCGACGCGCCCGGCGCCGAATACGACCGCTCGCTTGCGTGGGCGGCGCTGCTGCTCGCCGCGCTCGGCCTCGTCATGGTGTACTCGGCCTCGATCGCGATCGCGGAGGCGGGCCGTCACACCGGGGGCAACGCCGCCTGGTACCTCGTGCGACACGCGGCGTACCTTGGCGCCGCCCTGGTCGCGGCGATCGCGGTGTTCCTCGTGCCTTCGCGCCACTGGCAGCAGGCGGCGCCGTGGCTCTTCGTCGCCGGCATCGTGCTGCTTGCGCTGGTGCTCGTGCCCGGGATCGGGCGCGAGGTGAACGGCGCGCGCCGCTGGCTCAACATCGGCATCGGCTCGGTGCAGCCCTCGGAGCTGATGAAGCTCGCCGTGGTCCTCTACGGCGCAGACTACACGGTGCGCAAGCATGCGGTGCTGAAGAATTTCCGCCGCGGGCTGCTGCCGATGCTCGCGGTGATGCTCGCCGTCGCCTGGCTGCTGCTGCGCGAGCCGGATTTCGGCGCCCTGGTGGTGATCGCCGCGGTGGCGTTCGGCATCCTGTTCCTCGGCGGCATGAGCATGCGCCACTTCGCGGCGCTCGCCGGCATGCTCGCCGTCGGCTTCGCGGCGCTCGTGCTCACCTCGCCGTATCGCATGCAGCGCATCTTCGGCTTCATGGATCCCTGGTCCGATCCCTGGGGCCGGGGCTATCAGCTCTCGCACGCGCTGATCGCCTTCGGCCGCGGCGAGTGGTTCGGCGTCGGCCTGGGCGCGAGCGTCGAAAAGCTGCACTACCTGCCGGAGGCGCACACCGATTTTCTGCTCGCGGTGATCGCCGAGGAGCTGGGTCTCGCCGGGGTCGCGCTGGTGATCGCGCTGCTCGGCTGGATCGTGCTGCGCGCCTTCGCGATCGGGCGCCGCGCGGCGGCGTACGGCCGGCACTTCGCGGCGCTCGTCGCGCAGGGTATCGGCATCCTCATCGGCTTTCAGGCGCTCATCAACATGGGCGTCAACATGGGCCTTTTGCCGACCAAGGGGCTGACGCTTCCGCTCATGAGCTTCGGCGGCACCGGCCTCGTCGTGAACGGCGTCGCGATCGCGATCCTCATCCGCATTGACTGGGAGGTCCGGCAATTGCAGCGAGGCTTGCCCGCATGAACCGGACGCTTCTCATCATGGCGGGCGGTACTGGTGGCCATGTGTTTCCCGGTCTAGCGGTCGCCGACGAGATGCGCGCTCGGGGCTGGCACGTGGTGTGGATGGGCTCGCGCTCGGGGCTGGAAGCGCGCCTTGTGCCCGCGCGCGGCTATCCGATGGCGTGGGTGCACGCCGCCGCCGCACGCGGCCGCGGGCTCGCCGCGGCGCTCTTTTTGCCGCTTCATCTGCTGATCGGCTTCTGGCAGAGCCTGCACGCGATCCTGCGCATCCGCCCCGACGTGGTGCTCGGCATGGGCGGCTACGTCGCGTTTCCCGGCGGCATGATGGCCTCGCTTCTCGCGCGACCGCTCGCGATCCACGAGCAGAACGCGGTCGCCGGGCTCGCCAACCGCGTGCTCGCGCGGCTCGCCGACCGCGTGATGGTCGCCTTCCCGGGCGCGCTGCCGAAGGCCGAGTGGACTGGCAATCCGGTGCGCACCGAGATCGCCGCGCTCGCGCCGCCCGAGGCGCGCTACGGCGCGCGCACCGGCACCCTCAACCTGCTGGTGCTCGGCGGCAGCCAGGGCGCACAGGCGTTGAACGAGGTCCTGCCGCAGGCGCTCGCCCGCCTTGCGCGCGATGCACGGCCCGGCGTCGTGCATCAGACGGGCGAGCGGCATCTGGAGGCGACGCGGGCGGCCTACGCCGCCGCCGGGGTCGAGGCGGAACTGGTCGCGTTCATTGACGACATGGCGGCGCGCTACGCCGCCGCCGACCTCGTCATCTGCCGCGCCGGCGCGATGACGATCGCCGAGCTCTCGGCCGGGGGGCTGGCGAGCGTGCTGGTGCCCTTTCCGCATGCGGTGGACGATCATCAGACGGCGAACGCGCGCTGGCTCGCCGAGCGCGGCGCCGCGATCCTCGTGCCGCAGCGCGAGTTGTCGCCCGAGCGGCTCGCCTCGCTGCTTGCCTCGCTCGACCGCCCGCGGCTGCTGGAGATGGCCCGGCGCGCCCGCTCGCTCGGGCGGCCGGACGCCGCGCGCGCGGTGGCCGACTGCTGCGCCGCGCTCGTGCCCGGAGGCGCGCGATGAAGCACAAGGTCCGCCGCATCCATTTCGTCGGCATCGGCGGCGCCGGCATGAGCGGCATCGCCGAGGTTCTCGCCACGCTCGGCTACGACGTCAGCGGCTCGGACCTCGCCGAAAACGCGGCGACGCGGCGCCTGGCCGCGCTCGGGGTGAAGGTGCGCATCGGCCATGACGCCGCGCACGTCGCCGACGCCGATGTCGTGGTCGTGTCCAGCGCCGTCCGGCCCGACAACCCGGAGGTGAGCGCCGCGCGCGCACGCCGCATCCCGGTGGTGTCGCGGGCGCAGATGCTCGCCGAGCTCCTGCGTCTGAAGCAGGGGGTGGCCGTCGCCGGCACGCACGGCAAGACGACGACGACGAGCCTGGTGGCGAGCGTGCTCGCCGAAGGGGGTCTGGATCCGACCTTCGTGATCGGCGGCCGGCTAAACGCCGCGGGCAGCCACGCGCGGCTCGGCGCGGGCGAGTTCATCGTCGTCGAGGCCGACGAGTCCGACGCCTCGTTCCTGCACCTGCAGCCGGTGATCGCGGTGGTGACCAACATTGACGCCGATCACATGGAGACCTACGGGCACGATTTCCCGAGCCTGCAGCAGGCCTTCATCCGCTTCCTGCAGCAGCTGCCCTTCTACGGCAGCGCGGTGCTGTGCACCGACGATCTTCATGTGCGCGAGATCGTGCCGTTCGTCTCGCGCCCGGTGGTCACCTACGGCACGCGCGAGGACGCGATGGTGCGCGCGGTGGACATCGCGCTCGCCGCGCAGTCGCGCTTCACGGTGTTGCGCCGCGACCGAGCCCCGCTCGAGCTGACGCTCAACCTTCCCGGCCGGCACAACGTGCTCAACGCTCTGGCCGCCGTCGCCGTGGCGGGCGAGCTGCGCATTCCGGACGACGCCGTGGTGCGGGCGCTCGCCGGCTTCACCGGCGTCGGGCGGCGCTTCCAGCGCTACGGCGAGGTGCCGCTCCTCGCCGACCGGCCCGAGGCCGGAACCTTCACGCTGGTGGACGACTACGGGCACCACCCGGCGGAGATCGAGGCGACGCTCGCCGCCGCACGCGCCGCCTACCCGGGCCGGCGCATCGTGCTCGCGTTCCAGCCGCACCGCTACACGCGCACGCGCGACCTGTTCGAGGACTTCGTGCGCGTGCTCGCGCAGGCCGATGCGCTGCTGCTTGCCGAGGTGTATCCGGCGGGCGAGGTGCCGATCGCGGGCGCCGACGGCCGCTCGCTCGCCGGAGCGCTCGCCGCCGCGGGCGCCGCGCCGGTTTTCGTCGAGCGCATCGGCGACATGGCGGAGGCGATCCGGCGCGTCGCGCGCGCAGGCGACGTCGTCATCACCATGGGCGCCGGCTCGATCGGCGCGGTCGCGGGGAGTCTCGCATGAACGCGCTGCGGGCCGCCGATCTCGCCGGACTGCGCGGCGAGCTGCGCGAGAACGAGCCGATGGGGCGCTTCTGCACCTGGCGCGCCGGCGGCCGCGCCGATCGCCTCTATGTGCCGGCCGATCTGGATGATCTCGCCCAGTTCCTCTCGCGCGTGCCGCCCGAGGAGCCGCTGCTTTTCGTCGGGCTCGGCTCCAACCTTCTCGTGCGCCAGGGCGGCTGGCGCGGCACCGTGGTGCTGATGCACGCGGCGAAGAAAGCCCCGAAGCTCACCTACGGCCGGATCTACGCGGAGGCCGGGGTGGCGAGCCCGAAGGTCGCGCGCTTCGCGGCGATGAACAACCTCTCGGGCGCGGAGTTCCTCGCCGGCATTCCCGGCACCGTCGGAGGGGCGCTTGCGATGAACGCCGGCTGCTACGGCGGCGACACCTGGGAGATCGTCGAGGAGGCGCAGACGATAGACCGCTACGGCACGCTGCGCTGGCGCCACAAGAGCGAATTCGAGACGGGCTACCGGCACTGCCAGCTCAGATCCGGCGGCAGGATCGGCGCCGACCACTGGTTCGCGGCGGCGAAGTTCAAGCTGGCGGCGGGCGACCGCGAGGACTCGCGCGAGGCGATCCGCAATCTGCTCGAGCGGCGGCTGAAGTCGCAGCCGCTTTCGCTGCCCAACCCGGCAGCGTCTTCCGCAACCCGCCGGGGCAGCATGCGGCCAAGCTCATCGAGGCCTGCGGCCTGAAGGGGCTGGCGCGCGGCGCCGCGCGCGTCTCCGAGATGCACGCCAACTTCATCGTCAACCCCAAAGGCGCGGCGAGCGCTGCCGACATCGAGTGGTTGATCCTCGAAGTGCAGCGCGTGGTGAAAGAAAAGACGGGCGTGGAGCTCGTGCCCGAGGTGCAGCTCGTCGGGGAGCCGGCATGAGCGCGCGCTTCGGAAAAGTGGCGGTGCTGATGGGCGGGCGCTCGGCCGAGCGCGAGATTTCGCTCATGAGCGGGCGCGGCGTGCTGGCGGCGCTGCGCGCAAGAGGTGTGGACGCGCACGCCTTCGATCCCGCCGAGCGCGACGTGACGGAGCTCAAGCGCGAGGGCTACGCGCGCTGCTTCATCGCCCTGCACGGCCGCGGCGGCGAGGACGGCACCATGCAGGGGGCGCTGGAAGTGCTCGGCATCCCGTACACCGGCAGCGGCGTGCTCGGCTCGGCGATCGCCATGGACAAGTGGCGCACCAAGCTCGTCTGGCTCGCCGCGGGGCTGCCCACGCCGCGCTTTCGGATCCTCGCCGAGAACGACGACTGGGAGGCGGTCGCGCGCGATCTGGGGCTGCCCCTCATCGTCAAGCCGGCGAATGAAGGCTCGACGCTCGGTCTGACGCGGGTGCGCTCGGTCGCGGAGCTGCCGGCGGCATATGCGCTCGCGGCGAAGACCTACCGCGACATCGCGCTCGCCGAGGCGTTCGTGGACGGCCCGGAATACACCGCCTCGATCCTCGGCGAGGAGGCGCTGCCGCTCATCCGCATCGAGGCGCCGCAGGGCAACTACGACTACCAGCACAAGTATTTTTCCGACGAGACGAAATACCACTGCCCTTGCGGCCTGCCGGCGGCGAAGGAAGCGGCGCTGCGTGCGCTCGCCCTCGAAGCCTTCCGCGTCATCGGCGGCTCGGGCTGGGGACGCGTGGACCTGATGCTCGATTCGCGCGGCGAGCCTTGGCTCCTCGAAGTGAACACCGCGCCGGGCATGACCGGGCATAGCCTGGTGCCGATGGCGGCGCGCGCCGCGGGACTTTCCTACGAGGACCTGTGTCTGCGCATCCTGGAGCTCGCCCATGTGGGATAACCCGCGGCTGCTGAACCTCGCCGCCGCGCTCGCCGCGGCGCTCGCCGCCGCGATCCTCGGCTACGCGGCGCTGCATGCATTGGCGCGCTCGCCGCTCTTTCCGCTGCGCGAGCTGCACGTCACGGGAACCCTCGCGCACACGACGCGCGCCGAGATCGAGCGCGCGGCGGCCGGATTCGGCGGCAACTTCTTCGCCGCCGATCTCGCCGAGCTGCGCGCGCGGCTGGAGCGACTGCCGTGGGTGCGGCGCGTCGAGCTGCGCCGCGCCTGGCCCGACCGCGTCGAGGCGAGGCTGGAGGAACACGTGGCGCTCGCGCGCTGGGGCGAACAGGGTCTGATCAGCGCGCGCGGCGAGCTTTTCCCCGGGCGCCTCGGCGCCGAGCAGGCGGCGCGGTTGCCGCTGCTCGCCGGCCCCCCCGGCACCGAGGCCGAGGTGGTGCGTCGCTACCTGCGCTTCGCGGAAATCCTGCGACCGCTCGGCGAGGCGCCCGAGCGCGTGATCCTGACGCAGCGCCATGCCTGGCAATTGCGCACCGGCGGCGGTCTGCAGCTGGAGCTCGGGCGCGACCGCGGCGAACCGGTCGAGCGGCGCCTGGAGCGCTTCGTCGCCGCGTATCCGGCGACGCTGGGACGGCTCGCGCAGGCCGAGCCGCGCGAACCGAGAGTCGTGGATCTGAGGTACCCGAACGGCTTCGCGCTGCGGGTGCCGGAGTGGAGGAGTTAGGCCGTGCCGAAGGAAAACCGCAACCTGGTCGTCGGACTGGACATCGGCACCTCGAAGGTGGCGGCGCTGGTCGCCGAGCTGGGCGCCGACGGCGCCCTCGGCGTGCTCGGAATGGGCAGCCACGAGTCGCGGGGTCTGAAAAAGGGCGTGGTGGTGAACATCGAGGCCACCGTCGCGGCGATCCAGAAGGCGCTCGAGGAAGCCGAGCTGATGGCCGACTGCAAGATCGCCTCGGCCTGGACCGGGATCTGCGGCAGCCACATCCGCAGCTTCAACTCGACCGGCATGGTCGCGGTGAAGGACCGCGAGGTGAGCGCCCTCGACGTCGAGCGCGCGGTGGA
>Ga0209172_10008435_pt1 | contig 10089 bp, 13 predicted proteins | sample LarsenN4metaG_FD_184113 | JGI IMG/M metagenome (GOLD analysis project Ga0209172, IMG submission 184113) | Hot spring sediment bacterial and archeal communities from British Columbia, Canada, to study Microbial Dark Matter (Phase II) - Larsen... ...
CGGCGATGGCCCGCTGCAGACACTTCTGGAAGCGCGCCGTGGCAATGAGCTGCATCGTCTGCGTGATGCGGCGGATGTTGGTGACCGTCTTGCGGCGTTTGACGATGGCGCGGGCTTTGGCCATAGCTCAGAGTTCAGAATTCAAAATGAGAAGCAGCAAAAAGCCACCATTGGATCAGGCGTTTCGGCGCGACTTCTTGACGATTGTCACCAGGATCCGCATGATCTCGTCCGCTTCTTGAATCAGGTTGAAGCCGGCGCTTGGGGAGCATGCCGTCCTCTGCGATCAGCCGCAGCCAGTAGCGCGTCTCGAGTGCCTCGCGCCGGGCAATGTTCATGATTCCGATGCGCCATGGCGCTCTCCCTCCGGCTCAACGAACAGGCCCGCGGACTTCGGGGTTTCCGCGTAACCGTTTGTGAACTTGCTATTTTGAACTTTGAATTCGCTGTGCATAAACCTTCTTGAAGTTCCCCACAATCTGCTTGAGCTTCTGGTCCAGCTCGTCGCTGAGCTTCTTGTCGCGGTCCAGCTCCTCCCACACTTCCGGGAACTCGTCGTGGTAGTGCTTCAGCAGCGCCGTCTCGAACTCGCGCACCTGGTTCAGCGGGATGTCGTCCAGAAAGCCGTGCGTGCCGGCGTGGATCGACAGAATCTGATCCACCTCGTGCATCGGCTCGTATTGCGGCTGCTTGAGCAGCTCCACCATCCGCCGCCCGCGGTCGAGCTGCTTCTGCGTGGCCGGGTCCAGCTCCGTGCCAAGCTGCGCGAACGCCTCCAGCTCGCGGAAGGCCGCCAGATCCAGCCGCAGCGAGCCGGCGATTTTCTTCATCGCCGGCACCTGGGCGTTGCCGCCCACGCGGCTGACCGAGATGCCGACGTTGACCGCCGGCCGCACCCCCGCGAAGAACAGGTCCGGCTCCAGGTAAATCTGCCCGTCGGTGATTGAGATCACGTTGGTCGGGATGTACGCCGAGACCTCGCCCTCCAGCGTCTCGACGATCGGCAAGGCGGTCAGGCTGCCCCCGGACTTCCTCAGCTTGCGCGCCTCGTGCCCGTCGCCGAGCTGCTTGAGATCGTGCTCCAGCACCTCCATGTCCTGAATGCCGATGTACACCTTGCCGTTGACTCCGGTCTCCACGTCGGCCGGTGCGCCCTTCTTCACAATGATCCGTCGCTCGGCCAGCTTGCAGGAGCGCTCCAGCAGGCGGCTGTGCAGGTAGAAGACGTCGCCCGGGTAGGCCTCGCGCCCCGGCGGGCGCCGCAGCAGCAGCGAGAGCTGGCGGTAGGCCTGCGCCTGCTTGGACAGGTCGTCGTAGATGCACAGCGTCGCCCGGCCGTGCTCGTACATGAAATATTCGGCCATGGCACAGCCGGCGTACGGGGCGATGTACTGCAGCGGGGCCGGGTCCGACGCGCTGGCCACCACCACGATCGTGTAGTCCATCGCGTTGTACTGCCGCAGCGTCTCGACGATGCCCGCGACGGTCGACTCCTTCTGCCCCACCGCCACGTACACGCAGATTACGTCCCTGCCGCGCTGGTTGATGAGCGTGTCGATCGCGATGGCCGTTTTGCCGGTCTTGCGGTCGCCGATGATCAGCTCGCGCTGCCCGCGGCCGATGGGGATCATGCTGTCGATGGCCTTGACGCCGGTCTGCAGCGGCTCGTTCACTGGCTGGCGCTCGGCGATGCCGGGGGCGATGATCTCCAGCGGGCGGCGGACGGGCGACTGCACCGGCCCCTTGCCGTCCAGCGGGCGGGCCAGCGGGTCGACCACGCGGCCGACCAGCGCGTCGCCGACCGGTACGCTCAGCAGCTTGCCGGTGCCGCGGACCTCCTCGCCCTCCTGGATGTCCAGGTAGTCGCCCAGCACGACCGCCCCGATCGAGCTTTCGTCCAGGTTCAGCGCCACGGCGATCGCCCCGCTGGCGGCGAACTCGAGCATCTCGCCCGCCATGCAGCGCGACAGGCCGTAGATGCGGGCCACGCCGTCGCCCACTTCCAGCACCCGTCCGACTTCGGCGATGTCGAGCTCGGGCTTGTAGTTGCGGATCTCTTCGCGAATGATCGTCGCGATCTCGTCTGCTCGGAAACGCATAAGCCGGCTCTCAAATCCCGAATTTCAGATTCAGCTTCCGGTAACCGCCGCCCCCTGGGGCGGCCGCACACCTATGAAAACTGCTCACCTCTCGGCATCCGTCACGCACAGGGGGACATCGCGTCCCGCTTCAACAAACTTCGACCCGATCAGAAATCCATCCCCACGCCCAGCCCGCGCTCCGCCCGCTCCAGCAGCCGCGAGCGGGCCACCTCGAGCTGCCGCCGCACCGAGTTGTCGTACCGCAAGTCGCCGATCTGCAGCACCAGCCCGCCCAGAATCCCCGGGTCCACCGCGAAATTCAGGATCGGCGTCTTGCCCGACACCTCGGCCGCGATCCGCCGCACTTCCTCCTGCTCGTCGTCGCGCAGCCGCACGGCGGTGGTGGCGCTGGCCTCGACCTGGCCGGCGGCCGCCTCCTGCCGCAGCACGTAGCAGCGACACAGCGGCTCGAGCAGGGCGCTGCGGCCGTTGCGGTTCATCACCAGCAGCGTGTTCAGCACCGCGTCGCTCAGCCGCCCGCGGAACATCTTCTCGAGGCCGGGGCCGCGGCGGTCGGAGTCGATCGCGTCCGACTGTGTGAACTCCGCGAACGCCGGCTCGCGCTGCTGGAGGCGCGCCAGCTCCTCCAGTTCCTGGCGCACTACGTCCACCTGCCGGCTCTCCTGCGCCAGCGAGAACAGCGCCGCCGCGTACACGTCCGCCAGCGCCAGGCCTTCGTCGAGTGCGACCGCCATGGTCTACTTGGCTCCCACGGCCACGGCCGGCCCCGCGCCGCGGATGCGCTCCAGCGACTCGCCTACCAGCCGGCGGTGGTCGTCGGGCGTCAGCTCCTTGGCGACCACGTTGGCCGCCTCCTGCACCGCCAGCTCGGCCGCCCGTAGGTACAGCTCCGTGATCGCCGCGTCCCTGGCGAGCTGAATCTCGCGTTTGGCCCGCTCGATCATCGCGTTGGCGTCTTGGCGGGCTTCTTCCTGGATGCGCCGCCGGACGACCTCGGCGTCGCGGCGGCCTTCCTCAACGATTTCGCTGGCTTCCTTGCGGGCCTGGTCGAGCTGCACCTGGTACTGCTGGAGCAGCTTCTCGGCCTCCAGCCGCTCCTGGCGGGCGCGCTCGATCGAGTCGCGGATCGCCCGGTCGCGGGCCTGGAGCGTGTTCAGCAGCGGTCTCCAGGCCGTCCTGCCCAGCAGCGCCAGCAGCAGGAAGAACACCAGCAGCGTGAAGAGGATGTTCCCGAAATCACCGGCAAACAGGCTCGGGCGCTGTTCGGCCGCCGGCTCCGACCCGTGTGCGGGCGGCGGGTCGCTCGCGGCGTGTGCAGCCTGGGGCCGCGGATCGCTGGCGCGCGCCACGTCGGCGCCCAAGCCGGCCAGCAGCACCAGGCCCAGCAGCAAGCAAGTGCGGCAAGGATCCGCCAAGCGCGCCCTCCTACCCGAGTGCCGGCGCAGTCGGCCGGCGCCGAGCCTCATTTGAAGATCGCGATGAGGCCGACCACCACCGCGGCCAGCGCAACGCCTTCCACCATGCCCGCGGTGACGAACAATGGAACGTTCATGGTGCCGGCCGCTTCGGGCTGCCGTGCGATCGCCTCGACCGTGCTGCCGCCGATGCGACCGACCCCCAGCCCGGCGCCGATGGCCGCCAGGCCGGCCCCGATGCCGCCGCCCAGATAGGCGTATCCCGGGTCCCCAACGGCGCCGCCCGCACCCGTCGGGCCCCCGGCCTGTGCATACGCAGGCTCGGCCGCCAGCAGCCCGAACCCGCACACCAGAAACGCCAGCGCTGCCACCGCACGTGCTTTGTTCATAGCCTCACACGCCTTTCCATCCTGGGGGGGACCGGCCTCCGGCCGGTCTGGTTCAAGACCGGTCAGAGACCGGTCCCCCGCTCGTTTCGTGACCCGGCGATTCCGCGGACGCCCACGACGCCGGACTCTCCGCTCAACTCCCAACTTGCGTTCACCGCGCGATCCCCTCACGCCGCAGCCTCAGTGGCGTGCCGCCGCCAGCGCCGCGGCGCCGGGCGGCTCGGCCGTCTGCGCGTGCGCGTCCTGCCCGATGTTGATGGCCTGGCCGATGAACACCGCCGTCAGCGTGGTGAAGATCACGGCCTGCAGCGGAGCAACCAACAACACCTCCAGCAGGTGCACGAACAGGCTCCCGCCGATCAGCAGCGCGATCAACACCAACCCGCCGATCGTGGCCAGCAGGCCGGCCCCCAGCCACGCCGCCGCCCCGATCGTGAACACGTGCAGCACGGCCAGGATCAGGTGCCCGGCCACCATGTTGGCCCACAGACGCACGGTCAGGGCGAAGGTGCGCACGAACAGGCTGAGGATCTCCAGCGGCCCCAGCAACCAGGCCATCCACCAGGGACCGACCAGGAAAAAGTGCTTGAGGTAGCCGAACCCGTGCGCCTTCAACCCCTCGTAAACGATCAGCACAAACGTGCACATCGCCAACGTCCCGGTCACCCAGATGTTGCTCGTCGCCGTCCCACCGATCACGTGCCGCCCGAACAGTGGCCCATTCCACGGGTCCAGCGGCACCATGCCCAGCAGGTTGCTGAACAGGATGAAGAAAAACAGCGTCCATAGATAGGTAATGAAACGGTCCGTGTGTGCGCCGAGCGCCGGCTCGGCGATGTACTTGCGGATCAGCAGGCACACCCACTCGATCGCGTGTCCGAACAGGTTGGCCGGCAGCAGCCGGCCCGTCTCGTCCCTGCCGCGCGGCCGCAGCGCCCGCGGCACCAGCGCGGCCAGCAGGGCCGCGACGATGATCTGCATGACAATGTGATTGCTCAGCAGCGTGACGCCGCCGACCCGCACCAGCGGGTGCTGCACGACGTGCTCGACCAGGTCGGCGGAACCCAGCAGCACAGCCGTCACGTCCGCGGCGCCTCCACGCGATTCAACTGCCGCACGATCCCCACCGTGTCCACCGCCAGCAGCACCAGATAGCCGATCCCGGTCCACAGCAGCAGCCAGACGCGACCGGGCGCGCCGCCGACCACCAGCACCAGCGCCGTCGCGATGGCGACCACGAACCGTACCGCCACGGCGACGTACAAGGCGGCGACTCGCGCTTGCGCGTCGCGCCCCAGCGAATGGACGATCGGGATCAGCCCGCAGAACGCCGCCAGCAGCGCCGCGCCCAGCCCGTACGTCATGCCGGCCACGCCGTCCGAGCCGCCCAGCGTCCGCGTCGGCCAGTAGCCCGCCAGGAGCACGGCTATGGCCGCGACCAGCGACGTCAGCGCCAAGCGAACGTAAACCGATGCCCGAGCGGCACTATTGGCGTTCGCTGCGCTCATCGTCTCGCCGCGCGTTACCAGTCCCGTGTGTTGGCCGCTGTTGTTCTTTCACTAGCAACCACGCCTGGCGAAAGAAGTTATAGAACCCGCCGACCAGCCCCAGCCCCGCGCCGATCGCCACCCCCTTCGGAGCCGTGCCCCAGCTCCGATCGACCCAGTACCCGACCAGCGTCAGCCCGACGACTGCGGCCACCAGCTCGGCGCCCATGGCTGCATAGCGCGGCCAGCCGGGTGGTGGCGCCTTGGCGCCGGGACCGCCATCCCGATCGCTGTCCACGTCGGTCCGCCAACTTCGCCGCGAGCACGTCGCAGCCGGTCACCCCCCAACCCCGCGCGGACCGACACCGCGGCCCCGCCGCCGGCCGAGGGACCGCGGACTTTAGCGACTTGGCCGCGGCGGCGTCAAGCAGTCCATGCGCGGGAAGCAAGCGGGACGGCGCCGCGAGAGTGCGTAGGGTACACGGCCCGAGCGAGTGGGCCCGGCTCACAGGTTTAGACGTCTGGCTTGCACGCTGACGCGCTAGGGCGCGATCGTGACACTCACTTCGTCGAACGCGACCGCGAAGCCATCCGCCACGGTGAGACGAAACGTCAACGTGACGGGGCCGGTCAGCCCGTCCGGAGCGCGGAAGCGCGGTCGGGACGAGAAGCCGTCCTCCAGGAGCACCTCGGGCGTGCCGGAGACCTGTCGCCAGATGAAGGCCAGCCGGTCGGCGTCGGGGTCGCTGCTGCCCGTGCCGTCGAGCACGACCAGGTCGCCGGCGACCGCGGTCTGATCCGAGCCGGCGTCGGCAACGGGCGCGGAATTGGCGGGCGTCTCCGTCAGCAATTCGTTCGGCTCGCCGGACTCCACGTCTCCGGGTTCCATCTGCGGACAGCCGGTCAGCAGAACGATCAGAACCAGCGAGCCGGCCACCGTCCAGCGCGTGCGAGCAATCATGAGCCTGCTTCCTCACGTCACGGCCAGGCGCGGGCCGACCCAGCCAACCTTGGCCGCCTGCCGCCACCCCGCTATTGTAGCCGCTAAGGGCAAGCAATCGCCCCATACGCTGGCCCGCGCACCTGTCGCAGACCCCGCGACGGACACGGGCTGCATTTCGCAGGAGACGCTTATGTCCGCTTCGCCGGCTGACACGCAGGCGTGCGAGGAGTGCGGTGCGGCCATCTATCCCGAGCATCTGGAGCGCCGCACGGCCGATCGCTGGGGCGGCAAGCTGCTGTGCCCACACTGCCTGCGCGGCAAGCAGCTCGAGCGGCCGGCGATCCAGCACGGCGGCCCGGCGCACCGCGAGCGCACCTACCGCCGCCCGCTGCTGGTCGGCTCGCCGCACGCGACGCGCTGCCGGGCGTTCCACGGCAAGCTGAGCGAGGCCGGGCTGGCGCACCTGAGCGAGCAGATCAACGAGTGGGTGGACGCGCACGACGACGTGGAGATCAAGTTCGCGACCAGCAGCGTCGGCGTGATCGAGGGCAAGCACGCCGAGCAGCACCTGGTGGTCACGATCTTCTACTGACGCGCCGCACGGCACGGCAAGGGACGCAGGCGTGACAGTGGCGCCGGACGCGCGCCAGTTGTCGCAGGGAGTGTCGAGACATCATCACGTGCCACTTGTCACCTGTTCACCTGTCACCGCGATCGGTGCTCCGTGTACCAGCGAATCTGCTGCGCCATGCCGATCAGGATGTCCGCCTCGTTGACCGTCAGATCGGCGCGGCCCAGCACACGCCGCAGAGCCAGCCGCAGGTGCTCCGGGCTCTGCTGCCCGCGGAAGAAGCCGACCCGCTCCAGCGCATCGAACAGCCGCTCGAACAGGATCTGCTTGCGCTCGTCGCTCGCCAGCGGCTCGCCGCGCGCCGCCGCCGGCGGCGCCGCCTCACCGCTCGCCAGCCACGCCCGCCGCAGCTCGTAACACACAATCACCACCGCGCTCGCCAGGTTGAGCGCCGGATACGCCTCGTCCGTCGGGATCGTCACCACGTAATCGAAGTGCATCAGCTCCGGCGTGGTCAGTCCGGTCCGCTCCGGGCCGAACACGAACGTGCACGGGCCTTCCGGCAGCAGCTCGATCGCCCGCCGCGCCGCCCGCTCGGCACTCAGCGCCGCCTGCCGGCGGTACAGGCCGGCTTTCGACGTGGCCGCGAACGTCTTGACGCAGCCGCTCAGCGCCGGCGGAATCGAATCCACGACGCGCGCGGAGCGGAGCACGTGTCCGGCGTTGGCGGCGAAGCCGACCGCCTCAGGATGCATCAGCTCGCAGCGTGGCGCGACGAGCACCAGCTCGGAAAAACCCAGATTGGCCATACCGCGGCAGACGGCCCCGACGTTCGCCGGCCCGGTCGGCTCCACCAGCACGATGCGTACGCGTTCGAGCATGTGCGCAGATTCTACGCCCGATGCAACGGGTGCTGTGAATCCATGGCGTGGGCTGCTTGCAGCAGGGTCCGCATCGCGCCCAGGAAGTTCGCCCGGCTGAACTGCTGCGCGTGCGCGTGCAGGTCGTCCGGGTCCAGGTGCAGCGATTCGAGCTGCCCAATCGCCGCGGCAAGCGCCTCGACCGTCTGCTCGCCGAATAGCACGCCGGTGCGCCCGTGCACGACCGTCTCGCATACCCCGCCGACGCCGTACGCGACCACCGGGCAGCCATGGCCCTGGGCCTCGACCGGCACCAGGCCGAAATCCTCCTCGCCCGGGAACAGGAGCGCCCGGGCGCGGCGGTAGTGGTCGGCGACGACGGCGTCGGGCTGCCAGCCAAGGAACTGCACGTGAGGATTGGCGGGCGTGCGCAGCCGGCGTAGGTCCGGCCCCTCGCCGATCACGACCAGTCGCCGCCCGAGCCGCCGACAGGCGTCTACCGCCAGGTCGAGCCGCTTGTACGGCACGTGATGACCGACGCACAGATAGAAGTCGCCCCGCGGCCCACTGGCCGGCGCCGGCGGCAGGTCGACCGGTGGGTGGATGACGACGCTCTCGCGGCCGTAGCAGCGGCGGATGCGCTCCGCCACGTGCTGCGAGTTGGCCACGAACTGGTGCACGCGCTGTGCGGCGGCGCGGTCCACGTCCCGCAACCAGCGCACCAGCGGACCCCACAGCGGCCGCAACGGCGCCGGCAACGTCGCCCGGTACAGCTCCGACAGGTCCCACACGTAGCGCATCGGCGAATGGCAGTAGCACACGACGCGGCTGCGTGCGTGCGGAGTCATGGCCTTGGCCAGGGCCGCATCGGAGCACACAACCAGATCGACTGCCGGCAGCCGCATCCGACGCGCCGCCAGCGGCATGAGCGGCAGCAGCTTGGGATAGTGGCGCTTCGAGCCGGGGATGTATTGCAGGAACGAGGTGTGTACCTGCTCCTGTATCAGCGCGGCCTGGCTGCGCCAGACCGTGCTACCCGAAAGACCTGCGGGTGCCTCGTCCGCCGCGCGCATGCCCGCCGGATCGTGGACCAGCGTGTAGATGGGCGCGTCCGGCAGCAGCTCGCGCAGCGCCTCCAGCACGCGCTCGCCGCCACGACGCCGCACCAGCCAGTGGTGCGTCAGCACGGCGGAGCACTCCAGCGGCGGCGGTGCGTCGTTGGCCACGTCCATGATGACAGGTCGCCCGAGACCGGGCCATGGCCGGCCGTGCTCAGCTCCAGCGCAGACCGCTACTGCCGGCTGGCCGGCAGCAGAATACAGGCCGCCGCTATGACTGTCGTATAATGCGATGCACGTGTAGTGCGGAGAACGCCATGGGCGGGGAAACCTCGATCCGGGTGCTGGCCTTCGGGAGCGCGGCCGAGGCGCTCGGCTGGTCGTCACGGCTCTGGACAGCGGACGGAGACTTGCCGCTGGCCGACTTGATCGCCCGGCTGGAGCGCGATTGCCCGCGGCTGGCCGACGCCCGTGTCCGCGTCCGCTACGCGGCCAACCAACGCTTCGCGACGCCGGAGACCATCCTGCGGGCGGGCGACGAGGTGGCGATCATTCCGCCGGTCTCCGGCGGCTGACGGTGGCGGATGTCGGTGGACGCGCAACGAGCCGCGGTGCGCCTGGTGCGGGAGCCGATCGACGTCGCGGCGCTGGTGCGCGAGGTGGCGGACGCCACCGTCGGCGCCGTGGCGACGTTCGTCGGCGTGGTGCGGCGGGGCATCGGCCCGGGCGGGCAGCCGCTGGTCGCGTTGGAATACACGGCGTACGAGCCGATGGCGCTGGCGGAGATGGAGCGGCTGGCACAGGAGGCATTGCGGCAGTACGAGCTGCACGCGGTGCGCGTGGTGCATCGGCTCGGACGGCTGAACATCGGCGAGGCGTCCGTCGCCGTGGTCGTCTCGGCCCCGCACCGGGCGGCGGCGTTCGACGCCTGCCGTGAGATCATCGAGCGGCTGAAGGTGCAGGTCCCGATTTTCAAGCGTGAGATCTGGTCCGGCGGCGCGGCGACGTGGGTGAACAGTATCTGAGCAAGGGCGGCGTCGTGGTCCTGTATCACGTCGCGCTGCGCGCCGATCAGAACGCGACACGCAAGCCAGCGCCCGTCGCATCAGCGCTTGCTGGCGATGCGCGTTCTGATTCGTGGCGCCTACAGGCGTGCCTTGGTATAGCGGCGGTCTTCGCCGTCGCAGCCGCAGGATGCACGCGCGATCCGGCTGCTTCGAAGGAAGCGACCACGCCGGCACAACCCGCCGCACACGCCAGTGCC
>Ga0209172_10008437_pt1 | contig 10081 bp, 8 predicted proteins | sample LarsenN4metaG_FD_184113 | JGI IMG/M metagenome (GOLD analysis project Ga0209172, IMG submission 184113) | Hot spring sediment bacterial and archeal communities from British Columbia, Canada, to study Microbial Dark Matter (Phase II) - Larsen... ...
GAGGTACTTGCGGCCGTCGGCGCCGTACAGATACACGCCGGCGCCGCGGTCCACCAGGATCTGCAGGCGGTCGTAGGTCGGAAGCAGGAACTCGCCTTCCGCTTTTTTTACGGAAGCAAGCTTCATGCCACCATCACCTCAGTGCCGCATTCGATGCGCGTGGAATAGAAATCCGGCAGGTGCGACGCCTCCGAGGCGGGGAGGATGCGTACGCGGCCCACGCCGCGCCGCAGCGCTTCCTTGCAGGCGGCGAGCTTCGGCAACATGCCGCCGCTGACGACCGAATCGCGCTCCAGTTCGGCGATCTCGTTGAGCTTCAGCCAGCGGATCACGGTGCCGTCCGAGCCCTTCACGCCCTGCACGTCCGTAAGAAAGACGAGCGCGTTGGCGTGGCAGGCAACGGCACAGGCCGCGGCCATCTGGTCGGCATTGACGTTGTAGTACTCGCCGTCAGACCCAAGCGCCAGGCTGGAGATGACCGGTACGGCGCCGCACTTCCAGATAGCTTCGATCCAGCGCGGATCAGCGGCGCTGATCTCGCCGACAAAGCCCAGGTCCACGCCGTTGGGCTTCTGCTTGCGCGCGCGAAAGGCGAGCCCGTCGCCGCCGCACATGCCCACGGCCGACTGGCCGATGGAAGACAGGGCCGCGACCAGCGCCTTGTTCACGCCGCCGGCGAGCACCATCAGCGCCATGTCGCGCGTGGCGCTGTCGGTCACGCGAAGTCCGTTGATGAACTCGCTCTCCTTGCCGAGCTGGTGCATCATGCGCGTGAGCGCGGCTCCGCCGCCGTGAACCACCGCGACCTCGTGGCCCTCGGAAACCAGGCTGGCGACGGCCCGCGCGCACTGCAGCAGCATCGCCTTATCGTCGACGGCCGCGCCCCCGATCTTGACTACTATTCTCAATTCAGTCCCTCTTTCTCGTTCCACCCGAACATCACGTTCATGTTCTGCACCGCCTGCCCCGCCGCGCCCTTGATGAGGTTGTCGAGACAGGAGACGATGACCAGCCGCTTGCCGTCCGGCGAGAGCGTGAACCCGATGTCGCAGTAGTTGCTGCGCACCGAGTACTGGATCTGCGGCAGCTTCCCCACCGGGAAGACGCGAACCCACGGGCTCGCCGCATAGAACGCGCGATACAGCGCGACGATCTCTTCCTCCGCCGCCAGCCGGTTCAGCCGCACGTACATGGTCGAGAGGATGCCGCGCGGGATGGGCAGCAGGTGCGGCGTGAACACCAGGTCCGCACCGTCGAGGCTGAGCTGCTCCAGGATCTCGCCCGTATGGCGATGCCCGAAGACCGAGTACGCCGACAGATTGTCCGCCACCTCGACGAAGTGGGTCTTCGGCGTCGGCGCCTTGCCCGCGCCGGAGACACCGGACTTCGCGTCACAGATGATGCCGGCGTCGAGGTCGACCAGTCCGCTGCGTACGATGGGCGCGAGACCGAGGATCACCGACGTCGCATAGCAGCCCGGGTTCGCCACCAGTTGCGCCGACTTGATCGCCGGACGGTTCAGCTCCGGCAGGCCGTACGCCGCCTGCGCGTCGAACTTCGCCGCCGTCGCCGGGTCTTTGTCGTTGAAGCCGTAGACCGCGCGATGGACCGCCTGCTTCAGCCGCCACGCGCCGCTGAGATCAACGACGCGCAGCCCATGCGCCATCGCCTCCGGAATCCACTCGCGCGATACTTCATGCGGCGTGGCTAGAAAGAGGAGTTCCACGCCCTTTTCCTTCACCGTCTGCCAGGAGAACGGCGTGACCGGATAGCCGCCATTGCCGCTGATGTGCGGATAGATGTCGCCCAGGTCGATGCGGGCGGACTCCTCCCCGGCGCGGCTGAGCAGCACGGGCTTGGCAGCGTGGGGATGGTTCAGCAGCAGGCGCGTGAGTTCAAAGCCGGCATAGCCGGTCGCGCCAACGACCGCGGTCTGGACAGGTTGCGGCATCAGGCAAGCATCTCCCGTATGCGGGATGCCAGCCTGCCTGCGGATTTCTTGTCGGTCGAGATGACCAGGACGGTATCGTCGCCGCCGACGGTGCCCACTACCTCGCGCCAGGACTCGGCGTCCAGCGCCAGGGCCACCGGCTGCGCGCTGCCGGCGCTGGTCTTCAGCACCAGCAGGTTCTGCGCCTCGCGGACTTCAGTGACGAACTCGCGGATCAGCCGCGAAACCGGCGGAACGGCCGCTGCGGTATGGGATTCTGCGCCATTGCCGTTCTCTGACGCCTGCAGCAGCGAGTACCCTTCAGCGGTCTTCACCAGGCCCAGCTCGTTGATGTCGCGCGAGAGGGTGGCCTGGGTCACACGGAAGCCCTGCCGGGAGAGGTGCTTGCGCAGCTCGTCCTGGCTGGTGAGCGTCTCGTTCTTGACCAGCTCGATGATCGCCTGTTGTCGCGTCAGTTTCGACATATGAATAATTATACACCCGAATGTATAAATATTCACTCGCCGCGTCAAGCATTTTTTACAGAAAATGTTTAGGCGGACGGCACCGGGCCGGCGGGAGCCCAGACGGATGCGGTTCCCGAATCGGCAGGTCGAGCCGCTTTGAAACGCGATTGTGTCCAGGGCGAGTCGACTCCCTTGCCCGGAAGAGACGTTTGCCCTCTACTGGAGCCAGCGCCATGGAAACTAACGTCCCGACATCCGCTGCTCACGGACACGGCCACGCCTCGCCCGAGGACCGGCTGCCTTCGTTCCTGCACGACCTCAACAACCTGCTCGGGATCGTGCTGGGCAATGCGGAGTTGTTGCAGGACGGGCGTGATAGCGAAGAGAAATCCCGGAAGCGGCTCACCGCCATCCACACCGCCGCCGCCAAGGCACGTGACCTGGCAGCCGCGCTGCAGGGGCAACTCGACGGGTCGCGTTAGTACGGGCTTCGATCCGCCGCGGGTCTAAACTGCAGTCAGCTCGCGTGCCCAGATCGCCTGTAGCGCTCGGGCTAGGTCTTCCTGCCGGATGGGCTTGCTGATATAGGCGTCCATGCCGGCGTCGAGGCATCGCTGCTCATCGCCTTCCATCACGTGCGCCGTCATGGCGATGATGGGAATGTGAGTGCGGGAGCCGGCCTCGCTGGCGCGAATGGTCCGGGTGACTTCGAGCCCGTCCATGACGGGCATCTGCACGTCCATGAAGATCGCGGAGAAGGCCTGCTTGCTCCAAAGCTCCAGCGCCTCGCAGCCGTCGCCGGCGATGACGACTTCCATGCCCAGATTCTCCAGCATGCGCTGAGCGAGTCTCTGGTTGATGGCGTTGTCTTCGGCCAGCAGGATCCGCTGGGCTTCCAGCGGCGTGGGGGCCGGCGTGTCATCCTGCGCCTCGGGTTCGGCAGCAGCGCCACCCAGCAACGTGAGCACCGCTTTCTGGAGTTCCGACTGCTTGATCGGCTTGGTAAGGAAGAGTTCGATCCCCAGGTCGCGGCAGCGGCGAACGTCGCCCGGCCCGCGCACCGATGAGAGCATCATGATGGTGGGAGCCACTTGGACGCAGTGCTCCCGGATCCACTGCGCCAGCGCGAAGCCGTCTTCGTACGGCATCTGGGCATCCAGCAGGATCAGGTCGTAGTGGACTTCGCGACCTTCCGGCGTGAGCAGCGCAGCACGGGCGGCCGCGGCGCTCTCGACTGCTGTGGCCTGCATCTTCCAGAGAGCTGTCATGCCGAGCAGTATTTTGCGGTTGGTCGCATTGTCGTCCACGATGAGAACGCGCTTTCCGGCTAGCGCACCGGCCTCGAGCAGGGCGGGGTCCTTCTGCGGCTCGGTTGCGCGGCAGCGCAACGTGAAGTGGAAGGTGGAGCCGGTACCCGGCGCGCTTTCTACCCATATCGTGCCGCCCAGCGCGTTCACGATCTGCGCGGTGATGGTGAGGCCCAGCCCGGTACCGCCGAAGCGGCGGGTCATGGAGCCGTCGGCCTGCGTGTACGCCTCGAAGATCTTGTCCAAGTCGCCCGGCGGGATCCCCATGCCGGTGTCCCGCACGGAGAAGTGCAGATCGACGCCGTCGGGATCCGCCCACTCCACCGCAACGCGGGTGACGACTTCACCGGACTGCGTGAACTTCACTCCATTGGTCACCAGGTTGACGATGCACTGGCGGATGCGCGTCGGATCGGAGACGATCCACGCCGGGACGTCGGGGGCCACATCCAGGCCAAGCTCCAGGTTTTTCTGGTGCGCCTGCGACGCGACGATCTTCATGGTGTCACCCAGCAGCTCGCGCACGTCGAACGGCATGGGATCGATGGTGAATTTCCCCGCTTCTAACTTGGAGAAGTCGAGCACCTCGTTGATGACGGTGAGCAGGCTTTCGGCCGAGATCTGCACCGCCGTGAGGTAATCCCGTTGTTCCGCCGTCAACTCGGTCTGGAGCGCCAGTTCGGTCATGCCCAGGATCCCGTTCACCGGGGTGCGGATCTCATGGCTCATGTTGGCCGTGAACTCGCTCTTGGCGCGCATGGCGTCTTCGGCGGCCCGCTGCGACTCGCGCAGCGCAGCCTCTGCCTGTTTCTGCAGCGTAATGTCTACCGCGACGCCGATATAGCCGGTGATGATGCCATCTCGGTCGCGCAGAGCGCTTAATGACAGCAGCGCCGGGATGCGCCGGCCATCCTTGCAGACCACGGTCCACTCCCGCTGTTCGCTGCCAAAGCGCCGCGTCTTCAGCACGAAGACGTCAAAGCCGGGCTCCACCGTGTATCCCAGCTCCGCGCTCAATTCCGCAGCGCGCGCTGCCACTTCCTGCGGATCAGTAAAGATGGCGGGAGAGCCTTTGCCGACCAGTTCTTCGGCAGACCATCCCATCGCCTCTTCCGCCATCGGATTCAGGCTCGTGATGGTGCCCTGCAGGTCAGTGGAGATGATGAGAGCGTTGGCCGCGCGCGAGACACTGTTGGCCAATGACGCCGAACTCTCGGCGGCCGCGCGCCGCGCCTCGGCGAGCTCCACCGCCGCGCGGAGTGCGGCTTCCGCTTCCTTGCGGGCCGTCACGTCATTGAACGCGGTCGTCGTTCCGATTACATGGCCGAGCTTGTTGCGCAGGGGAGCGGCCGTATATTCGACGGGAAAGCTCGTGCCGTCCTTCCGCCAGAACACCTCGTTGCTGACCCGCTGGCATGCCAGGTTCAAGCTGACGGCGCCGATCCGGCAATCGGACTTGGGATACGGGCTCCCGTCCGCCCGGGTGTGGTGCAGGGTTTCGTGCGCCGGTTTGCCGATGAGTTCACTCTCCGCGTAGCCCAACATGGCCGCTGCCGCCGGATTCTCATAGATGATCGTGCCGTCGGCGCCGGTCACATGCACGCCTTCGCTCAAAGAGTTGAGGATAGCCGCCATCTGCTCGTGTTGCTCCCATAGCTGGTCCGCCAGGCGCTGGCGTTCGGCCTCGGACTGCCGGTGGGCAGTCACGTCGCGGAAGATGCCCAGGGTCGACTCCGGCCGGCCCCAATCGAACCGGCAGCTTACCTGGCCTTCGACGAGGATGTGCTGGCCCTGCTTGCCAACGAACGTGGCACTGATCTGTCCGATCTCCTCACCCCGGAAAAGTTGCTGGCGTTTCCGTTCGCATTCCTGCTTGAAACTTTCTTCGACCACTTCGAAGATGGTCAGATGAGCAAGGTCCGCATCGGTGTAGCCGAGCGCCGCCTTCCAGGCCCGGTTGACGAAGAGGAATCGTCCATCCGGGTCAACCGCGTGGATCAGATCGTGTGAATTGTCCAGAATGTCCCGGTACCGGCATTCGCTCTGCCGGAGCGCCTCTTCCGCCACTTTTCGCTGGCTGATCTCCTGCTTGATGGCGATGAAGTTCGTGATCTCGCCCGCACTATCGGTGACCGGGGATACGGTCATCTCCTCGGCATAGAGTGAGCCGTCTTTGCGGCGGTTGATGAGTTCGCCTTTCCAAGTATTCCCGGCCAGGAGCGTGTCCCACAGGTTGCGATAGAACTCCCGGTCGTGCGCACCGGAGCGCAGGATCCGGGGGTTCTGACCGAGCGCTTCCTCCCGCGTGTATCCGGTCAAGCGACTGAAGGCGGGGTTGGTCCAGAGGATCCGGGCCTGGCGGTCGGTGATCACGATGGAGTTGGCGGCTACATTGGCGGCCGCCATGAGTAACTGCATCTGGTCGGTCACCGCTGTGGACTGGATCGCCGGGCTTGGAACTTCCGTCTTCATACGAGTCTCTCCAATGGGTCAGGCGCCGTGGTAGCAGGGATCCAGCGTCTGTGCCCCCGGCGGCGACGGCAGGACCGGCTGCTCACCAGCGAGGATGCGGTACACCACGTCATGCAGCATGTGCATGTCGACCGGCTTGGAGAAGAAAACGTCGGCACCCATCTCCAAGGCCTTGGCCGCGGTCACGTCGTCGGAAGTGCCGCTGATGACGATGATGGGGATCGGCCCCAGCCGGTTGGAGGCCTTCATCCGGTGGATCACGTCCAGGCCCGTGCCGCCAGGCATGTGCATGTCGAGGATGACGGCGTCCACGCGGCTGCGCGTGACCGTCATGATGGCCTGCATCACGTCATAGGCAAAGTGAATGGCGTTGCCCTTCGATTGCAGCGCCCGGGCGTAGAGTGCCGCCGTCACCCGGTCGTCATCGGCGATAAGAATGTGTTTCATGATCTTCCTCCTGCTCCATCTCGCACCGCCTGGCGCAGCTCGCGGCTGAGGGAAAGCAACCGGTCATGGATGGGGCGCAACAGCCGGAGCATCCCGGAGCATTCGCCATTGGCCGCAGCGTCCTCCATCTCCTGCAGCAGGCCGATGACCGGGCTTTCGGTGAAGTTGGCGACCATGCCCTTCAGCTTGTGCGCGGCAAAACGGAGCGCCGCGCAGTTGCCTTCGCGGATCGCATCCGCAATGGCGACGCGATCGGCCTGCATCTGCTCCTCGAAGATCTGCACCAGCTCCCGCAGGAAGGCGAGGTCTCCTCCCGCCTTCTGCAGGAGCGCAGCCGCGTCGGTCACAGGTTCGATCTCGGCGCAGACCAGTGCAGCTTTCACTTCTTGGACGAACGTCTCAGTCTTGAGTCGGCCGGAGACAAAGCCGTCGAATCCGGCTTCCATGATCTCTTCGGCGCCGATGTCCCACGGCGTCGTCACCAGTCCCAGGATGGGAGTGGACTGGGCCCAGCGAAACTCGTTCAGCCGCAGCGCGGACGCTACATTCATTGCGACCAGCGGCGCGGGGGCAATATCAATGAGGACGACGTCGAAAGCCGCCTCCCGCAGAAAGTCCAGGGCCTCTTCCACCTGGTACGCGACCCACACCGCATTGCCCGTCTTGCGCAGCGCCAACTCGGGCGAGAGCGATGCAAAGTTGGTCGTCTCCACCATCAGGACGCGCAGCGGACGGCAACTTTCGGTGGCCGTCCGCTGGCCGGGGGGCGCGCACTGCGGTTCTTCCGCGCGTGGCTGAGTGAGGATGACTTGCGGGATTGCCAACGTAGTCATGCCGTGACAATCGCAATCGTCAGGCCATTTTCATCTCAACCGATTCGCCGGGCGATGTGGCTTTGTTTGCAGCAAAACCAGCCTGTCCGCAGCGCCTATGCCTTCTGGCGGTATGTTCAGTCCTTAGACATGTGTCCGATTGATGGCCGCGTGAAGCAGGGGGAGCACTTGTTGTCCGGTTTCCGTACACCAGTGTTCGAGAATCAAGCAGTCGCCCGGGCTGGTTCGGCGGGAGGTGAACGATCCAAAGGGGTTATCGCCGCCCAGTTTGGCGTGCCAGGTGCAGGTTGGGGCGCATGACGATTCCGCGGAGCATGGGCGAGCTGTACTTTGAGTTTCGCAGGGGTGCCGCCCGGCAACTGGAAGAGATCAAAGCCGTAGTCGGCGTGCTGGCGGACCCTGAGAAGCGCCCGGACGCCCTGGAAGAGGGCCGGCGGTTGGCGCGAGCGCTGGCGGCCAGCGCGGAGACGCACGGCTTTCCCGCTGCCAGTCTCGCCGCCCGGGAGCTCGAGCTCGCCTTCCAAGGGGGACAACAGCAGGCAGGTCTGCCCCGCGCCGACGATCTAACCCTGCTGGTCGATGACCTCGGCAATGCGCTCATGCAGTTGCCGCAGCTCTCACTGAGCCGGCCTGGCGCCTCCCCTGCTCATCAGGTCCTGCTTGTCTCCGATGACCCCAGCCTCCATGAGCGCCTTGCCGGCGCCAGTCAACTGCGCCGCCTCACGTTCCACTGGGCGGCCACGCTGAACGCCGCGCTGGGGACCATCGAACTGGTCCGGCCGGACAGCATCATCCTGGATCTTGCCATGCAAGAGGGCCATGCGGCGGTGGAGATGCTTCACCTGCTGCGACGCGAGCACCTGCAGGTCCCCGTACTCATTCTGCAAGAGCGGCCTTCGCTGCAATGTCGCATCGAAGCGGCCAAGCTTGGGTCGTGCCGCTTCACCGCCCGCGACCAAAAAGCGGATGCCATCCTGAGCAAGATACTCATGCGGGAGTCCCGGCTGACGCCGGGAGTCAGCAAGATCCTGGCGATCGACGACGATCCAGTGTTCCTGGGGCTGATCGAGAAATACCTCGCAACCCAGGACCTGGCCGTCACCTGCCTCACCGATCCGGCTGACTTCCTCGAGGCGCTGGAGACCTCGGCGCCGGACCTGATCATCCTCGACTGGGAGATGCCGGGGATCAACGGAGTGGAGTTGTGCCGCGTGCTACGGGCCGAACCGGAATGGGCGCAGACGCCGGTCTTCTTCGTCACCTCGCGCAAGGACCCGGCCAGCCTGCAAGAGATCTACGCGGCCGGCGCCGACGACTACATCACCAAGCCGCCGATCCCGGAGGAGTTCGTGACGCGCGTCGTGAACCGGCTGCGCCGGGCGTCCACTTACCGTCATCTGAGCGAGTCGGACTGGCTCACGGGCATCGCGAATCGCCGCCGAGCCAGCCAGGTGGTGGAGAAGTATCTCGCCCTCGCCTCGCGGCAGTCGCAGCCGCTGTCCTGCGCGCTGCTGGACCTGGACTACTTCAAGATCGTCAACGACCAGCACGGCCATGCCGGCGGCGACCGCGTCCTATGCCGGCTCGCCGAACTGCTGCGCACCGAGATGCGCACCGAGGATGTGGTGGCCCGCTGGGGCGGCGAGGAGTTCCTCATCTGCGCCTATGACACGACCGCCGATAAGCTCGCCCGGCGTCTCGAGCAACTCCTGGCCAAGCTCCGCGAAGAGGTCTTCCAGGGCGGGAGCCGTGAGTTCCGCGTGACTTTCAGTGCTGGAGTCGCAGAATACCCGGCACACGGAACGACCTTCAGTGAACTGCTGCGTGCCGCCGATGAAGCTCTCTATGTAGCTAAGAACAAAGGCCGCAACTGCGTCGTCGCGGCGGACAGGCAGAGTGGTTCCAAAACGGAACTTATGTCGGGTAGCGAACACTCGGAGCGCTTGTAACTAATCTTTAGGGGAATCGGGGCCGAAGGAGTAGCCTGTGGAAAATCGTATCAACCGCCCGACGTTACGAAATCCGGAATTTTTTTGTTGCGTGTCTGCTTCCAGGTTCCCCCGGCTACACTCAGCAAAACCCCAAGCTTGATCGGGGTTGCAGCCTTCCCCGTACAGAAGGGGAGTTCTGATCTCAGGCCCATCACTGTGAGTGTGCCGAATGAGTGACGCAATGAATACAAAAGGGCGGTTGAGTCCCGCCATCGAGGACAAGCCGGGCCTAGCTGCTCTGGCCCGACAGTCGGGTTTCGCGGCTGCCACCCTCGGAGCTACGTCATTGATCAGTCTGCGTCTCCTGGGGGAGCTCTATCCCTGGCTCTTCGCCAGCCAAATCGTGATGAAGGCCAATTCCGGGCTGTGCCTGCTGTTGTGCGGGTGCAGCCTGGCGTTGCTCGCGGCGCGGGTTCCCTCCGAGTGGAAGCGCACAACGGCCGTGTTCCTTGCGCTCAGCGCATTGCTGGTCGCCGCGGCCACGATGGCCGAGTTCCTTTTGGGCTGGGAGTTACACATCGACCGCGCTCTCGTGAACGACCCGACCGGCTCGAACCTTAGTGGTTCCCCCGGTCGGATGGCGTTCGGTGCGGCGCTATCGTTCCTGTTCTTTTCCATCGGCCTGCTGGCGGCC
>Ga0209172_10008442_pt1 | contig 10077 bp, 11 predicted proteins | sample LarsenN4metaG_FD_184113 | JGI IMG/M metagenome (GOLD analysis project Ga0209172, IMG submission 184113) | Hot spring sediment bacterial and archeal communities from British Columbia, Canada, to study Microbial Dark Matter (Phase II) - Larsen... ...
GTAGGGGGCCGCGCCCACGTGCACCGGCCGTGGGGAGGGAAGACGGCTGGCCACCCGCAGGGCCTGTTGATCGCTCGGGCACCCCGGACCGCCCTTCCCCAGCGTCTGCCCTCGCCTCCGTCCCCCCGAAGCCTTCCTGCTTCCACCGAAGCCCCGCTCTCCATCCCCTTTTCCTTGCCCCGCGCGTCTTCGGTTTGTTTATCCGACGGACCTCTAGTCCGATTAGAACCCCCATGGCCCCGCCCGCAGGCGGGGCGCAAAGGAGACGCCAGTTTCAATCCTACTGTAGTCCGATTAGAACTCGGCAGGAGCCTTCTGCTTTTTCAGAGAATAGTGAAGTTTCAATCCTACTGTAGTCCGATTAGAACATACGCGGCTTGCACGCGGCGGCACAGCTCGTGAACCGGTTTCAATCCTACTGTAGTCTGATTAGAACTTGTCGCCACCATCAGCGATTTCATCTATGAGGCATGTTTCAATCCTACTGTAGTCCGATTAGAACTATCTTGATCTGAAGAATTGCAGCTGTAGCACTCCATAGTTTCAATCCTACTGTAGTCCGATTAGAACATGAGTTTTCTATGGACAGGCGACACGGAGACCCTTGGTTTCAATCCTACTGTAGTCCGATTAGAACGAACTGGGGCGCGTGCGGGATGAGCAGCTGCGCACCCAGGTGCTCGGCATAATCCGTGGACGAGGCTCCCAAGGCCCAATAGATAGAGGCAGCCAAGAGCTGGTTATAGTTCAACGGGATTACGGTCTCACGCCTGGGATTCTCCAAGGTCAGCCCGATACGCATGTCAACGCCTCCATACAAAAGTAGCCGTGGCCGGACAGCTTCAGGGCAATACCCATTCCTTGGACGCTCACCCAACCGACCCCTTCATAAATTATCGTTACTTTACTAAATTAATTAAATTTTATCATACCCGGTGTGTAAGGTGGCTATATTTGTGTATATGAGGCAGCTGCAGTTCACAGGGAAAAGTCCTGACCAGACGCTACCGCTGGACAGGGACCACCGAAAGGTCAGGCGCGGATAACATAGGCGCCACCAGATTAAGGATGCAGGCTATCCATCATAGAACGCTCGCTTGGCTCATCGTCTCATAAAACACCTCATACCGTGAGTCAAGTATCTTCTGATCTGGCTTCTAACGCCGCCCGCCAAGCAGCGATCAAGACCCCGGAACTCAAATTTTCCGAAATGCGTCAGCGTCTATACTCACGGCAGCCCTATCGCGGACGCCGCCCTAACCGGTTTGCATTGACGTTCTTTCTTGACAAAAAGTTCGCAAGATGCGAAATTCAAGCAGGGGAAGGCGGAGGAGGGTGGGCGTGCATGTGATTAGCCGAAAAGCTCTGAAAGAGGCCGCGACGCGACATGCCGACCTGGAGACGGCGCTTGAGACGTGGTACCGCATTGCCAAGAAAGCGCAATGGAAGAGCCTCGCAGACGTACGCAAGACCTATCCCCAGGCGGATATGGTCGGGACGTGTACAGTCTTCAACATCACAGGAAACGCCTACCGCCTCATTGTGCGGATCAACTACCGGACAGGGCGGGTGTTTATTCGTCATGTCCTCACGCATGCGGAGTACGATCGGGAGGGCTGGAAGCATGAGTGTGGCTGAACGCAAGCTCACCGGAAAGATCAGCAAGAGCGCGATAAGCAAGCAGGAGTATCGCGACTTGATTAGCCGGACCCTGCCTCACGTCATTCAAACCGAAGCGGAGAATGCACACTATATTGGCGTGTTGGAATACCTGGATGCGCTGCCCCACCCAACTGCCGCGCAACAAGCATTGGCCGACCTGTTGACGCTGCTGATCGAGGAATTCGAAGAGCGGCGCTATGCGCTGAAAGCTGGCGGCCCTATTGATCACCTCAAGGAGCTGATGGCCGCGAATGGCCTGAGACAAAAGGACCTTGTGGATATTTTCGGAACACCCAGTATCGTTTCCGAAGTCCTGCGTGGGAAGCGCGACTTAACAACGGGACACATTCGCCGCTTAAGTGAGCGCTTTCATGTCTCGCCGGAATTGTTCATTGTTGGCGGCGATGGCGCGCGCCGGAACGCCGCCGTCTAACAGGAGATAAGCCGGGGGAGGAAGCCAGGCCGAGCGGTGGGTGCAGGCCTGCCCCGTGGCGCTAGCCCTTGCCCAGCATCATGGTCGGCAGCACGAGGGAGATCCCGGGGAAGGCGAAGAGGATGCCCAGTGTCAACAGTTCCATGATGAGGAACCACCAGATCCCCCGGAAGATGTCCTCCAGCGGGATGGTGTTGCCGACCACGCCCTTCACGACATACACGGTGATCCCGAAGGGCGGCGTGATGGCGCCAACCTCGACGAGCTTGACCACGATGATGCCGAACCAGATGAGGTTCACCTGTAGGTTGAGCAACACTGGCAGGAAGACGGGCAAGGTCAGGAGCATCATGGAGATGGAGTCCAAGAAGCATCCCAGGAATATATAGACCAGACAGATAATGAGCAACACCGCGACGACGGAGAGATTCCAACTCACGATCAACTCGGCCAGCGCCTGGGGCAGCCCGCTGAGCGCCATGAAACTGGTGAAGATCGACGCCCCGATGATGAGCAGGAAGATCATGGCCGTCGTCCGCGACGTCTCAAACACTGAGTCTCGGAGGGTCAGCCAGTTCAGTTGTCCTGCTGCGGCCATGAGCACCAGGGCGCCAAAGGCGCCGAGCGCCGCTGCTTCCGTAGCGGTGACGAACCCCGAATAGATCCCCCCCAAGATCAGCAGGATCAACACGATGAGGCCCCAGATGTGCCGCAGCGCCGCAAGACGTTGCTGCCAGGTGATGCTGAAGGGCACCTCGGGAGCGAGCTTGGGGTTGCGCTTCACCCGGATGTAGATCATGCCCATTAGCAGGGCGGCGGAGAGCAGGCCCGGCAAGTACCCCGCCATCAGCAGCCGCCCGACCGAGATCTCGGTGAAGATGGCATAGACCACCATCACGATGCTCGGCGGAATGAGCACGGCCAGGGTGGCGGCCGCGGCGACCGAGCCTGTGGCGAGTCGCTTATCGTAGCCGTAGCGCAGCATCTCCGGGATGGTGATGCGCCCCATCGCTCCAGCGGCGGCAACCCCTGAGCCGGAGCAGGCGCCGAAGAGGGCACAGCCCGCCACCGTGGCCATCGCCAATCCGCCGGGCAGCCGCGCCAGCCAGAGACGCGCGGTCTCAAAGCAGGACCGGGTCAGTCCCGCATGATAAGCAAAGTATCCCATGAGCAGGAACAGCGGCACGGCGGCAAAGGTCTGATTCGCCACTGCGGAATAGAGTGAGGAGGACAGCATGGCGAAGGTGGCCGGGGGACCGCTCAGCCAGAGCAGCCCCCCCAAGCCCACGAGGCTGAGGGCAAACGCAATGGGGACGCGCAGGCCGATGAGGATCAAGAGGGCGACAAAGCCACTGAGGCCGATATGGTAGCTTTCCATGCGGTATGGCCTTTCGTCGGCAACGACGGCGGTCGCCTGCCCTGCCGCTTCTAGGGCGATGGGGTGGTGACCCCTGGCGGGGCCTCTTCCGGCAGGGTGGGGCGGACGGCTCTTCCCAGCTCTTGCAGAGCTGTCAGTACTAGCTGGAGGCAGAGCAGTCCAGTCCCCAACGGGATCAACCAGCGGAAGGGCCAGATCGGCACTGGAATCACCGCCACTCGATATTCCCCGATCGTCCAGGCCTCCCAGGCCTTGTCGAATGCGAGCCACGTCATCAGGCCGAAGAGCGCCACGCCCATGAAGGCGGCGACGGCGTCGAGCAGCGCTTGGACGCGCACGGGCAAGCCTTGCGTGACGACGCTCACAAAGACGTGCTCACGCTGCATTTGGACATACATCAGTGGCAGGAACACCGCCGCCACCATGACGGCTTCGCTAAACTCCAGGGCACCCGGCACCGGCTTCACCAGTTTCCGCCCCAGGGCATCGGCAGTGATCAGCACCATTAAACCGACGACGACAAACCCACCTGCCAGAGCCATCACCGTCGCCAGTCGCTCGATGACGCGCTTCGCCAGAGTTATCAGCGATCTCGACGTCGCCAATGCACTTCCTCGCTCTCATCTACTGGGTTCACGACTTGTCGGCCGCACTTTTGCCGGCGTCACCGCCAGGCCGGCATGATAGCGATGGCTACCGCTTCGCCCACGGATATCCATTGGCGGCCACCTCTGCCTCGCAAGTCTTCACGAGTTCCGTGAATTTGGCCCAGGTGGCTCGGGCAGGGATGCCTTTGCTCTCCATCTCCGCCAGCCATTTTTCCTGGGCCTGCTTGCCGGCATCCTCCAGGGCTTGGCGATCTGCGGGGGGAAGCTCATGGTATTGGAGGCCGTTTTCTGCCTGAAATTTCTTGAGGAGTTGTCCCTCCAGTTCCGTCAACTTCCTGGCATAGGCCATGTCATGCTCGCGGCTGACATCGCGAAAGACCTGCTGCAGGCTGGCTGGAAAGCTGTTCCAGACTTTGAGGTTGATCGATAACGAGGCGGCCACCACAAAGCCCGAGTCGAGCTTGGTGAGGTGCTTGGCGATCTCATAGTGCTTGAAGGCTTCGGTGAGATAGATCGTCGCCTCGGCGCCATCGACAACGCCCCGTTCGACGGCTTCGTAGATATCACCGTAGTTCATGAACACCGGGGCGATCTTCAACTCCTCCATCCATTTGACCCGTGCGCCGCCGTAGCTGCGGATTCTCCTGCCCTGCAGGTCGACGAGTTTGAGGAGGGGAGTCTTGGACAGGAAATGGAATTGCCCACTCGAATAGCCCAGCAGTGGCATGAAGCCGAGTTTCTCAAAAGACGCCCGCAGCTGGGATTCTTCCTCGCTGACGATGCGGGAGGCGCTGATGCCGCACCAATAGTCCTTGGCGTTGTAGGGCATGTCCAGGGTCATCCACAGAGCGGTGCGCGCAGGGTCGTAGGTCGAGGCGACATTGGCGATTTGGGCGATGCCGGCGGTCAAGCCCGAGGCCATGTCCTGGCCCTTGAGCAACGACTGCGACCAGAACACCTGAAACTTTACCTTGCCGCCGGTGCGCGCGGTGATCTCGTCCATCCACCATTTGCGCATCTCGGAGGCGAACCCAGTCGGCGGCAGTTGCTCGGCGACTTTCAACGTCATCGGTTTGATGTCTGTCACAGAGGCTGCCGGCGTCCCTGCCAGGACCTGGCCCGTCGCCCCCATGGTAGGCGTTCGCATCGGCAACAGCACGGCCAGCGCAGCGAAGACGATCCACAGGGTCAGGAGCGATGGGATGGCCACGGTCGTGCGCATTCGGCTCACGATCATCGACGGGCTCCTGTCATCCATCGTGCTGGTTTGTTTCTCCTGCCATGCAGGCTTGTCCAAAGGACAGCACGGCACAGCTTAGGCACCTCGTATTGAAGCGCTTCGCACCTGCCCGGGAAGGAGTGTTAAAGGCGCGTCAGGAGTTGGGGCCTTCGGAGGAAGCGTGCACGGGTTGGAGTGGCAAACGTGGGAGAGCGGTTTGAGGATTGGAAGATCAAAGAGTCCGGCATCGGCATCGTCCTTGTCGGCAACAACAGCCCCAAGCGCTGTATGTCTGGAATTGCCCTTCAGCTAGATAGCGTGCAGAACATCGCAAGCTGGCCATTTCCTCTGCCGTCGCTCTCCCGTATATCATCACCTTAACGGTTGTCAAGAAAAATGTCTGTGCGAGTTGGCCTCGTCCTCTTCGCTAGGCGCTGGGCTTCAGTTTACCCCCTCTTCGCCATGACATCCGTTGGCATCGCGAGCGCAGCGAGGCAAGCTCGCTACTCTGTGTCGTTTTCATTTCTTACAGGATGCGCATTCGTGCTATGCTTTCTGCACTAGGGGCGGGAGACAGGCGGCGGTGTGCTATGCTTGGCGGATGTTTGGTCCTCGCGCAAGATCAAGAGGAGGGTGGCGATGGGGCTGCAATTCGGCGTCTTCGATCATATCGAACCCGTGCCAGGTCTGTCGTTGGGGCAAATTTACCGCGAGCGCCTGCAACTCCTGGAACGCTATGACGCCGCAGGCTTTTATGCCTATCATCTCGCCGAACATCATACCCCAGCGGTGCACAGCCTGGCTCCGTCGCAGAACGTCTTTCTCGCCGCCGCCTCGCAGCGCACCCAGCGGTTGCGGCTGGCGCCGTGCGTCTATGTGCTGCCGCTGCATCACCCGCTGCGGTTGATCGAAGAGATCTGCATGCTGGATCACCTCAGCGGTGGCCGGTTAGAGGTCGGGGTGGGGCGTGGTGGCGTATTGGAGGCGTACTTTTGGGGGAGCGATGCCGATGTCGAGCGCAATCAGGCGCGTTTTCTGGAGACCCTAGCGATCCTTAAGGAAGGCTTAAGCCACGACCAGTTGACCTTCAAGGGCGAGTTTTTCAGTTTCGACGCCCTGCCTATGCGCCTGCGCCCGGTGCAGCAGCCGTATCCCCCGATGTGGTACATGCGCAATGTCGAGACGGCGGCGCGCGATGGCATGCACACCGTCATCGTCGGCTCGCTCGACAGCTTTGAGGCCAATGTGTTGCGTTATCGCCAGCTCTGGGAGGAGTATCATGGGGTGGGCGCGCGAACGGTCCAGGGGCTGGAGCCGAAGATCGGCTTGGTGAATCATATCGTCCTGGCCCCGACGGACGCCGAGGCCGTGGCCATCGCCAAACCGGCGTGGGGCGAATATGTCTGGAATCTGGAGGCGCCCCGCCGGTTAGAGGCCGAACAGCGCGGCCTGGCGCAATTTCTCGGCGGCAATATGAACAGACGGCCGGCGGGCTTGCCCAGCCGGGAGCCGGATTTCACGCGCTATCGCCTGCCCGAACGCTCGGAGGAGCAGCGGCGCCGCCGTACCCCTCCCGGCAACATCGGTGGGGATGGCCGCGGCGCCGGCTTCAGCGTCATCGCTGGCAAGCCCGACTCGATCCGCACCTATATGGATGAGTACGTCGCCACCGGCGCCAATTACTTCGTGTGCTCGTTCCAGTGGGGTGGTCTCACCCACGACCAGGCGATGCGTTCCATCGATCTCTTCGTCGAAAAGATCATGCCACACTATGCGTAAGGGAAAGGCGAGGGCATGGACATAGGCGCCACGTCAAAGCCCCCTCTCCCTCCGGGAGAGGCTTGGGGCGAGGGAAGCCCAGCCTGTGAGCGGCGGTTGGGACCGCCCTCACCCTTTCCCTCTCCCAGGGGGAGAGGGGACGATCGCTGCCTCCCACGGCTGAACTTGGCGCCGATGCCGTTGATGGGGGAGGATGCGGAAGGCGGAAGAAGAGAGGACGCCTCGCCCATAGGGGCTGCGCGGCATGTACGGGTGACGATACTTCCGCCGGGAGAAGGGCGGATGAGAGGTGAGCACAGCCAGAGAGAGCCCTGGCTGTGCCAAGACTGCCAGATCTTGAGTGGAACACCGCTCTCAATGTTTGGGATGCTCGGGCTGATCGCCCCGTGCGCGGCGCATGCCGCTAGGCGACCAGGCCGGCACCTGCTAACGCGGTGAATACGGCGTGAGGCGCAGGATGGAATGGCGGCTCACCCGCACCAAGGCGCCGTTCTTCTCCGACTCCGCCCGTGCCTGTTGCCACTCTGGATCAGCCAGAAACGCCGCCCAGCTCTTTTCGCGGGCGCCCAAGTCCGGATAGCCCAGCATATAGACCAACCGATTGCTGGTGCCGACATCTTCGGTCCAATAGGCGATGTTGTCGATGCCGTGCTTCTTGAACAGTCCGATGGTATGGTTGGCGAAGCGGTCGTGGAGCGCCGGCAGCTTGCCCGGCATGGCGTCGTAGATGCGCAATTCCTGGACGTTTGAACGCACTTGCGGTGGTGGAGAGTACGGGGTGAGTCGTAGGAATGCGTTCACCACATGGTCGACGATCGGCCCGGCCGCTTCGGTTTCCGCCCTCACTTGATGCCACCCAGGGTCGGCTTGGAAGGCGGTCCACTTCTTCTCGCGGTCGGCCATGCTGTCGAATGTGAGTATATAGGTCAGCTGGTTGCTCGTGCCGATTTCGTCGGTCCAGAACCCCAGGATGCCGATGCCATGCTTCTTGAAGAAGCCGATGGTGTGTTTGGCGAAGCGATCGTTGATCGCTGGGAGCTTGCCGGGAACAGCCGTGTAGATTCGCAATTCGTGCAGCATCAGACGCCTCCCTTCTCCATCACGGAGCGCGTGCCGAGCTAAGGGCAAGCGCACGCCAACGATAAATTCACGATCCCTTACCCTTATCGGACCTTCGACAAGCTCAGGCTGGACGGGTGCGCGACCGCTTGCGATGACACGGCGCTTGTCGAAGTCACGCTCCACGCATATTGAGCGACGAGACCACCGCTAAGCTTTCATCTCGATGAACTCCAGCTGCACCCCATCCGGTCCTTCGAAGAAGCACACCCGCCGTCCGCCGGAGACGGTGGTCTGCTCTAGGATGTTGATGCCCTGAGCTTTGAGCTTCTCGATCAGGCTGTCCAGCTCATCAGTGTCGATGGCGATGTGCTCCATGCCATATTTCTGCTCGCGGGTTTGGCTCTCGATGAAGTTGGTGACGTTGAGCGACAGCCCATGCAAGTCCAGGCGATAGCCGTTGCCGCCGGCTTGGCCGACGATCTTGGCGCCCAGCGTCTCGACATAGAACTTCGCGGTCTTCTCAGGATCCCGCGTCTTCAGATGCACGTGATTGAGCTTCAAAGCCATAGTGCACCTCCCTCACATCGTTGGTGACAGCCATTGGCCGCCGGTGTATAGCGCCCGACAGGCCAGCGGCAGTTTCAAAAACGCGACCACCTAACCGTAGCCTACGAAATCTCGCACCGGCCCCAACGCGCCACGACCAGTGCTGCGCGCAGCATAGACCAATGGGAGAGTCACGTCAAGCCTGGCGCTCGCGGCGCTTTGAGTGCTGCGGTTTGGGGTGGACACTCCGGTGAAAATAGGATAATAGTGCCTACCACCGTGATGTCTATCCGCGGCACGTCGAGAGGAGAATTCATATGTCAGCCACTGTGCAAGCGACCGAGAAGCCAGCCATGAAACTCTGCCATGCCACCCAGGAGACCGCACCGCTTGTGCCAGGCCGTCGCACGTTTTTCACCTATCGTGACCTTGGGGTGACAGAGGCGACCAACGGCCGGATGCGCGCCCAGGTGATGTCGGCCATCACCGGCATGACCGAGCCGACCGGGTGGCATTATCACGTCTGCGAAGGACAGTTCGTGTATGCCCTCAAGGGCTGGGTCGAGCTGGAATTCGAGACCGGCGAAAGCGTGCGCCTCCAGGCGGGCGAGTCGCTGTTCATCCCGGGTGGCATGCGCCACAATGAGATCAAAACCTCGGACGATCTCGAGATCCTTGAGATTTCAATCCCGGCGGATATGCGGACGGTGCCGTGCGAGCGCCCCCCCGGCCTGCCATCTCGCCTGTGAGGCAGAAGGTTTCCAAGGGTCAAAGCGGTCTTGCCGAGGGACGCGACCACCTTGACCCTTCTCAAGCCGCCTCTTACTCGATCGGCCCTAGATGCCGCTCCAGGCGCCGCTCGGCCTTACGTATCCGCCAGCCCCAGAGCATCAGCGTGATGCCTGCGAAGAGCAGGAGGCCAGCGATCATATCGGCGAGCAGCTCAGGCCATGCGATGATGGCCAGTGCCACCACGGTCAAGGCGATGCCGGGCGCCATCAAGAGCCACCAGAAGCCGCCGGGTCTCTGGCTCGTGAACCGTTGGTCAAACTGTTGCAGCTGGATGAACAAAGGAGAGCGTCTGAACATTTGCTTGCCCTCGCGTGTCAGCCCTATTGTAGGGTCCGCCAAGGGGCTCGGCTCGCCTCTGACCGATACCCTGACAAACCATGCCGAGCCCCCAATTCTATGCTAAAAGATGGCAGGTCGAAACCGTCCATGCTGGTGATTAGCTGACAGAACACGCCGAACCCCTAACACGCTTAAGAGGGTGTTTAAAAACATGTCATGTGCGCCAGACGATGTACCATCAGGCGGATCATGGCGACGCGGATCATGGCTTCGCTGGTCTGGGTCAAATACTCATCATCCTTCGCCAATCGACGGTACC
>Ga0209172_10008446_pt1 | contig 10070 bp, 4 predicted proteins | sample LarsenN4metaG_FD_184113 | JGI IMG/M metagenome (GOLD analysis project Ga0209172, IMG submission 184113) | Hot spring sediment bacterial and archeal communities from British Columbia, Canada, to study Microbial Dark Matter (Phase II) - Larsen... ...
ATCATCCCTGGTGGTGTCAGCACCGACCCAATTGACATCTCGGGCATTTTCCCGGGCGTTCAGAGGCTCTACTGGCGCGTTGGTGCCCGCAACACGGGCGACAACCCTGGTCCGAAGAAGGACGCGACTGGCGAGCGGTACGTGTTCAGCAGTCCGTTCCAGTTCGACCGCGTGCTGCCTCCGCCTCCGCCTCCGAGCGAATGACGCACCGCCGCCATATCTGAGAAGATGACGAAGGAACGATAAGGAGAAGAGGAATGCACAGTGGGACAGTAAAATGGGTGACGACCGCGCGATGGCTCGTGGTCATAGCGTTGGGAATCCTGCTTACCGCCGCGCCGCGGTCGGCGAACGCCGACATCTCCCTGCCATATAAGAGAGGAGAGATCGTCGTTCAGATGGCGCCCGGCGCCACGATGGCGGAAGCGCAGCAATTGGCGCAGTCCAAGGGGCTTGTGGTAAGGCGCGCTCTTCGCGCGCCAGGGTACTTCCTGTTTTCCCTTCCTAATCCCGATATCCCTCAGGAGCGCACGGTCACCGAGGAGAAACTCGTTGCTCTGCGCAATGATTTCCGCGTCCGCGCTGCGCAAGTCAACGTGATCTTCGAGAAGTACCAGATCCCTGACGACCCCCTCTTCGGGGCCGGTGCCGGCGAGCAGTGGAACCTCTTCCAGATTGGTCTCCCTGGCCCTACGGGTGCATGGGCGACTGAGAAGGGGCGAACGGGCATCTTCGTAGCCGTTATCGATGACGGGTTTGACATGGATCACCCCGACTTCTTCGACAACTCCGGATTGCGGCTCGCCTTCGGCTACAACGCCGACGATGGCTCCGGTAATCCCGATCCTTGGGACCCGAACCCCGGCTTCTCTCACGGCACGATGTCAGCAAGTGTCATCGTCGCAGGGACGAACAACGCCCTGGGGATGGCCGGCGTGACTTGGGAAGGCGTAGTCGTCGTTCCGATTCGTGTTGCGGACGCAGAGGGCAACCTCGTGTTATCCCTCATCCTGGATGCGTACACGTACGTGTTCGACTTCAACAACAACCCTGCGACGCCGACCCTTTCGGCGCAGAATATGAGCTACGGCTCACTCGGGCGCACCTTCATTGATGAACCGTTCCTCCAAAACATAGCTTCGCAGGGTACATTGCTAATCGCTGCCGCGGGCAACAGTCGCCCGTTCTCCCCGGCGGGGTTCCCGGCAAGCCTCCCGTACGTGACGTCTGTGGGCGCAACAAGGTGGATCAGCCCGAATCTTGAGAAGGGCTTCTTCGCCAGCTACAGTAGCCAGGGACTGCCCGACCGCTCCCGAAAGGTAGACCTCGCCGCCCCATCCGCCGACACGGCACCAGTGTGGACGCTCATGAACGGCGGGGGATTCGCTCCGCAAGGCGGCGGAACATCCTACGCCAGCCCGACCGTTGCCGGTGCGGTTGCCTTGCTGCACTCCGCGGGCATGGAGCCCAGCACCATCATTGACAACCTCAAGGTGACAGCGGTCGTCGCCCCCGGCGATCCGATACCGAACGTGGACACCGGCTGGGGCGAAATCGCAGTCCAAGAGGCAATGACGCTTGTGATTCCGGGCATCAAGCCGGTGGCCCCCGAGGAGCTGTCGACGTTTGAGTACGAGACGGTCTCCTACAAGTTCCGCATGTTCAAGATTCGGGCGGCCGGCCCCGGGCCGGTCGTAACGATTGAGAAGACCGACGGCTCATTTGGCCCGGTCGTCGTGCCGGCGTCGAACTACACGCTGACACCCGACCCGAACGATCCGCGGGTAGTGTTCCTTGAAGGCTTCGCCCGGCTCGAGGATGGCTCGGGTAACGGCGAGGGCGAGTGGCGCATCACCTTGACCGGCACTGAAGAGCTGCCAGGCTCGACGGAGTTCTCAGCCTCGATTGTGGTTCGCGTCCAGTACCACCGCCTGCTTCCGGGCACTTCGATGTTCTCTATGCCCTACAGGCTGGACGGGACGGACTCGCCTCCGGGCGGGCGCAAGCCCGAATCCTTCTTCTCGCCGGGGTTCTCGATGTTCCGGTGGATCCCGTCCCTGGATGCCGAGGGGAACCCAACCGGCTCGTACGCTCAGTACGACCCCGCCGGGCCGAACACCCAGGACGCCGGGTTCACCCCGGCTGACCCGCTCACGGGCGCAACCATCGTTCGCACCACGCAGAGCGGGGTTCAGCGCATCGAAACGCCGCAGAACGGTCCGTTTGGAGTCGGGTTCTTCGTGCGGACCGTTGACGAGACCGTCTTCGACATGGAGCTTGGCCCAGAGGACCGCGTGCTGCACTACCGGATCCTCATGAAGCCCGGCTGGAACATGATCGGCAACCCGTTCCCGTATCACGTTGACTGGGCGAGTTGCCAGATTGTGCTACCCAACACGCGTGAGGTGCTGACCATCGACCAAGCAACTTCGCGCCGGCTCATCCGACCGCAGCTGTTCCGCTATCAGATCGTCGCGCCGGGCGTAAAGGACTATCGTTGGGAGAGCCCACCGCGCGGTCAACTCTTTCCGTTTGATGCGCACTGGGTGTGGGCATTCGAGGAAGTCTGGCTGCAGGTTAATGCTCAGCCGGCGGGCTTCCGCGGCAGGTCTGCCGACATCGGGGAGCGTGTCCGAGGCAACGGATGGCTTGTCCAACTGACCGCCAGCCAGGCCGGCACGACGGACAGCGCGAACTATTTCGGCGCCACGCGGAACGTGAACGAGTCGTTCGACACGGTCGCCGAGGCGCCGTCGCAGCCGGGCGGGGTTCAACTGTATCTCCACGGCCCGGATGGCCAGGCAGCACTTGCCCAAGACCTTCGCGAGGCGGCAGCCGGGCGCCTGGAGTACCGCTTCACGGTTCGACCGGTCGAACCCAACGCCGATGTGGTCGTTTCGTGGAACGATGTGGTGCGCGCCAACAGCCGGTTGCGGATAGCGCTTCGCGATGAGACGACAGGGCGCGTCGTTTCGATGAACGCAACCTCGACGTATACGTTCGTAGCCGACGCTCATCTGACGCCTCGGACGTTCACCATTACGGTCGCCCCCGACGCTGCGGGCCGGCTCGTGGTCGGCGGCGTCCGGGTGGTTAGCGGTGGCCGAGGGGCCGAGGGATACACGCTGCAGTACTCTCTGAGTACTGACGCCAACGTCGCGGTCAGGGTCTTGAGCACCTCAGGGCAGCTTGTCAGCGAACTTGACAGCGCCTTGCGTACCGCTGGGACCAACTCAGTCGTCTGGAACGGTAGGAACGCGCGCGGCGTGGCCGTTGCGCCAGGCGTCTACATCGTGGAGATCACGGCGGAGACGCTCGCAGGAGAGAGAGTCCGCGTTACCACGCCGGTGACGATCACAAGATAGGAGAGGAAAGCATCAAATGAAGGAAGGTACGAAGAGACTCGTTCAAGTGGCGGCAATGGCCTCCATGTTGGTGGCGCCAGCGCGGGCGTTGGACTACTCCATCTGCTTTGACCCGCTGGTTCCGCCCTTCTCCCCGGACTATCAGTTGGTCGTTGTGGCGAATCCGCTGATGCTGGTGTCCTTGGGCGTAGCGGGCACGATTAACTATGGCGACAGCCCTTGCGGAGTCCCCATTGCCGGCTCCCACCCCATCGCCGGATACATCGGCATGATGACCGGTGGCGTTGGGAGCTTCCACAGCGGCGCCGACGATAGCGCGGCATACTTCGTTGGCTCGCCGTGGGGTGGTAACGAGTGGAGCTACGTTACGATTCGAAGCGTAGGGCCGGATGGCGCAACTTCGGACATCCGTTGGGGTGAGGCCGGCTTCAATCTGCTGGTGGCGCCAACCGCGTCGTATCGCCGGCTCGTCGCGGAAGATAACTCGAACGACGGGATTGCCGCTCGCCTCATCTGCAACGTAATCGGCGGAGTTGTTCGGTTCGAGTGGCGGTTAACCAATACGAATGCTGACGTTCGGCAGGTCGGGCTACGCCACGGCTCTTGGGTTGGGTTCATCAACTCTGCTGGAGGGTTCTCTGGATATCACAGCAACACGTACACCCTTCTTCCGAATGGTCGGCCGAACCGCATTCACCAGCAATGGTCGCGCGCCGAAGATCCGATATCGTTCCCGAGCTTCTTAGACTTCTACTTCCGGCAGTCGAGTCCGTACCCGTCGCTGCGCGTCCACACCGGCCCGGCGTCCGGCGGCCTGCAAGACGCTTCCAATGTGAGCAGGCTTGTTCTGACGGATCAGATCTTAGCGCTGAGCGACCTTTGGGAGTCAAGGGTGCTTCCGGATGCCGCCATCAGCGACCCGACGTTCCTGCTGTACTTTGACCCCGTTCCGGTCGGCCCCGGCCAGACGCGACGCATCATTTACTACATGACACCGCCGTGGGCAAACAACATCATGAGGGTGGATGTCGTGCAGGGCGAGCAGCTGCCCGATGTTCTTGGCTACGCCGTGACGGCCGAAGCACCGCAGTTGATCGCGTACAGCGACACCGGAACCAACAACCTCGACCCCAACCCGTTCTTCATTACTACGTGGATTGACAACCAGTACGCCGCTGTCAATCGGGAGATTACTCTCCGTGACGTCAACGTAACTCTGACTCTGCCGGATGGGATTACGTTCGCCCCAGGCGAAACGAACACGAAGACTCTCTCCAGCGTCCCGCCGGGACAGGTGTTCAACGTCCGCTGGCAGGTTCAGGCCGACGGCACGACAACTGGTCCTCAGAAGTACCGCGTCTCCGTGACGGCCATCCCGGGCATCAACGAAGTCATTGAAGGCACCATCATGATCGCGAGCACGCCGCGCGCAAACATCGTGGGTGGCCCGCAGCTGGTGGGCTTTCCGTGGGTGTTCGCAAGCGATGACCTCGCCACGATCACCGGCCTAACCGTCGGTGCCGGCGCGCAACTCGACGCCTTCAAATGGGACACGCTGCTCAACACGTACCTGAGGGTGTCGCGTGTCTCCGACCGTGGCAGCGCACAGTGGTGGATCGCCGACACGGACTATCCGAACACGCTGCTGAACGGAGCAAGCGCCCCGACCGACAGTGTCGGCGGCGAATTCAGGGTCGTCCTTCTGAAAGGGTGGAACCTCATCAGCAACCCATACCCATATCCAGTGCAGCTGAACCAGATCATCGCGACTGCACAGTCCGACCCCGGCCGTGTGCTTACTTGGGCGGACCTCATTACGCGAGGCTGGGTGCGGAGCACGCTGTATCGGTACGACCCATTCGATCCTCCGTACAAGTTCAATTCCGACCCAGCGCAATTGGTTCTGCCGGGCCTCGGCTACTGGGTGCTCGTGAACACCGAAACGCCGATCAACGTGTTCTGGCCGCCGGTGTTCGTGCCCGGCCTTCCCGGCTCGTCGCGCTCCGTTGACCCGTTCCAGTCCAACCAACGGAACTGGCGACTGCAACTGGTCGCGCGCGGCGAAGGTGAATCCGACGCGTCAAACTACATCGGCATGGTCGAAACGCGGCAGAAGGCAATGGAACTGAGCGCGCCCGAACCGCCCAGCATGCCGAACAGCCAGATCCGGCTCTCCCTCGAGCGAGAGGACGAGCAGGGTAGGACGATGCTTTGGGCGCAGGACGTGCGAGAGAACCAGGGTCGAGCCTCGTTCACAGTTCGATTCTTCTCGAACCGCGCCGGCACGTTCGCACTCTCGTGGCCGAACATCGCCCAGATTCCGCGCAACGTTCGGCTCGTTCTTCGCGACCTGCAAACCGGCCAGACGCGCGACCTGAGGGGCGCCTCGGCGCACACCTTCACCCTCGGTGAAGCCGGCGAGCGCACGTTCCTCGTCTCCGTTGAGCCAGGAACGAGCGCACGACCCGTCATCGGCGGCGTGCAGATCGTCAGCGACTCGCGCGACGTTAACTCGCCGGTTACGATTCAGTACTCGGTCTCAACGAGCGCCAACGTCACGGTGCGAATCCTTAGCCCGGCTGGGCGAGAGGTGTACAGCGCGCTGCGCGGTCGTTCCGAAGACGCCGGCGCGAACAGCGTCGTGTGGAACAAGCGCGACAACAACGGGCGCGCGGTCGCACCGGGTAACTACATCGTCGAGATCCTTGCAGAGACGCTGGACGGGCAGCGCGCACGCGTGACGCGCCCGGTTATCGTCATCCGATAAGTCGACAGAGAAAGTGAACTGATGAGAAGCGTGAGCCGCAAGCGAAAGGGTCCGACCGTGGGCATTCGCACGCTGCTCGCGCTTCTCCTTTTGATTGTCGCGGTGGGAGCGACCGCGCAGCAGCCGCGCAAGCCCGTCTTGATCTCGTTCGGCGTCGGATTGGGTGAGCGCGCCATGGCGCCGCAAGAACTCCGGTTCGAATCCCGCGCCTCGACCGCGTTTCGCAAGGCGCTCGAGGGTGGCAAGGAGTATCGCATCGTTCCGTTCAGCCGAACACACCCCTCCGTTCAGCGCGCGCTTCTGGAGAGGACGCTGCCGAGCGAACTCCTGCTCCCGCCGTTCACCGGCACCATCGGCACGGAATTCAAAGTGGTCCGCCTCGCGAAAGTGATGCGCGGTGAGTTCGCGGTCAGCGTTGTCGTGGATCGCCTCACATTCTCCGACGACGGCAAGAGAGTTTCAGCGGTTTTGATTTACGAGGTCTACGACGTAGAGAAGGCAAAGATGGTCGGCACGGCGGGCGCGACTCTCGAGGCGAGCGGGGCGGACCAAGCAAGCACCGCCGACGCCCTCATCCAAGCGCTCTCCAAGAAGGGCGCGGAGGACACGCTCGCCATCCTCGAAGAGTATCTCAAAAAGCCACCGGGGAAGTAGCATGTCTGGGCGACGCCTCGCACGGTTCCTCCTAAGCGCCGCGCTGCTCTCACTGGGCGTAGGCGCTTTTGGCACTGGCTCGATTCGGCTGTCGAGCTATCCGACGCTCTCGGTGGCGGATGGGCACAGCACCGTCACCATCTCCGCCGAGGTAAGGCAAAGTGACGGCTCAAAGGTTGCGGACGGCACGCCGGTTCGCTTCACCGCTTCCGGAGCGTCATTTCGCGAATCGGACGTCGGCACCGTGGACGGCGTGGCGCGCGCCGTGCTCGTCGCCCCGAATGAACCGGGATTCGTGCGCATCACCGCGAGCGTAACCTCCATTGGCACGGTCAACACGCTGGATGTCGAGTTTGTGAAGGACCGCGCCGCCCTGTCGGCTGCAAGACGCTACGTGGAGATTTCGTCCGAGGCAAGCCTCTTCTACAGCAATCAGATTGGTGTGTTCTCCGCGGCTGCGCCGTCGCGGGGTGTGCGGTTGCGGTACGGAGACATCACCATCAACGCGTCCGACCTGCAACTCGACAGCGCCGGGCTTGTGGTCGTCGCGGTGGATGCGGAACTGACCGTCGGCGAGACCAGCCTCGAGTGCCGCCGGCTACGGTACACGCTGCCTCAGCGCTCCGGCTTTGCCATCGCAACCGTTGACGGACGGCTTGCGGGCTGCGAGTTGAAGGGCGCGATCGCGAGCGTCGCGGAGGGGGGCGTTGACCCGGCTGCGTTCGAGTTCCGCGATGTCGGCACGTCCCAAACGAGCGTGCACGCCGCTTCCGTCGTGTTCTTCCCCAACCGCGAGATCCAGTTCCGCCACGCGCAGGTGTTCGTGGGCGACACGAGGGTGATGTCCATGCCGCTGTACGCCTTGAAGGCGCACTCCGGGCCTGAACTGTTCACCGACCAGGTCATCGGGTTCGAGAACGGCAGCCTGCAGGTGAACTACCCGTACTACCTTAACCTCTCGCCGACGTTCACGAGCGCGTTGCGCCTGCGGAGTGGTCAGAACTACGGGCGCGGGGCAAGTTCGTCGCGCGGCTTCTTCCTCGATTTGGAGAGCACCTACCTCGCCGGCGCGGACGGCGAGGGCTCGGTAACGCTGTCGGGAATAGGCCGATCCGATATGAGCTTGAGCTTCCGGCACACACAGCGGTTTGGTGAGCGCTCGAGCGTGTCCGCCCTTCTCGACTTCCCGAACTTCAACAGCATCTACGGCGGAATCAACGCGTATCGCAGTTTCAAGGGTTACACGGCGACCCTGAGCGCTAACAGCAGCAGTTCCTTCTCAGGCGAAAAGTATGAGTCGCAGCGCGCCGACCTCTCCGTGACCACAGACAGGAAACCGGTGCCTGGGTTGCCCGGCACATACAGCGTCGGCCTCACGATGAATACATCGCGGGCGTCCTTCTTCGGACGGCGAACGGAGCAAAGCGGCTACGGCCTGCGCGCGCAGTGGGTGATGACTCCACAGAGGCTGTGGCAGGGCGCAGTGCTGACCAACTCCGTTACGCTGTCGCAGCTCTGGTCGGGTAGCGACGCGAAGCCGTTCGGCGTGGTGGCTACGACTGCGGTCTCCACCAATCTGAACAATCGCTCGAATCTGCGGCTCGCCTACGACTACACGAAGGACTCCTTCACCTCATCGTTCTTCGGCAGTCATCGAGTTACCGGCGAACTGTTCTGGAGCGATTCAAACTTTCTCGCCAGCGTTTTCGGCGGCAGAAGCCTCGACATGGACTCGATGAACGTGTTCGCCGACGTTTCCTACCTCCTCGGCCCGCAGTGGCGCGTCGGCGGAGTGTTTAGCCTCGACCGATTCCGAGGCGAGACCGTGGAGGACCAGACGCTGCTCCTCGGATACCGCATGGGGTTGCGCGAGATCGCCATCACGTATTCAATGCGAACGGGCAGGTTCGGTCTGGAACTCCTCAATGCTCCTTTCCGTTAGCCTCGCGGTCGTAGCCCTGCTCTCGACCGGCGAGCCCGCGGCTTCGTTCGGTCAGTTCGCCTACGGAGACACTCACCGCCTTGCGTTCTTCGAGGTCTCGCCGACCGAATTCACCTTCCTGCGCAACGGCGCGGCGCAGATTCAGTTCAGCGAGCCAACCGACTTCTTTCCCCAGCGGCTGAGTCGCTTTGACAAGGTGCTCACCTATCGCCCGCGACCAGGCGCGCCGCTCCGACTTCGATTCGAGGCGACGTCGCTCGGCTTCTCGCTTCAGTATCGGGACGGCTTTCGCCTAAAGGGGCGAGGGGCGAGCGCACCCTTCTTGACCTGGGCAGACGGGAGCGTCGGTCCAGGAGTGCCGACGCCGGCGACGGGCTGGGCGCTGCTCTCATGGAGCGAGCCGCTGCCGCCCGTGCTCTTGGTGTTCTCCGGCGAGCCCGTCGGACTGCAAGTCTCTGAACAGGCCGACGGCTGGGCGCTCGAGACCCAGACGCCGTATGACGGGTGGGTGATGGTTCGCGCCCCGCTTGGCGACGAGGCGGTCACCACACGCGGCGCCGCCGACCTCGGGCGTCTCGTCGCGAGGGTGAAGGACAAGGTCGCGACGATGGGCGAAGCCCCACGCCTCATGGATGTCGAAACGAGCGCCGATGAACGAGGCGTTACGGTTACGTGGCGGTTTGATCGGCCGGGGGCGTTCGTGCCGCCGCCGGCAACCGCGGGCGCAAGCGAGCGGCGACTGAAACTGCTCTCGCCGATCGAGCGAGTCGGCACCGGCGAGGCGTTTCGCTGCTCAGGGAAAGAGTTGACCATCCGCCTCATCGGAAGAGGGCTGCACGCTGGGCGAGGCGTGGTCGTCGGGCAGGCAGCCGAGGAGGAGTTCCCGCTCGACCAACCGCAACACGTCGCCGAGGCCGCCCTGGCGTACGTGTGGAACACGCTGTCCGCCCGCGGCGAGAGCGAGCTGCGTCGCTCTCTGGGCGTGTGGGCGTCATACGCCGGCGTAGACCGCGAGCCGGCGACGGGACTGCCGTGGCCCGGCGGGCGGGAGCGCGATACGCTGGCGGAATATGCTGCACTGTGCCTGGCTGAGCGGGCGCTGGCTTTGTCGAGCGAACGTCAAGTCGGCCTCTTCGCATCGCTCGACTGGCTCACGTGGCTGCCCACGGGCGTGGCTGAGCAGGCGCGTGAAGCAGCCGCCTACCTTGCGCTACTCGGCGCGCTGAGCAACGACGCCTACGAGCGCGCGCTCGGGGCGATGGCGCAGGCAGCGCTTCGTGCAGAGCAGACGGAGCAGCCATTCGACTCACTGCGCGACGAGGTGTATCCGATTGCGGCGGTG
>Ga0209172_10008447_pt1 | contig 10069 bp, 12 predicted proteins | sample LarsenN4metaG_FD_184113 | JGI IMG/M metagenome (GOLD analysis project Ga0209172, IMG submission 184113) | Hot spring sediment bacterial and archeal communities from British Columbia, Canada, to study Microbial Dark Matter (Phase II) - Larsen... ...
AGGCGGGCTTCGTCAGCGCCGCGCACGGCCCCGAGGACATCGCTGCCACGGTGGCTGCGGCGCGCAAGGCGCTGGCGCGGCGCTGATCAGGCCGGCGAGGAGCGCAGCCCGTAGGTCTGCGCGCCGACGAACAGGTACTCCACGCGCAGCACCGGCTCGCCCTTCTCGTCCGGGAAGGTGAAGCCCACCATGGCGACGCGATCCCCGTCGCGCAGCGGCGCCACCTTCCACGCGTCCATGCGCGTGAGCGGCGCGAGCTCGATGTGCCAGACCTTGTCCTTGCGCACGGGAAGCTGCGCGCGCGCGAACAGTCCGGTGCCGTCGACGCTGGCCGCCTGGGCCGGCACCGGCCGCTTCGGCAGGTCCGCCGGCAGCGCCAGGTCGGCGTCGAGCTCGAGGTCGAACTCCACGTGCGGATTGCGCCATGCCACCTTGCGCGCCTTGCCGGACAGGTAGAGCGGCCGGCCCTGATCGAAGCTGCTCCAGCCGTGGTGGGCCCGTGCGGGCAGGAAAGGCGCCGCCAACGCGGCCAGGAGAAGAGGTCTGCGCAGCATGGTCACTCCCGCGGTTCAGTCATAGGCGATCCAGCGGCCACAGATGATGACGGCGAGCCAAAGCCCCAGCGACACCAAGGTCTGGGCGCGCGCCACGCCGTCCAGCGCCACCAGCCCGCCACGCGCGTGGAACGAGGCGGCGTTCAGACCGGCCAGCATCACCAGGGTCATCTTCACCACGAAGGCGCGGTTGGCCAGCAGCTCGCCGGGCTGGCTGACGAACATCGTCAGCCCGGTGGCCGCAGCGAGGCAGAAGCCGCCCAGCGACACCGGCAGTGCCAGCCGCGCCAGGGCGTCGACCGGCAGGGCGCGACCCAGACCCCACACACGCAGCTCCAGCACCAGCAGCGCGCCGAACAGCATCGCGATGCCGGCCACGTGCAGCGCCTCGAGCAGCGGATAGAGCCACGGATGCGAGGCGATCCAGGCGAAGGCGAGGACGGGGCGGGACGGCTCCATGCCCCGCACCTTAGCAGTGAAGCCTTCCGGTGCGCTTCATAGAATCGGCGCATGCACATTCACATCCTGGGCATCTGCGGCACCTTCATGGGCGGACTGGCCGCGCTCGCGCGCGAGGCCGGCCACCGCGTCACCGGCTGCGACGCCAACGTCTATCCGCCCATGAGCGACCAGCTGCGCTCGCTGGGCATCGAGCTGATCGAGGGCTGGGGCGCGGAACAGCTCGAGCTGCGGCCCGACCTGTTCGTGATCGGCAACGTGGTCACGCGCGGCAATGCGCTGATGGAGGCGATCCTGAACGCCGGCCTGCCCTACACGAGCGGGCCGCAGTGGCTGGCCGAGCACGTGCTGCAAGGACGCCACGTGTTGGCGGTGGCCGGCACGCACGGCAAGACCACCACCACCTCGATGCTGGCCTGGGTGCTCGAGCACGCGGGCCTGCAGCCCGGCTTCCTGGTCGGCGGCGTGCCGCTGAACTTCGGCGTCTCGGCGCGCCTCGGGGCGGGCAAGGCCTTCGTCATCGAGGCCGACGAGTACGACACCGCGTTCTTCGACAAGCGCAGCAAGTTCGTGCACTACCGGCCGCGCACGGCGATCCTGAACAACCTCGAGCTCGACCACGCCGACATCTTCGAGAACCTGGCGGCGATCGAGCGCCAGTTCCACCACCTCGTGCGCACCGTGCCCGGCCAGGGCCGGCTGGTGGTCAACGCGCGCGAGGAGAGCCTGCAGCGCGTGCTCGAGATGGGCTGCTGGAGCGAGGTGGTGCGCTTCGGCGCGCGCAAGGAGGAGCCGGGTGCCCTGCGCGCGCGCGGCGAGCCGCACGCCTTCGACGTGCTGCGCGGCAGCCTGAAGATCGCGCGCGTCGAGTGGGGCCTGCTGGGCGAGCACAACCAGCTCAACGCGCTGGCGGCGATCGCGGCGGCCGAGCACGTCGGCGTCGCGCCGGAGGTGGCGGCGCGCGCGCTGGCGGGATTCGAGAACGTGCGGCGCCGGCTCGAGCTGCGCGGCGAGGCCGGCGGCGTGAAGGTCTACGACGACTTCGCCCACCACCCGACGGCGATGCGCACCACCGTCAACGGCCTGCGCCGCAAGGTCGGCAACGAGCGCATCCTGGCCGTCTTCGAGCCGCGCTCCAACACGATGAAGCTGGGCACCATGAAGGCGCAGCTGCCGTGGTCGCTGGAGGAGTCCGACCTGGCCTTCTGCCACAGCGGCGGCCTGGGCTGGAACGCCGCGGAGGCGCTCGCACCGATGGGCACGCAGGCGGTGGTGTGCGACTCGATCGACGGCCTGGTCGAGCGGGTGGTCGCCGCCGCGCGACCGGGCGACCACGTGCTGTGCATGAGCAACGGCGGCTTCGGCGGCATCCACGCCAAGCTGCTCGCGGCACTGGCGGCGCGCGCACGCTGAGCGCAGCCGCTCAGCGCCCGAGCGAGATGCCGGTGTCGGCGGCGGTGCGCAGCAGGGGGTGATCGTCGGGCACGTTGCGGCTGCGGCCGGCCACCTCGGCCAGCGGCACGCTCTCGATGCGCTGCCCCTGCAGCACCACCACGCGGTTGAAGTCCCGCGCGGCCACCAGGCACGCCGCGGCGTGGCCGTACTGCGTGGCGAGCACGCGGTCGAACGGCGTGGGCGGGCCGCCGCGCTGCACGTGCCCGAGGATGGTGGTGCGCACCTCGCAGCCGACCCGGGGCTCGAGCTGCGCGCGCAGCACGTTGCCCACGCCGCCCAGGCGCACCGGCTCGGGCGAGTCCTCGATGCGCTCCTTCACCGTGACGTTGCCGCCCTCCGGCTTCGCGCCCTCGGCGATGCAGATCACGGTGTAGCGCTGGCGCGCCTCGCGCTCGCGGCAGACGCGCGCCACCGCGTCGAGCCGGTAGGGAATCTCGGGGATCAGGATGACGTCGGCCCCGCCGGCCAGCCCGGCGTGCAGCGCGATCCAGCCGGCCCAGCGGCCCATGGTCTCGAGGATCATCACGCGGCCGTGGCTCTGGCCGGTGGTCTGCAGCCGGTCCAGCGCCTCGGTCACGATCGCCACCGCGGTGTCGAAGCCGAAGCTGCGGTCGGTGTGCGCGAGGTCGTTGTCGATGGTCTTGGGGCAGCCGACGACGGGCACCCCCTTGTCGGCCAGCTGCTGGGCGATCGCCATGCTGCCGTCGCCGCCGATCACCACGATCGCGTCGAGCCCCAGCTCGCGCACGTAGGCCACCACGCGGTCGGACACGTCGGCGCCGCCCGCACCGAAGTAGGCGAACGGGTTCGCCTTGTTGTGCGTGCCGAGGATGGTGCCGCCGGTGGCCACGATGCCGGCCACCGAGCGCAGGTCGAGCGGACGCACGCGGCGTTCGATGAGTCCCAGGAAGCCCTGCTCGATGCCGACCACCTCCGCGCCCACGTGCCGGATCAGCGACTTCGCCACCGCGCGGATCACCGCGTTCAGGCCGGGGCAGTCGCCGCCGCCGGTCAGGATGCCCACACGCATGCCCGTCTCCCTGTGCTGCCTTGCGCGCGCAGTGTAGGAGGGCGGCCGCGCCTGCGGCAGACTCGCGCTTGATCATGCGCAAACCGATCACCCACCTGCTCTACCTGCACGGCTTCCGCTCCTCGCCGCAGTCGGCCAAGGCGCGCCGCATGGCCGCCTGGGTGGCCACGCAGCGGCCGGACCTGCACTGGTGGTGCCCGCAGCTGCCGCCCTCGCCGCACGAGGCGATGGCCGTGGTGCTCGACGCCCTGGCCGGCTGGCCGCACGACGCGATGGCGGTGATCGGCAGTTCGCTGGGAGGCTTCTACGCCACGGTGGTGGCCGAGCGCCTGGGCTGCCCGGCGGTGCTGCTCAACCCGGCAGTGGACCCGGCGCGCGACCTGGCGGCGTACATCGGCGAGCAGACCGCCTGGCACGACCCGGCCGAGCGCTTCCACTTCCGCCCGGCGTTCGTCGACGAGCTGCGCGCGCTGACGCCGGCCGGCATCACGCGGCCGCAGCGTTACTTCGCGGTGATCGCCAAGGGCGACGAGGTGCTCGACTGGCGCGAGATGGTTGCGCGCTACGCCGGCTGCCGCATCAAGCTGCTCGAGGGCAGCGACCACGCGCTGTCGGACTTCGAGGCCCACCTCGGCGACGTCGTCGCCTTCCTGGGGCTCGTCAGTCGCGCGGCGAATTCCAGGTGACGATGGTCCAGATCACGCGGCCCCAGATCTCCGTGTTGAACCAGAACAGCACGATGATGGTCGTGAAGTGGCGCAGCCGCTTGCCGAGCTCGGCGAAGCGGTCGTCGTCGCGCAGCACGTACATCAGGAACGTGAAAAGCCAGCCGACGGCGAACAGCCCGCCCAGCACGCCCATGACCCAGCGGAAGATCACCATGCCCTGATTCTCTCGCCCGTCCTCACAACACCATCGCCATGCGCTCCAGCAGCAGCACGGCGAAGAAGCCCAGCGCCGCGATCACCGTCCACTTGACGATGCGGATGCCCAGGCGGCGCCACTTCGTCTGGCCCGTGCCCACGTACATCGCGAAGCACAGCAGCCCGGCCACCAGCAGCAGCAGGACGATCCAGCGGAAGACCAGCATGCTAGACGATGCGCCTTACCACGCCGGCGCCAGTTCGGTCAGCCCACGCGGCAGGCGCGAACCGTCCTCGATGGTGACGATCTCGTAGTTGTCCGGATCGGACATCAGCGTGCGAAGCAGCCGGTTGTTCAGCGCATGCCCCGACTTGAAGGCGCTGTAGGCGGTCAGGATGGGCCGGCCGGCCATCGCCATGTCGCCGATGGCGTCGAGGATCTTGTGCTTGACGAACTCGTCGTCGTAGCGCAGGCCCTCGGCGTTCAGCACCTTGGACTCGTCGACGACGATCACGTTGTCCATGCTGCCGCCCAGGCCCAGGCCGCGCGCACGCATCATGTCCACGTCCTTCGTGAAGCCGAAGGTGCGGGCGCGCGCGATCTCGCGCTTGTAGTTGCCCGAGCCCATGTCGAAGGTGACGCGCTGGCCGGTCTGGTCGACCGCGGGATGATGGAACTCGATCTCGAAGGTCAGCTTGTAGCCCTCGAAGGGCTCGAGCCGCGCCCACATCAGGCGGCTGCCCTCGCCCTCGCGCACCTCGACCGGCTTCTTCACGCGGATGAAGCGCTTGGGCGCATCCTGCAGTTCGATGCCGGCACTCTGCAGCAGGTAGACGAACGAGGCCGCCGAACCGTCGAGGATGGGCACCTCCTCGGCGGTGAGGTCGATGACGAGGTTGTCCAGCCCCAGCCCGGCGCAGGCCGACAGCAGGTGCTCGACCGTCTTCACCTTGGGCGCGCCCGGGTCGCCGCCGGGCGACAGCGTGGTGGCCATGCGCGTGTCGCTCACCACCTCGGCCGACAGCGGAATCGCCACCGGCTGCGGCAGGTCGACGCGCCGGAACACGATGCCGTGGTCGGGCGGCGCGGGGCGCAACGTCAGCTCGACGCGCTGCCCGCCGTGCACGCCCACGCCGACGGCGCGCGTCATCGACTTGAGGGTGCGTTGCTGCAGCATGGCCGGGATTGTCCCCGATCCCGCGCGCCGCCGCGCGACGAAGCGATCAATCACCTCCATAGCGGGCCCACCGGGCCCTCGCGGGCCCGGTGGGCTCAGTCAGCCTGTTTCCTGAGGAAGGCCGGGATCTCGATCTCGTCCATGCCGTGGCTGGCCAGCGCGTCGACCTTCGCCGCCGCGGTGCGTCCGTTGCGCCACACGCTCGGCGTGTTCAGCGAGGTGTAGTCGTGCACCGGCGGCGTGGTCTGCACGGGGGTGGTCAGCACCGGGATGTTGTCGGTGCCGGTGCGTTGCGCCGGCGCGCTGTGCACCACCTGGATCGGCGCCGCCTGCTGGCGCTTCACCGGGCTCAGGCCGGTGGCGATCACCGTCACGCGCAGCTGGTCGCCCAGCGTGTCGTCGTAGGCCGTGCCGTAGATGACGTGCGCATCCTCCGCGGCGTAGCGGCGGATGGTGTTCATCGCGTTGCGGCTCTCCGACAGCTTGAAGTTCGCGCGGTTCGCCGCGATCAGCACGAGCACCCCGCGCGCGCCGGACAGGTCGATGCCTTCCAGCAGCGGGCAGGCCACGGCGGCCTCGGCGGCCTTGTTGGCGCGGTCCGGGCCGGCGGCCATGGCGGTGCCCATCATCGCCTTGCCGGGCTCGCCCATCACCGTCTTCACGTCCTCGAAGTCGACGTTGACCATGCCCGGGATGTGGATGATGTCGCTGATGCCGCCCACGGCGTTGCGCAGCACGTCGTTGGCGTGCGCGAAGGCCTCGTCCTGGGTGACGTCGTCGCCCAGCACCTCGAGCAGCTTGTCGTTGAGGATGACGATCAGCGAGTCGACGTTGGCCTCCAGCTCGGCCAGGCCGGCCTCGGCCGCCTTGGCGCGGCGCGCGCCCTCGAAGTCGAAGGGCTTGGTCACCACGCCCACGGTGAGGATGCCCATCTCCTTGGCCACGCGCGCGATCACCGGCGCCGCGCCGGTGCCGGTGCCGCCGCCCATGCCGGCGGTGATGAACAGCATGTTCGCGCCGGCGATGGCCTCGCGGATGCGGTCGACCGCCTCCTCCGCCGCCGCGCGCCCGGCCTCGGGCTTGGCACCGGCACCGAGGCCGGTGCTGCCGAGCTGGATGAGCGACGAGGCCGCCGAGCGGTTGAGCGCCTGGGCGTCGGTGTTGGCGCAGATGAACTCCACGCCTTGCACGCCCTTGGCGATCATGTGCTCGACCGCGTTGCCGCCGCCGCCGCCGACGCCGATGACCTTGATGCGCGTGCCGAGGTCGAACTCTTCGATCATTTCGATGGGCATGGTGTTTCTCCGTTTCCGTCTTGCAGTTGCCGTGTGTTGAGGTGCTGTGGATCCAACGCGTTCGTCTCGAAGGGTTCCGGTCTTCGCCGGATCGCGGGGATGGGGATGGGCGGGGGATCGTGGTTGTTCATGCGTCGCCCCTTCAGAAGTTGCCCAGGAACCAGTCCTTGGCGCGGCCGAACAGGGTCTGCACCGACCCGGCCTGCTGCGCCGCGCGCTGCCCGCGGGTGCGCGCCAGGCGCGCCTCCTCGAGCAGGCCCATGACGGTGGCCGAGCGCGGGTTGGCCACCATGTCGGCCAGCGGGCCGTGGTAGGTGGGGATGCCCTTGCGCACCGGCTTGAGGAAGATGTCCTCGCCGAGCTCGACCATGCCGGGCATCACCGCCGCACCGCCGGTGATCACGATGCCGGAGGACAGCAGCTCCTCGCAGCCGCTCTCGCGGATCACCTGGTGCACCAGCGAGTAGATCTCCTCGACGCGCGGCTCGATCACGCCGGCCAGCGCCTGGCGCGACAGCATGCGCGGCGCGCGGTCGCCCAGGCCGGGCACCTCGAGGTTCTCGGCCGGGTCGGCGAGCAGCTGCTTGGCCACGCCGTACTCGATCTTGATCTCCTCGGCGTCCTTGGTCGGCGTGCGCAGCGCCATCGCGATGTCGCTGGTGATCAGGTCGCCGGCGATCGGGATCACCGCGGTGTGGCGGATCGCGCCGTCGGTGAAGATCGCCACGTCCGTCGTGCCGGCGCCGATGTCGACGATGGCCACGCCGAGGTCCTTCTCGTCCTCGGTGAGCACGGCGTGGCTGCTCGCGCTCGGATTCAGCACCAGCTGCTCCACCTCGAGGCCGCAGCGGCGCACGCACTTGACGATGTTCTCGGCTGCGCTCCCGGCACCCGTCACGATATGGACCTTCACCTCGAGGCGGCCGCCGCTCATGCCGATCGGCTCCTTGACCTCGTGGCCGTCGATCACGAACTCCTGCGCCTGCACCAGCAGCAGCCGCTGGTCGTTGGGGATGTTGATCGCCTTGGCGGTCTCGACCACGCGCGCCACGTCCACCGGCGTGACCTCCTTGTCGCGCACGATCACCATGCCGGTGGAGTTCTGGCCGCGGATGTGGCTGCCGGTGATGCCGGTGTAGACGCGCGTGATCTTGCAGTCGGCCATCATCTCGGCCTCCTTCAAGGCCTGCTGGATCGACTGCACGGTCGCGTCGATGTTCACCACCACGCCGCGCTTCAGGCCGTGGCTGGGAGCCACGCCGAGGCCGGCGATGCGCAGCTCGCCGTCGGCCTGCACCTCCGCCACCACCGCCATCACCTTGGCGGTGCCGATGTCCAGCCCGACGACGAGGTCCTTGTATTCCTTGGCCATCCTTCAGTTCCTCCCGGTGCCGGCGGCGGGTGCCGCGACGGTGGTCACGCCCTTGAGCCGCACCGCATATCCGTCGTTGTGGCGCAGGTCCGCATGCACCAGCGGGCGCTGGTGCTGCGCGATCACCTGCGGCAGCGTGGCGGCGAAACGCTGCAGCCGCGCCACCAGTTCGTCGTCGCTGCCGCGGCCGATCTCCACCACCGCGCCGCCCTCCAGCTCGGCGCTCAGCGAGCCGCGTCCCGACATCGCCAGTTCCTCGATGCGCATGTCCAGCGCGGCCATCAGCGGCTGCAGCCGCCCGTACAGCGCGAGCAGGCGCGCCGCGCTGCCGTCGGGCCCGCGCAAGGTGGGCAGGTCGTCCTGCTCCACGTCGCCGGGATTGGCGGCGAACACCTCGCCATGCGTGTTGACGAGCCGGTCTTCGCCCTGCTCGGTGGCCCACAGCGCGGCGGCGCGGTGCTCCTCCAGCCGCACCGCCAGCCGGTTCGGCCAGATGCGCCGCACCACGGCATGGCGCACCCAGGGCACCGACTCGAAGGCCTCGCGGGCGAGTTGCAGGTCCAGCGAGAAGAAGTTGCCGGCCAGGTGCGGCATGGCGTTGGCGCGGATCGTGGCCACGCTGTTGCGCGCCACGTCGCCCTCGACCCGGATGGCGCGCAGCGCGAACACCGGCTGCCGGGCCATCCACAGCGCCAGCACCGCGCCGATCGCCAGCACGCCCAGCACCGCCAGCAGTGCCGCGGTGGCGTTCATCAGGCGCACGTCGCCCGGCACGCCGCAGGCGCGGGGCGGGGTGCGGGTGGGGCGGCGTGCCATGGCGTCGTCGTTCAGCCTTCGTGTTCAACCATCGAGCGCGGCGCTGGCCGCGATGTGCAGGCACAGCTGCTCGTAGCTCATGCCCGCGGCCTTGGCCGACATCGGCACCAGCGAGTGCGAGGTCATGCCCGGGCTGGTGTTCATCTCGAGCAGGAAGGGCCGGCGGTCCTTCGTGCGCACCATCAGGTCGGCACGGCCCCAGCCGCGGCAGCCGAGCGCGCGGTAGGCCTCCACGACGATGCGCTGGATCTCGCGTTCCTCGGCCTCGGGCAGGCCGCTGGGCACGAGGTACTGCGTGACGTCGGTGAAGTACTTGTTCTGGTAGTCGTAGGCGCCGTCCGGCGCGACGATGCGGATCACGGGCAGCGCGCGCGCGCCGTCGCCCTCGCCGAGCACCGGGCAGGTGATCTCGTCGCCCTCGATGAACTCCTCGCACAGCACGACCTTGTCGAACTGGGCGGCGAGCGCGACCGCGTCCTGCATCTGGGAGTAGCCCTTCACCTTGGTGACGCCGATCGACGAACCCTCGTGCGGCGGCTTCACGATCAGCGGCAGGCCCAGCTCGTCGGGCACCTGCACCACGCGCTCGCGCGACTGCGCCGCGCGCGGCAGCGTCACGTACCTGGGCGTCGGCAGGCCCGCCGCCTGCCACAGCCGCTTGGTCATCACCTTGTCGATCGCGATCGCCGAGGCCATCACGCCGGAGCCGGTGTAGGGGATGCGCAGCAGCTCGAGCGCGCCCTGCACCGTGCCGTCCTCGCCGTGCCGTCCGTGCAGCGCGATGAAGGCGCGCGCGAAGCCCTCGCGCTTGAGTTCCCCGAGGTCGCGCTCGGCCGGGTCGAAGGCCTGCGCGTCCACGCCCTGCGCGCGCAGCGCGGCCAGCACGCCGTGGCCCGACATCAGCGAGATCTCGCGCTCGGCCGAGCTGCCGCCCATCAGCACCGCGACCTTGCCCAGGCTCTTCGGGTCGATGCTCATGATGCCGCTCCCAGCAGTTCCACCACGTGTTGCGCCGTGTGCCCGATCGAGCCGGCCCCCATCGTGATG
>Ga0209172_10008452_pt1 | contig 10060 bp, 10 predicted proteins | sample LarsenN4metaG_FD_184113 | JGI IMG/M metagenome (GOLD analysis project Ga0209172, IMG submission 184113) | Hot spring sediment bacterial and archeal communities from British Columbia, Canada, to study Microbial Dark Matter (Phase II) - Larsen... ...
GCGGAAGGTCCGCCTCGAAATTGTCAAGCGGCCGGAGGGGACCCACGGCTTCCTCCTCCTGCCGAAACGCTGGGTCGTGGAGCGGACCTTCGCATGGTTGGGTCGGTACCGTCGATTGGCGAAGGATTATGAGTATTTGACCCAGACCAGCGAAGCCATGATCCGCGTCGCCATGATCCGCCTGATGGTACATCGTCTGGCGCACATGACATGTTTTTAAACACCCTCTTAGCGGGCACCCCATATGATCATACCGTGCAGCGGCTCGTCGCCGTCGCCACCCAATAGGGGCATCCATCCCGACGTCTTGGACACACCCGGCATGGCTGAAGCCCGAGGGGGCGGGGTGAGAAGGCCAGCCTCCTAAATAGATGCAAGGTGCGCCTGGCCATAAAAGCCGAGATTGCCTTGCGTCACTTTAGACTACGGGCTTTTCCTAGCCGCACCCGAACCCTCACCGATAAGTTTCCCCTATCTTTCCTCAAAACTGACCCACTCCCGCTTGGCGAGTGCGTAAATCCTATGGTATAAGGACCACAAGGCAGGTAATGCAAAGCCGGTAATTGTGCGCCATGGTATCATCCCGATCAATGCCAAAGAGGATAACCATCAATGGATGCTGAGCACGTACAGGATCTCGATGCCCGTATCGCCACCCTCGAAGCCGAGCTGCGGCAGCTCAAGAGGCAACGCGCCGAACGCACTGGGCGCCGCCCGAAGCCGCTCGACGGCATTCGGGTGTGCGATCTGTCGCGCTTCATCTTCGGCCCGTTCTGCACGCAAATGCTGGCGGATATGGGAGCCGAAGTCATCAAGGTCGAGCCGATTGGCACGGGCGACCCCGCCCGCAAAGCCGGCATCGTGTCGGTGAATGGCGTCAGCGCCTCGTTTCTAGCGCGCAACCGCAACAAACGCAGCGTCTGCCTCGACCTGCGCAAACCGGCGGGCCAGGAGGTCGCCCTGCGCCTGGTCGAGCGTAGCGATGTGCTGATCCATAACTTCCGACCGGACGTCATGCCCCGTCTGGGCCTCGACCCCAAGCGGGTGCGTGAACACAACCCTGGCATCATTTATTGCTCGCTGTCGGGCTATGGCCAGACCGGGCCACGCGCCGACTGGCCGGGGCAGGATCTGCTGGTGCAGGCGATGTCGGGGATCATCAGCGTGACGGGCTGGGAGGATGGCCCACCTGTGGCGGTGGGCACCTACATGGCCGATGTCGCTGGCGCCCTGACCGCCACCTATGGCGTGCTGGCGGCGCTCTACGCCCGCTCCCAGTATGGCATCGGACAAGACATCGAGGTCTCCCTGCTGGATTCCATGATCGCCTTCCAAGCGATGGAGACCACGTCGTTCCTGAACTCGAACATCACCCCGCGCAAGAGCGGCAGTGGCCACTGGCTATTGCCGCCTCCGTATGGGGTGTTTCAAACCAAGGATAAAGATTTGGCGTTGAACGCCCACTCCGGGGAGTGGTGGCCGCGCCTCTGCCGCGTGCCAGAGTTCGCCCATCTGGCGCAAGATCCACGCTACGCTACGCCAGACGCCCGGCTACAGCATCGCGGTGAGCTGACGGCCACGCTACAGGCAATTTTGTGCACCAAGACGCGCGACGAATGGCTCGAGCATTTGGGCAAGTACGATGTCCTCTGCGCCCCGGTGTACGATTATCCTGAGTTGTTCGCCGACCCTCAGGTGCACCACAACCAGATGGTCGTCGAGCAGGACCATCCGACGGCCGGTCGCATCAAGGTCATCGGTCTCCCCGTGAAGCTATCGGAGACGCCCGGGGAGGTTGGCCCCGCAGCGCCGCTCTTGGGCGAGCATACCGAGGAAATCTTGCAGTGGCTGGGGTATGATGCCGCCGCCGTCGAGCGTCTGCGGCAGGAGAACGTGTTGTAGCCAATAGGACTGAGGACTGAGTGCTGAGGACTGAGTGGAAGGCCGGGGCGACTCAGTCCTCAGTCCTCGATACTCAGTCCTGTATTTTGGAGGTTTCGTCATGGCCTTCAAACTCGTCATCGTCCCCCCCAACACGCAGCCCGACTGGCCCGAGAAGATCCGCGCCGCGGTGCCCGGCTGCGAGGTCCAGATGTTCGATTCGGCGGCGGCCATGGAGGCCATCGTCGATGCCGACGCAGCCTATGGCAACATCGTGCCGGAGTTGTTCCAGCGCGCGAAGAAGCTGCGCTGGATCCAGGCGCCAGCGGCGGCGCCGCCGGTGGGCTACTATCATCAGGCGCTCATCGACAGCGACGTGGTCGTCACCAATCAGCGCGAGATCTACAACGACCACATCGGCGCCCACATCATGGCCTTCGTGTTGGCCTTCGCGCGAGGCTTCCACCGCTACATTCCGCAGCAGCTCAATCGTCAGTGGCAACGGCAGGGCATCGAGGCCACGGTTTATCTCCCCGAGGCCACGGCGTTGATCGTCGGCGTTGGCGGTATCGGCGGCGAAGCCGCGCGACTCTGCGCCGCCTTCGGCATGACCGTGCTGGGGGTGGATCCTCGTCGCCCCGAGGCTCCGCCCAGCATGAAGGAGCTGCACCGCCCGGACGACCTGCATCGGCTGCTGCCGCAGGCCGATTTCGTCATCATGACCGTGCCGCAGACGCCGCAAACCCGCGGCATGATGGCGGCCCGGGAATTCAGGCTGATGAAGAAGACGGCGTATCTCATCAACATCGGCCGCGGTGGCACGGTCGTGCTCGATGACCTGGTCGAGGCTTTACGCGCTGGCGAGATCGCCGGGGCGGGCCTCGACGTCTTCGAGGTCGAGCCACTGCCGCCGGAGCATCCGCTGTGGACCATTCCCGGCGTGCTGATCACGCCGCACGTCGCCGGGGTGGGACCGTACCTCCAGGAGCGGCGCACTGAGCTGTTCATCGACAACTGCCGGCGGTTCAATGAAGGACGGCCGCTGCGCAACGTGGTGGATAAGGCCAACTGGTTCTGAGAGGCGACGACGATGGAGCATCCCTTTCGGCCGGAGCATTTCGCCCGGCTCGATGAAAGCCCCGATCCGGAGTTCTACAGCTTCCCACGCAAAGTCGTGCATATCGATGACGCGGCCATCGCCGCCGTCAAGGAGTGTTTTCGGGAGGTGTTGCCGCCCCACGGCGTGGTGCTCGATCTGCTCAGCAGCTGGCGCTCGCACTGGCCCGAGGGGTTTCCCAAGCGGCGCCTGGTGGGGCTCGGACTCAACGCCGAGGAGATGGCCGACAACCCCCACCTGGACGACTACGTGGTGCACGACGTCAACGCCGACCCGCGCCTGCCCTTCGCCGATGACACCTTCGACGCCGTGGTGCTGACGGTCTCCATCCAGTATGTCACCAAGCCCCTTGAACTCTTCCGCGACGTCAATCGCATCCTCAAGCCCGGCGGCCTCTTCGCCGTGATCTTCTCCAACCGCATGTTCCCCGACAAAGCCGTGGCCGTCTGGCGCGCCATGAATGATGAGGGCCACTTCAAGCTGATCAACTCCTATTTCCACTACGCCGGCAACTTCGTCGCCGTGGAGAACCAGGACCGCTCACCGCCGACCACCGACGACTATACCGACCCGGTCTACGTCGTCATGGCGCGCAAGGCGGGTGCTGCAGGCTGATTGCGACAAGGGCCGGCGCCTCGTTCCCCTCTCCCTCCGGGAGAGACCTAGGGTGAGGGCAGGCTATTGATCCTAGCAGAGTTTCCTCACCCCGTTGGAAAAGACTTGAGCAGGACTGCTGAAAAGGGTCGCCGTTAAACGGGGAGGGCATGGGATGATCCTCGAAACCCTGCTGAGTGCGGCGCTTGAGGCGGGCCGCGGCCTGCTGGCCGAAGCCGGCTTCGGTGACGAGATCCGCGGCCTGCAAGATCGGCTGTTCAAGACGACCGAGCGGCAACGGCGTGAAGCCCTGGAGCGCGCCTTGGCTCGTGCCAGAGAGGCAGTGGGCGACAATGCCATCACGCCCCCGCTAACCTGCTGGCCGATGATCTGACCAGTCAGCAGACGCTGCGCGCCGCCTTATGGTCGGGGCAAACGGCACGCCTGGCCGGGCGCGAGTGGATCGAACGCGACACGGGTAGCCCGAATGGAGGCGTCGCCTACCTGCAGCGCCTGCTGCCGCGTCTAGTGACGCTGCTAAGGAGCGGCTTGAGCACGCCCGAACGGCACCAGGCGGGTGTGGTGCTGAGCGGCTTCGGCGATCCACGCTTCCGCGCCGAGGCGTGGTACTTGCCCGATGAGCCGCTGCTGGGCTTTGTCGACATTCCGGTCGGGCCCTTCCTGAGGTGAAATGGTGCATTCCGCGCACGGTGGCTCATTCTCTGCATTTGCTCTGCAGGTACGTTGTGCTTTCAGTGGCTGTCCTATACCACACTGGGAAGTGGGCTTTCGGGTGGTGGTACGCCCAGGCTTGTAGCTGTTGAGCCTCCGGGCTCTGACCCTCTGGCTGCATTTCTCGACACTTATACGGTTATAACATCGCCATGCCAAAGGTCCCGCCACAGAGTGGCCCTGAGATGCCGATCTTCACACGGACCTACGATTTGCTGACTTGGCTCCTGCCAGCCACCAACCACTTCCCGCGGGCGCATCGGCATACCTTCACGCGGCACCTCCTTGATGCCGCCTTCGATCTGCGCGAGCGGCTCGAAGAGGCCAACTTACGCCAAGGGGCCGCGCGCCTGGGAATGCTGGAGCGCGGCGTTGGACGAGTAGAGGTCGTGGTGGTCGAAAACGCCTCATAGGTCCCTTCTCGCACCCGCAGGGACGGCGTGGTCAACGTCGTCGTGACGATGCCACGAACAGGTGTAAAGATAGGAGGGTGGCGCCGCCACCGGAGCAGTCCTCCCTCACCGCCAGCGAGTGTGCCGATCAGATCTAGGTTGTGATGGCGTGCCAGACAAGGGGGGTGGGCTGCTCAGTAGGTAGGTCTATCCGCGCGGCGTGTCAGTTTCCGCACAGCAACTCGCACCTCGGGGAGGCCCCAGACATAGGTCGCGCCAAGGTAGACCAGGCCATAAGCGGTGAGGATCACGGCCGCTGCCAGGATTGGGTGTTGCGGCGCAAGTACCCATTTCACCAACCACGCCACGGCGGCTCCAATCACGGCGGCGCCGCACAGTTTCGCCACCAAGAACGTCGACAGACCCGTCGGGCCGATGCGGCGCTGGAGGGTGTGTCGCAGCAGCGCGAATTCCACCCAGGCGGCCAGGCTTGAGGCCAATGTCAAGCCTGCGACGCCCCAGCGCGGCTGGATCCCTAGCGTCGGCAGCAGCACAAAGGCACCGAGGTACGCCAGCCCTGTCGCCAGGACGATCCGGATCACAGCGGCATACAGCGGCGTACGTGTATCCCGCAAGGCGTAGTGGGCTGAGGTGTAGAGCCGGCCCAGCGTCGACGCCATCAGGCCAATGGCCGCACCCGCCAGGATGGCCCACACATAGACGGCGTCGTCGTGGGTGAATCTCCCCGACTGATAGATCGCGGCGGCGATCACCTCGCCGAGCGCGAGGAAGGCCACCGTCGATGGCACGATGAAAAACGCCACGCGTCGCAGGCCGACGTCGAGCCGCTGCCGGAGATAGGCGGCGATGGTGTCTACATCGCCGCGAGCGCTCGACATGGCGGGCAATTCGGCGGCCGACACCGACATGCCGAAAAGGCTGATCGGCAGGATCGCCAGGGTTTGGGCATAGCCCAGGGCCGCCACCGCGCCGGTCGGCAGGAAGCTGGCCAGGAACGCATCGACGTAGGCGCTGATCTGCACCACACCTCGACCGAGACACGCAGGACCGAAGTTGCGCACCACGGTGCGCACGTGGGGCGATGCAACCCCCAGCGACAGGCGCAGGTGTTTGACCAGGCGGACCACAGCCGGTAGCTGGATGCCCACCTGTAGGGCACTACCGACCACCGATCCCCACGCCAGTGCGATCACGAGCCAAGCTTGGCCGCTTCGCCCGCCGAACCCGATCAGCGTGGCGATCATCGCGGCGTTCCACACCACTGGTGCGGCGTAGGACATGAAAAACCGGCCGTGACTGTTGAGAATGCCCAGGCACCAGGCCGACAGGACCAGTAAGCCCGCCCCCGGAAACAGAATCTTGACGAGCCGAATAGTGAGGCCGCGCTTCTCGCCTGCGAAACCGGGGACGATGACGTCGATCAGATACGGTGCGGCTAGGATGCCCAGAAGCACCAGGAGGGAAATGATGAGGGCGAGAAGGGCGGCCACGGCTCCGGCCACACGGCCGGCCTCGACCGCGTCATCGTCGGCCAGGAGTCGGGCGTAAACGGGGATGAACGAGGCGGAGAGCACCCCCTCGCCGAACAGGTTTTGTAACAGATTGGGAATCCTGAAGGCGGCTCGAAAGGCGTCGGCGGCGGCGGAATTCCCAAAGTAGTGGGCGAAGACGCGGTCGCGTACAAGCCCAGCGATACGGCTCAGGAAAATGCCCGTCCCGACGAGCCAGGCCGATCGGCCCGTGTTAGCGAGGTCCGCGCTTGCCTTATAAGGGGTCATCACGGCTGGGCGTCACCATCGGTGTACCTTGGCCAGCATGGCTTCGATGGAGGTAAATCGGCCCCAGTCTAGGCGACCTCCCAGGCGATACGACAAATCGGCGACGGCCTGCTTGAGATCCCGGCCTGGGATCACCTCGTGCAGCTCCAGATCGTCGTAGAGATGGCAGAGACTGCGGACGACGATCACCTCTGCGGTTTCGACGGCATAGGCGTCGGTGGGAAAGCCGTAGGCCCGACAGAGGAATGGCCGGTTGTCGTACACACTGCACAGGTGTTGATGCAGCAGTGGACAACTGGCGCCCGTCCGACTGACCCGACCGATGCGCTTGGAAAACCACTCTTCGTCGCGGTCTCCCGGGCTATCGGGCGGGCCAGCGATTTGTGCAAACAGCTCGTGCTGCAGACGCAACAGGCTATGCGCCGCGTCCTGTACCCGTTGCCGTTGCGTATCGGGGAGGGCTTCGACCCCCAAGGCGAGCAGCAGGGCCTCGGCCAGGCTGACGGCGAAGAACGCTCCTTTCTCGCAGCAGTGGCTGCAGCCGGCGCGGCATAAGTGCGGATTGTGGGGGTTCTGCTGGTACGCTTTCGCACGACGGTCAAAGGTCGCGAAGACGCGCTGCAATTCCTCGAGCACTGCCTCCGGCTCCGTCAGCGGGCACGCGCAGCCGGCGATGTCGAGGGTCCAAGGTGTCGACATGGAGTGTGTAGCCATCTACCCTATTCCTCTTCGTCACCCTCTCCCTCCGGGAGAGGGTCGGGGTGAGGGCAGTCGCACCGCACGATCGGGCCGGGCCCCCCTCACCCTATCCCTCTCCCACAGGGAGAGGGGACCTCTGCGGAGGGTTTTACCTGACGCCTGTACTTTCAAAGGGAGAGGAAAAGAAGCCTTAAGCCTTGAGAATCGTCCAAATGCCGACACCGATGAAGGCGGCGCCAGCCGCCCACGACAGGTATTTGGGGTTGAGATATTGGGCCAGGACAGACCCCGCCAGCACCCCCAGGGCAGAGGTCAAGATCAGCGCTAGCGAAGCCCCGAGAAACACGGTAGCCTTGCTAACTTCCGCCCCTGAAGCATAGAGCAAGGTGGCGAGTTGCGTCTTATCGCCGATCTCGGCGACGAAAATGGTAGAAAATACGGTGATGAGCAATTTCCAATCCATGATCAACCTCTAGCAGGCTGCTGAAACACTATTTTCGACCCCTGAAAGAGGCGTGGGTCGTCAATAGTGGATACCCTAACCATTGGATTTTTCACATGCACGTTTACCTTGTAGACCGGCAAGTCGATTTTTCGTCCGTGGAAGCGAGTTTTCCAGCACCCTGCTAGCGGGCGTGCCTACGACCGCAACGTGGCCACCAATCGCAACGGATGAGCGAGCAAGTCCAGCGCCGCCAGGATATCCGGGGCCAGCACATCCGCCGCTAACACCGCCTGCACCGCCGCACCTTCGGCCTGAACGACCGCGATGCCGAGCCCTGCCTCACGCAGCATGAGTCGGTCGTTCCGACCATTGCCCACGCATGCGGTCCCCTCGGCGCCGAGATTCTGTATATACGCCAATTTCCGCCGGTCTTGATCCTCCACGGGCAGGATCGTCAGCGCACATGGCAGGCCGCTCAACTGCGCACGCGCTTTGCCGAAGGTGTCGGCGGTCAAGACGTGAACCTGGAGTTGGTGGGAGAGGGCGATGATGCGCTGTCTGACGCCGTCCAACAGTTCCCCGTCGCATGCCATGGTGCCGTTGTAATCGAGGACGAGGTGCTCGATACGCAGCGTCTTGAATCCGGGGATCTCAATTTCCAACATCGTCCTGGGCCTGACCTCCAGCGCGCCATCCAGGATTGGCACAGACTACGCGGCTCGTCGCCCTACCCCGCTTTTCGCTCCTGGGGGCTCAACCCTTTCCGGCGGCCGATGACGCCAGCCTGGCGCAACGCCGCGATGTCGTCCTGGCGCATCCCCAAGTAGGTCTGCAGCACTTCGTCGGTGTGTTGGCCCAAGAGCGGCGCCGGATCCCGCACAGAGCCAGGCGTCTCCGAGAGCTGCAGCGGGACGCCGACCATCCTCACCTGACCGGCCACCGGATGGTCCTTCTCCACGATCATGCCGCGGGCTTTGACCTGTGGGTGCTCGACCACCTGATCGATGGTATTGATGGCGCCCACGGGAATGCCGTGTTTGAGGAGCAGTTCCTCCCATTCCTCATACGGCTTCGTGAGAAACACCTCCTGCAGCCTGGTGATCAACACCTCGCGGTTCTGCACGCGGTCGGCGTTGGTGGCGAAGCGCGGATCGGTCATCATATCTTCCAGGCCCATGATGGGGCAGAAGATGCGCCACAGCCGATCGCTGCCGACGGCCAACGCCAGGTCTTTGGTCTTGGTACGGAAGGTTTGATAGGGCAACAGCGCCTTATAGGCCGTGCCCATGGGCTCGGGGACAATGCCATCGGCTAGATAGGCGCCAATGGTGCCTTGCAGCAATCCCAACTGGCCCTCAAGCATCGAGACATCGACGTACTGCCCCTTACCGGTCTTTTCCTTGACGCGCAGGGCATTCATGATGCCGAAGGCGGCGTAGAGCCCGGCGGTCATGTCGGCGATCGACACCCCGGCGCGCACGCCACGGCTGCCGGGCTCACCGGTGACGCTGATCATGCCGCTCTCGGCCTGGACGATGAGATCCAGGGCCGCGCGGTCGCGGTAGGGCCCGCTTTGGCCGAAGCCCGACACCGAGCAGTAGACGATGCCGGGGTTGCGCGCCCGCCCTTTGTCATAATCGAGGCCCAGCTTCTGCAGCGTCCCGACGCGGAAGTTCTCCAGCACCACATCGCAAACTTCCACCAGGCGGAAGAACAGCTCTTTGCCGGCCGCTTGTTTGAGGTCGATCTCGATGCTCTTTTTGTTGCGGTTTAAGCTGACGAAGTACGCGGTCTCGGTGTGATAGAACGGCGGCCCCCACTGCCTGGAGATATCGCCCACCCCTGGGACCTCGACTTTGATGACCTGCGCCCCGAAGTCTCCCAGCAGGGTGGAGCAAAACGGCCCCGCCAGGGCGTGTGACAGGTCCAAGACCTTGACGTCTTCCAGTGGCATCTTCATCGTGACAACATCCTCTCGGTGGCGTGCCCATGGCCACCCGCTGAGACCGATCTGGGGTGGATCCTCTCCCCTGCTCCCCTCACCCCCACCCTCCATAAGCGCCAGGATAAGCTATAGGAGGCACCGATCGTTCCCTCTCCCCCTGGGAGAGGGTCAGGGTGAGGGGGGTTCCACACGTCGCTCACTGGTGTGGTTTCCCTTACCCCAGCCCTCTCCCCCTGGGAGAGGGGGCCTGAACCTGGCGCCTAGGCCCCCATCCTCTCCAAGACCTCCCCCTATACGCACGTTGAGCCCTGGGGGGCACAGGTCCGGGCGCATCTTCGCAGAGAGCCGATCCTCAACGCAACAATACCCGGCGAATGGTCGCTTCACGACGCTCGAGATCGAGGATGGCATATGAACCACGCCGGTCCCGATCGCGCGGTTGCGAGCATGAGCCGG
>Ga0209172_10008454_pt1 | contig 10057 bp, 10 predicted proteins | sample LarsenN4metaG_FD_184113 | JGI IMG/M metagenome (GOLD analysis project Ga0209172, IMG submission 184113) | Hot spring sediment bacterial and archeal communities from British Columbia, Canada, to study Microbial Dark Matter (Phase II) - Larsen... ...
TGCCGCGGCGTTCGCCGTTGAACGAAATAAAATCATGCCGAGGGACGGCGTTTTGCAAGACGCCAAGCTGCTTGTTGAACGCGCGGTGCTCGCCCGTGAGGCGATACATCACTTCTCCGTAGGCACCGTGATAGTACACCGGCCCGGCCACGCTGTTGACCAGCACTCCCATCCATTCGCTTTGAATGCTCAACGGCCCGTTCTGGTACACGGTCTCGACGCCCACCAGGCTGAAGTTGTTCGCTTCGTACCGCCCGGTGTCCACAAAGATGGGCGTGGAGTTCACCGCCATGCCGAACGCCGAGCTGAGGTCCGAGTAACCCAGCGGCCCGAACTCGGGCGTGGTCCGCGCCTGATAGAACGGCCTTGGGCTGCCGGCGTTGCCGTTTGTTCCGCTGCCGATGGCGTCGTTGGCTGCGAGCGCGCCAAAGTTGTATCCCGCGCCCACCTGCCACAAGTTGGGATCGCCCTCGTACTGCAACAATCGCGTTAACCGCGTGGAAAACGAATACCCGCCTACGTCGCCGATGTCGGTCGCGAACCGTGAGTCGCCCACCGGCGCGTTGTTGAAGCCCCCCGTGCGAAACACGCTGCAGCCCCACGTGCCCATCTCGTCGGGCATCGAGTCCCACGCCATCACGCCAATCCGGCGGAACGGCACAAACGCCAAAAACGGCAGCGAGCGCTCCAAAAACGGCAATTGTCGGAAGCCGCTCATCGCGTCCACGCTGAACGGCTGCAGGAACTGCCCCACTCGCACGTTGCCGACGAACGGCAACTCGGACTGCTCCACGTAAGTGTCGAAGAAGCTGGGGCGGCCGCCGGTGGCAAAGTCGACCTCCAATTGATAGGCCGTGGCCGCGGCGGCTTTGCCTTGCACGGCGAGCCGGGCGCGGCGAAAGCCGGCACCATCCTGAGCATCCCCCACTGTGTCGATGTTTTCCCGAGTTTGTCCGTACCACGCCGCGTCGAATTGTGTGAAGCCGGTGATTTTCGCCGTCGGAAACGCGGGCTTCGTCGACGTTGCTGCGTTGAGCCGTTCCCGCAACTCGGCGTAACGTTGCTCCAGGTCGTCGAGGCGATCCGTCTCGATCGTCGGCGATGGGGGCAGTGCACTCACCTCGGGATTGAACGCGGCAGCATCGGCCGAGGAAGGCGGGGGCGGCAAATCCTGTGTGTGAGCCGCGCTGTATGACCATAACAACAGCAGCAACCCGATTACCGCGACGGAGACCGCTCGCCTCCGCGACGTCGGTGACGCCCGACGTACCTCTCGCATTACGCTTGATCCATTTGGTGAAACGTCGTCAGGGTTGCCACCGGCCGCATGTGGTTGTCAGCCTTCAGAAATCGACCTGCAACCGGGCGCCGACGATGTTCGTGTCGCTGGCCCCGGCATACGCCGCCGTCGTGCGATTCAACATCGCCCGCACGTAGTTGAACTGCACCTTGGTGTACGCATTCAGATACCAGTTCACGCCGGCGGTGAAGTCGGTGAGCCGCCCGCCCTGGATGTTCTCGTCATCCAGATCGATGTAGGAAACCCGCGCTGCCAGCTCCCACGCGCCCGGACCTCGTTCGCAATTCGGGTCGCCGAGAAACGGACGCAGGGGCACAATCCGGTCGATCTGTCCCAGCTTGCGGATGTACGGCTTGCTTTCGCCGGTGAGGAAGTACATCCACTCGGTGTAAAAGCCCCAAAAGTGCAGATGTGGTCCGCCAATCTGCGCGACCGTCGCCAGCTGCGCCTCGGTTTGCCAGGCAAACGGGCCGTGCGCCCACAGCACCTCGGTGCCAATGTGCGTGAACGTGTTGGTGGGAATGACGCCGGTGTCCACGAACGGCGGCGTGCCGTTGGAGACCGTCCCGATCTGCTGCTGACTCGTGCCGGGAACGGTGCCTGCCGGCACACCGAACGCGCCCACGAACATCTCCGGAATGGTGCGGTACTGCGTGGCATTGGCCGCCGGGTCGCCGAACCACCCGGCCGCCCCCACATGCAGGTATTCAAGCCGCTTACAGGCATCGTGGTAGTCGTTGTACCACACGAGGTGCGTCAAGCGGGCGGCGGTCGACCAGCCGCCCGAATCGCCGATGTCGCCGCCATACTGATCTTGCCCCACGCGGAAGCCGGACAGGGCCCACGTCCACATCTCGTCTTCGCTGAAGTCGTAGAATCCGATGCCGATATGCCGGAACGCCTCGAACGACTGGAACAGCACCGACCGCTCCATGAAGGTCTGGTAGCGGAAGCTGGTGGGGACTTCGAGCGAGAAGGGCTGCTTCCATTGTCCGGCGCGAATGGTGCCAAAAACCGGCAGGTCGGTCACTTCGCCCCACACATCGGTGAAGGTGGGCCGGCCAAAGAAGCCAAAATCCATCTGCACGAAATAGTTGACGTTCTCGGCGACCGAGCCGCTGGCGGAGAGCCGCGTGCGCCGAAAGTCGGCACCGTCCTGAATGTCGCCCAATTGCAGCCGACTGGCGTGGTCCTGGTTGAAGTAGACCGTATCCGCCTGGAACACGCCGTTCACGTTGACGAACGGGTACTTCTTCGGTGCTGCCGCAGGCGCTGCGTAACCATACTCGACGCCGGGCAGTGCGGGGGCCGGCGGCAGATGCTCCGCATGCGCGGACGTGACCGCTCCATCAACAGGCGTCGCGCGCAGGGCCGAGACCTCCGCCTCCAACTGGTTGAGACGTTCGACGAGTTGCCGGTATTCCGGAGTGGTTTCGTTTTCAACTGCCGCACTGGAAGCAGTTGGCGGCGCGGCGAAGGGATGGAATTCGCCTTGCGCCCAACCGGCCGGTGGGATCCCCGGAATCACGAACGCACAAATCAGCACCCCAGTCAGTCGATGCATGGGCAGTCTCCGCAAACGAGATATCCGTGCATCCGCCGTGGGGAGAGACGATGCGCCGCGGCGGCCTTGTAGCGGCCGGTTGAACAAGCCTCAAGACGAAGGCCGCAGCGCGGGGATCAAGCTGCGCAAGACAGGCGGGTCGGCGGACTCTTCGCACGACCTTGCGTGACGTTAATCCGCAATTCCTGCCGATCGTATCGCGCCGCTCAATTCACCCGACGTCGATTCTGGTGCACGCCTTCGGTCCCCTCTCCCGCCGTCTTCGGTGGGAGAGGGCCAGGGTGAGGGTGCATTTTGTCCTGCTGCGCGGGAACGGCAGCCTCACCCGCCCGCCACAGCGCCGACGATCAAGAACGGCTCCTCGCCCGCCGCCACTTCTGCCGGCAGCGGCGCGTCGAGCGGTTCGAGCGAAAGATCCTTCTCGCACGTGAAGTAGCGCAAAAACGGCCGCCGCTGCAGTGTGACGTGGTCGCGAATGGTGCCCTTCAACATCGGATATCGGGACTCCAGAGCATCCAGCAACGTGCGAAGCGTGACCGGCCCTTCGACCTGCACTTCGACCTCCGGGCCGGTTTGCGCCAGCTTTCGCAAATGATACGGCAGCACCACGCGGACCATCGCGTTCCCTAAATCAGCGACATCAATTCTGGGACAGCGCGGCTCTTTTTCCAGTCCCCTCGCCCCCGTCTTCGGGGGAGAGGGATAGGGTGAGGAGGCCATCAGGCGCCAACGCGGTCCCTGTCAATCGAGTCATGAGGCAAAGGCATTTTCAGGGGCGTGTATCGTCGAAGCGCTCGCCTCTTCACCCTGACCCTCTCCCCCGCGGACGGGGGAGAGGGGACCAGACGCGCGCTCCACAATTGATGCCGCTGATTTAGAGTCCAGAGTCGAGAGCCAGGGCATCCACGCGCAGCGCCTGGCCTTTGGAGGGGCAATGAGACTGACTGTTGTCGAAAGGTAACATGAGCTTGCACTAGGAAACGACACCGTTTTTCCGGCCCTCGACTCTCGACTCTCGACTCTCGACTCCTGACGCCGTGAAGAACTCCGCGATCACCTCTTCCAGCGGACGTTCCTGCACCCCGACGTCTTCCACGGCATACTGCGCCAGCAGCGTCGACAGCACCTCGGGAATCTTGCTTCGCGGCACAGAGAGCTTAACCCGGGGCGGGGTCTGCTCGACCACCCGGCCGTATTGGGCGAGGTTCTCCGGCAGCGTGCCGTTCGCGAACTGCAGTTGGATCACCTTGTGGCTGCTGAAGCGATCGAGAATATCGGCCAAGGGGCCGTCGTGCTGGATGCGGCCGGCGTTGATAACGATGGCCCTTCGGCAGAGGGCCTCGACGTCTTTCATGTAATGACTCGTCAGCAGGACGGTGATTTGCCGCTCGGCCTGGTAGTGTTTGAGGAACTCCTGCACCTTGCGCTGCGACACAACGTCCAGACCGATGGTCGGCTCGTCGAGCAGCAGCACCTCGGGGTCGTGCAGCAAGGCGGCGATGAGTTCCATCCGCATGCGTTCGCCCAATGACAGTTCGCGGACCGGCTGCCGCACGAGCTGGCGGACTTCGAGCAGCGCGGTCAATTCATCGAGTCGGCGGGTGAAGGTCGTCGGTTCGATGCGATAGATTTCACGGTGGAGGACGAACGATTCCTGCGCGGGCAAGTCCCACCAGAGCTGGTTTTTCTGGCCCATGACGAGCGAGAACCGCCGGCGATAGGCGTGGTCGCGCTCCCAGGGGATGTAGTCGAGGACGGACGCCGTACCAGAGGTGGGATAGATCAACCCGGCGAGCAGCTTGAGCGTGGTGGTCTTGCCGGCACCGTTGGGACCGAGGAAAGCGACGATCTCGCCGCGCTCGATGCGGAAGCTGACGTCCTGAACGGCCCGGACGGTGGTGTATTCACGATGGAACAAATTCCGCAGCGCCCCGCGCCAGCTGGGCTGCTTGCGGAACACGCGGTACGTTTTCACCAACCGATCGGCAATGATCGCGGCCATAGGCCGATCTTAGAGGGCGGCCTTCTGGACGTCGAGCGTCCGCTCGGATGTCGGATCGTTCAATCCATCGCGACGGTTCAGTTGGTGCCCTTCACCGGCGGTTTGGGCGGCGGCTTCTGCGTAGTCGGCGTCCTGGCTGCGGCGGGCTTGACGGGGGGCGAGGGAGTTGGCGAGCGAGCGGAGTCCTGCACCGTTTTTCGCAGCCGCTTCATCCGCGCGATCTCGTCGGGCGGCACGGAGAGCACGCCCTTTTTCATGACGGCGCGAATTTCGCCTGATGCACCAGCACACGCACCTCGGCCTCGGGCATGCCCAACTCGGCCGCAACTTCTTTCAGCGATTTCATCGGCAACGGCATGGGACGGCTCCTGGAACTGGCTGCGAACGCGAAGGCTGTCGACGTGATGGATGCATTAAATCGGTCCGCGGCAGCTAAGACAATCCTTCCCTTCGCCGCACGCATCGCGTGCACTCATCGAGGGGGGTCCTGGTTGCGGAATCGCCGGTGATCCAAAGTGCCGGCACAGACGTTTGTGGCCTCGACCGCTAACATGGAACGCCATGATGTCGAGGGACGCCGTTCATGGAACGACAGCTCGTGCCAGTGCTGAATCTTCGGGTGCGCCTCATCATTCTGGGTGTGCTGCTCGTTCCCGTGGCGTTCGCATGGCGGGTGGGGGTTCTGGTGCATGCCTTGGCGTGCATCTTGCCGCTGGTGCTCACGGGCACGTACCGGGTATCGCGCATTGTGGGGGACAAGTTCGACACCCGGTTCCATCTGGCCTATGTGCCGCTGACCCGCAGCCGGTGCAACCTTCCCGGCATGGTGTACATCCACACGAAGTACCAGACGCAGTTTGGTTGGTGGACGTTCATTCTGTTCGGCCCCGTGCAATGGCTGTTCGGCAAGGTGTTCGATTATTTCATTCCCGCGCTGGGCGGACCGTATGAGATCTGGCTCGAAACCGCCAAAGGGCGCGAGATTCTCGCTTGGAACGGCTACAACCAAGGGCACTTCGAAAAGAACCTGGAGTTCCTGCAGACCCGCACCGGGGCGGAAGTGCGATTGCGGTAGCGGCGAGCCGGGAGCGCGAGCGACCGGTGTTTCTCTTGGCAGCGAGAAGCGAAAAGGCAAGACACCGGTGGCTCACGCTCCCGGCTCGCCATTCAGCACCTCCAGCTCCACATCCAGACCTTTGCTGGTGGGCATGCCGCTGCCGTGAGTATCGCCGCCCATCAAGCGGCTGGAGACATCGCCATAGGCGATAAACAGGAGGCCCTCGGGCAGTTCGTCCTTCTTGGCGGACGTGACGCAGACTTCGACCTGGCCGTGGGCGCTCCGGAGGCGCACGCGGTCGCCATCGGCCAGGCCCAGCCGCTGCATGTCACCCGGCGGCACCTGCAGCGTGTTGACCTCGCGCTGGTACTTGGCCTGGAATTTGCCTTCGCTGATGCCGCAACCCTGGTCGCTGGTTCGTCCGGGAATGAGGATGAAAGATGGCATGGGTGAGTGGCGAGTAGTGAGTCGTGGAATATGCGAGTCGCATTTAACTACGAACTAGAGATCACTGACAACAGACTCGTCGTTGAGCCAGCCATCCGCCGTCCAGCCGCGGGCCAGATTGTACGCTGTCACCAGCGAGTTCAGCCGCTCCGGTGAGAGTTGCGCGCGGGGATCATCGGGGAGCGGATGCCGCAGGATGCGTTCGGGCAGCGTGTCTTCGGCGGGAGTCCAGCCGGCGAGGATGTTGAAGTGTTTTTTCGCCGTGACGATCCGCGCGGCAGTCCGGCGCAATTCTTCCCCGCCCACCTCCCATCCCGTCACCAGTTGCAGGATCTCAGCCGACTCTGCAAAGAAGTCGCGAAACACGCCTCGGAGAAACTTGCACAGGATCAGCGAGTCCATCAGCGCGGCTTTGTCTTCGGTTTCGATGGCGAGTGCCGCGGCTTCCGCACCCACATTGCGGCGGTCGACGGCCTCGGAGAAGTCTACTTCATACGCGCCGGAACGGTTGTGGTCGGCGCCGCGTGTGCCCACGGCAAAGCCCAGTGCCATCGTTTGCAGTCCGCGCGGGTCGTAACCGGGGATTTCCAACCCCTTCACCTGCGGGGCGAACCGGATCGTGTCGTGGCCGACCTCGAGCGCCATTCGCCGGCTGCCTTGGGCGAGCAGTTCACCCAAGGGGCCTCCGGCGACAATCGAGTCCAGCGCCCGCAACAGTGCCGGCCCCTCGCCGAATCTCAGCCACGGCATATCGAGAAATCCGCGTTCGGCGCATTCCATCGCAAAGGCAATGGTGCCGCCAGCGCTGATCGTGTCGATACCCAGTTCATCGCATTTCTGCGAGGCCTGCAGCACGACGTCGGGGTTGCCGATGCCGCACAACGGGCCGAGCGCGAACAGGTTTTCGTACTCCAGCCGCACTTCGCCCTGTCCGTTTCGCAGTCCGTACACATGCTCGCAACCGATAGTGCACGCGACACACGAGGCGCGACTGCGTTCCCGGGCCACGTTGAGCTCTTCGGGCGAAATCGCGACTGCGCCGGTGAAGCTGCCCTGCTGAAAATTGCGCGTCGGCAGCACGTTCAGCCGGTTGAATGCCAGCAGGTTTGATGCGGTACCCAGCTCACGATACTTCGCGGTCGCAGGTCCGAACGATCGATCGGACAGATCTTTCGCGAGCGCTGCGAGCTCGTCGGGTTGTGCCCATTTGCAGCGTCGCGATCCGCGGACCGCGACGGCTTTAACGTTTTTCGCGCCGAGCACCGCTCCGCTGCCGCCGCGACCGGCGTGGCGTCCGTCGTGCGAAATGGTGGCATATCGCACCATCCGTTCGCCCGCCGGCCCGATCGTGGCGAACTGAAAGTCGGCACCGTAGCGTTGTTTCAATTGCTGCTGCACTTGCCGATTGGTCAACCCCCACAGTTCGGCCGCCGGGTCGAGTCGCACGCGGTCGTCGTCGATCACGAGCACCGAGGGGCAGAGTGCCCGACCCACGAGCACGATGGCGTCGTGGCCAGTCTTCTTTCCCGCGATGGCAAAGGCGCTGCTGGCGAGGGAATCGTTGATCCGTTCCGTCAGCGGGCTCTTGCTGACCACGGCAAACTTGGCCGAAGTCGTCAGCGGGCTCCCCACCAGCGGGCTGAATACAAATGCAATGGCCGCGGCTGGGGATAGCGGATCGACCGTCGCCGCGCCTTCCCTCAACAGCAGCGCCACGCCGAGGCCGCTGCCACCGAGATAGCTGCGCAGCACCGCCTCATCGAGCGGCACAAACTCCGATGTCGCGGTCGTGAGGTCGACGCGGAGGTAGCAGCCGTGGTAGGCAGGAATCGAATGGAACGTCATTTTCGGCGAGCCCGGGCCTTCCAAAAGTGTTTTGGACGTTGGGAAGCGTTCCGGACCCATCAGCCGCCGGCGTCGAGCGACAACAGCAGCACGGTGTCGCCCTCTTCGAGCGTGGTCTGCGGATCCGTCACGAATCGTTGGCCGCCGACGTTGGCGGTGAACCCGGGACGAAGGCAGCGTCCGTCAATACAACTGTCGGCAAGCTGCGGGTAGCGGGCGGACAGGTCGGCCAGCACGTCCCCCAGGCACTTACCGACCGCCGTAGTCCGCGCCACGCCGGCCCGTGTGCGAGGAATGCCAAAGAGTTCCACTGCGACCTGCATCAGTTGCCGTGACTTCGCATGACGGAATCGCCTCGGTCAATCATAGGTGCGGCGCGGCGGATGCACAACGTCTTGTGGAACTGTGCACCGCTGCTCCGCAGGTTGATCGGGAGTTTGGCGTGGTATGCTGGATCCATGTCCGCATCACGACCGACACATCCCAACGCCGACGTCCGCATGCGCGGATTCGCTCAACGATCGACCGTCGAGGCGGCGTGGGCGTGGATCGACTCCGTCCTGCCGCGGTTCGAGGAACTCCGCAGCGAGAGTGTGGATCTCGATCACCTCGCCGGCCGCGTTCTGGCGCGCGACATCGTCAGCGCGATCGATGTGCCCGGTTTTGCCCGTTCGATGATGGATGGGTTCGCCGTCCGCGCGGAAGAGACCTACGGCGCCACGTTGTACAACCGGCTGCCGCTGCGAATCGTGGGCACCTGCTACCCGGGTGTGCCGCATTCGGGAACTGTTTCGCCAGGTGAAGCGGTTCGTATCATGACGGGTGCCCCGCTTCCCACCGGTGCCGACGCCGTGCTGCCGGTGGAGAGCACCGAAACGGACGGAGACATCGTTTACGCGACCGACCAGGTATCCATTGGCAAGCACGTCGGTCAGGTGGGTGAAGACATCCGCACGGGAACCTTGGTGCTGACCGCGGGACGCGAGCTCCGGCCGCAAGATGTGGGCGTTTTGTCGTCGATTGGCGTCGGCAAGGCGCCGGTCATCGTCCCGCCGTCCGTACGGATTGTGATCACCGGGAACGAACTGCTGCCGGCGGGCACAACTCCGGAAGGGTATCGCATCGCCGATGCCAACGGACCGATGCTCATGGGACTGGTGCGGCGCGATGGCGGCGTGGCGACGCGAAGCGACATCGTTTGCGACGATCCCCACGCCCTCGAACAGGCGCTCTGTGCACCGGACGATGTCATCCTCGTCTCCGGCGGCTCCAGCGTTGGGCAGGAAGACTACGTGCCAAAGCTGCTCGCCGAGCGAGGCGAACTGGCCATTCATGGCATCGCCATGCGGCCCAGCAGTCCCACGGGGATGGGCCGGTTGAAAGGTCGGCTCGTGTTTCTGTTGCCGGGCAACCCGGTGTCGTGCCTGTGCGCGTACGATTTCTTTGCGGGGCGAGCGATCCGCGCCCTGGGCGGCCGATCGAAGGACTGGCCGTATCGCCGCGTGCGAGCGGTCCTGTTGCGCAAGCTGGTGTCGACTGTGGGCCGCGTGGACTACGCGCGGGTGCGACTCGATGGGAACGCAGCCGAGCCGCTTGCGATCGGCGGGGCGTCGATCCTGAGTTCGACAACGCGCGCCGACGGATTCGTCGTCGTGCCCGCCGACAGCGAAGGCTACGCCGCCGGTGCGGACGTGGACGTATGGTTGTATTAGCGCGAAGACGACGATGTCCGAGCAGGACCAGTTCCTCGACGTGATCGATCGCGACGAAGCCGAGCGGCGGTTTCGCGCGGCGCTCGATTTGCGTCCGTTAGGTTCGGAGCGAGTCGCATTGGCGGATGCA
>Ga0209172_10008458_pt1 | contig 10053 bp, 9 predicted proteins | sample LarsenN4metaG_FD_184113 | JGI IMG/M metagenome (GOLD analysis project Ga0209172, IMG submission 184113) | Hot spring sediment bacterial and archeal communities from British Columbia, Canada, to study Microbial Dark Matter (Phase II) - Larsen... ...
CCTTGCCGTCCGGCTAACGGTTCCCGTCATCAGGGTCCGTAGAGGACTTGCACCTCCAAGTCACCAATAGGCCACCATAGCCGATTGGATGGCGCTTATGCGCCACGCGCCCTGCCGGGCGCACCACCACAAAAAAGGGGAAGGACCGAAGTCCTTCCCCTTTTCGCAGTTCATCAGGATGAGCTGAAACAGTTTACATCATGCCGCCCATGCCGCCCATGCCGCCGGGCATGGCCGGCATCGGTGCTTCTTCCTTGGGCTTGTCGGCGATCATCGCCTCGGTGGTCAGCATCAGGCCGGCCACGGAAGCGGCGTTCTGCAGGGCCGAACGGGAAACCTTGGTGGGGTCGATGATGCCGGCGGCGAGCATGTCCACATACTCGTCATCGGCGGCGTTGTAGCCGAAGGAACCCTCCCCGTTCTTCACCTTGTCGACGACGATGGAGCCGTCCACGCCGGCGTTCTGGGCGATCTGGCGGATCGGCTCCTCCAGTGCCCGCTTGATGAGGGTAATGCCGAACTGCTGCTCCGCCGGGAGGCTGACCCCTTCGAGGGCCTTCAGGGCGCGGAGGTAGGCAACGCCGCCGCCGGGGACGATCCCCTCGTCGACGGCCGCGCGGGTGGCGTGGAGGGCATCCTCGACCCGGGCCTTCTTCTCCTTCATCTCGGTCTCGGTGGCGGCACCGACCTTGATGACGGCAACGCCCCCCACCAGCTTGGCAAGACGCTCCTGGAGCTTCTCGCGGTCATAGTCGCTGGTGGTCTCCTCGATCTGGGCGCGGATCTGCTTCACGCGGCCCTGGATGTCCGCCTCGGAGCCGGCGCCGTCGATGATGGTGGTGTTGTCCTTGTCCACGGTGATCCGCTTGGCGGTGCCCAGCATATCGAAGGTGGCGTTTTCGAGCTTGAAGCCGAGCTCCTCGGAGATCACCTTGCCGCCGGTGAGGATGGCGATGTCTTCCAGCATCGCCTTGCGGCGGTCGCCGAAGCCGGGGGCCTTCACGGCGCAGATATTGAGGACGCCGCGCAGCTTGTTGACCACCAGGGTGGCCAGGGCCTCCCCCTCGATGTCCTCGGCGATGATCAGGAGCGGACGGCCGCTCTTGGCGCTCTGCTCCAGGATCGGAAGCAGGTCCTTCATGTTGGAGATCTTCTTGTCGTGGATCAGGATGTTGGCATTCTCAAGGGAAGCCTCCATCCGCTCCGGATCGGTCACGAAGTAGGGGGAGAGGTAGCCGCGGTCGAACTGCATCCCCTCCACGGTCTCAAGGCTGGTCTCCATGGCCTTGGCCTCCTCCACGGTGATGACCCCTTCCTTGCCGACCTTCTCCATGGCCTGGGCGATGATGTCGCCGATGGTCTTGTCGTTGTTGGCGGAGATGGTGCCCACCTGGGCGATCTCCTTGTGGTCCTTGATGGGCTTGGAGAGCTTCTTGAGGTCTTCCACCACGAGTTCCACGGCCTTGTCGATGCCGCGCTTGAGCTCCATGGGGTTGTGGCCGGCGGCCACCAGCTTGGAGCCCTGCTGGTAGATGGCCTGGGCCAGCACCGTGGCGGTGGTGGTACCGTCACCGGCCACGTCGGAGGTCTTGGAGGCGACCTCCTTCACCAGCTGGGCCCCCATGTTCTCGAACTTGTCCTCCAGCTCGATCTCCTTGGCCACGGTGACGCCGTCCTTGGTGATGAGGGGGGAGCCGAACGACTTCTCGATGACCACGTTGCGCCCCTTGGGACCGAGGGTCACCTTGACGGCATTGGCGAGGGTATTGACACCTTTCAGGATGGCATTGCGGCCGTCCTGGTCAAACTTGATGATTCTGGCTGCCATGTTTTCTATTCCTCCGTTGAATATTTGCTAAATTTCCACGTACAGGCCGAAGCCCGCCACCCTACTCGATGACGCCGAGGATGTCGTCTTCCCTCATGATCAGGAAGTCCTGGCCCTCGACCTTGATATCGGTGCCGGCGTACTTGCCGAAGAGCACCTTGTCGCCCACCTTCAGGTCGATGGGGATCACCTTGCCGTCCTCGGTCTTCTTGCCATTGCCGACGGCCACGATCTCGCCGCGCTGGGGCTTCTCCTTGGCGGTGTCGGGGATGAAGATCCCTCCGGCGGTAACTTGCTCCTCCTCGATTCTCTTCACGAGGATGCGGTCCTGCAACGGTCTGAGTTTCATCTGCTGCTTCTCCTTTCTTCCATGAGTATGCTCACGAGATTTCACCGAAAAAAATTAGCACTCGATACTGCTGAGTGCTAACACGGAGTAACTATAGTCACCCCTCCGGCAAAAATCAAGGGCCATGAAGAAAATTTTTTCAGGGGATTGGAGAGGAGGGGGAACGCTGCCGCAAGAGGGCCTCGATGACCCTCCGGGAAAGGTCCCGGGCCAGGGTCCGGGCGAGGCGGTCCCGCTCCCGCTCGATGGTGGTGCGGTCGTGGTCGAAGAAGCTCTCCACGGGAACGAAGATCTCCACGGACGGGATGCTCTTCCCGGGCTCATACACGTAGACCCGGGCCTTGACCCGGATGTTGGTGGAACAGCACCCCGAATCCTCCACGTAACTCCAGATGTCGCCGGAGATGTAATACTGCCGGGCGAGCCAGCCGGCATCCACATCCTTCACCTCGTCCTTGAGGATGGCGAAGGAGCGGATCCCCGTCTCCCGCCGGCGGCCGTTGAGCTGGTCCACGAAATCGTTGAAGACCGCGGCGGAAAACTCCTCGGGGACCAGGGCGCCGGCAAAGGGGACCACGTAGGCGGTTTCCACGTCGGCGGCGGGGCGGAAGGAGGGGGAGACGCTGACCTGGGGCTTCGGCCCGCAGCCGGTCGCCGCGAGCAGAACCAACAGGGCGGAAAGCGAGCAAAGGACGGCCCGGCGGGTCACTCTGGGAACGATGCTTACCATTTCCGCTTCGCCATTTCTTCCTGGTAGAACTTCTGGTACAGAACCTCGTACTCCCGGCTCCCCGGCACCTTCGCCTGGGCGTAGGAGGCGAGCTTCCTGCGGACGGCGGCATCCACCTCGCCGGTCACGGCGAAGAAGGAGGAGATCGCCTCCTTGATGCACTGGAGCGAGCGCCGCTCGTCGGGGAAGTCGGCCAGATCGTCCTGCCAGAGCTGGTCGTGAATCCGGTGGGCCAGATGGGATATGCGGTCTTCGGAAATGCTCATGGTCAGTGTACTCCGTGTCGACGGGCCAGGATCAGATGACGATTCCCTTCTCCTTGGCCAGCCGCTCCTTGATCATCTTCAGCATTCTGTGCCGGTCGATGCCGACGCCGCCCCCCATGGAGCGGAGCGTCTGCTCCAGGAGGCGCTCGGCCTCCCGTTCCAGATCCTCTTCCCCTTTGGCATCGGCGGCGATGGCCCCCTTGATCCGGCCGAGAACCACCCCCCGCTCGGCCTTGAGGGTGATGAGCCCAGCGGCGGTGAGCCGCTCCAACACCTGCTCCGCGAGCCGGGCGATCTGCGCTTCCTTGAGCTTCATGGCTCCTCCCGATGCTCCTTCACGTTTCGGCCCCCCGAGACTGCGGCCGGGAGTCCATTCTACCCATCGCCCGCGAAAAAGCAAGGCGCCGTTGACCCCCGCGCCCCCCTCTGGTATCGTTGCCTCGACAAGACGACTGCAATCTTTGAAAGGGAGGGGCGCGTGCTGATCGTCATGAACCATAAGGCTGGGCCGAAACAGATCGAGGCGGTTGTGAAGGCGGTGGAGACCATGGGGCTTACGGCAGCGCCGATCCCGGGGAGCGAGCGGACCGCCATCGGCGTCCTCGGCAACAAGGGGTACGTGGACGACTCCACCATCCGGGACCTCCCCGGCGTCCAGGAGGTGATCCACGTCTCCAAGCCCTACAAGCTCGTCTCCCGGGACTTCCATCCCCGCAACACGGTCGTGAAGGTCTGCGGCGTTCCCATCGGCGAGGGGAAGCGGCCGGTGGTGGTGGCCGGTCCCTGCGCCGTGGAAGGGGAGGAGCAGATCCTGAAGACCGCCCGGGCCGTGAAGAAGGCCGGGGCCGATCTCCTCCGGGGGGGCGCCTTCAAGCCCCGCACCGGCCCCCACACCTTCCAGGGGATGCGGGAGGAGGGGCTGAAGCTCCTGGCCAAGGCGCGGGAGGCAACGGGTCTCCCCATCGTCACCGAGGTCATGAGTCCCGACACGGTGGGGCTTGTGGCGGAGTACGCCGACCTCCTCCAGGTGGGGGCCCGCAACATGCAGAACTTCGAGCTCCTGAAGGAGCTGGGGCGGATCCGCAAGCCGGTCCTCCTCAAGCGCGGCATGAGCGCCACCCTCGAGGAATTCCTGGCCGCCGCCGAATACATCCTGGCCGAGGGGAATCCCCACGTGATCCTCTGCGAGCGGGGGATCAGAACCTTCGAGACCGCCACCCGCAACACCCTGGATCTGGCGGTGGTCCCCCTCATCCGGGAGATGACCCATCTGCCGATCATGGTGGACCCCTCCCACGCCACGGGGAAGCGGAGCCTCGTGGCCCCCATGGCCAAGGCAGCCCTGGTGGCCGGGGCCCACGGCGTGCTGATCGAAGTCCACCCGGAGCCGGACAAGGCCCTCTCCGACGGCCCCCAGTCCCTCACCTTCCACGGCTTCGACGTACTCATGGAGGAGATCCGGCGTCTCACGGCCTTCCTCGGGGCCGGCGATGGCGAAAAAGCCTCTTGATTTCTTCCGGAGAGAAGGCTAAACTTGCTGCAAATATTAGAATTCTCTCTGCCATGCTCGTCAGGCTGATATGCCCCAGCGGAACATTTACTCAAGACGGGGGCTCTAAAGACCGTGGTGTGCTGCCCCATCACGCGGGATTTGCCTGAAGCGGCACAGAGCCTGCCACCTGTAAGGAACTCGCTGTGAGGCCCTTACAAGCCAACGGCATGGTGGAGGGATGACAAAAGAGAGGGGGGAACGCATCGAGCGCTCCCCCCTCTCTTTTTGTCGTTCGTTCCGGATCCGTGCCTAAACCCTGCGCCGTATGTGCTCCCTCAGGATCGCCGTGAAGAGTGGGTTGCGGTCCGAACTCGAAACGGAGAGGGCCATCTCCACATCGGTTATTCCTCCCCTGATGTCACGTATCTTCCGGGGGGTCGTCTCCCCAACCACGCCCCCCGTCCCGTCCCGCAGATACGCCTCGATGCCGTCCCGAACCCCCTCGCCGTCATCCAGGAACGTAAAGATCGAAGCCCCGAGGAGCTCCTCCTTGGGAAGGCCGAAGAGCTCCTCGGCCCGGCGGTTGGTGATGATGAGCTTGCCGTCGGCCAGGAACGTCACGATGGCCGACTGGGCCATCTCCAGGACGTTGCGGTAGCGGTCTTCCGACTCCATCCGCTGCCGGGTCTTGCGGTCCAGCTCCTCCATGAGCTCGTTGAAGGCTCCGACCAGCTCTCCGATCTCGTCCCGGGAGCGCCGGGGAATCCGGTCGCCGAAGCTGCCGGTGGCGGTGACGCGGGTAATGGAGGAGGAGACCTGGCGGATCGGATCGATGATGGTGCGGCGGACAAGGAACCCCATCACGAGAATGATGAGGCAGAGGGTGAGCCCCCGGTAGATCAGGTCGTCCCTGAAATTGGTCCCCGCCTGGCGGTAGAGGTCGGCTAGGGGAATCGAGACCGACACGGCGCCGATGACCTCGCCGGCCTTGTAGTCATAGGAATAATGGCCCTTGGGAAAGCGGGCCTGGACGAAGGGAGGGGCCTCTTCATAGGAACCGTGGCAATCGAGGCAGCTCTGTTCCGCCACCATGGGGAGCAGGTAGCGGAAGCTCCGCTCCTTGCCGGTCCGGACGATCCGCCAGGTTTCGGCGCTCTTCTTCGACGCGAAGATTCCGAGCATCTCGGCCTCGAAGGGATCGGGGCGGTTTTCGGGGTTGCGGTACCGGAGCGACACCTGCCGCACATAGTAATTGCTCCCCCTGGTCAGCCGCTTGGCCACGTTGGTGGCCACCACCTGGGGAACCAGGTTGTAGTTGTCGTTGGGTTCTCCCTTGACAACACTGGAAATGTACTCGCGGGTCTCGACAATCTGCCGGGCGATACTGCGGGCATTGTCCACGGCGATCCGGTCGATGAGGGCCCGCTCCCGCTGGTAGACAAAGAAGGCCGTCGCGAGAAAGACCAGGAGCAGGAGAAGCGACAGCATGATGTTGAACTTGGTGCTGATCTTCAGGTTGGCAAACCAGGACATGGGGCCTCCGGCGTGGCGCTACCCACCCAGTATACCCGGCTCGGCCCGGTTAGCAAGCGACAGGAGGGCTGCCACCTCCTCGGCGTAGACCATCTCCTCTTCGGTGGGGATAACGAAGACCGCCACGGGGGATGGGTCGGTGCTGATCCGCTCCTCGCGGTCGGCGGAGCGGGCGGCCCGGTTCCGTCCATGGTCAAGACAGATGCCGAACTGCTCCATGCCGGCGAGGGTCTTCTCCCGCACGAGCCACTCCCACTCTCCGGAGGCGGCGCTGAAGACCAGGGCGTCGAGCCGGCCCAGGGCCGCGGCGTAGCCGCCGATATGCTTCCTGAGACGGTAGGCCTCCATTTCCAGGGCCAGGAGGCACCGCTCATCTCCCGCGGCGGCCCGGGCAAGGAATGCCGGCCGGTCCAGCTTCAGCCCGGTAATCCCCGCGGCCCCGCTCCGCTGGTTGAGAATCCGGTCCAGGTCCCGGGGGGAGAGCTGCTCCTCCTGCATCATGAAGGGGGGGATGCCGGGGTCGATGGAGCCGCAGCGGGTCCCCATCATGGTCCCCTCAAGGGGGGTGAGCCCCATGCTCGTGTCGATGGAGCGCCCCCCCGCCACGGCGCAGAGGGAGGTGCCATTGCCGATGTGAACGGTGATCAGGCTGCACCGGGCCGGGTCGCGCCCCAGGAGCGCCGCCCCACGCCTGGCCCCGTAGCAGTGGGAGGCGCCGTGGAAGCCGTAGCGCCGCACCCCGTGCTTCTCGTACCACTCCCAGGGAAGGGGGTAGAGAAAGGCATGGAGCGGCATTGTTTGGTGAAAGGCCGTGTCGAAGACCGCCACATGGGGGATGGCGGGAAGGATCGCCATGGCCCCCTCGATCCCCGCCAGATTCGCGGGGATGTGGAGCGGCGCCAGCTCCTCCATGGCCCGCACCGCCGCGATCACCTTGCCGGTGATGGGAACCGAGGCGGTAAACCGCTCCCCCCCGTGGACGACCCGGTGTCCCACGGCGGCAATCTGGTCGGCCCGGTCGAGGGGGCCCTCCAGGGGATGGGTCAGGGCGGAGAGGATGAGGGCCACGGCGGCGGCGAAGCTGGAGCAGTCCGACTCCAGGTGGTAGGGTTCCCGTCCCGGCACGTCCATGACGATGAAGGAGTCTCCCAGTTCGATCCGGTCCACATCTCCCCGGGCAAGGACGGTTCGGGTGGACCAGTCGAAGAGCTGAAAATGGATGGAAAAGCCCCGGCAGTTCAGAATCAGGATGATCATGGGCAGTCCTGTCATACATGGGATTGATGTGGGGTCGGCACCTTGACGGGGCCGGTCAGACCCGTTCCAGCCCCGCAAATCTCACCAGCAGCTTCTTGGGCCCCACGGAATTGAACCAGACGATCACCTTCTGGTCGTCCCCCTTCCCCTCGATCCTGCGGACGGTGCCGACGCCGAACCTGCCGTGGCGCACCTTCATGCCGAGCCGGATGCCGCCGTCCTCGGGCTCGTCGGGGATCACCTCCACGTCGTCGAAGTCGGGCTCGATTTCCGCCTCGAAGATGCCCGCCAGGTTGTGGGAGGAAGTAGTTTCCCGAGTCCCGAATCCCGAATCCCGAGTCCCGAATCCCGAGTCCCGAGTCCCGAGTCCCAGGTCTTCCAGGTCCAGCAGATCCCGGGGGACGTCGCCGATGAAGCGGGACGGCATGTTCACCTGGTCCTGGCCGAAGAGGCGCCGGCGGCGGGCGTTGGTGAGGAAGAGCCGCTCCCGGGCCCGGGTCATCCCCACGTAGCAGAGGCGCCGCTCCTCCTCCATGGCCTCCGGGTCGTCCAGGGAGCGGACATGGGGAAAGATCTTCTCCTCCATCCCCACCATGAAGACCACCGGAAACTCCAGCCCCTTGGCGGCGTGGAGGGTCATGAGGGTGACCGATTCCCGCTTCCCCTCCCCCCGCTCCAGGTCCGACACCAGGGCCACCTGCTCCAGGAAGGCGGCCAGGGTCTTCTCGTCGCTGGTCCGCTCGAACTCCTCCATGGCGGAACAGAGTTCCTGGAGGTTCGCGAGGCGGTCCTGGGCCTCGTCGGTCCGCTCCTCCTTCAGCCGGGCGGCGTAGCCGGTCTCCTCGATGATGCGGGAGGCCAGCTCCGCCAGGGGGATCGTCCCGGCGAGGCCGGCGAAGCGCTCCATGAGGGTCATGAAGCCGGCGATCTTCCCCCGGGGTCCGGCGGAGAGAAGCCCGCCCGTGGACGCCTCGCTGAAGGCGTCGTAGAGGATGATCCCCTTGCGCAGCGCCAGCTCCGCCACCTTGTCCACGGTGGCGTGGCCGATCCCCCGGGGGGGGACGTTGACGATCCGCTTGAGGGAGACCTCGTCGGCCGGGTTCACCAGGACCTTCAGGTAGGCGAGGATGTCCTTCACCTCCAGCCGCTCGTAGAACCGCATCCCCCCCACCATGTGGTAGGGGATCCCGTCGGCCACCATGGCGTCCTCGATGACCCGGGACTGGGCGTTGGTCCGGTAGAAGACCGCCGCGTCCCGCAGGCCCCCCCCCCGCCGCACATGCCTTTCGATCTCCCGGCAGACGAAGCGGGCCTCCTCCCGCTCGTCGGCCAGCCGCCGGTAGACTATCGGTTCGCCGGGCGGATTCTCGCTCCAGAGGGTCTTGGACTTGCGGCCGCGGTTCTTGGCCACCACGGCCCCGGCCGCGGCCAGGATGTTGCGGGTGGAGCGGTAGTTCTGCTCCAGCTTCACGGTCACCACGCCGGGGAAATCCTTCTCGAAGTCGAGGATGTTGCGGATGTCGGCCCCCCGCCAGCGGTAGATGGACTGGTCGTCGTCCCCCACCACGCAGAGGTTGCGCCGCTCCCCGGCCAGAAGCCGCACCAGCCGGTACTGGATCGGGTTCGTGTCCTGGTACTCGTCCACGAGGATCCAGCGGTACCTGTCCCGGTAGCGGGCCAGCACCTCCGGGTGCTCCTCGAAGAGGCGCACCGTCAGCATGAGGAGGTCGCCGAAGTCCAGGGCGTTGCACTTTTTCAGCCGCTCCTGGTAGGCGCCGTAGACCCGGGCCAGGATCTCGCCGGAGTAGTCGCCGGTGGGGATCTCCTCCGGGGGGATGCCGCGGTTCTTGCAGTCGTCGATGGCGGCGGCGAAGGAGCGGGGGGGGAAGCGCTTTTCGTCCAGGCCCAGTCCGGCGATCACCTCCTTCAGGAGCTTTTCCGCGTCCTTGTCGTCGTAGATGGCGAAGGAGGAATCGTACCCCAGGTGGTGGATGTCGCGGCGCAGGAACCGGGCGCAGGCGGAGTGGAAGGTGGCGATGAGGGGTGCCTCCCCGGTCCCCACGAGCCGCTCCACCCGCTCCCGCATCTCCCCGGCGGCCTTGTTGGTGAAGGTGACCGCCAGGATCTGCCAGGGGGGGATCCCCCGCTCGCGGATGAGCCAGGCGATCCGCTGGACGATGACCCGGGTCTTGCCGGACCCGGCGCCGGCCAGGACCAGAAGCGGCCCCTCACCGTGGAGCACCGCCTCCCTCTGGGGGGGGTTGAGATTTTTCAGAAGGTCCATGGGGTTACCTTTTCACATATCCGGCATGTTGAACCTCAAAAAACAGTTAACCACAGAGGACACCGAGGTTTAAGGAGGAAAAACCCTCTTAATTACGGACCATTCCGAGACCTGGCCTCGCGAGACTGACGTCACCTTCCAGGTGAGATGCTCAATTTGGTTTTCCTCTGTGTCCTTGTATGTTCAATGCACAGCCTTTAGTGTTCTCTCGACCAGTTGGGAATGGCAGCTTCATCGTGCCGCGGGACACCAAGCCCGTCACGGAGCAAAAGGCGTCATTCCCTTCCTCAAACAGCCCGAACAGTTGGCTGGGG
>Ga0209172_10008462_pt1 | contig 10049 bp, 6 predicted proteins | sample LarsenN4metaG_FD_184113 | JGI IMG/M metagenome (GOLD analysis project Ga0209172, IMG submission 184113) | Hot spring sediment bacterial and archeal communities from British Columbia, Canada, to study Microbial Dark Matter (Phase II) - Larsen... ...
TTTACCACCAAGCACCTTGGATTGAAGTAGAAGCGAAGCACAAAGAAGAAGCGATCGCTTATTTGCGTTCTTGGTGGCTGTTAGAGAATAATTTTTAGTAAAAGTTGAAGTAGCTGTTTGCGTCTTGGCAACAAAAACGCAAAATTAGTAGATATGGCGATCGCAATCGATTTTGGTACAAGTAACACAGTTATTGCTCGTTGGAATCCTGTCACCCAAGAGTCAGAAACTCTGAATTTACCTGGTTTATCAGTTCAACAAAGTCTGAATCCGCCACTTATTCCCAGTTTGGTTTATGTAGAAGATGCTACCAAAGCACAAGTTTTGGTGGGGCAACAAGTCCGCGATCGCGGTTTAGACTTGAAAAATGATCCCCGCTTTTTCCGTACTTTCAAACGCGGTATCGGTACGGATATCCAAGGTTTTCTACCGGAATTAGATGGGCAAATAGTTACTTTTGAACAAGTTGGACAATGGTTCCTCAACCAAGTGATTACACAACTAGCACCGATGCAGGGGGGGTTGGAATCACTGGTATTAACTGTACCTGTAGATAGTTTTGAAGCTTATCGTTACTGGTTGGGTAAGGTTTGTCAAGCACTACCAGTCGAACAGGTGCGGATACTCGATGAACCAACAGCCGCTGCTTTAGGTTATGGTATGGCAGACCAAGAAGTAATCTTGGTGATTGATTTTGGTGGTGGAACGCTAGATTTATCTTTGGTACAGTTGGATAAAAGCGTCAAAACAGCTAGTAAACCCGTAGGATTTTTACTGAAGTTTGGTAATAAATCTTTAGCTGAAACTTCCAAACAAAAGGTGAAAACTGCCCGTGTTTTGGCGAAAGCAGGACAAAATTTAGGTGGTTCTGATTTAGACAATTGGATAGTTGATTATTTTGCCAAAACTCAAGGTTTAACAGTCAGTCCTTTGACATTGCGACTGGCGGAAAAAGTAAAAATTCAGCTATCAACTCAAACCCAAGCGAGTGAAGTTTATTTCAATGATGAAACTTTTGAAAGTTATGGATTGGAATTAGATCGAGAGACATTGGAAGGTATTCTCACAGAACACTCATTTTTTGAACGGCTGGATGAGTCGATGTCTCAGCTATTACAACAAGCCCGACGCCAAGGTATAGAAGTCGGGGATATTAATGCTGTGCTGTTAGTTGGTGGCACAGTACAAATACCAGCAGTGCAAACCTGGGTAAAGAAATATTTTACACCAGAAAAAATTCGTTGCGATCGCCCGTTTGAAGCTATTGCCCAAGGTGCTTTGCAAGTAACTCAAGGCATAGAAATCAAGGATTTTCTCTACCACAGCTACGGTATTCGTTACTGGGATAGACGTAATAATCGGCACAGTTGGCATCCAATTATTAGAGAGGGGCAACCTTATCCCATGACTCAGCCTGTACAGTTAGTTTTGGGTGCTTCTGTAGAGAATCAGCCCAGTATTGAGTTAATTATGGGTGAATTGGGGTCAGACACAGGTGGTACAGAAGTTTATTTTGATGGCGATCGCATGATTACCCGTCGTCTTGATAACGATGTCACCACTGTCAAACCCCTTAATGATAGAGATGGAGCGAGGACAATTGCTAAACTTACACCACCAGGTTTTCCCGGAAGCGATCGAATTAAAATCCTGTTTTTAGTTGATGAACAGCGTTTTTTGCGAATCACCGTTGAGGATTTACTCACAAATGAAACTCTATTGGAAAATCAACTTGTAGCACAATTGAGTTAGAAATTTTCAATATCACATTCCTAAGTCATTGAATTGATTAGAGGCAAGATCCCCGACTTCTCTGATAAGTTGGGGATTTGGGCTTTGCTATTCTTAGAAATTATATAGGAATACTATACATTTTCTCCTGCAATTGACACCTTTTGCATCTAGATGGAGTACACCCCTCCCTAACTCTTCCCGCTTGTGGGGAGGGTGCGCGTAGCAAGGATGGGGTTCTTTTGTACCTCACTCAAATCAAATCTGCTGTAATACCGATTTGAAAAAAGAATGCGACAAATAGATATTGTAGAGACGCTTCAAACAGCACGTCTCTACATCAGGGCCTATTGCAAACATTTATTGAATCGGTATAATCTTCTCAATCTCATTTTTTTAGCTTAAAAATACTGACCAACATAATAAATCCCGGAGCCGCAAGCCATAACCAAAATCCAAGCAGCAATTCATGTAATGCTAATTTTTGAAATGGAATACTACCAGCAGGTAATCTGAACCAAAATGCTGATATTGTTCCCAAAAAAACTACGATAATTGATATTAATGCAGTTAAAATTGACCAATTATATTGTTGTCGAAAAAAGAAAACACACGATGTCCAGTAAGCTGGATTAGCTAACCATCCAATACTAGGTGGAATCACAAGCAGTAATAATCCAAAAAATCCTACTAAAGTTAACTCAGCTCCTGTCATTGTAATAATTTTATCTGTCAATGTAGCGATTTCAACCTTATTGTTTTGCCCTCCAAAGGTAATTTCAACTATTTTGAAGGCAAGAGCTGGTAAGCTAAGCGCTATTCCGTATAAAAACAGTGATAATCCAATGAAAATTACTCGATTTGTCATTTTGTATTTCTAGAAGAGGTGCGTGATTTAATCTCAAAATTTTAGAACCAAACAACTACGTTAAAACTACAAGCTCATTGACGCCTTCTCCGAAAAGTTTAGTGCGTCTGTATAAATCTTACTTAACAGTCGCCCACAACTTAAAATACTACCCACCGTGCCAAGCATCAGATTGTGTATATCTTCCTCTTCTAGAGCGATCGCTTCTGGTTTATCTATGGCACTTCTATATCATTTGTGAGAATCGCAAAGCTCAGCTCCCCGAATTTTTGGAAAAGTCGGGGAGCTTGTCTCTTACGGATGATTTGGGAATCCTATATCTCAAACATTATTGCAATTAAGTTTCAATCCCTAATAGGGATTTATTTAAGTTGCAACTCACTGCAATTTTGAAAGTAACAAGTCCCCCGCCCGCAATTAGAACAGTTTTGATTTATTTAAGTTGCAACTCACTGCAATTTTGAAAGAGCTTGAAAAATCTATTGTTTCAATCCCTAATAGGGATTTATTTAAGTTGCAACAAGAGGGAAGGTCGTGGTTTGTCTAGATGAACTTGTTTCAATCCCTAATAGGGATTTATTTAAGGTGGGCAAGGGTTGTTTTTTGTCGTTGGTTTCAGATGAACTTGTTTCAATCCCTAATAGGGATTTATTTAAGTCCGTAATTTTCCCAGGCATAGATATTATCAGTGGATGAACTTGTTTCAATCCCTAATAGGGATTTATTTAAGGATTTAGCTTACTACCTCAATGTCCCCAATCTGCGAACTTGTTTCAATCCCTAATAGGGTCCAGGATGCGGCGCCCGGTCGCTGGAAAGCCCGGTCCCCAATCTGCGAACTTGTTTCAATCCCTAATAGGGATTTATTTAAGTTGCAACTCCAGAAGCATTGCTGTATTTTATTTTCAAGGTTCAGTGGTGCAGACCTGAAGTGAATATAGCTTTTCAGCCATCGGAATGTCAAGGGTGGAGAAGAAAAAATAGGCTCAAAACCTTGTCTGGCAAGCATTTCACAATTGGTGCAAACCCCTTTTGGACTTAGAAGCATTCAAAAGCAGAACTGGTAGGGCTTCCAGCGATTAAAATTCACCTGCTCCAAAAAACACCTACAGGTTTGCACCAATCAAGCCTAAGTAGCCTAGGGCGATCGCCATAACACTAGGACTTCAAAATCGATTTTTCTTTGTGTCTTTGTGGCTTTGTGGTTCAAAAAAGATGCTCAATCAATTATGTGCGTAAGACTTATGACGTAGTTCGATCCTTTGTGGCTTTGTGGTTCAAAAAAAATGCTCAACCACACACCCCAAATAAAATCACAACATCATCCATACATCCCCACCCTACTATATTTTAAGTAGAGTTTTTCACGGGAGACACTTATGTTTGGACTGGGATGGACAGAAGTAGGGGTAATCGCGATCGTCGCCTTGTTAATTTTTGGACCGAAAAAAATCCCCGAACTCGGAAGCGCACTAGGCAAAACCTTGCGGGGTTTTAAAGAAGAAATGAATAAAACCACAACTGATGAGGATAGTAACTCCGAAGAAGAAGAAAAATAAAAATAGTCATTTGTTCTTGGTCATTAGTCCTTTGTGTTTACAAATGACCAATGACAAATGACCATTGACTAAATAATTGAATTGACAATAGATGAAGTCACACCCATTGGAGCATCTACAGTTGCGGGGGTGGTATTTTGTTGGGAAACTTCTTCTTTGACAACACCACGCGCCTTAATCAACTTGATGGCACGATTGACGCTTTCTGGTAGAATCACCACCAAACTGTTCTCAGGGGCAATATCCAAGGCTTTGTTAATGGCTTGAGTTTCATCCAGAATTGCTTCAAATTCGTAATTAGGGTTGACTTGCTTGATACCTTGAATAATTAATTCCGCAGCCGAACCTCGCGCTCTACCTCTGGTGTCGTCATCTTCTTTGACAATTACGTAGTCAAAAATTTCGGCTGACAGCTTACCCAAAGCTACAAAGTCTTGATCACGCCGATCGCCAGGTCCACCTATAACACCAATGCGATCGCCATTTGTCCAGTTGCGGACAAAGGAACCTAAAGCTTCGTAACTATGGGGGTTGTGGGCATAATCTACCAAAGCGTGGAAGTTACCCAAGTTAAACAAGTTCATCCGTCCTGGTGTTTGACTCACCGAAGCCCGGAATGTATTTAAGCCAGCCCGAATTTGCTCAATTGACACATTTTGCACAAACGCCGCTAAGGAAGCTGCCAAAGCGTTGGCAATCATAAATGGCGCCCGTCCACCCATTGTCAGGGGAATATTTTCTGCCCGTTCGATCCTGTGTGTCCAATCACCTTTTAATATTGACAAAAAGCCATTTTCGTACACTGCTGCAACTGCACCCTTTTGGATGTGGTTTCGCACCAATTCCGATTCTGGGTTCATAGTGAAGTAGGCAATATTGGCTTTTGTTCGTTCTGCGATCGCAGCCACGCGGGGATCATCGGCGTTAAGAACAGCGTAGCCATCAGGATAAACGGCTTCGGCAACCACACTCTTGAGATGTGCCAACTGATCAATTGTGTCAATGTCACCAATACCCAAGTGATCAGCAGCAACATTTAACACTACACCGACATTGGCAGCTTCAAAGGCCAAGCCAGAGCGGAGAATGCCGCCCCTAGCCGTTTCCAAGACTGCTACTTCAACTGTCGGGTCTTGCAAAATTAACTGAGCGCTTTGTGGGCCTGTGTTGTCCCCGACTTCTACTAAGTAATCACCGATATAAGTTCCGTCTGTGGTCGTATAACCTACTACCTTACCTGTCTGTTTGTAGATGTGAGCCAGGAGGCGGGTAGTGGTCGTCTTGCCATTTGTACCCGTGACACTCAAAATCGGAATCCGGCTAGCTTGTTCGTTGGGGAACAGCATATCAATCACTGCCCCTGCAACGTTACGGGGGGTGCCTTGACTGGGGGCAACATGCATCCGGAAGCCGGGAGCAGCATTGACTTCCACAATTACACCATCAACCTCTCGTAAGGGGCGGCTAATATCCGATGTGACGATATCAATGCCGGCGATATCTAAACCGATAATCTTGACGATACGCTGGGCTAACCAAACGTTTTCTGGGTGAATTTCATCTGTTCTATCTACAGCAATACCACCCGTACTTAAGTTTGCCGTTGCCCGTAAATAGCAAATTTCGTCTTTCGCTAATACACTGTCGAGGGTGTAACCTTGCCTTTCCAGTAACTGATAACTGGTACGATCTAGTTCAATTTTGGTGAGAACTTTATCATGTCCCTCACCACGATTTGGGTCTTTATTGGTTTCCTCTATCAATTCCGCAATGGTAGATCTGCCATCACCAACCACATGAGCAGGTACACGTTCCGCAACTGCCACTACTTTGCCGTCTACAACCAAGACTCGATGGTCACGTCCCTTGTAATACCGCTCTACAATAATTGAGCGAGAAATTTGTCTGGCGGCGTCGTAGGCTACCTCTGCTTCTTCCCAATTTTGGATGTCGATGGTGATGCCACGCCCGTGATTTCCGTCTAAGGGTTTAATAACAATGGGATAGCCTCCAACATATTCAATTGCCTCTGGCAAATCGTCCAAAAAGTTAATTACCGTACCTTTGGGAACTGGTACTCCTGCATTTGCGAGTATGCGTTTGGTGGCTTCTTTGTCGCAAGCTAGTTCTACTCCCAAGATACCGGTGTTATCGGTCATGGTTGCTTGCATCCGCTTTTGGTTGACACCATAGCCCAGTTGAATTAAGAAGCGTGCCCCTAGTTGCATCCAGGGAATACCTCTTTTTTCAGCTTCTTTGACGATTGACTCTGTGGAAGGCCCCAAGGCTGCATCACGCCATAAGTCTTTCAGGTCTTGTAAATCTTGTTCTAGCTCCGCCTTTGGATAACGACCTCGGTCAACAATACTTTGGCACAGCCGGACTGCGGCTCTACCTGCATAGCGTCCGGCTTCCTCATTTAGATACTCAAAGACGACTTGGTAAACACCCGATGTAGACGTTTCCCGAGTACGACCGAAACCGACGTGCATACCGGCTAATTCTTGCAGTTCTAAGGCGACATGTTCCACAATGTGACCCATCATGGTGCCTTCGCGTACTCGCATCAAAAAACCACCACGACAGCCAGGCGAGCAGTAGTGACCTTCCAGACTAGGCAGAGCCTCAACTAGTCCTTCATAAAAGCCAGGGATTTCATTCGAGGGCGTCTCGGCAAGATTTTCTAGATCAAGGCGCATGACGATCAGCTTGTGGCGTCGAATGCTCCAGTAGTTGGGGCCGCGTAAGGTCTGGATTTTGAGGATTCTCATGGGAATAGGTAGATGGAGATTCGGAACCAAAATTCTAGTTTCTTACTGAAATTGACCGCCAAACTGTTCATGGTAAACAGTTTTTTCTTCTTACATCGTATTACTCTCATTTTTCTGCTGCAACGTAGAATTGCGCGATCAACTCAGTGTAACTCCAGATACTTAAGTCCGTCAGCTGGAGATGCGGTAGACAGCAGGTAAAACAGTGCGTTGGTAAAGGTGGAAGCGATCGCCATGACTGAGAATGTGTAGGCGCAAATTGTGAAGATTCAAAGGTTCAGTTGCTCCCACATGGGGTTCGTTTGTGTGAGTGACTTCGGTCGGATCTATTATTGTAACTGAACCCTTGCCCAAAACTTGTAACCAACCATCGCGTTCAAACAGCGCACAAGTGTCTTCATCAATGCCAATCCCCAGACGATCTGGGTGAGAAGCAATCGCACTCATCAAACGTCCCATACGATTACGATTGTTAAAATGTTGGTCTACAATCACCTCAGGGATAAATCCCAAACCAGTAGCCATATCCACCAGGGAACGATTGGGTGACTCACCACTACCACCGCCTGCTATCATGTGATGTCCCATGACAGCCGCACCTGCGCTAGTACCTGCGAGAGTTAGTTCTCCAGATCTAACTCGCTGCCGGATAATATCCATTGCTGGTGTGTCTGATAAGACACCACACAATCGCAATTGATCACCTCCTGTTAAAAAAACCCCGGTACAAGCTTCCAGGGACTGTTGGTAATCACGGTATTCACACTGCTCCCTTTCCCGTATGTCCAGAAGCTCAACTTTTTTAGCACCCATATCCTCAAAAATACGGATATAGCGACCACCGATGATAGAGGGTTCACGAGAGGCAGAGGGAATAATTGCTATGTGGGCGTCATTAGCACCAGCACGAGCAAAAAAAGTCCGCAAAATCTCGCGGCCATGGACTTTGTCTTCTGCGCCTCCGATCACCAGAACGGCAGTTTTTGTTGCTTGGGGTGTCCTCATTTCCAGCAATTTAGCTTGTAATTCCGGCATTGTGTTTCTCCTGTCAACAACTTCAGGTGAAAATTACAAGGTCAGCAGCCCAATTATTTTTGCGCCTAAATTGGTAATGGGTAATTGGTAATGGGTAATTGGTAATGGGTAATTGGTAATGGGTAATTGGTAATGGGTAATTGGTAATTAAGATACTGATGATTTTCCAATACTCAATGCCCAATGCCCGATGCCCAATCCCCAATCCCCCATATTCCTTGCCGTCACGGTGGCAACAGATTTGCAGTTATAGTTAATAGCATCTTGTTGTAGTGACTGCGATCGCAATACCATGAGCTTGTAGACGCTTTGTCGCGTGTCCCTCGGGTGGTTGTCCATTTGAGTGTCTCCTCGAATTTTGGGAAACACAAACAGATATTGACGCACTTTCTTTTTGAGGCTGGTTCGATGCATCCTGGAAGTTGTTAACCTAGTCAGAATAGTGAAGTACCTACCACTAAACGCTTCGCGTTATAGGGGAGGTTTCGCGTCTCATTTGCTGATGCTCTGTTGGGGACATGATTTTAATGATGTTTGTCTGTGAAGACAATCAGAGCCTTCCTCAGCATCTCTGGCTTTTGTGCCTTTATCTCCTCAAAGGAGAACCCGCGCAGCCACCCTGCTTCCCAAGGCAGTTATTAAGTTAATTTTTCATCTTCCGGCTGATATCCCACTGCTAACTTTGGGTATAGCCCAGGACTTAAGCCGAATTAGTTAAATTTAGATGTGACAATATTTAAACATAAATTAAGTAATTAGAAAAACTTTTATTGACTCATAGAATGCCACTATTTCTAGTACTTATAGATACAACTAGATACAACCAACCAAGCTCATATGTGTTACATACAACATCGGCTAGTTTGAAGCCAACGCCAAAAAGCAGCTATGCTGCTATGCTGTAGACGCTCGTTCAGACTATGTATCTGGTGGGTAGGCAAAAAGGAAACACCAAAAGTTTTTGCCTTTGGCAACAATTTTTGGTAATCCTGGCAGAAAGAATTAATCACCATAACATCTACCCATTTTGTGACTTGTTTATTAACTTTCTAATGATTTCTGCCGTACTGTGCTGGACATTCCAAATTTAAGATTAGTGTTCTCCAATACGAAATACTGTGCGCTTTGATATAGTTACGCTATTTCCTGATAGTTTTACCTCTATTTTGAGTTCCGGGCTGATTGGTAAAGCCTTGGCCAAACAGATTGCTCAGGTCAATTTAATAAATCCCCGCGACTTTACTACCGATAAGCATCGTAAAGTCGATGATGAACCCTACGGCGGCGGTGTCGGAATGCTCATGAAACCAGAACCAATTTTTGCCGCCGTTGAATCCCTACCTGTTTTACCCAGAAGAGAGGTGATTCTGATGAGTCCCCAAGGACAAACAATAAATCAACCTCTGTTACGAGAATTAGCAACCAATTATGACCAATTGGTGGTCATTTGTGGTCACTATGAAGGTGTAGATGAGCGAGTACTGCATTTAGTCACCCGTGAAATATCTTTGGGTGATTTTATTCTGACCGGTGGGGAAATTCCAGCAATGGCTTTGATTAATGGTGTAATGCGCCTACTACCAGGAACTGTTGGTAAGGTCGAGTCCCTCAAATCAGAAAGTTTTGAAGAAGGATTATTAGATTATCCCCAATACACCCGTCCAGCAAATTTCCGTGGCTGGAAAGTACCAGATGTGCTACTGTCTGGCAATCATACTGAAATTGCTAAGTGGCGATTAGAACAACAAATCAAAAGAACAGGCGATCGCCGTCCTGATTTGCTCAAGGCTTGGCTAGAAGAGAAGGAAGGGAAAGATGGGGAACTCGGTACCTCTGGAGGGGATTAGGGGAGATGGGGAGGTGGGGAGTGTGAGGGGTGTGAGGTGTGTGAGGAGTAAGTATTAAACAACTACTAACTACTAACTACTAAGAATTGACATTTGACACTGGACTAAAAATGAACATTCGGATTGGCAACGGTTATGATATTCATCGACTAGTGAGCGATCGTCCTCTGATTCTTGGCGGTATCAATATACCTCACTCTCTGGGTTTGCTAGGCCATAGTGATGCTGATGTCCTCAC
>Ga0209172_10008467_pt1 | contig 10045 bp, 7 predicted proteins | sample LarsenN4metaG_FD_184113 | JGI IMG/M metagenome (GOLD analysis project Ga0209172, IMG submission 184113) | Hot spring sediment bacterial and archeal communities from British Columbia, Canada, to study Microbial Dark Matter (Phase II) - Larsen... ...
AGGCGGATGCGTTGACGCGGATGGTTCATGAGAGATCTCCTTCGACAGTGGTGCCGTATCGGCAGGGGGTTGAGGCAGGGTCAGGACGTGCGCGAGAGCGTCTTGCCGCGCTCGTCGAACAGGAAGCACTGCCGCGGGGGCAGGGCGAGCCAGGCCATGTCGCCGGTGTCCACCGGGTTGTCCGGGTGGGTGCGGATGGTCATGCTTTCGGTGGCGCCGGCCAGCGTGGCGTGCAGAAAGATGGTGTCGCCCAGGTGCTCGGCGAGCTGGACGTGGCCCTTGACGGCGTTGTCGGCCGAGGGCGGCTCCTTGCTCGCCTCGATGTGCTCGGGCCGCGCGCCCAGCGTGACCCTGGCGCCCGCGGCCAGCGAGGTGGCATCGGCCGCCACCTGCACCACCGTGCCCTCGTGCAGCTTCACGGTGGCCAGCGCCGGCGTGGCCGAGACCAGCTCGCCGGCGATGAAGTTCATCTTCGGGCTGCCGATGAAGCCGGCGACGAACTGGTTCACCGGCGAGTGGTACAGCTCCATCGGTGTGCCCACCTGCTCGATGGCGCCCTTGTTCAGCACGACGATGCGGTTGGCCAGCGTCATCGCCTCGACCTGGTCGTGCGTGACGTAGATCATCGTCGTCTTCAGTTCCTTGTGCAGCCGCGACAGCTCCACCCGCATCTGCACGCGCAGCGCGGCGTCGAGGTTGGACAGCGGCTCGTCGAACAGGAACACGCCCGGCTTGCGCACGATGGCGCGCCCGATCGCCACGCGCTGGCGCTGGCCGCCCGACAGCGCCTTGGGCTTGCGCTCGAGCAGGTGCTCGATCTGCAGGATCTGCGCGGCGCGGTCGACCGCGGCCTTCATCTGCTCCTTGGTGTAGCCGGCGAGCTTCAGGCCGAAGGCCATGTTCTCGGCCACCGTCATGTGCGGGTACAGCGCGTAGCTCTGGAACACCATCGCGATGCCGCGCTTGGCCGGTGGCACGTCGTTGACGAATTCGCCGCCGATGTACAGCTCGCCGCTGGAGATGTCCTCCAGCCCGGCGATGCAGCGCAGCACGGTGGACTTGCCGCAGCCCGAGGGGCCGACGAAGACGATGAATTCGCCGTCGCGGATCTCCAGGTCGATGCCCGGGATGATGACCGCGTCGCCGAAGGCCTTCTTCAGCGACTTGAGGAGCAGGTTGGCCATGGGGGTGCTGCGCTGGGGTGGGGAGCGTGTGGGGCACGCAGGGGGAACGGCGCCGGTGACGCCGTTCGCTCTGAGGGCCTGGAGAGACGCGCGGGCCGCTGGTGGCCGCCCGCGCGCCGGAGCCTCAGATCACCACCAGGCCTCGACCTGGACGCCGTAGGTCATGCCGTTCTTGTCCGGCGCGAACACGCCGCCGCCCTGGGCGCCGGCCGCGTCGTTCCACTTCGCGTAGGTGGCGAAGGCACGGAAGGCCGGGCGGGCCCAGAAGCCGCCGGACAGCGTGTACTGCGGTGCCACCGTCAGCTTGGCCAGCTTGGCGGTGTTGCCGCCGCTCTTGACCTGGTCGTAGCCGCCCTCGACCGCGACGCTGATGTTCGGCGTGAAGTTGTACTGCGGGCGGGCGCCGATGCTGAACCACTTCGTCTTGTTGCCGTTGCCGTCCTTGACGTCCGAGTACTGCACGGTGGCCATGCCCGACCAGCCGTTCTTCAGGTCGACGTACAGCTGGTCCGTGATGCGGTACTCCTTCGTACCCTTGCGGCCGTCGTCGGCGGTCGAGTAGGTCGGGTTGTAGCTGCCGCCGGCGGCGTCGTCGGTACCGTACACGAAGGCCAGCTTGTTGAACCCGTTGAGGATGCCGCTCTGGGTGTGCTCGACGAACAGCGCCCAGCCCGAGCCTTCCTTCGGTGCGGTGGGACCCTTCAGGGCGGTGCTGCCGGTGACGTAGACCAACTCGCCCTCGAGCTTGCCGTTCGGGTTGACGTCGATGTCGTACAGGCGGGCCGACAGGCGGCGCGTGCTCAGCGTGTTGTCGAGATTGGGGTTGGCGTCGTTCGAGTTGCCGTTCTGATGGTAGGCAAAGGCGAGCTTCGCGGTCGCGCCCGCGGCGATGTCCTCGATGCCGGCGCCCAAGCCACTGTTGTTCCAGTAGTAGTTGTCGGTGATGTGGACGTCGTGGCGGTTGTAGTAGCGCTTGCCGACCCAGATCTTGGCGTCCTCGAAGGCGCCCTTGCCGAAGAAGCCGCCGGCCTGGAAGAAGTTCTGCCGGCTGGCGATCGAGTACTTGCGGCCCTCGACGGATTCGAAGTCGCCCTGGCCATTGTTCTCGATGGTGGCCAGCATCAGGTTGTACTTGGCCCACGGACCGCCGTCGCTCTTGCCGAACGGCGCCGACAAGGCCACTTCACCGTAGGTCTCGCACTCGTTGCCCAGGCGGTACTTGGTCGGCGCGATCTGGAAGCACTTCTGGTCGCCGCCTTCGCTGGTGGTGCCCACGCCTGTGCGCAGGTAGCCATGGAACTCCACGCCTTCGGCGTGTGCCGCCGGAGCGGCCAGGGCGCTCGCCGCGGCCGCGGCGATGGCCAGCTTCTTCATCTTTTGCATCGAGTTGACTCCTCAGAGGTTGTGCTGCGGGGACTGAAGGCCGCGACGCCCGCCGAGCGAAGGAGGGCGGACACGGCTGGGGGGAACAAGGTGCCGGAAGCGGGAAAACATGCGCCGCCCCTCGCGGGGCGGCGCGAACTCGCTCTTCCGGGAACAAACCAGGCGTGCGTCATCCCCGGAAGCGGTGCGGAGGTTGCCAAGGGGTGCTGCACGACAAGTAGTGCGACTACAGGACATCGCGTAGTTTCGGGCAGCGCGGACTGTAGTAGTACAACTACAGCTTCGCCACGCGGGTTTCCACCAGTATTTCGAGAAGCCAAGTGCTCATTGACGCAGAGCAAACCACCGGCACATCGCCCGCCAGTGCCAGACATTGCCAGTGAAGCGTAGTTTGGCTACATTCCGCGGTCATTCGGTATCCGGCTACTCGACAACTCCGTGGCGCGGAGCTTGCTCGACCTCTTCGACCGGCGGCGCGAACGCCCCACCTTGCACCATGTCTTTGCTCGAAAACCCGGCGGCAGACGCCGCCAGCTTTCCTCGCCTCGTGGGGGACGTCGGGGGCACGAACGCACGCTTCGCGTGGCTCGGCGGGCCGGGCGAGAACCTGGGGCACTTCGCCACCTATCGATGCGCAGATCACGCCTCGCTGGAAGCGGCCATGCGCCACTACCTTGCCGAGCAGGGGCTCGGCACACCGGCCTGGTGCGCGATCGGCATCGCCAACCCGGTGGTGGGCGACCTCGTCCGCATGACCAACCACGACTGGCAGTTCTCGATCGAGGCGATGCGCAGGAGCTTCGGCATGGAGCGGCTGCTGGTCATCAACGACTTCACGGCGCTCGCGCTCGCGCTTCCGGCGCTGCGCCCGAGCGACCTGCGCCAGGTGGGCGAAGGCGCGGCGGCCGAGCACGCGCCGCTCGGCCTGCTCGGGCCCGGCACCGGGCTGGGCGTTTCGGGGCTGCTGCCCGCACTGGGCAACCGGGGCGCCATCCCGATCAACGGCGAGGGCGGTCACGTGACCCTGCCCGGAACCTCCGCCCTCGAGGATGCGGTGATCGCACGGCTGCGCGAGCGATTCGGCCACGCTTCGGCCGAACGCGCCTTGTCGGGCCCCGGCCTGGTCAATCTCTATGCGGCGCTGTGCGAGCTGGAGGGCGTCGTGCCGGAGCCGTTCGACGCGGCGGACGTCACGGCGCGTTCCGGGGCGGGTGGGGATCCGCGCTGCGCGCAGGCCGTGGACCTGTTCCTGTCGTTCCTCGGCACGGTAGCCGGCAATCTGGCGCTGTCGCTGGGGGCGCGCGGCGGCATGTACATTGGCGGCGGCATCGTGCCCCGGCTCGGTGACCGCATCGACCGCTCGGCGTTCCGAGAGCGCTTCGAGGCGAAAGGACGCTTCCGCGACTACCTGCGCAGCATCCCGACCTTCGTCGTGCAGTCCAGCAGCTCGCCGGCGCTGGTGGGTGCGGCGCGCGCGCTGGAAGACCTCTGAAACCACAATCCCGCCGGCCCGCCCGGCCACAGGAGACGCTCTCGTGACCTCTGCCTCGCGCTGGCTCGTGCCGGCCCTCCTCGGTTCCACGCTGGCGCTGGCGGCTGTGCCCGTCCAGGCCGCCTGGACCGACTTCCTGTTCGGATCGAAGAACGGCGCGGCCGAGAAGCCTGCGGTTCCGGCCGACCGGAGGGTCTGGCGCATCGGCGAATTCACCGCGATCCAGCGTGCCGAGCGCGAGGCCGGCGCCGCCGCGAACCAGCATCCGGTGAGCGTTCCGCCAGAGACGCTGCGCCTGCTGCTGGCGCCGGCGCGCCTGGTGTCGGCGCGAGGCAGTCAGCCTCTGTTCGCGCCCGACGAGCTGAGCGAGCTGATCGAGCCGCTCTCGGAGGCGCTGGCGGTGGCCACCCCGTCCGACGACCTGCTGCTGCTGAGCACGCACCGCCGCGGGGAAGGCTTGCTGCGCACGCCCACCGGCCTGACCGCGCGCCTGTTCGTGCAGGACAACGCGCTCCACCTGATCGTGCACGAGGCGCGGCGCGAGTTCGTCGACCAGTACATCGGCTCGCGCATCACGCCGACCTTCACGTTCGGGTCGCGTGCCCGCGCCGGCCTCGTGGCACTTCAGGATCCGGGCGCCACGCTGCGCCGTGCCGACTGGCTCGTGATTCCGCTGAACCGCCCCGCCGCCACGCCCGTGGCGCTGCCGCCGGTGGTGCTTCCGGCTCCGGCGCCCGCCGCGACACCGGACCCTGCCCCCGCGACTGCAGCCAAGCCGGCACCGCAACGCGCCGACGAGATCGAGCAGCGCCTGCTCACCCTCAAGCGCCTGCGCGAGCGCGGGCTGATCAGCGAGGAGGAGTACCAACAGAAGCGCCGGGAGATCCTCCAGGCGCTCTGAGGGCGGCGGTCAGGCCGCGTTGGAGCCGGCCATCACCTGGCTGAAGCCGCCGTCGACGTAGGTGATCTCGGCGCTGATGCCGGCGGCGAGATCGGAGAGCAGGAAGGCGGCGGCATTGCCCACGTCCTCGATCGTCACCGCGCGGCGGATCGGCGCCATCGCGGCGAAGTCGGTCAGCAGCTTGCCGAAATCCTTGATGCCCGAGGCGGCCAGCGTCTTGATCGGGCCGGCGGAGATCCCGTTCACGCGGATGCCTCGGGCGCCCAGGGAGTGGGCCAGGTAGCGCACGCTGGACTCCAGCGAGGCCTTGGCCAGCCCCATGGTGTTGTAGTTCGGCACGTAGCGCACTGCGCCCAGGTAGGACAGTGTCAGCAGCGAGGCGCCGGTGCGCAGGCGCGGCAGGGCGGCCTTGGCCATGGCCGGGAAGCTGTAGGCCGAGATGTCGTGGGCGATGCGGAAGTTCTCGCGCGTGAGGCCGTCCAGGAAGTCGCCACCGATGGCCTCGCGAGGCGCGAAGCCGATCGAGTGCACGAAGCCGTCGAACTGCGGCCACGCCTGCCCGAGCTGGGCGAACAGTGCGTCGATCTGGGCGTCGTCCGACACGTCGCAGTCGAACGTGAGGCTGGAGCCGAACTCCGCGGCGAACTCGGCAATGCGTTCCTTGAAGCGCTCGCCCTGGTAGCTGAAGGCCAGCTCGGCGCCTTCGCGGTGGCAGGCCTTCGCGATGCCGTAGGCGATCGAGCGGTTGTTCAGCAGGCCGGTGATGAGAAGGCGCTTGCCGGCGAGAAATCCCATGGAGTCTCCGCGTTGCTGGTTCGTGGGGAAGGGGCGGATTTTGGCATGCTCCCCCTGCGGGTCGGGGCCACTTGACAGCCCGGCGGCTTGCGGGTACCTGCGAGCCGCGCTACAATCTGCCGTTTTCGAGAAAGCTGCGTGGGCGGATTCTTCCAGCCCATTTTTTTTGCTTGAACGTTTTTGGCTGCGGAATCCTTCGCACACCGACTGGAACAAGGACGGACTGACCCCGTGACGAGCTGGCAGGGCGCCATCGAACGCACCGTGACCGGGCTGGGCTATGAGCTCGTGGACACCGAGCGCACGGCCGGCGGCCTGTTGCGCGTGACCATCGACCGGCTTCCGGGCGATCCGGGCGGCGAGTTCGTCACCGTCGACGATTGCGAGAAGGTCACGCGGCAGCTTCAGCACGTGCTGGAGGTCGAGAACTGCGCGTACGCGCGGCTCGAGGTCTCGTCGCCGGGGCTGGATCGGCCGCTGAAGAAGCCGGCCGACTACGAGCGCTTCGCAGGCTCGGCGATCGAGCTGACCTTGAAGCTGGCCTTCCAGGGTCGCAAGAAGTACAGCGGCGTTCTGCAGCCCCGGCCGGAAGGCGAGGGCTGGCGCATCGTCTTCAACGACGGCAAGACGGATCAGGCACTGGATTTTTCACTCGACGAAGTGCGCGAGGCCCGGCTGGTGCCGGTGATCGACTTCAAGGGGCGGCGCGCCGCCGCCGCGAAGCCGGCCGCCGATGCCGCCGCGCCCGGACAAGAGGTTGACGGAGGTCGTGAACGATGAACCGCGAATTGTTGATGCTGGTGGACGCCATCTCGCGCGAGAAGAGCGTGGATCGCGAGGTCGTGTTCGGCGCGGTGGAGGCCGCGCTGGCGTCCGCCTCGAAGAAGCTGCACGGCGGTGAGGTCGACATCCGCGTCGCGATCGACCGCGAGAGCGGCGAGTACGAAACCTTCCGCCGCTGGCACGTCGTGCCCGACGAGGCCGGCCTGCAACTGCCCGATTCCGAGATCCTGCTGTTCGAGGCGAAGGAGCAGATCCCCGACATCGAGGTCGACGACTACATCGAGGAACCGGTGGAGTCGGTCTCGATCGGCCGCATCGGCGCGCAGGCCGCCAAGCAGGTGATCCTGCAGAAGATCCGCGACGCCGAGCGCGAGCAGCTGCTCAACGACTTCCTCTCGCGCGGCGACAAGATCTTCGTCGGCACCGTCAAGCGCATGGACAAGGGCGACATCGTGGTCGAGTCCGGCCGCGTCGAAGGGCGCCTGCGCCGCAACGAGATGATCCCGAAGGAGAACCTGCGCAGCGGCGACCGCGTGCGCGCCTACATCCTGGAGGTCGATCCGACGCTGCGCGGGCCGCAGATCATCCTGTCGCGCTCGGCGCCGCAGTTCATGATCGAGCTGTTCCGTCAGGAGGTGCCCGAGATCGAGCAGGGGCTTCTCGAGATCAAGAGCTGCGCGCGCGACCCGGGCAGCCGCGCCAAGATCGCGGTGATCTCGCACGACAAGCGCGTCGACCCGATCGGCACCTGCGTGGGCGTGCGAGGCTCGCGCGTGACGGCCGTGACCAACGAGCTCGCCGGCGAGCGCGTCGACATCGTGCTGTGGTCGGACGACCCGGCGCAGTTCGTGATCGGCGCGCTGGCGCCGGCCAACGTGCAGTCGATCGTCGTGGACGAGGAGCGCCACGCGATGGACGTGGTGGTCGACGAGGAGAACCTCGCCATCGCCATCGGCCGCGGCGGCCAGAACGTGCGTCTTGCCTCCGAGCTGACCGGCTGGCGCATCAACATCATGACCGCCGAGGAATCGGCCTCCAAGCAGGAGGCCGAGAGCGAGGCGATCCGCAAGCTCTTCGTGGAGAAGCTCGACGTCGACGAGGAGGTCGCCGACATCCTCATCGCCGAGGGCTTCACCAGCCTGGAGGAAGTCGCCTATGTGCCGATGCAGGAGATGCTCGAGATCGAGAGCTTCGACGAGGACACCGTCACCGAGCTGCGCACGCGCGCCAAGGATGCGCTGCTGACGATGGAGATCGCGCGCGAGGAGAAGGTCGAGGAGGTTTCGCAGGACCTGCGCGACCTCGAGGGCCTGACCCCCGACCTGATCGCCAAGCTGGCCGACGGCGGCATCCACACGCGCGACGACCTCGCCGACCTCGCCGTCGACGAGCTGACCGAGATGACCGGCGTCGACGACGGCAAGGCCAAGGCGTTGATCATGAAGGCGCGCGAGCACTGGTTCACGGCCTGACCCCGCGCCGCAACGGACCCGCGCCCCCATAGAGACAGAGCTAGACCCAGCAAGGAACCACAATGGCTTCGACCACCGTCGCCCAACTCGCCGCCGAGCTGAATCGCCCGGCCGCGGCGCTGCTCGAGCAGCTGCAGTCGGCCGGCGTCAAGAAGGCCTCGGCCGACGACACGCTCAGCGAGTCGGACAAGGAGCGTCTGCTCGACTACCTGCGCAACGCGCACGGCACCGCCGGCGCGGAGCGCAAGAAGATCACGCTCACGCGCAAGTCGACCAGCGAGATCAAGCAGGCCGATGCGAGCGGCCGGGCGCGCACCATCCAGGTCGAGGTGCGCAAGAAGCGCACCTTCGTCAAGCGCGACGAGGTGACCTCCAGCGAGGAGCCGGCAGCGCCGGTGATCAACGAAGCCGAGCTGAAGCGCCGCGAGGAGGAAGCTCGCGCCCAGGCCGAGCTGCTGCGGCGTCAGGAGGAAGACCTGGCCGAGAAGCGGCGCCAGCGCGAGGAGCAGGAAAAGCGCGAGCGCGAGGCCGCCGAGGCGCGGGCCGCCGAAGCCGCGCGCAAGGCCGCCGAGGAGGCCGCCGCGGCGCTCGCCGCGGCCGCCAAGGCCGAGCCCAAGGCGAAGCCGGCCGCGGAAGAAGCGCCGGCCGCTGCGCCGGCGCCTGTGGCCGAGCCGCCCAAGCCGGCGCTGCGCGTCGTGAAGGCGGCCGACGTCGCCAACGAGGAAGCGCAGAAGGCCGCCGAACTGGCCAAGCGCCGCCAGGCCGCGGAGGCGGAGGCGCGCGCCATCCGCGAGATGATGAACGCGCCCAAGAAGGTGCTCGTGGCCAAGAAGCCCGAGGAACCGGCCAAGCCGGCCACCGAGATCAAGGGCACGATCCACAAGAAGGCCGGGGCGCCGGGCGCACCCGCGACCACGGCCGCGCCGGCCGCGGCCAAGCCGGGCGACAAGAAGTCCGTCAAGTCGGAGAAGCTGTCCTCCAGCTGGGCCGACGATGCCGCCAAGAAGCGCACGGCGCTGAAGGGGCGCACCGACAGCGCCGCGGGTGGCGCTCGCGCCGGCTGGCGCGCGCCGCGCGGCGGACGCCGCGGTGACCGCGGCGAAGGCGCGCCGTCCACGTTCACCCCCCCGACCGAGCAGGTGGTGCAGGAGGTGCACATCCCCGAGACGATCTCGGTGGCGGACCTCGCCCACAAGATGTCGGTGAAGGCCTCCGAGGTCATCAAGCAGCTGATGAAGCTGGGCCAGATGGTCACCATCAACCAGCAGCTCGACCAGGAGACGGCGATGATCGTCGTCGAGGAGATGGGCCACAAGGCCTTCGCCGCCAAGCTGGACGATCCCGAGGCGTTCCTCGAGGAGGAGGCCGCCGAGCAGCATCACGAGGAGAAGCCGCGCGCGCCGGTGGTCACGGTGATGGGTCACGTCGACCACGGCAAGACCTCGCTGCTCGACTACATCCGGCGCAGCCGCGTGGCGGCCGGCGAGGCGGGCGGCATCACGCAGCACATCGGCGCCTACCACGTCGAGACGCCGCGCGGCATGATCACCTTCCTCGACACGCCGGGCCACGCCGCGTTCACCGCGATGCGCGCGCGCGGCGCCAAGGCCACCGACATCGTCATCCTGGTGGTGGCGGCCGACGACGGCGTGATGCCGCAGACCAAGGAAGCCATCCACCACGCGAAGGCGGCCGGCGTGCCCATCGTCGTGGCGATGAACAAGATCGACAAGCCCGAGGCCAACATCGAGCGCGTCAAGAGCGAACTGGTGGCCGAGGAGGTCGTGCCGGAGGACTTCGGCGGCGACTCGCCGTTCGTGCCGGTGTCGGCCAAGACCGGCAAGGGCGTCGACGAGCTGCTCGAGCAGGTGCTGCTGCAGGCCGAGGTGCTGGAGCTGAAGGCGCCGATCGAGGCGCCGGCCAAGGGCCTCGTGATCGAAGCCCAGCTCGACAAGGGCCGCGGCCCGGTGGCCACGGTGCTGGTGCAGAGCGGCACGCTCAAGCGCGGCGACGTGGTGCTGGCTGGCTCGATCGG